>Ga0164318_10000228_pt1 | contig 38539 bp, 30 predicted proteins | sample GuaBasSedimGuay9_FD_113734 | JGI IMG/M metagenome (GOLD analysis project Ga0164318, IMG submission 113734) | Subseafloor sediment microbial communities from Guaymas Basin, Gulf of California, Mexico - Guay9, Core 4571-4, 0-3 cm | ecosystem: Environmental > Aquatic > Marine > Hydrothermal vents... | reverse complement strand
GTTGGGAGATGATTATGAAAAATATGCCTTTCTGATTTTTATCCCATTTGTTATTTTCATCCTTACCGGTGTTTCAAACGGAGCCAACCTTACCGATGGTATGGATGGACTGGCAGCAGGAACTTCTGCTATTATAGGGGCAACGTTGGGAATCCTAGCCTGGGTATCGGGTAACATCATTTTTTCCAACTACCTTAACATTATGTACATTCCTAATGTGGGTGAGTTAACCGTGTTTATTGCCGGTTTTGTTGGAGCTACGGTAGGATTTTTATGGTATAACACCTACCCTGCTCAAGTCTTTATGGGCGATACCGGAAGTCTGGCCATTGGCGGTATCATCGCCGTGTTCGCCATTATTATTCGTAAAGAGTTATTGTTACCGCTGCTGGCAGGTATTTTCATGGTGGAGAGCCTCTCGGTGATTATGCAGGTGAGCTACTTTAAATATACCAAAAAGAAATTTGGAGAAGGCCGAAGGATTTTCCTGATGTCTCCTTTGCACCATCACTATCAAAAGAAAGGATATCCCGAAGCCAAAATTGTGATGCGGGTATTTATTATAGGAATGATGCTGGCTGTGTTAACCATTATAACACTGAAACTAAGATAAATACGAATAAGTAGAATGGAAAATGAATAATGAAAAATTAGGGTGAGGTCGGGTAGTGAGTAAATAGCGCGAGCCTCCCGGCGAGCAAATGACAGCGAAGGTGAATGACGGCGCAAGCACAATGACGCCCAAAGAGCAAAAAGAAACAGAAAATGAAGAGTGGCAAATCAAAACAGAAGTCCGGGAAAAAAATAGTCATCCTCGGAGCCGGCGAAAGCGGAACAGGAGCTGCCATTCTTGCCAAAAAAAAAGGGTTTGATGTTTTCGTAAGCGATTATGGAAAAATCGGCTCTGAATACAAAAGCGTTCTTACACATCATGACATTGATTTTGAAGAAAACGGACATTCGTTTGACAGAATTGAAAAGGCAGCGGAGATTATAAAAAGTCCCGGAATTCCTGATACCGCCCTTCCCGTGAAACGGGCAACGGAAAAAGGTATTTCCGTTATCTCGGAAATAGAATTCGCCGCTCGTTTTACCCATGCCAAACTCGTTTGCATTACCGGATCGAATGGAAAAACCACCACAACCCTGTTGATCTGGCATATTTTAAAAAATGCAGGACTCAACGTGGGACTGGCCGGTAACGTGGGAAAGAGTTTCGCATGGCAGGTTGCGGAAGCAGATTTCGATATTTACGTGTTGGAGATTAGCAGCTTTCAGCTGGATGGCATGTTCAATTTTAAAGCCGACATTGCTGTGCTTACCAACCTTACTCCCGATCATCTGGACCGTTACGATAACCGTTTCGAAAACTACATCGAATCCAAGTTCCGTATTCTTCAAAACATGTCGGAGGAAGATGCCTTCATTTTTAACGCTGATGACCCGGTTACAGCCCGGGAGCTAAAAAAAAGAGACATCATTCCCAAAAAATACAGCCTTACGCTCAGCAACTTCCCACGGGAAAACGGCGCATGGCTCGAAAATAATGAATTGATTATAAATATACATAAAAGCAGATTTAATATGACACTTGAACAGTTAGCACTTCAGGGAAAACACAACGCCTACAACTCCATGGCCGCTTCGGTGGCAGCGAGGCTGTTGGATGTAAGAAAAGAGAACATCAAGCAGAGTCTTTCCGATTTTGAAAACATACCCCACCGGCTGGAGTTTGTTTCCAATGTACATGGCATCACGTTTATCAACGACAGTAAAGCCACCAACATCAACTCTACCTGGTACGCCCTCGAGTATGTTGAAGCTCCTACGGTGTGGATTGTTGGCGGGCAGGACAAAGGAAACGACTATTCGGAGCTGATGGCGCTCGTTAAGAAAAAGGTAAAAGCCATTGTTTGTCTTGGTGTTGATAACAGCAAACTACACGCAGCTTTTGAAGATATGGTCGATTTAATGGTAGATGCCGGATCGGCTAAAGAAGCTGTAACGTATGCTTACAATCTGGCTAAGAAAGGTGAGATTGTACTACTATCGCCTGCCTGCGCCAGTTTCGACCTTTTTGAAAATTATCAGGATCGCGGCGATCAATTTAAAAAAGCGGTAAAGGAGCTATAGCACCATGAAAATCGGTTTTAAATACATAAAAGGAGACAAGGTAATTTGGTCCATCGTAGTGATGTTGAGCATTATTTCGTTGCTGGCTGTTTACAGTTCAACAGGCACACTGGCTTACAAATACCAGGGTGGCGATACCATGCATTACATGATAAAGCATGCCATCATCATGTTTTTTGGCCTCCTGCTTATGTATTTGGCCTACAAACTAAAATACACCTACTACTCACGTATTTTTCAAATTGCCCTCTACATTGCCGTTCCGTTATTGGTGATAACCTTGTTTTTTGGCGAAAACATTAACGGAGCTACGCGTGTATTAAGAATCCCGTTGGTGGGGCTTACTTTTCAAACTTCCGACCTGGCAAAAATTACCCTTATCGTTTATCTGGCACGTGAGCTGACGCGCCGGCAGGATAATATCAAAGGGTTTAAATCGGCCTTTGTTCCCTTGATGGTTCCAATATTGGCAGTAGTGATAGCCATATTGCCTGCCAATCTCTCCACGGCTGCCATCGTGTTTACCATTAGCCTGGTTATGCTTTTTGTTGGAAGGGTTAAACTACTTTACCTGGCAGGCCTGATTGCTGCGGGAGCCACTATTTTAGCCATCATTATTCTTATCATGTTTAACATGCCTGATGGTATGCAGGGGCGAACGGCTACCTGGAAACATCGCATCGAACACTTCCTGAATAAAGACAAAAGCGAAATCCCCTTTCAGGTGGAACAGGCAAAAATAGCCATTGCAACCGGAGGTATATACGGCAAGGGCCCCGGTAACAGTACCCAGAGAAACATTCTTCCGCATCCCTATTCCGATTTTATTTATGCCATTATTATCGAAGAATATGGCTTAATAGGTGGTGTTTTTGTGCTGTTACTCTATCTTGTCCTCTTTTTCAGAGCCATTCGTATTTCGTTAAAATCACCCACGCTGTTCGGGAGTTTTATGGTTATCGGGATGAGTTTTAGCCTGGTATTTCAAGCCATGATAAACATGGGGGTAGCTGTCAACCTCTTTCCTGTTACCGGACAACCGCTGCCGCTGATAAGCATGGGTGGAACCTCTTTATGGTTCAGTAGTTTGGCCATTGGCATTATTTTAAGTGTGAGTCGTGAAATTGAACTGAATAAAGAAAAACTTGCTGCAGAAGCAATAACCGGGGAGGAGCGCGATGAGTAAGCCACTAAAAATATTGATGAGCGGTGGGGGTACCGGCGGGCACATTTTCCCTGCCATCGCTATTGCCAACAAGCTAAAGGAGCATTATCCCGATGCAGAAATCGTTTTTGTGGGAGCTAAAGGCAGAATGGAGATGGAGAAAGTTCCCAGGGTCGGTTATCCCATTCACGGACTTTGGATAAGTGGGTTTCAGCGCAAGCTCACCATTGACAATCTCTCTTTCCCGTTCAAGCTGATAAGCAGTCTGTGGAAAGCCGCTGCGATTATTAAAAACTTTAAACCCGATATTGCCATCGGAACCGGCGGGTACGCCAGCGGCCCGTTGCTTTATATGGCTTCCCGCCGAAAGGTGCCTGCCCTTATTTTAGAGCAGAACTCCTATCCTGGCATCACCAACAAAATTTTAGGTAAACGGGTAAATACCATTTGCGTGGCTTACGAAGGGATGGAAAACTATTTTCCCTCCGGCAAGCTGGTGATAACCGGAGCACCTATCCGCAAGGAGATATTAAACCTTAAGACTACCCGTGAAGAGGGGTTAAATCATTTTAATCTGGAGGTTAACCGGCCGGTGTTGCTGATTATTGGTGGAAGCCAGGGTGCCAGAGGTATCAATCAGGCTATCCTGGAAAACCTTAACGAAATAGCGGTGCTCGGCATTCAAATTATATGGCAAACCGGCACTTTTTCGTTGGAAAAAGCAAAAAATGCAGCCAAAAGCAGCCCGTTTGGTAAGCGAATTAAGGTAGTCGATTTTATATACGAAATGGATAAAGCATACGCTGCCGCAGATATGTTAGTATCCAGAGCCGGTGCCATTGCTATTGCTGAAATAGTAGCCGTTGGCAAACCGGCCATTTTTATTCCGTTACCATCGGCAGCCGAAGATCATCAAACTAAAAATGCTCTTTCGCTTGCAGAAAAAGGGGCAGCTATTTTACTTCGTGAAGCGGAGGCAAAAACAAGAATTGTGGAAACGATTAATGAGCTTGTTGAATCAGACAAAAAAAGAAGGGACATCATCAACAACCTGAAACCATTCAAAACGGATGATGCTACCGAAAACATTGTAAAAGAAGTTAAGAAATTGTTAAAGTAAAAAGGATGAAAAGGTCGAAAAAAGTATATTTCCTTGGCATTGGCGGCATTGGCATGAGCGCACTGGCTCGCTTTTATAAAAAGCAAGGTTGCGAAGTGTACGGCTACGACCGCACGGAAACACCCTTAACACAACAGTTGGTGCAGGAAGGAATGCACATTCATTACCACGAAGATGTTTCGGCTATTCCTGCTGACCTCGACCTTGTTATCTATACTCCGGCAGTTCCAAAACAGAATAAAGAGTACCAGTATTTTGTAACCTCTAATATTGAACTGAAAAAACGGGCAGCCGTTTTGGGTGATATCTCCAAAGATTATTTTACTGTTGCCGTTGCTGGTACCCACGGCAAAACCAGCATCAGCGCCATGGCAGCGCACCTGTTAAAAAATGCCGGAAAGAATCTAACAGCCCTGATTGGCGGTATTCTTAAAAATTACGGCTCCAATTTCATTATTTCAGAACAAACCGATGTTTTTGTAGTGGAAGCCGATGAGTATGATCGTTCGTTTTTACAACTGCACCCCGATATTTCCGTAATCTCTTCCATGGATGCCGATCACCTTGACATTTATGGAACCCAAAAAGAGCTGCAAAATACCTTTGTTGAGTTTGCCCAACGACTCGGTAGCAATGGTTTACTTATTTATCATGAAGGACTAGAGCGCTTACAAACCGGCACCGGCAGAAAACTTAGCTATTCAGCACGTGGCCATGCTGATTGTCGCGCAGAAAATATCATCGTAGAAAACGGAAACTTTGTATTTGACCTGATTCATGGTTCGGAGAAAGTAAATAACATTACGCTTTCGGTTCCTGGTCTTCACTATATTGAAAATGCCCTGGCAGCTGCTGCCATCGGTTTTGAGTTAGGACTTAATGCGGATCAAATAAAATCGGGTCTGGAATCATTTCAAGGAGTTCAGCACCGGTTCGACTATCACATTAAAACCAGCGAACGGGTATATATTCACGATTATGCCCATCACCCGGACGAGTTAAGGGTTACCATCGAGGCAGCCCGGATGCTCTATCCCGAAAAGGTAATAACCGGCGTTTTTCAGCCACATCTTTTTAGCAGAACAGAAGATTTTGCCGAAGATTTTGCCGCTGCCCTTAACCATCTCGATAAAATTATCTTGCTTGATATCTATCCGGCTCGCGAAAAACCCATCCCCGGTGTGACTTCAAAAATTATCTTTGACAAAATCACTAACCCCAACAAAAAGCAGCTGACAAAGGAAAAATTGCTTGAATATCTGTCTGTTAATAAACCACAAGTGTTGTTAACATTGGGAGCCGGCGACATTGGACTGATGCCTGAACAAATTAAAAAAGTTTTAATTAATTAGATGAAACGGTTTTTTCAAATAGCACTCTTTTTATCATTCACTATTGCCATGGTGACACTGCTGATTTATGTTTACCTGAAACATGAACAGGAGCCTTTGCAAAAGGTAATGATACATCTGTCGCGCGATGGCGAAAAAGGGTTTTTGAATAGGGATGAGATTATTAGCTGTGTTGAGAGTCACCTTAACGACACCATTCGGCTGCAAGACGTGAACCTCGAATTTATTGAAGACAGCCTGGCACAAACACCATGGATTGATAAAATTGATGCCTATACCGACATCGAAGGAAACCTGATTATCAATATACTGGAATCGAAACCGGTATTACGGGTTTTTAATCAGTTTGGAAAGAGTTTTTATCTGGATGAGAAGGGCAAAATATTACCGTTGAGTAACCATTATGCTCCACATCTGCTTATTGCCAACGGTTATATCCAAACCAATCCCGTTCATGGCTACAACAATATCAACGATACCATCTACAAAAAGAGCGACCTTAAAAAGTTATTGGCCATTTCAAAAGGAATTAACCGGTATAAATTTTTAAGATCATTGTTGAGTGAGGTTTATCTGAACAGCCGGCATGAGTTCGATCTGATACCTGTGGTTGGAAATCAGATCATTCGTTTAGGAGATACCACCAATCTGACGCACAAGCTGGAGAATTTGGTGATCTTTTATAAAAAATCGTTGGTTTACGAAGGTTGGGATACCTATAAAACAGTAAACCTTAAATATAGAAATCAAATAGTGTGCACTAAAAAATAGCGATATGGAAAACATAGAAAACGACATTATTGTTGGCCTTGACATAGGTACTACAAAAATTGCCTGTATCGTGGGGCAAAAAGATGAATTTGGCAAAATTGAAATCCTGGGCTATGGCAAAACCGAGTCGATAGGCGTTAAGCGAGGCGTTGTAGCCAACATTGAAAATACGGTAAAATCGATTCGCAAGGCAGTTGAGATTGCCGAAGAAGAGTCGGAAGTTGAAATCAAAGCGGTACACGTGGGCATTGCAGGGCAGCACATCCGCAGTCAGCAACACCGTGGTAATATCATCCGGGATGACCCGAACAAGGAGATTAGCCAGGCGGAGATTGAAAAGTTGAAAATGGACATGTACAAGCTAAATATGTCGCCCGGTGAAGAAATAATTGATGTTATCCCGCAGGATTATATTATCGACAACGAGGAGGGCATTCGCGAACCGCGTGGTATGCTGGGCTCTACGTTGGAAGCCAATTTCCATATCATCATTGGGCAAACGGCTGCCGCTAAAAACATTTACACCTGCGTAAAAAAGGCAGGCCTTGAGGTGGAAGCGTTGATATTAGAGCCCATCGCCTCGTCCATGGCAGTTTTAAGCGATGAAGAAAAAGAAGCCGGTGTGGCTTTGGTTGACATTGGCGGCGGCACCACCGACATTGCCATCTTTCAGGATCACATCATTCGCCATACGGCTGTCATCCCTCTTGGCGGCGAAATAATTACTGAAGATGTAAAGGAAGGCTGCTCCATTATTAAGCGTTATGCTGAAGAGCTGAAACTAAAATTTGGTTCAGCACTGGCCGAGAAAAACAGCGATAACGAGGTGGTGGCCATTCCGGGTCTTCGCGGACGCCCACCCAAGGAGATTACGCTGAAAAATCTTGCTAACATCATTGAAGCACGGTTAAAAGATATTATCGAACTGATAGATTTTGAGATTAAAAACTCCGGCTTTAAAAAGAAATTGATTGGCGGTATTGTGCTAACGGGGGGTGGTTCGCAACTCAAACACATGGATGTGTTTACACAATACAACACCGGCATGGACACGCGTATCGGCTATCCCAACGAGTACCTCTCGGGAAAAAACAGCGATAAAATGGCAGCTCCCATGTTTGCCACCGGCATCGGACTGGTTATTGAAGGTGTCCGCCGTTCCGAAATTCAAAACAATCTGGACGAAGAAGCGGGTTCGGACAAAGGAAAAGGCAAAGGCAAAAGTTTTTTCGGTCTTGGTTCAAAAAAAGAAAAAAGAAGGGAATATATTGAACCGGGTACCTCCTTTTTAAATAAAATTAAAGCCTTTTTCGAAGACGACTCCGCCATGGGTCAATAACAAACCCATCAATTAACGAAAGTATGTTAATAACCTTATGTTTGAAACAACAAAAGAAATATAAAACCATTTAATTTTACATCAAAGAGTAACAATATGAATTCTGACTTAATCCAATTTGAAGAAAATGGCCAACGCAAGCCCGAAACTCCTTTAAATGAAGAAGTTTTTGAAAATAACATTGAAATGGAAGCCCCCATTGAATTTGAGCAAAAAGAGCTTCCCAATATCATCAAGGTGATAGGTATTGGTGGTGGTGGTGGCAATGCCGTTAACTACATGTTTAAGCAAGGCATCAAAGGGGTTGATTTTGTAGTTTGCAACACCGATGCACAAGCACTGCACAACAGTCCCATTCCCATCAAGGTAAAACTTGGAAACCGTAAACTGGGCGCCGGTTCCAAACCCGATGTAGGCCGTCAGGCTGCCATCGATTCGGTGGAAGAGATAAAAGAGGCACTTACCGGAGAAACCGAAATGCTGTTTATTACTGCCGGAATGGGTGGCGGAACAGGAACCGGAGCGGCACCCATCATCGCACAGGTGGCCAAAGAGATGGGCGTGCTGGTGGTAGGTATTGTAACGCTTCCATTTGAATGGGAAGGCCAAAAAAGATTGAACCTGGCTCAAAAAGGAATTGAAGAATTAAAATCGCATGTTGATACGCTCATCGTTATTAGCAACAACAAGTTGCGCGAAGTTTACGGTAACCTATCACTTACCCAGGCTTTTGGCAAGGCCGATGATATTTTGAAGACAGCTGCCAAAGGTATTGCCGAACTTATTACCGTTCCGGGATATGTAAACGTTGACTTTGAGGATGTAAAAACCGTTATGACCGAAAATGAAAGCGGCAAGGCTATCATGAGCTCGGCTCAGGCCGAAGGTGAAGACCGTTCTACCCGTGCTGTCCAGGAAGCGTTAAACTCACCGCTGCTGGATGATAACGATATTGCCGGTGCCAGCGATATTCTGTTGCATATTATCACGGGCGAAAAAGAACTGATGATGGATGAAGTTGAAGAAATCACGACCTTCGTTCAAAGTCAGGCTGGCAACGGTGCTAATCTTATCTGGGGTAACGGAACCGATGCAAGCCTTGGCGATGCGCTCAGCGTAACCATTATTGCTACTGGATTCAACAAGAAGAAACGCAATACGGAAGAAAACCCCAACAAGGTTGTCATCGACCTTGAGTCGGCACCTGAGCCGGTATTTTCTCCACGTGAAGAAGTGATTGATGAAACTCCGGCAACACCTTCGGTTGAAGAATCCACGCTTATCTCAAAAGAAAAACCAAAAGAGGAAGCAGCTTTTACAGCACCTGCAAAGGAAGCCACAAAGCCACCCATACACAAAAAAGTTCACGACCTGTTTGAAACCACTCCTGTAAAAGAGAATGAGATTCCCGTAAAGGAATCGGTATCTGAAAAAAAAATTGAAAGCGAACCGGTAACCGATGAAATTGAATTTGAAGTTAAAAACACCCTTGCACCTGTTGAACAAAAGGATGAAAAAGAGGTGAAGCATGCCGAAGAACGGCGAAAAAAGTTAAAGGGATTAAGTTCGCTTAGCAGCTCCAACCTTGCCGAAATGGAAAAGGTTCCGGCATACCAGCGCCGCAAGGTAGAAATTGACAACCGAACACTTTCATCAGAAGAAAATATTTCGCGCTATACGCTGGGCAGCGACGAGAACAACAATCCGGTTATCAACAAAGGAAACTCGTTTTTACACGATAATGTAGATTAAATTAGGTTAGTGAGATTGTTACTCTTCTCACTTAAGCAGCCACGTCCTATGCGTGGCTGCTTTTTTTTAACAGAATTCCTTTCGCAAGCGAAAAAATCTGAAAATATAAAAAACAAATTCCTGATTCGTGAAACTGTTCTCGCTTCATTTCATTAACTTTGTTCGTTAAATTTAAAAATTATCGCTATGGAACTGGAAAAATTAATCAATAACGATTTAAAAGAGGCAATGAAGGCAAAGAATCGACGCAAGCTTGAAGCACTTAGAGCCATAAAAGCAGCACTACTGCTCGAAAAAACAGGCAAGGATGTTGCTGATGGCGAAATTCCTGAAAGTGTTGAATTAAAACTATTGCAAAAACTGGTTAAGCAACGTAAAGAGTCCGCTGTTCTTTACCGCGAACAAAACCGTCCTGAACTAGCCGAAGAAGAAGAATATCAGGTTTCTATTATCGAGAAATACCTCCCCGAGCAGATGTCAGAAGAAGAAGTAAAAAGTATTATTGAAAAGATTGTGGCAGATACCGGTGCTTCATCAATGAAAGACATGGGACGTGTTATGGGTATAGCCGCCAAACAACTGGCCGGCAAGGCTGACAACAAGGCTATCTCGAACATTGTTAAAGGGCTATTGAGTTAACCCTATGAAAAAAATAACCTTAATAGCACTTATTGGCTTTCTCGTGGCAGGAGTTGAGGTTAATGCACAAACCACTTATCAAAATCTATCTCGCGAAAAAATAGTAAATACAGAACAGCTTCCCATTCGCGATGTACGTAAAACGGCTGTATGGTTCAATATGGGGTGGAACGGACTGACAGGATTTGGCGCTAACTTAAGCTACTATCCTGTACCCAAGATAGCCATTGATGTGGGAATTGGTCTTTCCGCCGTGGGGGTTAAAACTTCAGCACGCGGAAGATATCTGTTTAAGGTAAAAAACTTTACTCCATTCGTGGGATTGGGATTTATGTATGGCTTCGGAACACCCTACGAGTTTGAGCAAAAAGATGCGTTTAACAACGATGCTCCCTTTAAAATGAAGGTAGAGGAATCACCATTTATCCAGCTCGCCGTAGGTTTTGAGTACATGGCTAAAAAAGGATTCTACACTCTTTTTAACAGGGGTATGCCTTAGTGCTAACCGATAACTATAAAATTACTTCAGGAACGGTTTCTTCTGATATGAAAAGGTCACTGGATATTTCGTTTGGTTCGGGAATTGTAATTGAAGGAGGAATTGGTTTTGCCTTTTAAGTTAATTATTGAAACTTTCGGGTTACGTCATTAATTATTTACAATTTACGAAAAAGTGCCTAAAGTACTTCGAGTGCCTAAAGTCGGGAGTGAAGAGTGAAGAGTGGAGAGTTGAAAATCAAAAATCTGAAATCGTTAATCTGCGATCAAAAGTGCCTGGAGTACTTCGAGTGCCTAAAGTGCCTAGAGTTGGGAGTTGAGAGTTTGGAGTTACTTCTAAAATCATTATTCGGTGTTCCGATATTCGATATTACCGGTTGTGATATCAGCAGTCATCGAGCCATATCCATCGGGTAATTTGATGTTTTTCCAGATTTATTAGCATGCGAAAGTTAACCTACTATTGTTTACTTTTGCTTTTAATGGAAAGAATAACCCTTTTTGCTGATGTTTTATTGCCGTTGCCGCTTGATGGCTCGTTTACCTACCGGGTTCCGTACGACTGGAATGAGTTCCTGCAGGTGGGTCACAGGGTGGCGGTACAGTTTGGCAGGAAAAAGATTTATGCCGGTATTGTTAAAGCCATTCATCAAAATCCACCCAAAAAAGGGGTGGCAAAGTACCTCCTTTCCATTTTGGATGAAAAGCCGTTGGTAAACGATATGCAGTTGAAGTTTTGGGATTGGATGGCCGATTACTACCTGGCACATCCCGGTGACGTACTCAATGCCGCGTTGCCTTCGGCCTTTCGCCTCTCCAGCGAGGGAAAAGTGATGCTGTCGCCAGGCTTTGTTTTCGACCGTGAAATTCTGTCAGATTTTGAATACCGTATTACCGAAGCGCTTTTGGAAAATAAAGCTATGACTGTTTCCCAAATTTCCGGGGTGGTGGGATATAGTAAAGTGCTGCCGCTGTTAAAATCGATGATTGATAAAAAAATGGTAGTCATGGAGGAGGAGCTGAAAGAGCGCTACAAACCCAAAACCGAGAAATTTGTCAGGGTTGCTCCCGAGGTTTTTGATGAGGAAATTCTTCAGGAGTTGATGGATGAACTTTCCAAAAGAGCTTTTAAACAGTTGGAATTGTTGATGAAATATTTAGCATTGACAGGTTTCAATAACAGCGAGCCCGGATGGGTACAGCAATCGGTTTTGTTAAAGCAGTCGGAAGGAGGAGTCTCAGCCCTGAAGGCACTGGTGGATAAAGGAATATTCCAATCGCAGATGAAAGAGGTTAGCCGCCTGAAAGCAGGAAACATGCCCGAGAAGTCAACCGAATCCATACTGCTCAGCAAAGCCCAAAAAGATGTTTACCAACAAATCATCACTTCGTTTAATGATAGAAAAGTAACCCTGTTACACGGCGTAACCTCCAGCGGAAAAACGGAGCTTTACATCAAGCTTATCACCGAAGCCATCGACCAGGGAAAACAGGCTTTGTACCTGTTACCCGAAATTGCACTCACCACACAAATAATTAGCCGGCTTCAAAAGTATTTTGGCGACAGGGTGGGTGTTTATCACTCGCAATACAGTCTTAACGAGCGTGTGGAAATATGGAATAGTGTGGCAGGGCTGAGCCCCGATGGAAACCAATACAGCGTTATCGTGGGGCCGCGTTCGGCTATGTTTTTACCCTTTACCAACCTGGGATTGGTTATTGTTGATGAGGAGCATGACCAGTCTTACAAGCAATACGACCCGGCACCCAGATACAATGCCCGCGATTCGGCTATTTACCTGGGATTAATGCATAAAGCCCACGTGTTATTGGGGTCGGCAACGCCTAGTTTGGAGAGTTATGCCAACGCGTTGAAGGGGAAATACGGTTTAGTGGAGTTGAGTGAGCGGTATGGCCATGTTAAGATGCCGGAAATCATCGTGGTTAATATGCAGGATCAGGTGCGTCGCAAATTGATTCGTTCTCATTTTTCATCCATTCTTATCCATCAGATAAAAGATGCCCTGGCCAATAAGCACCAGATAATTTTATTTCAAAACAGACGTGGTTTTTCATTACGTTTGGAGTGTGAACAGTGCAGCTGGACACCCGTTTGTAAAAACTGTGATGTTACGCTTACCTATCACAAGCATTTGGGAAAGTTAAAATGTCATTACTGCGGATACACTATGCCTGTTCCGGGTCGTTGCGACGATTGTGGCAGCACTCACCTGAAGTTAAAGGGATTTGGCACGGAAAAGGTAGAGGAGGAACTGGAGGCTTTCTTTCCGGAAGCACATATCGACAGGATGGATTTGGACACAACCCGGTCAAAACATGCTTTTAGAAGGATTTTTGAAGATTTTGAAAAGGGGAAGACCGATATTCTGACGGGCACCCAAATGGTTACCAAGGGGCTCGATTTCGACAACGTGCATGTGGTAGGTGTGTTAAATGCCGACAACATGCTCAGCTATCCCGATTTCAGGGCACACGAGCGCAGTTTTCAGCTTATGGCACAGGTGAGTGGCAGAGCAGGACGGAAAGATAAACAGGGTAAGGTTATTATTCAATCGTGGAAACCCTCGCATGCTATTATTCAAGATGTGCTGCGTAACGATTACCTAAGTATGTTTAAAAGGGAGATGGTGGAAAGAGAAAAGTTTAACTACCCCCCCTATTTCAGGCTGATACGAATCTCATTAAAGCATACCGACAGGTTAAAGGTGGAAGAAGCCGCTGCCACGCTCGGCCGAGAGTTGAGAGCGGTGTTTGGAAACAGGGTGTTTGGGCCGGAATATCCTATGGTTTCAAGGATACGTAATAAATACATCAATCAAATTTTATTAAAAAACAGGGCTGATCAAAATCAAAAAGTTTTTAAGTCCTACTTAAAAAAGGTGCTCGAAAAATTTCGGGAGTACACCAAGTATCGGTCGGTAATGGTTCAAACGGATGTTGACCCGCAGTAAAGGCAAAAAAAAAAGCCATGCAACAATTGCATGGCTTTAAACTAACAGTTTATTAACCTACCTATACTGCGAGTGCCAGTCTTTTAAATGCTATAACCGTTAAGTCGGCATCTTTAGTTTTCAAATAATCAGCAACACTTTGCTTGCTGTTTTTGATGAATGTCTGTGCTAAGAGGGTATTGTCTTTGTAGAATTTGTTCAGTTTACCTATGGCAATTCTTTCGAGCATAGCTTCGGGTTTTCCCTCTGCGCGTGCTTGTTCCATTCCAATATTAATTTCATGTTGTTTTACTTCTTCAGGAACCTGGTCAGCATTGATAGCTACGGGATCCATGGCAGCAATTTGCATGGCCATGTCTTTTCCTGCTTCAGCAAAATCACCAGCTTTATTAAAAGCAACGATTGAAGCAATTCGGTTACCATTATGAACGTAAAAGTAAACACTTTCACCTTCAACAATCTGGTAGTCGCCCAGCTGAACTTTTTCACCAATAACACCTGTTTTTTCGGTGATGGCTTCAGCAACAGTACGGTCGTCAAGCATCAATGCGTTCAGTTCGTCAGCATTTTTAGCTTTGTTGGCAACAGCTAAATCGGTTAGTGATTTAACAAAGTCGATAAAGTCCTGATTTTTAGCAACGAAATCGGTTTCACAGTTAATCATAACAGCAGCACCAAATTTATGGTCGTCACTAACTTTAGCAAGTACAACACCTTCACCGGCTTCGCGGTCGGCTCGTTTAGCAGCAACTTTCTGTCCTTTTTTTCTAAGGATGTCGATGGCTTCTTCCATATTGCCTTCAGCTTCCTGAAGTGCTTTTTTGCAGTCCATCATTCCGGCTCCGGTGGCCTTTCTCAGCTCATTTACTTCTTTGGCGGTTATTTTCATTTCGTAATCTTTTTTACTAAATTATTTATCTTGTTTTTTTACAACCGTTTTTCTCGGTCTTGCTTTTTTCTCAGCTTTTGGAGCATCTGTTGCTTTGGCAGGAGCTTCCTCTTTTTTAGCAGCGGCTTTAGCCTCTTTTTCGTGGTTTTCGGCAGCTTTCTTTTCACGAGCCATTTTTCTCTCGGCTAATCCTTCGCCAACTGCCTGTGCGGCTGCATTAATGATGAGTGAGATAGATTTAGAAGCATCGTCATTAGCAGGAATGGGGAAGTCGATAAGCGTTGGATCGGAGTTAGTGTCCACCATAGCAAAGGTTGGGATATTTAGTTTACGTGCTTCGGCAACAGCGATGTTTTCTTTGAGGATATCAACGATAAACAAAGCAGCAGGAAGACGGCTCATATCTGAAATACTACCAAGGTTTTTTTCGAGTTTTGCTCTTTCCCGGTCGATTTGCAAACGCTCACGCTTTGAAAGGTTATTCCACGAGCTGGTGGTTTTCATTTTGTCGATGGCAGTCATTTTACGAACTGCTTTACGAATGGTTGCAAAATTGGTAAGCATACCACCGGGCCAGCGCTCGGTAACGTAAGGCATGTTAACTTTTTTAATTGATTCGGCAACGATATCTTTTGCCTGTTTTTTGGTAGCAACAAAAAGAACTTTACGTCCTGATTTTGCAATCTGCTTTAATGCTTTTAAAGCGTCATCCAGTTTAGCCTGGGTTTTGTAAAGGTCGATAATGTGGATACCATTACGCTCCATGAAAATGTAAGGAGCCATGTTAGGATTCCATTTACGTCTCAGGTGTCCAAAGTGTACACCAGCATCTAACATTTCTTCGAAAGTGACTTTTGCCATTTTTTAATTGTTTAATTTGTTTACATTCACTAAAAACAATTGCTGAATAGTCCTGCCATAGGCGGGAGTTTCAGCAATTTGGATACTAAACTCGTTCCGATAATAAGGATAATTCTATCGTTTACTAAACTGGAATTGTTTACGGGCTTTTGGCTGACCAGGTTTTTTACGTTCAACCATACGCGGGTCACGTTTAAGTAATCCGTTTTCTTTTAATACTCCACGATATTCGGGATCAATTTTGATAAGCGCTCTTGAAATAGCAAGACGGAGTGCCTCTGCTTGCCCTTTGATACCACCACCGGTTAAATTAACCTTTATGTTATATTTACCCGTGTTATCGGTAAGTAGGAAAGCCTGCTCAACAACATACTGCAAGGTAGCGGTTGTGAAATATTCTTTGTAGTCGCGTTTGTTAACAACAATTTTACCATCACCTTCTGAGAGGTAAATTCTTGCAATGGCAGTTTTTCTTCTGCCAAGTGTGTTTACAACTTCCATTTCTTAACTTATCTAATTGATTTTAAATTTATTTTCTTTGGCTTTTGAGCTTCATGAGGATGTTCGGCGCCTGCAAAAACATGAAGGTTTCTGAACATTTCGCTACCCAGCTTGTTTTTAGGTAACATGCCCTTAATTGCTTTTTCTACCATGGCAGTAGGTTTTTTAGCCATTAATTCAGTAGCAGTAGCACTACGCTGACCACCCGGATATCCGGTATGACGGATGTATTCTTTTTGATCCCATTTTTTTCCTGTAAGTCTGATTTTATCAGCGTTGATAATGATTACATTATCGCCACAGTCAACGTGTGGGGTGAAATTTGGTTTGTATTTTCCACGAAGGAATTTGGCTGCAACCGAAGAAAGTCTTCCTAAAACTTCGTTCTCTGCATCGATCAATATCCATTCTTTATTGACCGTTTCTTTGTTTGCACTTACCGTCTTATAACTTAAAGTATTCATCTATCTATTTGTTTCTTAAGCGTTTTTGCTATGTCCTCTTAAAATTGGGGTGCAAAGATAGAAACCTTTTTCTTATCTACAAAAAAATCAACACTATTTTGTTGAAAAAATGAAACTTAAGGCCGATGATTTCATTGGAGATAGTTGATAGAAATATTTGAAGCGTTATAGCATCACTTTTACCTGCTAATATTTGCTTATTATCTATCGGATTCAGGTTCTTATTTGACAACCGTGACCGTTCCTTTCTCCTCTATTTGTTTGTCCAAAAGGGTTGTAGCATGAATAACGTAAACATAGGTTCCGCCGGGAGTATTGGCGGCATCCCACTGTTTTTCTAAGTTGTCGGATTCGTAAATTAACTCACCCCATCTTGAATAAATTTGGAGGTTGTAAGTTTTTACACCTACTCCTTTAACTTCAAACTTATCGTTTAACCCATCGCCGTTAGGTGTAAATGCATTGGGAATAAAAACAGCAAAATCAGGATGAACGGTAATCTCGGTAGAGTACGTGTCTTCACAACCGTTGTCGGTTACAACCGTGAGCAATACATTGTAAGTACCCGTTTCGGCATAAGTATGGCTTGGGTTTTTTATACCGGAGTTGCTGCCGTCATTAAAATCCCAGCTATAAGTTAAGGTGTCGCTACTAACTGAGCTGTTGCTAAACTGAATAGTTGCCTGATCCAGCACTGTTTCCAGAGGGTCAGCCGAAAAAGTGGCTGTTGGTGCATCGTACACCTTTATATAATTGGTTCTTTCCACAAATGATTTACAGTCGCCATCACTGGTAACCAGTAACGATACCGGATAGACACCTTCTTTATCGAAAGTAACGTTTGGTGAGGGGACTGTACTGCTTCCTGCACTCCCAAAATGCCAATCGTATGTTACAAACCCGCTGGTATTGGTTGTGGTGTCGGTAAAAGCTACTTCGAGAGGCTCACAGCCTTCAACAGGTGTAGCACTAAAACCGGTAACAGGTGTTGGTAATACTTCCACGTTTTGTTGTTCGGTATTACTAATACATCCTTGTTCTTCAACTTGAAGTGTAATGGTTTTTACACCGGTGGTATCCCATTGCAAATCGATGGGGCCGGCATTGGAACCGGTATTTACGACACCGCCATCAAAATTCCAGGTATAAGTGGCATTATCGGAGGCATTGCCCGAATAAACTATCTGAAAGGGGGCGTGCTGGCAGACCCTGGAATGTTCAAGCTGGAAATCGGCTTTTAACTCTGGAATAACTTCAATGGTTTTGGTAATGGTAGCCGGACAATCGAAACCGGTGGCTACTGCCGAAAGGGTGTAAGTGGTAGTAACCAATGGCGATACGGTAATGGAGATATTATTCTCTTGTCCTGTTAACGAGGGGTCTATAGGAGTTGCACTCCATGTGGGTAATATATCTGTTCCCTCGGCATTAAGGTTTACCTGATCTCCAAAGCAAATGCTGTCGCTGCTATTGGTGATGTCTACTGTTGGTACCGGCTTAACAAACAGATGCATCGAATCTTCGGCAACACATCCATGATTGTTGGTAACCAATACTAAATAGGTGTATTGTGTTTGCTGGCCGGGAGTTACTACCGGATTAGCAAGTGTATCCTGTCCGTTTGCAAACAAAGTAGCATCATAGGGTGTAGAAGACCAGTTGTAATTGATACCCCCGGCAGCCTGCAACAGATAAGTGAGACCTTTACAAACACTATCATCAATACCGGCATTGGCATTGGGCAGCAGATGAACCACGATATCCAACTGATCGTCGGCTGAATAACCACAATCGTTAACCAACGAAATAGCGTAAGTGGTGTTTTGCTGTGGATAAACAACGATTGTTTGGTTGGTGTCCTGTCCAGCCAACGAACCATCAGGTGGTGTAGCACTCCATTGATAAGTGGCAGCATCATTTACTGTTATTACTACCGAATCGCCAATACAAATTTCGTTAACATTTGAGGATGCATTGGCTACTGCACCGTTCATTAAAACCATGGTAGTATCTTTTTCCTGATGGGTGCAATTGTCGGAAGCTGTTAGCACATACTCGGTAGTGGTGGTAGGACTTACGGTCGGTTGTGGAATATTTTCCTGTCCTGATAATGATGGGTCGTTTGGAGTGGCTGTCCAATAAAAATATTGCGCTTCGTCGGAGACACCTTCAAGCGTAACTGAAGGGTCGTTGCACATCTCCTTGTCGGGACCTGCCGTAACCTCTATTTCAGGCACAATAACTATGGCTGAATCTTCTGCCTGATGACCGCAGGTATCATAAAGCAGACAATAAACAACGGAAGTGTCTGTTCCTGAGATATTGTATTCATAAGGATCGGAATCAAATGAGCCGTTTTCAAGCCAATCGAATTTATAGGGAGGAACTCCACCGGCCATGTCGGCAAAGGTTAGGTTAAGCGTGTCCTCACATTTGGTATAATAAAATCGAACGGTATCAGGAAAAGCAGGATTATCTGCAATAATAATAACAGAAGTATCTTTGTGTGCAGAAAAAGAATTGCACATTTGCGGACTGTAAATAATTTTTACATCTTCTTCGCCTTCAACTTCACCATCGGTATAAGGGCGGATGATGATTGAATCGTACAGGGCGCCAACAGGAATATACACCGAGTCGGAACTGGTGGTGGTGTAAAGACTGTAATCCACATCTCGTGTGGCTGATCCGGCTACCTCAAAGGGAAAAGTGTAAGGGAATCCCATGGGTTCGGCAATTCTGAAATAGAGAATAGCGAGGTGGTTGTTGCAGCTTTCATATATCAAGGAATCAACCGTGGGATGATCAAATTCAACATCTCCTGTTACGTTACCTGGGTTGAAACTGCCTTTTTCAAGCAGTACCCCTGAATCGAAAACGGCATCTCCCGCATCACCAATGGCCAGCTTAATATGATACCATTTGCATTGTTGCACAGCACTTTTTGCAACAAAAGCTGTGGTATAGGCATCGTAAACAAATTTTTGAAAATTTGGATCAGTACTTTGGCTATTGTCGTTAAAGTATTGGCAATTGGTGCATCCAGTTGGTTTTCCTGTGCAGGTTTGTCCCCCTCCTCCAAAATTTACATTGTGAATGCTGACAGGAAGATTGGTTCCCGGTACCAAGGCAATATTTTTAGAGTTGTTTGAATAAGGTCCCAAACTGTCGCCCGGTGTTTTTGAACTTAAAAAGAAACCGAAAACATCGTTGTACGACGCGGTAACATAATCGTGGTACTCTTCCGAGGCAAATACATAACTAAATCTAACCGTATCTGCCGTAGGCTTAAAGTCAAACTCAATAATACATCCATCGTTTGATGAGGTGTTATTGGCAGCTTTGAATAAATCCTGATCGCCGTCAACGCCATTGTTGTTGGTGCTTGCGTTAGCGCCCGAATTACAAACATTTGATTCATCTACGTCATCAGCCAATCCTGAGGTCATAACAAGTCCTTCCGGCGTGGTAAACCCAAAAAAATATCCCCCTGTAAAATGGCCAACAGCTCTGTAATCACCACTAAAACTGATGTTGTTGATAGCCTGCGGCTCAACGCCTTCTAAAAAAATGGTATCAACCCAAGCTTCAACTTCTGCATCGGAAGTGGCTTGTGTTACCACAAAATTAAATTGAGCTTCGACTTGTTGATACGAGAAAATAGCAGCAAAAGCAAAAAGCCATACAATAAAACCGGAAAACTTTCGCATAATAAATTTGGTTTGGGGCTCAAAAGTAATATTATTTCTTGCATCTACCTGACAATATGGAAGTAAATTGGGTTGCGCGACGGGGTGTGCCAGATGGTACAAATACCGCTGTAGCTTAACGCTGCTTCTTTTTTAATAGTCTGTCATATTTTGCTATTGTGAAAGTCTTGCAGAACGAACTATTTCATTCAGACTCTTTCCGTTGCGGTGCACTTAGCCTAAATAATATTACCTCCCTGTTAAAATGGTAATTGAGCCTTGCAGGTGGGTGGTAATTAACCCGTCGTTCGATACAACAAAAGCAGTACATTTATAAAAATAGGTACCATCGGGTAGTAGCTTTCCTGTTCGTTGGTTTTTTCCGTCCCATTTAACTTCCGGGTCTTCGGTGTAAAATACTTCCACTCCCCATCGGTTAAAAATTGATAGTTCAATATGATCTATCGTGGCTTTGGGGTTTTTGGTAATGGGTCTGAGCAGGTCGTTAAAATTGTCATCGTTGGGGGTAAAAACGTTGGGCAGGTCGCAGGCGGGGCAGGCATCGTAATTAACGCAGATAATATCTGACATATCGCTTCGGTTTCCAACGGAATCAACCGCGATAACACCATAGCATCCAACCACATTGTTGAGGTTGCTGTGAACAAAAGTGGTGTCGTAAGGATTGGCAATCGAGTCCAATGGCAATAAATTATCGGCTCCCGGATGAGAGTAATACACTACATACTTGGCCACATCGTAATTACAACTGTCGTAAGGCAGATTCCACGATAAGGTGTTTTCGCTGTTGTCACAATTGGTCGCAACCGTTAAAACCGGTTGGCAGGGAGGCTCTTTGTCGTCGGGAATCCCACAGGCAATTTGAGATAAGTTAATCAACGGGTCAATAATCCCGGATACCGAATAATGTCCGATGGCTTTAATGTAATAACAGTATTGTTGGTGGTTTTCCAGCCCTCTGTCAAAATAGGTTGGCTGCTCAACGGTATCCAATAGAACAAAGTTATTGCTTCCTGGGTTTTTTCTGTAAATAATGTATTTTTCGTTAATCCATGGCACTTTAAACGACCACGACAAGCGCAAGGCTTTGTTAAAAGGATGTAGTATTAAAAATATGGAAGAAGCATCTTGCGAACTATCGATGAATCCAACTGTTTTGCTGGAGAGATCAACGCGGTAACTGTATGGCAGGTTATTATTGTTCATGTTTACCGAGGCATCCAGCCACGTGGTATCGTTCATGCCATCGAGTACCGTTACCTCTACCGGATTATTCCATGAAACACCATTGTTGCGGAACAGGGTGTATTGGTACGGACCGGGATATTGAAGAGTGTCCAGCTCAGTAGGTTTAGCCCAGATAATGTAAACTCTTCCGATGTTAATATCAGTACTATCGTTGGTAACATGGGTTATAATAGGAACATCACGTTTTAAAAAAGCACATGTCTCGTTCGATGTTAGACTCTCGGCACCATCATGAAAAGTAGCTGTAACACGGTAACAATATCGTATCCCGTGATTAAGCCCGCTGCTGAGGTTGTCATCACGAAACTCGGAGTTATGAACTCCGTCGATAGTTGCTATCAACTTAAAACCTGTATATCCGGGGACGCCTGTTTCGCAAAACCCTGCCTCCCAGCCGGATGAATCGACTTTTCGGTAAATGTTATAACCTGTGGCATTGGCACACTGCTCTTTGTCCCAATCCAGATTAATCCCGTTTCCCAGCGCGGTGGTTGTCAGGTTTTCCGGGGCGGGGCCTATAACCTTAACAGCACTATTTTTAAAATTCACCAGGTTAACAGGATACCCGTTATCCTTGGCTTTAAAAACCACGTTATAGGTATTTTTTCGAATGTGTGAGCACTTGGTGTCCCACTCGAATTGAGTATGTGCTGTTCCGGTACCTAATCCGGGATCAGGGTTTATTTGGGCAGGGCTATCCGCCAGCGTAAAAGGGCCTCCAAAAGCCGTGATGGTTACCAGTGTGCCTTCTGGATCAGTAGCGGTGACAGGGAAAGTTAAAAAATTACCAGCGATTTCACAGGTATCATCAAGGGCAAAAATGTCGGGTGGATCATGGTCGCAGGCAACAACAGTAATTTGCATGTCGCGTCTGACCGTTCCTACCAGGTTTCCACTTCGCCACTCCTCAATAACAAATGCCACGTTGTACTCGCCCTGCAACATGGGGTTTTTCCAAATCATATTACCACTAATCGAGTCCAGCTTAAAAAAATCGGAAGCCATGGGGAAAGTGTAACCCGGAATATTGTATCCCGCTGCTCCTTTACATACAGCCAGTTTGTATGATAAGCTGTCGCCGTCAGGATCGTAAGCCGCCGGGTTGTGAATAAAAAGTTTGCCAACACATGCCTTGTCGATGGGCGGGTTGAGGAGCTGCACTGAGTTGTTGTAACCTAAAAAAGGATTAATCACTAGTGTTGATTCTACGTAAATGGGTACGTTTACCGAGTTCGGAATGTTTACCACGCCATTGTTACGGTTAGGGTCTTCCACCGAAATAGTATAGGTTCCCGGTCCCGGAAAAGTGTGCTCACCCTTGTAAACATTTAACGAAATATCGTCATCCCAGTCAGTCCATACAATCCGCGGAATCTCTTCCGACGAGTTGTCGCCCCAAATTATTGGCATTGTTGTCCGGGTATCATCTGCCGGACTAGAGGTGCGCGTGTACATGGTAATGGTAAACTCGTAAGTAAGTCCTGACAGGTGTTTATAGGTAATTTCTGCGGCTCGTTGATGTGTTGCATACACCTTCAATCCCATTGTAATCATTAAAAAAAACAGTACAGAAATCCTTTTCATCGACTCGGTTTAAATGAAAGTCAAAAGTATGAAATTATGCAAAGGTAATGCCAATTGTTTTGTGTATCTAAGGTTTTTTATTCTTTGAGCAAACATCTTGGCCTATTCCTTATCGTCCCGCTCAGGCAACCCATGTTTTGTGAGCAGTGGCGGTTGATTTCCTGCCTTTTGAAAGATTCAATAAAAATTATCAGAAATTGATTTTTTTTTTAGTATAATAGCTGGTGGGTTTTTGCTTAATTTTGCAATATCAATGAAACAGAAATCAGACCATATTAAACCCAATTTTGCTGAAGCGCAAGAGAGGAGAGAGATTCTTCGCCGGTACAGGCGACTTATCGAGGTGTGGCATACGCGTAAAGAAACACAAGACAGGTGGGAAGTACGTAAAGCTTTTAAGGTGGCTGCCGAGGCACATAAAGACATGCGTCGTAAAAGTGGCGAGCCTTTTATTTTGCATCCGCTTGAAGTAGCTACCATCGCTGCGGGTGATTTAGGTTTGGGTCGCACTTCCATCATTGCTGCCTTGCTTCACGATACCGTTGAAGATACTGATCTTACCCTTGAAGATGTAGAGGGAATGTTCGGTGACAAAGTAGCACGCATCATTGATGGCTTGACAAAAATTGAGGGGATTTCCGAAACAGCATACAGTACCAACCAATCCGAGACTTTAAAAAAAGTGGTTTATACCATGTCCGATGATGTGAGGGTGATATTGGTAAAATTGGCCGACCGGCTGCATAATATGCGGACTCTTGATGCTATGCCACAACTCAAAAAACTAAAAATAGCCTCCGAAACACGATACATCTATGCTCCACTTGCCAATAGTCTTGGGCTTTATGATATCAAATCGGAATTGGAAGAACTTTCATTTAAATACAGTAATCCTGATTTTTATAAGCAAATTAGTCATCAAATAAAGCAATATAGCCCTAAGTTGGAACAGAAATTTAATAGCTTTAAAAAACCGCTGGAAGAGTATTATGCAAGTTCCCCGGGTAAAGTTGAAATTCAGCTTCGGAACAAAACGGCATTTTCTATTTGGAAAAACATGAGCGACAATGAGCTCACTTTTAAAGATGTTTTTTTAATACCTACGGTTAAGCTGATTGTAAATACAAAACCTGAGCAGGAAAAAGTAGCCTGCTGGACTGCCTATGCTGATGTTACCACTTTATTTCATTCCAACAATAGCAAGCTTCTCGACCTCGTTTCTCAGCCTAAAACCAATGGATATTCAGCTATTCATACGGTGGTGATGCTTCCTGGTGGTGACTGGGTTAATGTACAAATATTGAGCAGAAGAATGGATGAGATTGCTACCCGTGGCTATCCTGCTTTTTGGAAATATCGAGACAAAAATGATCAGGAAGGACTCGAAAAATGGTTAATCCGAACACGTGAACTGCTTAAAGAGGCTAACGATGAAGCCATTCCTTTTATTGATGTTTTCAGGAAAAATCTGGTAACCGAGGAAATTATTGTTTTTACGCCCACCGGCGATTTGATACCGCTTCCCAAGGGAGCCACCGTGCTCGATTTTGCCTATACCATCCACACCGACCTGGGGAATAAGTGTATCGGCGCCAACGTGAACCGTAAACTTAAGCCGATAGAATTTGAACTTAGAGCCGGTGACCAGGTGGAAATAATAAGCTCTAAAATTGATAAAGTTACCGAAAAGTGGCTTGATATTGTGGTTTCGGCACGAGCCAAGGCTCGCATTAAACAAGTGGTAAAAAACAAGCGTAGAAAGTTTAGAAAAGAGGGAGAGGAAAAATTTAATAAAATTTGCAAACAGCTTAAAGCCGAACACCCACAGTGCAATGTGGAACAACTGATTGAAAAGTTAAATTTATCCGACAAAACAAACTTTTTTTACTTACTGGCAACCAATAAGCTAGGTGCTAAAGAGATAAAAGAAGTCCTTTTTGGCGTGGAACAAAAATCAGGTTGGTTTCACTTTCCCAGTATTTTAACAAATAATATGCTGTTTGGAAAAAAATCAGACAGTATCGAAAAAGCTACGTCAAAGGAAAATCTGTACATCGAAGAGGGTAGCGAAAGCGATGCCATCGAATTTATTATTCCTTCATGTTGCAATCCCATACCCGGCGATGATGTTGTTAGTATTAGCTGGCCCAATAAACTCATGGAGATTCATCGTACTAATTGCGATGTTGCCATCAAGTATATGTCGCAATACGGCAAAAAAATTACTAATCCCAATTGGGGAAAAGATATCGGGGTAAACTTTTTGTCTGGTGTTAAACTGGTATCGGAAAATAAAAAAGGCCTTGTTAAAATGATATCTACTGTTTTAAGCGATGAATATAATTTGAATATCCGTAAATTTGACTTGGTAACTATTGGTGAAATGATTGAAGTTCAGATATTTCTATACGTTAAGGGGCTTGATGAATTAAAAAATGTAATGAAAAGCCTGCATAAAATTAAAGAGGTGATTAAGGTTAAACGTATAGAATAAATTTAAATCTTTACTTTTTTTTATTTTAAATTATTATAAATTAATTTAAAGTGTTATTTTTACGCCTTAAAAATAGGACGTATGAAAAACAAAAAACAGAAAGATACATTTGACGCTGTCAAAAAACTTTTTACTGAATATCTTGAGGGGCGGGGACATCGTAAAACACCGGAACGGTTTACTATTTTAAAAGAGATTTATGCTACCGAGGGGCATTTTGATATAGAAACACTCTATATCAGAATGAAAAACAACAAATACAGGGTTAGCCGTGCTACTCTTTATAATACCATTGAGCTGTTACTTGATTGTAATTTGGTTACCAAACACCAATTCGGAAATAACTGTGCACAGTTTGAACGCTCCTTTAAGTTTAAACAACACGATCATTTTGTTTGCCTTGAGGACGGAAAAGTACTTGAATTTTGTGACCCGCGTATTCAGGAAATTCAGCAAGCTGTTGAAGAGTTGTTGGGTGTCAAGGTTACCTACCACTCTCTTACTTTTTATGGAAAATGTAAAAAAGAGGAAGAGAAGGAATAGAAGAATAATTTTTTTTGTTTATAAGTAGTTCGTAAATTAATTCCTTTCTAGAGGACAAATAATTATTTTTGTTAAAAAATAACCCTGTGCAAAACAGGGTTTTTTAATGTATGCTAACGAACGTTTACGTTGTTGTACATGACAAAACATAAAGTCTGAATAATAAGATAAATACAAAATTATAAACACATGAAAATAGATGTTCTTTTAGGATTGCAATGGGGCGACGAAGGCAAAGGTAAAGTAGTGGATGTGCTGACGCCCGGTTACGATATTATAGCACGTTTTCAGGGAGGTCCCAACGCCGGCCATACCATTGAATTTGATAATAAAAAGTTCGTGCTCCACACCATTCCTTCCGGTATTTTTAATAAAAACACCATAAATGTTGTTGGAAACGGGGTTATCATTGACCCCTATATCTTTAATGATGAAATAAAAGAGCTGCAAAAAAGTGGTGTTAGTGTTAAAACCAATTTACTTATTTCGCGTAAAGCTCATATTATTTTGCCATCTCACCGTATGTTGGATGCCGTTTACGAATTTGCTAAAGGAGACAAAAAAATTGGTTCTACCTTAAAAGGTATCGGGCCTACTTATACTGATAAGGTAAGTAGAAACGGCATACGTGTTGGTGACCTTAACCATGCTGACTTTCAAAAAAAATACGATCAAACTAAAGTCAGACATCTAGCCATCGCCCGGCAATACAGATTTAATCTCGAAGAATTTACCATCGAAGGGATGTCGTTTTTGGAGTATGAAAAAAAGTGGTTCGAATCGTTGGAGGTATTAAAGGAAATCCAATGGGTTAATAGCGAATACTATCTTAATAAAGCACTTCAAAGCGGGAAACGGATATTGGCCGAAGGAGCGCAGGGAACCATGCTTGATATCGATTTTGGCTCTTACCCGTTTGTTACTTCGTCCAACACCATTACAGCAGGTGTTTGTAACGGTCTGGGAATTGCGCCATCGCAAATAGGGCGTGTTTATGGTATTTTTAAAGCTTATTGTACACGGGTGGGAAGTGGTCCGTTTCCAACAGAACTTTTCGACGAAACAGGCGAGAAGCTCCGGAAAGTTGGTCGTGAATTTGGCGCTACTACCGGACGGCCGCGTCGTTGCGGCTGGCTTGATATGGTAGCGTTAAAATATGCCATCATGCTTAATGGAGTTACCGATCTAATGATGATGAAAGCTGATGTGTTGGGTGACTTTGATTCAATTAATGTGGCTACCCAATACAAGATAAACGGAATGCTAATGGATGAGGTTCCCTACGACTTGACTGAAGGTGATATCGAACCCCGGTACGAAAAAGTAAAAGGTTGGAACACAGATTTGGCCGGTGTAACATTGTTTGACAAGATACCTGCTGAGCTGAAACAGTATGTTGATTACGTGGAGGCAAAAACCGGCGTTCAGGTTAGCATGGTATCCATTGGCCCCGATCGGCATCAAACATTATTAAGAAACAAAGCAATTTAGGCTCACAGCTCTTTTATGTTTAATATTTTTTTATTTTAGCCTATTGAAGATCGGGATAGCTATTGCTAAGGGTCAATACTGAAAATAATTTTAACTTAAATATTGTGTCATGAAAAAATCATTCCTGTTATTATTTGTCTTTCTTGCCGTTTCTCCTCTATTTTCTCAAGAGTATATTGCTGCCGCCCGACAAGATAAACAGTGGGGCTTTATTACCGAAAAAGGTAATTGGTATGTAAATCCTCAGTTTGAACATCTGCGCAGCTTTAGCGAAAACCTCGCCGCTGTTAAAGTGGGTAAGCTATGGGGATTTCTTGACGCAGATGGTACTGTTGCCATAACGCCTCAATTTACTGTTGTTAAGGATTTCCACGAAGGACTTGCAGCTGTTAAAGTGGCTAAAAAATGGGGTTTTATCGATAAAAATGGAAGCTTTGCCATTAATCCGCAGTATGAGTCGGTTCGTGATTTTCATGATGGCAGAGCTATGGTCAGGTTAGCCGGCAAATGGGGCTATATATCATCGGAGGGTAACTATATTATTAACCCCCAATACGTTCATATAAAAAGCTTTAACGATGGAATTGCCCCTGCCATGATGGGCAAAAAGTGGGGTTATATCGATCTTAACGGAAGCTGGGTTATCAATGCACAATTTGATAAAGCCGGCCCTTTTAGCAATGGTATTGCCGTAGTACGGTCGGCAGGTAAATATGGTGCCATCGACGAACAAGGCCACTTTGTTATCAATCCGCAATTTGAGGTGTTGAGAGATTTTCACGAAGGGATGGCTGCTGTAAAACTTGGCAAAGTTTGGGGTTTTCTCGATAAAAATGGAAAGTATGCCATTAACCCTCAGTTTATAGCCGTTCTTGATTTCCAGGAGGGAAGAGCAGGAGTGCGTCAGGCTAAGGTGTGGGGTTTTGTTGATAAACATGGAAAATTAGTGGTAACTCCACAATTCGAGAAAGTAAAAAGTTTTAATGGCGGCATGGCTCGGGTTCGTACGGGTGGACTGTGGGGATGGATTAACAAAAACGGTGGTTTTGTGGTAAACCCGCAATTTCCTAACTGTTTTGATATGGTAAAATTGTCTAAGTAAAAATTTAAAAAATATGTTTACTCCCGAGGGGTTAAAAGATTTGTATAAGAGGCTGGGTGCCTTGAGGAGGTATCTTTGACATCGATAAAAAGAAGTACGAAGTAGAGGAAGAAGAGGAGAAAACGCAAGCTCCCGGGTTTTGGGATGACCCTAAAAAAGCAGAATTAATACTGAAGGATATTCAGGAAAAAAAACGCTGGGTTACAAAATATCAACAGGTAGAAAGCCTGCTTAACGACCTCTCTGTACTCCAGGAATTTCTTGAGGCCGGTGAAGCCGAACAATCCGATCTTGATCAACAGTACCATGAAGCTGTTACTTTGGTCGAAGAGCTGGAGTTTCTGCAAATGCTGGGAGGTAAAGAGGATAAGTTTAATGCCATTCTGAAGATTAATCCCGGGGCGGGAGGCACCGAAAGCCAAGACTGGGCTGAGATGCTTATGCGTATGTACATTCGCTGGGGCGAGAAAAATGGTTTTAAAGTTAAGGAGCTCGACTATCAAGAGGGTGATGTAGCCGGTATAAAATCGGTTTCGCTGGAGTTTGATGGTGATTTTGCTTTTGGCTATCTAAAAGGTGAAAACGGAGTTCATCGTTTAGTTCGCCTTTCGCCGTTCGATTCGGCTAACCGGCGCCACACCTCTTTTGCTTCGGTTTACATCTACCCGGTTGTTGACGACTCCATACAGATAAACATTAACCCATCTGATATTACCTGGGATACCTTTCGCTCGAGTGGACCCGGCGGGCAAAACGTGAATAAAGTTGAAACGGCAGTAAGATTGCACCACGAGCCAACAGGCATCGTGGTCGAATGCCAGGAAACCCGGTCGCAAGGACAAAATCGGGAAAAAGCTTTGAAAATGCTAAAATCACAACTCTATGAAATAGAGATGCGAAAGCAGCAGGAAGCACAGGCAAATATTGAGGGAAATAAGAAAAAAATTGAGTGGGGATCACAAATCCGATCTTATGTGTTACATCCGTATAAACTGGTAAAAGATTTACGAACCAATTATGAAACCTCCAATGCGCAGGCAGTATTGGATGGAGAGCTGAACGACTTTATAAAAGCCTATCTGATGGAGTTTGGGGGAACAGATCAGGGATGATAATTTTTATTCCTTCTATGGCCACCGGTTAAATCTTTTGAAACTCGAAAGAAAGATGGCGGTGTCAAAATTATTAAATACATAGTAAATCAGAAAACAAATTCCATTATTTCCCTCTTTGGAGGGAAAACAAAGGAGGAGTTATAAAAAAGATATTTGTTTTCTGATTTACATGGAATTACCCTTAAAAAAGTATTTATACTTTAAACAACTTCGTTAAATAAATACCCACCATTCCTGTTTTCACAAAATTTAACGCTTCTAAACAGGTAGGATTACCCTATTTAGAGTGCGATTCAAAATAGATTTCCATACATTTGCTTCTATTATAAATAAATGATGTTATGATTACTATTTATCACAATCCGCGGTGTAAAAAATCACGTGCCGGACTTGAGCTTCTAAAAAATAAAACAGAAGATTTTACAGTAGTAGAATACCTGAAAACTCTGCTCACGGAAGAGCAACTTACCATGTTATTAATGAAACTGAACAAAAAACCTCAGGAGATGATTCGTACCCAGGAAGCCGTTTATAAGCAAAACTATAAGGGTAAGAACTTTACCGATGAGGAGTGGGTAAAAATTATGGTTGAAAATCAAAAGTTGATAAAAAGACCGATTGTTGTTAAAGATAATAAGGCAGTTTGGGGCGACCCGGCTGAAAATATTAATGAGTTATTTTAATTTTTTAAAAAAATAGTATCATGGAATACAGAATAGAACACGACACAATGGGTGAAGTGAAAGTACCTGCCGATAAATATTGGGGTGCTCAAACGCAACGCTCAAAAATGAATTTTAAAATTGGTCCCGAAGCTTCAATGCCTCACGAAATTATTGAAGCATTTGCCTATCTGAAAAAGGCTGCTGCTTTAACAAATGCCGATCTGGGTGTTTTGCCACAGGAAAAAGCAGATGCAATTGGCAGGGTTGCCGATGAAATTCTTGAAGGTAAACTCAATGGCAATTTTCCTCTGGTAATATGGCAAACAGGTTCAGGTACCCAGTCGAACATGAATATGAATGAGGTTATTGCCAACCGCGGACATGTTATCAAAGGTGGAAATCTTACTGACAAAGAAAAATTTCTGCATCCTAACGATGATGTAAATAAATCACAATCGTCCAACGATACATTTCCTACTGCCATGCATATTGCAGGGTATAAAATGATTGTTGAAACAACCATACCCGGTGTGGAAATACTACGCGATGCCTTGGATAAAAAAGCCAAAGAATTTGCCAATGTTGTTAAAACGGGGAGGACGCACTGGATGGATGCCACTCCGTTGACTTTAGGACAAGAGTTTTCAGGCTATGTAGCACAACTTGAATATGGTTTGAGAGCCTTGAAAAATACACTAGATCACCTATCAGAATTGGCACTTGGCGGTACGGCTGTTGGTACAGGGCTTAACACACCAAAGGGCTATGCTGAAAAAGTGGCTGCAAAAATAGCAGAGCTTACAGGATTTCCATTTAAAACGGCTCCCAATAAATTTGAGGCTTTGTCGGCTCACGATGCTGTTGTTGAAGCTTCGGGTGCGTTAAAACAGTTGGCCGTTAGCTTAATGCATATCGCCAATAACATTCGTTACCTAGGATCTGGTCCTCGTTGTAGCATAGGCGAAATCAGCCTTCCAGCCAATGAACCCGGATCGTCTATTATGCCCGGCAAAGTTAATCCTACGCAAAATGAGGCATTGACAATGGTTTGTGCTCAGGTAATTGGTAACGATGCTGCCATTACGGTTGGTGGTATGCAGGGTCATTTTCAGCTAAATGTATTTAAACCGGTCATGATTTCTAATTTACTACAGTCGGCACGATTGTTAGGTGATGCTTGTGTTTCGTTTGCGAACAATGCCATCAAAGACGTTAAAGCCAATGAAGAACGGATTACAGTTATTTTAAATAATTCGTTAATGTTGGTAACAGCTTTGAATACCCATATTGGGTATGAGAAATCTGCTAAAATTGCTAAAAAAGCGCATAGCGAAGGTACTACCTTGCGTGAAGCTGCTTTGGAGCTGGGCTTTTTAACCGACGAGGAATTTACCGAGTGGGTTGATCCAGGCAAAATGTTGGGTAGCATGTAGTAGTTTAACAGCCAACAAAAATGCATAACAGTCAATTAGAAGAGGCTGTTTAAAAGGTATAACCGGTTTGTCATACTGAGTCGAAGTATGACACAATTTCTGACTTTTTAAACAGTTTCTTTTTTTTTCTTTTTGAGAAAAACGACACATGACGTAACAAAACAAGAAAAAATACGTATATTTGTAAAAACAATAAAAAGATGTTAAAAACAGATGAAATACACGAACCAATGGTTGCCTATTCCAGCCTTGATGACGGCAACGTTTTTATGCTTATCAATGCTATAAAAAGAGGCGTTCATTATTCTTTTTTTGAACGTCTTGCTAAAAGTATTCCTTTCACACTTCGTGAGTGGTCGCAGTTTTTGCATCTGTCGGAGCGCTCGCTTAATCGATATAAAAAAGATAAGGCTACTTTTAGTACTACTGCCTCCGAAAAAATCCTCGAGATAACCATGCTCAACAAGTTTGGAATTGAAGTCTTTGGTTCTCAGGAAAGGTTCAATCGTTGGTTAAATACCAACAATGTTGCTTTGGGTGGTGTTAAACCCAAAAGCCTGCTCGATAGCTCTTTTGGTATTCAAATGTTAAAAGATGAGCTTACCCGCATTCAATACGGTATTTTGGCATGATTGTATTTAGGCTTTCCAAATCTAAATTTGCACGTGACCTGTCGGGAAAAGGGGCGGAAATTGCGGGTGGCCGGTGGAACAGCAAAGGGGTATCGGTAATTTATGCGGGTGATTCGAGAGCATTATGTGTAGCGGAGATTGCAGTTCATACCGGGCTTGGTACTGTGCCTGAGGATTACTTTCTTGTAACCATCGAAATTCCGGATGATGCACTTATCTATGAAATATTACCGGCATCCCTTCAGCCAAACTGGAAATCTTTTCCTCACACGGGAGCCACTCAGATTATTGGTGATAAGCTGCTCAAACAAAATAATTACCTAACAATTAAAGTTCCATCGGCAGTAGTACAAGGTGATTTTAATTACCTCATTAATCCCGGTCATAAGGATTTTAATAACGTTACCATTCAAAAGGCGGAAGAATTTTCTTTTGATAAAAGGATGTTCATCAACCACTAACACTTTTCCGTATCCTCTTTTAGGTTTTCCTCTTTTTCTTTTTTGCTGCCGGAAAAAGTACATTGTTCAGGATAAGGCGGTAGCCGGCTGAGTTGGGATGCAGGTTGAGGTCGGTGGGTGGGTCGCCCACAAGATGCTGATAATCTTCAGGGTCGTGGCCGCCATAAAAGGTCCAAAATCCTTTACCCAACTCGCCATGAATGTATCGTGCTTCGTTGGCTGATTTTAGCTCTCCCATAATGATTACGTTTGATTTGATCACATCTTCATTAAAGGCGGTAGTTTGTCCCATAAATCCTTTAATGATTTTTTTATGATCCTGGGTTAACATAGTTGGGATAATATCCCATTTAGCTGAAAAATCAAACAACGTGAAATAGTCGTTTGTTTTATTGATGTTTCTTGAACGAGTGCTGGTTACATCGATGTTCGAGATTTCGTAAACCATGGGACTGGTAACAATTTTAAAGTCTTTAAAGGCCAGACAGGGTGAATAGTCGAGTTTTTGTTGTGCGTTTGCGTCCATGGGGTCACCATCAAACATCACATCACAGATGTCGGTATTACGTGCGGCCAGCGTCACATCGTAACTGTCAGCTGCCGAGCACATGGCAAAAAGATAACCGCCTCCCAGTACAAAATCACGAATCTTTTCAGCTACTGCCAATTTTAACTTCGATACTTTTTGATAGCCCAGCTTGTGTGCCATCTCTTCAGCTGCCCGTACATTCTCCTGATACCAGGGGTAATTTCGATAGTGAGCCCAAAATTTACCATACTGTCCCGTAAAATCTTCGTGATGCAAATGCAGCCAGTCGTAGGTTGGCAAAACGCCATTTAACACTTCTTCATCATAAATAACATCGTAAGGAATTTCGGCATAGGTTAACACCAATGTAACAGCATCATCCCAAGGTTGCTTATTTTTTGGTGAATAAACGGCAATTCGAGGTACTTTATTAAGTTTAACAATGTCCATGTTAATGTCGGGTTGGGCAATTTCCTGCCGGATGGAGGTTGCTTGCGCATCTGAAATGACTTCGAAGCTAATATTTCTGACAACACATTCGTTTTCAAACAATTGGTGATAAGGTATCAGGTAGCTTCCTCCTCGATAATTTAAAAGCCACTCTACATCAACCCCTTGTTGAAGAACCCAAAATGCCACCCCATAACTTTTAAGATGGTTGGTTTGCGTGTCGTCCATGGGGATTAACAGGTAGGTTGCTTTTGCCGAAAAGGCGAACAACATCAGTATTATCAACAGATATGATTTAATTCTTTTTGTCAAAAGATTGATTTTAATTGTGAAATGCAAAAGTAATAAAGAAACTCACGGCAAATGAAAGGTGGCTTTAATCTTATCTGTTAAATTATTATGAACCTTTTTAGCTAATAAGCCAATCGCTTTTTGTAGTTCTGTTACAGAATGCTGCTCTTCCGTTAGTCGATAAAGATAATGGTTCGATGTAGCTGCAACACTCCCTTTCGGATAATCTTCCTCTTGCAACTTTTCACCGGGACGCATGCCAATCAATTGGATGGGTATCGATTTGCCTGATTCATCAATCATTTTCTGTGCCAGATTGACAATGGGAGTGGAGGGTTTGTTGTTGATGAAGAGGTCTCCATGATTCCCGTTGAGAAGGGCAAAAACCAAGTTGTTGCCAGCTTCCTGCGGCGTAACAAATTTCCGTGACATGCGATTGTCGGTAATGGTGATAGGCAATCCTTTTCTAATTTGCTCTTTAAACAGCAGCGTAACGGCGCCGGGACTGTCGATTACGTTGGGTAGCCGAATACAGGATACTTCGGGATATGGCTGTATGTTTTTAATGTACGCTTCGGTAAGATATTTACTAATTCCCGTTACTCCCTTGGGGTTTCTGGCTAGATTTGAAGAGACCACCAAAACTTTCTTTGTTTTAAATTGTTTCGCCAGCTTAAGCAACTCGATGGTGCCAAAAAAATTAATTTTAACCGTTGCATCCGGGTTCTTTTCTCCTTGTTTGAACCGTGCGATGGCGGCCAGGTGGATAATGTAATTTGGGTTGTGAATTTTGAATATGGTTTGGTAGGTCGAGGGGTCTGCCAGATTCGCTTCAGTAAAAATAAGCCTGTCGTGGCTTTTAACGATGGTGGCTGCCACTTTTCTGTCGCGGCAGCAAACAATTACTCTATCAAATTCCTGAATACCTGACAGGTACTTTACAAGATTGGTGCCCACGAAACCACACGCACCGGTAACAAGTATTGTTTTTGATTCTCCCATACGACAAAGATATATTATAAACCTAAAACATCTTCTGTAATTAAACTTATGGAGGTTGTAATAGATTGACTATTTTTGCGTTTTGATTTTTTAGACATCAAATAATAAATAAGAAGTAAAGATTTAGTTTTATGAAAAATAGAGGATTAGTATTGGTATTGGTAGCTTTGATAGCTGTTGCTTTTAGTGCCTGCAAGAAGGAGGAAGATCATGGTACGACGCTGGGAAAACAGTGCTATATTACAGAATTTCAAACTGATAGTGATTATTCGATGACAAAATTCGAGTATAATGCCGACCATTTGGTTTCAAGTGCCACCCTGTATAATTACGATGGAACCACGGTAAACGACAGAGCTGATCTTACTTATAACGACGGAATACTGCATGAGGTTGTTTTTGCTTCTACTGATACGGCTATCGACACAAAATATATTTATCATTACAATACCAGAGAATTACCCGATACCATTTATGTTCAGGTACCTAACGAAAGTGGAACGCTCACTCAATTCGGTTATTACCTTTTAGGATTTGAAGGTGATATGCTGAAAGAGATTTCGATGAACGTTCCGGTAAATGATTCCGTTATTGTAACAATGAAAAATCAATATTTCTATAACCTGGCGGCCAATACTGTCGAGCTTAGTCATTACGAATATTCACTTCAAACAGGTGAACTTAAATTAATTAGCAGCTCGGCCATCGGTTTCGATACCAAACAGAATCCTTTTTATGGTATTGGGTTAGATTATTTTTTTGTAAATGGTGAGGGTATCAGCTCTTTTGTTACTAAAAATAATATTACCGATGTTACGACTATGAATGCCAGTAATGAGTTAATGGCCACTCAAAGTTATACCGCTACCTTCGAGTATAACGACAACAACTTTCCTGTTAAGATTTTTAAAGATTATAAAACGGGATTCACCACTGCCGATTTCTTTACTTACGATTGCAATAATTAATATCTGATTTTGGATAAATTGCTTGTGGTGCGCAGTTTTTGTATTTTACTCGTACCTTAAGGCTTTGGATGGTGTAACCCTGTTGATGTACCAGGTAGGAATCATTAAAATTAGCAGGCTAACAGCGAATACCCCGATATTTAACATTAAAAATTGTTGAAGGTGCAACTCTACAGGCACGTAGTCAACGTAATAGGACTGCGGATCCAGGTGAAAAATTCTGAATTTGAGTTGTACAAAGTAAAAAAGTAGTCCGAGTACATTACCCCACAGCATCCCTTTTAGTACAATAGAGGTGGAACGTAAAAGAAAAATACGGCCAATGCTTTTGTTGGTAGCGCCCAACGCTTTCAACAAGCCTACCATCGAGGTTCTTTCAATTATTAGAATTAGCAGTGTCGATATCATGGTAATACTTGCCACCAGAATAAGGAGTACTAAAATAACCACAACATTCATATCGAGCAGGTCGAGCCAATTAAAAATTTGAGGGTAAAGCTCGGTGGCCGTAACAATATTGAGGTCGTACGGTATATCGTGATAAATGGCATCTGCGGTGGCTTTTACTTTATCAGGATTTTTGAGTAATATCTCTACTGTGCCCACTTCTCCCGGTTTCCAGTTATTGAGTTTTGCTACAACATCAAGATCTCCAATAATCAGACTACCGTCAAAATTCTCAAGTCCTGTATTGTAAATCCCGCTGACGGTAAATTTACGTCCTCGAGCCCCTTGCTCGTTGTTGTTTACAAACCAAACCCGAACCTTGTCGCCAACACTAAGTTTTAGCTTGTCAGCCAGTATTTTCGAAATTAATACTTCGTAGTCGCGTTTATCTGTCAACTTAGGAAGTTTTCCATCGACAAGATTTTTGCTTAAAAACGACCAGTCGTAGTTGGACTCCACTCCTTTTAATACGACTCCCTGAATTTGATCTTCTGTTTTCAACACACCGCCTTTTTGCGCTACAAACTGGATGTGTTTAACATTAGGGATGGTTGGCAATAATTTGATAAAGTCTCTGTCGATGTTCATGGGTTGCGCTTCCAACGATTGATTGTTGTCGAAAGGAATAATTTGGAGATTCGCCGTAAAACCGATAACTTTGTTGCTGATAGAGTGCTTAAAACCTACAACAATGGAAATGGATGCAATCATCAGGGTTAGTCCCAACGCGATACTGATATAGGATATTTTAATAATCGGTTGAGAAAAGGATTTTCCTTTCTCTGGTCTCATGTGCCGTGCTATAAAATATTCAAAATTCAACGTGTGGCTGTTTTGCAATGAAAGTTTAGGTTTCTTTGCAAAGATAGATGTTCTGTTGTACCTTTAATTGATTAATCTTATTTTTATGAGTGTTAGTACGTCGATAGGTTATTGTTTGAAACATATAGGAAGAATTAGTCGCAATGTTATAGTGTTGATGTTGATTGTCGTATCCTGTAAGGCTATCATGGCTCAAGCATCAGTACCTGTTCTGGTAGATTATGATAGTATCAAAGTAGGGGCTGAGCAGTTTGATGAATATTTACCCCTTTTAAAGCATAAGCGGGTGGCGGTACTGGTAAATCAGGCTTCGATAATTGGCAACACATATTTGCTTGATGTGCTGCTTGCAAAAAAGGTTAACCTCGTGGCAATATTCAGTCCCGAGCATGGTTTTCGCGGGAGCAAAGATGCCGGCGAAAGATTTGAAGAGGGCAACGACTCCTACGCGGGAATACCCCTAATTTCCTTATATGGAAAAAAGAAAAAGCCTGAGGTGGCTGATTTGGCAGATGTGGATATTTTGCTGATTGATTTGCAAGATGTGGGTACCCGCTTTTACACTTACATCTCAACCATGAGTCTTGCCATGGAAGCATGTGCTGAAAACGGTGTTCGGGTAATTATACTCGACCGTCCCAACCCGAATGGATTTTATGTTGATGGACCTGTATTGGAAAAGAAATTCAGCTCGTTTGTTGGAATGCATCCTGTACCGGTGGTGTATGGTATGACAATAGGTGAATATGCCCTGATGGTAAACGGGGAAGGCTGGCTGGACGGTGATAAGTCTTGCGATTTAAGGGTAATTAAAATGTGGGGTTACCGGCATAATATGATAGTGAAATTAAAAGTAGCCCCCTCGCCCAATCTTCCTAATTGGGAATCGGTTTACTTATATCCTTCTCTTTGTTTTTTTGAGGGTACTTCTGTTTCGGTAGGACGGGGTACTGATTTTCCGTTTCAAGTATATGGCTTCCCTGCCAATACTTTCGGAAACTTTGTGTTTACCCCCAGAAGTATTCCAGGTAAGAGTAAGCATCCAAAATGGCTGGGTAAGGTATGCTACGGGCAGTTGCTTACCGGTTTTGCTCAC
>Ga0164318_10000226_pt1 | contig 38808 bp, 33 predicted proteins | sample GuaBasSedimGuay9_FD_113734 | JGI IMG/M metagenome (GOLD analysis project Ga0164318, IMG submission 113734) | Subseafloor sediment microbial communities from Guaymas Basin, Gulf of California, Mexico - Guay9, Core 4571-4, 0-3 cm | ecosystem: Environmental > Aquatic > Marine > Hydrothermal vents... | reverse complement strand
GCAATGCCCGTGATTGGAATTTCAGCTCCAAACAGTTCTTTAGAAGTGTGCCCATAAACTTCACTACTCGATTTAACTTGCGGTAGTATCTCTTCAGGAACATCCAGCATCTCCAATAATTCCTGATCCCACTCCAAAGTTTTAATATTATACATCAGTGTACGACTCGCGTTGCTCACATCGGTAATGTGCAATTTACCCCCTGTCAGATTCCACACCAGCCAAGTGTCAACCGTTCCAAAAGCCAGCTTACCTACTTTGGCTAGCGCACGGGCATCAGACACATGATCTAGAATCCATTTTACTTTAGTGCCTGAAAAGTAAGCATCGATAACCAGTCCTGTTTTTTCAGTAACCCTCTTTTCCAAACCTTGCTCCACGAGCTTATCACAAAATCCGGCGGTACGCCTGTCCTGCCAAACAATGGCATTGAAAATGGGCTTACCGGTCTCCCTGTTCCACACGATAGTTGTTTCGCGCTGATTGGTAATACCGATGGCTTCTATTTGATTCGGTGAAATGTTTTGTTTCGCCATCACCTCTTTGGTAACCTTTAGTTGAGTTTCCCAAATAGTATTCGGGTTATGCTCTACCCAGCCTCCCTTGGGGTAAATTTGTTCAAACTCCTCCTGGGCAACGTTTACAATTTCGCCGGCATGATTGAACAATATGGCGCGGCTGCTGGTGGTTCCGGCATCGAGTGACAGGATATATTTTTGCATTATTTTATGTTTTATTAGTGTAAAGATTTACTTGTTTTTTTGACCTGGTCAAATTACAATATTATTTTTAAAATCCAACCGGGCTTAAGCATCTCTTTTATAACAGGGTTATCGACAACAAAAAACCCCGAATGAATTTCATCCGGGGTTTTTGCTTTTTTAAAAACTAAAGGTTTATTTTTCTTCAGTTTCTTTTTTTGATTCTTCAGCAGCAGGAGCTTCCTCAGCAGGCTTTTCAGCAACAGGAGCAGTTTCGGCAGCAGGAGTCTCAGCGGTTTCTTCAACCTCTTCTTTAGCTTCTTCAACAGGTTTAGCAGGTTTAGCAGCTTCAATCTCAGCAGCACGTTTTTTAGCTAACGTAGCTTCACGAGCTTCTTTAACTTTTGTTTCAGCATCCAGAATTTCTTTACGTTCGTTTCTGTTCTTTTCTTCCAAACCTTTGCGCTTAGCATCAATTTTGGCCTCTTTTTCGGTAAGCCATGTTTGGAATTTAGCTTCAGCTTCGGCTTCGGTTAAGGCACCTTTGGCAACACCACGCAACAGGTGATGTTTGTAAAGCACTCCTTTGTACGAAAGAATGGCTCTAACCGTATCGGTGGGCTGAGCACCATTATTAAGCCACTGAACGGCTTTATCAAAATCCAGCTCAATAACAGCAGGATTATGGACGGGATTGTACGTACCTATCTTCTCAATAAACTTTCCATCTCGTGGTGCACGACCATCCGCAATTACGATATGATAAAAAGGCTTTCTCTTTTTACCAAAACGTTGCAATCTCATCTTAGTTGGCATAACTAACTAATTTTTAAATGAATAAATAATTTTTCCCAAATTGGGGTGCAAATATCCGATTTTTTTATTAAATGGCAAAGAAAAAGCTGAACTAACTGCCTGAAAAAAAAGTTAATCTGTTATTGCGATTCAAAAAATCCTTTCGTAGCCCCCAAAAAAAAGCAAGGTATTTGCATAAGTCACGCCGCCACTGTTTAACGGGTACAGAAAGTGGCAGTATGACTTTCCTCTCGCATTAACCGCTATTGAAAGCAAAATTGATTGTTGCCCCGCCCTGAAGAACGGGGCAAAAGTGATTACAAACGACAAACAAAATCAGAGGGAGGTCATTTCGGGTGGTTTTTTCTGACGCTAGAAAAAGCAATAATCTGCAACAAGGATGGAAGGACTATCCGTTAAAAAACTAAGGTAATCTCTCTCTTCGCGCCTTTGCGCCTTCGCGATGAAAAAAACCTTTACGGTTCAAAAAAGCTTAATGGCAACTGCAAGTCTGAAATATCTATTAAAAACAGAATCCTGGTAACTGTACAATGCACGAACCCCAAATTTATAATCGGGTTTGATTATTAAATTTATTTTTGAAACAGGAATACTTATTCCCAGTCCCATCGACATACCATAATTAATTCCTTCGAGGTTTAATTTTTCCTCAAAAGGAAAACCTTCATCAGGTGGTTCTCCTACTCCGGGTTTATAAAAGTGGCTCATTCCTTTTCTTTGAGATCCCAATGTGAAATCAACAAAAGCTCCGGCTTCTAAAAAGAACTTAACCTTATGCCCAAAATTAACTCTTGCATATACCGGGAAGGATAATGTGCTGATATAAATAGTTAAATCAGTATACTTTCCATAATGACCGCTACTCATTTGTTCAATGTATTGTACTGACCTGTTGAACTCAAACCCGGGAACAAGGTTCACTATTTTTTTTGAAAAGATGTTTTTATAAACGCCAAATCCGAATCCGGGACCTTCCTTTTCTATGCCGTAATTCAAGTTAGCTTTGCTAAGTAACATGCTAAATTCGTCGAAGAATACAGGAGAACTATTCTGACCTTTGAGTACCGATCCAATCAGCAGTAATACCAACGTTAATGAATAAATCTTTTTCATTGGAAAAGAGTTTAGTGGTGTAACATTCTTTTTACTACCCTGAGATGATGTGTATACCTTCCTGCTTCTTTATTGAATATTCCCTGATGATCGATGGTATCAATTCTGACTTTACCCCAGGGATGCAATATTTTGTTATTTCCAAGGATAATGCCTACATGATTAATAACCCCTTCCTTGTTTTCAAAAAAAGCAAGATCAGCCGGTTCGGCGGCTTCTACAAACATAACTTGTTCCCCTTTATTAATCTGTTGAGCAGCATCACGCGGTAACATAATCCCATTCATTTTATAAGCCATCTGAACCAATCCTGCTCCATCAATCCCCATAGGAGAACGGCCTCCCCATAAATAGGGAACGCTCAAATAATTAGCTGCTACTGACAAAACTTCACGACTCCCGACCTCAGCAGGAATCTTATGCACCGCTTTCTTGTAATAAAACGATTCGCCGGCAACAGTAAAAGTTCCCTCTTCCCATCCGTGAAACTGGGATCCCCTGAAAACCGGAATAATGGCATCTTTTGCCCTCACCTGTGCCGATAATGTATGCAGATAAAACCTTTCCGAATCATTCAACCCGGTAAATTCTGAGTCGGATAATTTTTTAATCTCATTCCGGCAAACCCAACCAGCGTATCGGTCATCCACCGTTTCAATTAATAACCAGTCACCTTTAGTATCATTAATGGTTATTAACTCGCCAAACAGGAGTTGATTCACCATTTGGCTTTTTGCTGACGGAGCCTCTCTTACAGCCACCGCGGCCAAAATACATATTCCGTACCTCATTTCAGCTATTATTTACAGGGTTATATCAATAACAATTATAAATGCTTATTTTTGCTCAAACTTTTCAAACAAGCTAATGAATTCTTTCTTTTCAAAGGTACAACAATATTATTACGAAATACTAAAAATTTTAGTGTTTATTATTGCTATTGGTCTGGTTTCGTGGCTCAGCCCTAAAGATAGTATCTTTAAATATGAATTTCAGATAGGCAGCCCCTGGAAACACAACGACCTTTTTGCCCCGTTTGATTTTGCCATTCTTAAAACTAAAGACCAAATAGCACAAGAAAAAGAAAAGGTCTTGCAAGGTTTTCAGCCCTTTTTTAATTACGACAATAACATTGCCAACGAAAACCTGAAAGTCCTTGAAAGCAACTTCGTAACGCTTTGGCACTCCGATTTAAAATCAGGAAGAAAAAGAACGAAAGATTCGCTGAAATGTTTGAAGTTTACAAAAGAGCTTTATTCTGAGGTTGAAAACAAAGGCATCATCCGAACAGATGATATCATTGAAGGAAAGCCATCCGATTACAGAATTAAGCTTATTAAAGATAATCTGGCCACCAACGCCAAACTTGGGGATTTTTACACCATTAAAGGTGCTTTAGAATATGTACAATCACAAATAAGGAAAGCAAACAGAGCCGACAGCAGTATTGTGCTGGGAGCTATCAGCCATGCGTTGGTTCAAAATGTGTTTTACGATAAATCGAAGAGCGAAACAGCACAACAAGAGCTGATTAATCACATCTCACCCGCCTTTGGGATGATGCAAAAAGGAGAGATGATTATCTCGAAAGGGGAGCTGGTAACACCGAAAAAAAATCAAATTTTGCTCTCGCTTAAAAAGATGTACGAAACCGAATACGGCAGCAGTAATCACAAATATTATGTATTGTTGGGTATCACCCTGCTTATCACGCTACTGTTTTTACTGGAATACCTCTTTCTCAGGTTTTACAAATTTGAATTTTTCAACGAACTCAAATACATCAACCTGATACTCCTCACACAAGTAGCACTTGTAGCGTTGGCTTTTTATATTTTCAAAGAATTTCCTGAATACGTGTATGCTATCCCGTTTGTTATTTTACCCATTATCTTAATTGCATTTATTGATCACGGTACCGCCATCGTTGTTTACCTGATAACGGTAATGCTTATCGGGTTTTTTGCACCCAACAGCTTCGAGTTTTTCTACACTCAGTTTGCCGCGGGGTTGGTAGCGGTATTCAGCATTGGAAAATGGGATCACCGAATACAAATAGCAAGGACATCGCTGCTTACTTTTTTAACCTATCTTATTGTTTATATCAGCATGCTCTACTCGCGTGAAGGTAATTTGAACAGTTTTTCGTTAGACTTTATCAAGTTAACAGCGGCTAACTCGGTATTACTGTTTTTAGCTTTTCCAATTGTGTTTTTCTACGAAAAGCTATTCGGACTTGTTACCAAGTTAACGTTGCTTGAGCTATCGAACACCAACAATACGCTACTACGTGAATTGTCGGTAAAAGCACCGGGAACCTTTCAGCATTCACTTCAGGTTTCCAACCTTGCAGCCGAAGCATTGTACGAAATTGACGGGGATACCCTGCTGGCGCGCACAGGTGCTTTGTATCATGATATTGGAAAGATGAACAATCCCACCTATTTTATCGAGAACCTGTCTTCCGGATTCAATCCGCACGACGAATTGTCATACGAGGAGAGTGCCCGTATCATCATCGCACATGTACTTGACGGTATCGAAATGGCCAGAAAAGCAAAGGTACCCGAGCAGGTAATCGACTTTATCAGAACCCATCACGGTACGCGGATGGTTGAATATTTTTACAGACTGGAAAAGAAAAAAAATCCCGGTCTGGAAATAGACAGCTCCGAGTTCAGGTATCACGGGCCTATCCCCTTCTCAAAAGAAACTGCCGTTGTGATGATGGCTGATTCGGTGGAAGCAGCTTCGCGAAGCATCAGTAATCCTAACGAGCAAAAAATTAACGATCTGGTTGAAAACATTGTCAACGCATTGATTGAAGATAATCAATTTGCCAATGCTAACATTACTTTTAAAGAGATTACCAAAGTCAAAAAAGTGCTCAAGAAAAAATTATTGAACATCAATCACGTACGTATTGCTTATCCTGATTAAAGCAAATTGACAAAAGCATCGAATTGCTCCCTGGCTTTCAGATAAAGTTACTTATTATCGTTAAACCACTCACGGTTATTATGCTCTCTGAGGGTCTTCAAAAACTCTATCACGGTTAACGCCACACTAATAAATTTTTGGATACGAAGATAACGATTTCAATTTATCCAATTTTTAAAAAATATTTTGTACTTTTAAGGCATTGATAGCTCAACTTGCTTTACTCATGAAAACTTTACAACATATTATCCTCATTGCAATCTTTCTGTTGCCATCAGCGCTGTTTGCCGGAGGCAATCTCTTTCCGCTTGGAGCCCGCAATGCAGGTATATGCCGGTCATCAACAGCCTTAACGGGATTTTGGAATATACTGAATAACCAGGCCGGCTTAGCCACGCTTAAAAACCCTGCTGCAGGCATCTCATACGAAAGCAAATTCAGCCTTAACCAATTGAGCAACAAAACAGTTGCCATTGCCTATCCTACAGGTGCCGGTGTTTTGGGGATTGATTTCAACCACTTTGGTTACCAACAATACAACGAAATGAAAGTCGGGCTTGTTTATGCCCGGGCTTTTGGAAAATACCTCAGAATAGGACTGCAACTTGACTACCTGCAAACCACACTTGGACAAGGCTATGGTTCTAAAAAGAATATAACTTTTGAGCTGGGGGTACAATCGGATATTTCTAATGAAGTAACGCTGGGAGCTTATGTTTATAACCCTATCAGGGTAAAGTTTTCCGACTATGCCGATGAGCGTGTTCCTGCCATCATCCGCTTTGGACTAACCTGGCATTTTTCGGAAAGTTTTTTGGCCACCGTTGAAGCTGAGAAAAGCAGTTTCTACCCGAAGGTTATTATCCGCGGAGGATTGGAGTACAGCCTCAAAAAGAAATTCTTCATGCGAACCGGGTTTTCCTCCGGAGAAGAGGTCTTTGCTATTGGCTTTGGAATTCACATTAAAAGGATGCAATTTGATATCGCAGCCATCATGCATCAAACACTGGGATTTAGCCCGCAAGCATCATTATCTTACGCTTTCTAACCCATGTCAGCCAATCATCCACATAACAGGTTCATCCGTTTTGTTACCATTGTATTAATAATGCTGCCACTTTATATTTCGGCTCAACAGCCTGACACTAATGCCATCAATCAAACAGAATTTATTACCGACCAACTGGAGTCCATCGCCTCGGGAAACGACCTAAACCTCGACTATTCCGACTTGATTGATGACTACAACTATTACCGAAAACATCGTATCAATATTAACGACAAGGATGAAATTGACGAGCTGGAAAGGCTCAAGCTGCTCAACGATATTCAGGTTAACAACATAAAGCGCTACCGCGAATGGAATGGTGATATTCTTTCGAAATATGAGCTGATGTATATTGATGGGCTTAATCGTGAAATAATACAACGAATGCTACCTTTTGTACGTTTTGGCCCCATCAAAAAGGCCGAACCAATAAAGCTGAAGAGTGTTTTTCACTACGGAAGGCATCAGTTGCTGTTACGCTATCGGCAAACACCTGAAAAAAGCGCAGGTTATCAAATTCCTTCCGACTCTGCCATCAACCATCCCGGCACAGCCTATCTCGGTAATCCGGTAAAACTTTACACACGTTATGCTTTTCAATATAAAAAGCGTATCCGAATGGGATTTACATTGGAAAAAGATGCCGGTGAAGTGTGGAACAAAAAGAATCTTCCCGATACTGTATTAAATATTGTTGGCAACAAAATAACCAACCACTTCGACTTTTATTCGGCTCATATTTTCATGGCGGATTTAGGTATTATAAAAAAACTGGTGGTGGGCGACTATCACTTACAATTTGGCCAGGGGCTTAACCTATGGACGGCGTTGGCATTCGGAAAATCGGCTCAGGCTATTTACGTTAAACGATTTGGCAACGGGCTTCGTGCCAATACTTCTGTTAACGAAAATCGATTCCTCAGGGGTGTTGCCGCAACGGTTCAGTTCAAGTCGGTACAATTGACAGGTTTCTATTCCAACAATAACATTGATGCTAACCTAATTGAAACCGACACGCTGGAACAACCCGTGGTAACCACGCTTCAAGAAACGAGCATGCACCGAACCATTAATGAGTTACTTGATAAGGATGCCATTAATATTCAGGCTTATGGTGGACATCTGCGGTTCAGGCATCAGTCTGTTGAAATTGGTGCTACAGCCTTTCAATCGCTATTAAACGAGCCCATCCTTTCGGATGATGCACCTTACAAACGGTTTTCGTTTTCAGGCAATAAAGAAACCCATTATGGGTTTGATTTTAATGTCATCCTGAATAAAATAAATTTTTTTGGAGAAACCGCTTTGACGCAAACCGGTGGTTATGCTGCCCTGGTAGGAATAAACACCGGGTTTACCGATCGCTTTTTGTTTAACATTACCTATCACAACTACAGCAAGAATTTTCATAATTTCTATGCATCTCCATTTGGAGCCACTCAAAATGGCAGTAACGAAGAGGGTTTTTACTTTGGTTTTTTAGCCCTGCTGTCAAAAAGCTTCTCCCTGTCGGGTTACGTCGATTTTCATCGGTTTCCATGGTTACGCTTTCAGGCTGACTTTCCCTCTTATGGAAAAGATTTTCTGTTTCAGCTAAATTTTTCACCATCGCACCGGGCTACCATGTACATCAAGTATCGCCATAAAGAAAAGCAGGAAAACTTTAACGGGATGTACGATTATCTGGCTCAAAGCAACAACACAACACAAGATAACCTCCGATTTAACCTTTCGTGGAGTTTGACGCATACTATTGTGCTTAAAAACCGGATGGAGTACATTAATTATCATGACCCGCTAAACCATCACACCGACCATGGCTATTTGCTCTACCAGGATGTGCTTTACCGTCCCGGCACCCTGCCGCTTACGATTACTTTACGCTACGCTCTGTTTAGCACCAGTTCGTGGGATAGCAGAATTTACGCTTACGAAAATGATGTGTTATATGCTTTTAGCGTACCGGCCTACTACGGAAACGGTCAACGTATTTACCTGATTGCAAAAATTAGCGCGGGTAGAAAAGTTACTTTTTGGGTGCGGATGGCACAAACAACATTTTTCAACCGTAACAGTATTGGTTCGGGAGCCGATGAGATTAGCGAAAACCACAAAACGGAAATTAAAGTCCAGGCGAGGATTAAGCTATAAATTATCAGCTGGCTACTTTAAGCTTGGCAACATTGGCTTTGCTAAATTTTTCTTCAGCATAACGGCGTGTTACCCTGAAAGTTTTTTTGTTTTTCTTTTCAGAAGGCAGCTCAAACATGGCATCCATCAATATGCCTTCAAGAATTGACCGTAATCCCCTTGCGCCCAATTTAAATTCCATTGATTTATCAACAATGAAATCGTAAACCGATTTTTCAAAAGAGAGCTTGATTCCATCCATTTCAAAAAGTGATTCGAACTGCTTGATTAAGGCATTTTTCGGTTCTAACAATATTTTTTTCAAAGCCTCTTTATCCAGAGGATCTAAATAAGTTAAAATAGGAAGCCTTCCGACGATTTCAGGAATAAGGCCAAATTTTTTCAAATCGGCAGGAGAGATGTATTGTAATAGGTTTTCTTTATCCACTTCATCATCTTTATGTCCTGCAAAGGAGTAACCTACCACCGAAGTGCGCATACGAGCCGCAATAATGCGTTCGATTCCCTGAAAGGCTCCACCGGCAACGAAAAGAATATTTTTTGTATTTACCCGAATCATTTTTTGTTCGGGATGTTTACGGCCTCCTTGCGGGGGAACATTCACAACAGTTCCTTCCAGCAACTTAAGCATAGCCTGCTGAACACCCTCGCCAGAAACATCGCGTGTGATGGAGGGGTTATCGCTTTTGCGGGCAATCTTATCTATTTCATCAATAAAGATGATACCCCGCTCGGCAGCTTCCACGTTAAAGTCGGCAGCTTGCAATAATCGGCTTAAAATGCTTTCTACATCTTCACCCACATACCCTGCTTCAGTTAAAACAGTAGCATCAGCAATGGCAAATGGCACATGCAACATACGGGCAATGGTTTGAGCCAACAGAGTTTTTCCTGTGCCTGTTTCGCCCACCAAAATAATATTTGATTTATCTATTTCCACCTCCTTCACCATGGCGTCGTGGCCAATACGCTTGTAGTGATTGTAAACGGCAACCGAAAGAATTTTTTTAGCCTGCTCCTGTCCAATCACATACTGGTCGAGAAATGCCTTGATTTCGGCAGGCGTATTCATGGTATCCAGCTCCGGCAGGGTAAAGTCTTTGCTTTTCGACTTAATTTCTTCTTTTACTATTTGATAAGCTTGCTCAACACATTCGTTACAAATTTGTCCATCAAGTCCTGAAATGAGCATTCCTACCTGCGACTGTGGTCTGCCACAAAAGGAGCAGGCTTGCTCTTTGTTATCTTTTTTTGCCATGTTACTTCGTCGATATTTGCTTGTAAAAGTAAAAAAATTACCATCTAAAAAACCCATTTATTCGATGAATCGGCCGGAGGCTGTTCATGGGGTTTGCAGATAGTAATTCCGATGATGCTTTATTACTTTGTCTTTTTTCTGACAAGAATTTCATCAATCATTCCATATTCCTTAGCCTCTTTGGCTGTCATCCAATAGTCACGATCGGAATCATTCCAAACTTTTTTATAAGTCTGAGATGAATGTTTAGAAATAATGTCGTAGAGTTCCTTTTTGAGTTTTGAAATCTCACGAGCTGTAATTTCTATATCGGAAGCCTGTCCCTGTGCACCGCCCATGGGTTGATGAATCAATACCCTTGAATGGGTGAGTGCGGTACGTTTTCCTTTTTCGCCTGCACATAAAATAATAGCACCCATGGAGGCTGCCATACCTGTACAGATGGTAGCCACATCGGGCTGGATATACTGCATAGTGTCGTAAATACCTAATCCCGCATAAACTGATCCCCCTGGTGTATTCAAATAAATTTGAATATCACGTTTTGAATCGTTGGATTCCAAAAAGAGAAGCTGAGCCTGAATAATGTTAGCTACATTATCGTCGATGGGAACACCGAGAAAGATAATCCGATCCATCATCAATCGTGAAAAAACATCCATTTGAGCAACATTAAGCTGGCGCTCTTCAATAATGGTTGGAGAGATGTAATTACCATAGATCGAGTTATAACGGTCTAACGTCAGGCTACTGATAGCGAGATGTCCGGTGGCAAATTTTCTGAATTCTTTACTACTGCTATTCATGATTGTATTTTTTTCTGGCTAAACATTAACCTTTTGAACGATCTCCATAAACTTTTCAGGAGTAACGACTTCTTCTTTGCTTTTCACGTTTTCTATAAAAACAGCGCTCAGCTTTTCATCCATCAGCTCACTATAGATTTTCTGTCCCTCTTCTTTATTGCTCAAAATTTGATCAACAATTTGTTCAATTTGAGGGTTGGAGTTCTCTTTTCCCTGAACCTGAAAATAGGCTCTAACCTTATCGCGTACTGCTTCGTTATCAACCGTAAGCTGATTACCAAACTGAGCTTTTAATTTATCTTCAACCAGCTGCCATTTAAAGGTTTTAGCGTAACTGTCGTATTGTGATTCCAGCTGCTCTTCGGTAATTTTACCCTGATTGCTATCGAGTAACCAGCGTTTTAAAAATGCATCCGGCAATTCGATGTTGCTCTCTTCAATAAGCTTGGTAATAACATCACTGGTAAACTGACGAGCACTATCTTTAGCGTAATGCTTTTCCAAATCCTTTTTAATACGGGCTTTAAAATCTTCGATAGTTTTAATATCATCGGAAGGGAACACCTTTTTAAAAGTTTCCTCATTCAATTCAGCCTCTTTGTGACGAATAACATCAGTAATGGTAAACTGATAATCCGATTTCAACGCTTCCTCATCAACACCATCGCCTAATAGTGCTTTAACTTTGGCTTCGTCTTTAAAAGCATTCATAGGGTTTAAAGCAACCACAGTATCGACTGATTTACCGTAAAACTTTTTCTGAATGGTTTTTAGCTTCAAATCTACAATTCTGAAATAGCCCTCGTGTTCAACACCACCCTTCACAACATTGCCCTCATTGTCGAGCTGAACAAATTTTCCCTGAACGCCATCACCCTCTTCTGCTTTTTCAGGATGCTCTTCTTCGCCAAAACGCACTTTAATATCGTTAAGGGCATTCTCAACCTCTTTATCGGTAACCTCAATTTTATAATAAGGTACTTCAAAGCCCTCTTTTTTCAAATCAACATCGAATTCGGGTGCGATACCAATATCAAAAAAGAAATCAAGTCCTTCTGCGGTGCTAAAATCGATGGGCTTGGTTTTTTCCATGTTAGGCATTGGGTATCCCAACACATTGATTTTGTTCTCATCAATATAGTTGTTCAATGCTTCAGATACGGTTTTATTCACCTCGTCGGCAGTAACCTGCTGTCCATACATTTTTTTAATCATGCCCATAGGCACCATTCCCGGGCGGAAACCCGGCATGTTGGCTTTTTTACGATAATCTTTTAACGTGCTGTTTACTTTCTCAATATAATCTTCTTTTGTAAGATTAATATGAATAATGGCCTGAAGATTGCCATTGGATTCCTGCGTAATATTCATGAATTAATGTTTAAAAAAAGTGCGGGTGAAGGGACTCGAACCCCCATGCCTTACGGCACTAGATCCTAAGTCTAGCGCGTCTACCAATTTCGCCACACCCGCAACGATTAGCTATTTAAAAATCGGGCTGCAAATATACTATTTTTTTATTCAGAAACAGTTTTTTTATGAGTCTAAATGTAAATCGATTAAATTATTGGTTTTCTGAATGATATTATTGAATAAAGTATTGACTCGGGAACCCACACCGGAATTAAAAAGCTTTATTTTTCTGAAATCAACAACGGTGTGTTGAAACAGATTTTTCCATTTCCACGAAAGTATGGCAAACAGAGGCAGCGTAGCAAGATAACCCATTGCCATCCATCCGTTAGCCAATAACATCCATACTACAACGGTTTGAAGCAGGTAGAAGATGGGAAAAAACAGCATCGTCAGCACAAACAAAAATGAGGTTTGAAATATTTCGTCTTTTACTCTCCGTGTAAGATAGAGAGGTAATTGAAACGGTAAAAGGTGGTTAATCCAGCCATAAACAAAAACAGGAAAGGTTATTAATAGCAAAAGGGTTTCCACAATTACAAGCGGTACCGAAGGCTTGGTAACCAAGTCGCCAACCAACAACTTATATCTCTTTAAAATTTTACTAAGCTTTTGAAAATCGTCGTTAATTACGGCTACTGTTTCAGGCGTCTTTTCGATGGCCGTGTCGTACAAGTCAACAAACTGCCGGTCGGCATAAAAGCCATCGGCTTCATCATTGGGATTTCGATTGGTTTTTAAACACATCTCTTTTCTGAAAATAACCCTTAGTTCATTAATCAGGTCGTAATACTCAACCGTTTCAATATTGATAATGAGTTCCTTCATCTTTCCTGCGAGATGATTTTTAATCAGGTTAAGACCAATGGCGGGATTTTCGTGGTAGCTATCCATAAAATCGGCGACCGGGATGGGCTTTCCAAAAACAATAATTTTTCTACTACGACAATGGGTATAATCGTCGTAATCGATACCAACAGGAACCACACTAATACCCTCGGTTACTTTGCCGGTTTCTTCTGTTTGAAAGGCGATACGTGCAAAACCTTTTTTAAGCGGTCGTAATTGGCGTATGCCGGCATGATTGCCTTCGGGAAGAATCACCAGTCCGTTATAGGCGTTTAGAACATCAACAGTTTTGTTAAAAACCGCCTGATTTTTTTTTAGAGTATCAATGCCATCGCGGATACGGTAAATGGGTAAAATTTTTAAAAAATAGAGAATGGGGGCAAACTTTTTAAAGATGTCGGAGCGAGCCATGAAAACCAACTGGTTTTTAACCGAGAAAAGCATGGCCAGCGCATCCATCAACGCGTTTTGATGGTTGGGTGTAAACATTAACGATTTGTTTTCAGGTACGTTATCGTAATGTACAATAACAACTTTCCGATAAAAAACCGTTCTATACCAAAACCTGACATAACAAAACAACAACCTGTAGCCAACCGATTTCTGCTCGATATTTTGAAATCCCATAAACTATACTTTTTTACGTTTTCGGGAGACAATCCCATAGGTAAAGTTGGTCCATAAACCCGCGATAAACAAGCCGGCAATGATGTGCCAAATACCCCACCAGGCTGCAATAATGGCCATCCCGCCAAGTTCCATTTCGGGCGGAAATATCTTAGGGTTAAAAATTAATACTAGTGCCAATCCCGAGTTTTGTATGCCCGTTTCAATAGAGATGGTTTTCCTGTCCACCTTGGGTCGTTTTAAAATAGCCGGTAAAAAATAGCCCATACCAAATGCCAGCGCGTTGTGGCCTAACACAATAAGGAATATGTATTTTATTACCAACATAAAATAATCGAAATTTTTTGCCAGCGCCATGATAACAATGGCCGTAAAAATCAGAATTGACAACGATTTGATGGGCTTTACTATTTTGGCTGTAAATTTTGGGAATTTGGTGTTGGTAAATATTCCCAAAATAATGGGGATTCCAAGAATGATAAATACCGTTTGAAACATTTGTACGGCATCTATCTGGATGGGGCGTACCAATGCCGCACCATTGTGGGCGTTAAAAAAATTAATGGCTAATTTACCCCATATTGCGAAATTTAACGGGGTAAACACGATGGCGCCGATAGTCGCAATGGCTGTAAGACTTACTGATAAGGCCACGTTACCCTTCGATAGTGAAGAGATGAAGTTGGAGATATTCCCCCCAGGGCATGCGGCTACTAAAATCATCCCCAAAGCAATGGTTGGCGTAATGAATTTGCTCAGCGAAATCACCAATAAAAAGGTAACAAATGGCAACAAAAAAAACTGCGACACAAACCCGATTATAGCTGACTTTGGATTGTAAAGCAGTTTTTTAAAGTGTTCGACTTTAATCTCGAGAGCCACGCCAAACATAACAAACGCGAGCGTAAGATTGAGGGCAAATAGACTCGCCGGACTGAAATTTAGCCGGATAGAATCAAAAGCCTGAAGTTGTTCTAACATAATTTATTCTTTCCTTTGTTGCATAAATACAACAAATATTTCGTTTATCGATATATTTAGAAAAAAACTATTGAATAAAATTGACTCAATATAATAATACACCAAGAAGCTGCCTTATTTATATTACTTTTAAGCCCTGAAAAAATAAATTTCTTAATTAATACAATAATACCAAAATAGATGACAGATAAAAACAATTACGCGGTCAATATGCCGAACATTCCTCCGGATGTGCAAAAAGTTTTAAAGCATACCAAACTGATACTTTCGCTTTTGGTGGTATTGGTCTTACTGCTTAACACCTTTTTTCAAATAGACCCTGAAGAAGTGGGTATCATTACCCGTTTTGGGAAATATATTCGTACCGTTGAATCAGGCCTCAATCTTAAAATTCCGCTATTGGAAAAAGTTACCAAAGTAGCTGTCGAACGCCAACAAAAGGAGGAGTTTGGGTTTCGTACAAAAAAGGCAGGGGTCAACACACAATACAGTTCAAAACGGTATCTTAATGAGTCACTAATGCTTACCGGCGATTTGAATCTTGCTAATGTGGAATGGGTAGTTCAATATCGTATTTCCAATCCATTCAATTATCTTTTTAAAGTTAGAAATCCGGAGAGTACATTGCGTGATATTTCAGAAGCCGCAATGCGTCAAATAGTTGGCGATCGTACCGTGAATGAGGTTCTTACCGTAGGGCGTACCGAAATTTCGGATAAGGTGGAAAATTTGATACAGCAGACTTGTACAGAGTATTCGTTGGGTGTTAAGATAGAGCAGGTTGTGTTACAGGATGTGAACCCGCCCGATCTTGTAAAAGATGCATTTAATGCCGTAAATGAAGCACAACAAGAAAAAGCAACTCTCATCAATAAGGCAAAATCAGAATACAATAAGGTGATTCCCAAGGCACGGGGTCAGGCCAAAGAGACGGTGCAAAAAGCGGAAGGCTTTGCCACCGAAAGAACCAATACCGCTTTGGGTGAAGTCGCCCGTTTTAATGCGCTATATAAAGAATATGTGAAGGCTCCGTTTATTACCCGTCAACGTATCTACTTAGAAACGATGAGTGAGGTGATTCCCAAACTAGGACATAAAATTATTACAGATGATAAAGGAAACAACGTTTTGCCCTTGTTACAAATGCAATTAACCGGAACCAAATAAAAGGAAGAGAATGATGAAAAATAAAAACAGATATATACTATTGGGCATCGTTGTCGTGCTGCTGTTCATTACATTGGTACAAGCCACCTATAGCGTAGGAGAACGCCAACAAGTAATTATTACACAATTTGGAAAACCCATTGGACATGCTATAACAGAAGCCGGGTTACACTTCAAGACTCCTTTTATCCAAACGGCTAACTTTTTTGATAAAAGATATATGGAGTGGGACGGCGACCCCAATCAGGTACCTACCAAAGATAAGAAATTTATTTTTGTGGATTCCTACGCCCGATGGCGGATTTCAGATCCGTTGCAATTTTTTAAACGTCTTACCAACGAAAGAGGTGCACAATCGCGTCTTGATGATATTCTGGACGGGGAAACCAGAGATTTTATTGCTAATAATAATTTGGAGGAGACTGTAAGAAGCAGTAACCGTATTCCCATGCAAGCCGGCGAAATTAGCGAGCTGTTAAGCGATTCGTTGTCGAAGATAAAAGTGGGAAGAAAAGAAATACAAGAGATGATACGCAAAGCGGCAAACGATCAAGCCAAAGATTTGGGTATTGAAATTCTCGATTTTCGCTTTAAGCGGATTAATTATGTAAAAGAGGTTCGTAAACAAGTTTATGAGCGCATGAAAAGTGAACGGTATCGTATTGCCGATAAATTTAAATCGGAAGGACAGGGAGAAGCCTCCCGTATCAATGGAGAAAAAGAACGGGAACTGCTCACCATTCAGTCAGAAGCATTTAAGCAAGCTGAAAAAATAAAGGGTAAAGCAGATGCCCAAGCTGCTGCTGTTTATGCCGCTGCCTATAATAAATCTGCTCAATCACGAGACTTATATGGCTTTTTAAAATCAATGGAAGTTTACAAAAATACTTTTGACAGTAACACCTCGGTTATCCTTTCCACAAACAGCGATTTGTATAAATACTTAAACAAAATGAAGTAACCCAACCTCAAAACGAGCATACCTTTTAACCTGAGCCCTATGTGAGCAAAGCTTACATCGAGTTAAGGTTATTAATAATATAAAGGGACTTCTCCATTCTGCCATGCTCCAGTCGAAGTGACGGACAGCAAGTCGTCATGTCGACCGTAGCGGAGACATCTCGACTTCCAGTATTGCCCCGGGTTGTACCGAAGATAGCACCGGCGTCATCACAAATGGTTTTTTCTGATGTCAAGAAAGAAAAAAAGTATATAGGGGATATAGGGCGATGTAAAACACAAAAAATATGTCTCCTCTTATTTAACATCAGCTTTCGCTATCTCCTCGCCCATGTTCACCTGGGTTTCAAATCCATTTTTGGTATTTGTCAGTAAATCGCTGTCAATAGTAATGGCATCTTTTTTAAATAGAAGCACTATGGAAGAACCGCCAAACTTAAAATATCCTTTTTCCCGGCCTTTTTTAACCCGGTTTCCGGTGTAAGTTTGCACAATGCTACCCACCATGGTAGCCCCCACTTCAACCATAATCACATCACCAAACCGGCGGTTGGCCAAAATAATGTATTCCCTTTTGTTGAGCAGAAAAATATCAACCATGCTATGCAGGGCAATGGGAGAAACAGAATAAAGTTCGCCGTTAATTCTGGTAACAGGCGAAACAGTACCTCCTATCGGAAAATGGTATCGGTGGTAATCGGTTGGACAAAGACGCAGCGCAAGCATGCTACCATCGCGGTACAAAGTTGCCAGAGAGTCGTTTTGCAAAAAAGTATTTATATCAAACTTGTATCCTTTAACAATAAAATTCTGATTGGCTATGTTCTGATAGGCCAGTATTTTACCATCCCCCGGCGACACCACCACGTTTGAGTCGTTATTAACGGGTCTGGCCTCCGGTTTTAATTTCCGGGTAAAGAAGTCGTTAAAAGTAGTAAAGTGCTGCTTTTGAGCGATGCTCAGATCGATGTTAAAATCTTTAACAAAGGGTTTAATTTTTTTTACTGACCAATGGGTGTCCATCAGCCAGCCATAAAAGTCGGAAACAAACTTTCGTTTTACCAGGGTTTGAAGGGCGACCTCTCCCAACGGATTGTAGTAAAGCCATTTCAGCCAGGCTTCAGCAGCCACCTTTTCGGTTTTTATTTCACTTGTTTGCCGGTCGATATACCGGACGGACTTGGCGTTGGGTGTGGGATACAATCCCAATCCCAGCAGGATAACCAACAATGAAATCCAAATAATTAGATTTCTTGTTTTTTTACGTTTAGGCATTATTTCTCCTTTTCAAAGCTGTTAAACCTACATGTTTCGCGGGTAGGCCTTTGTGTCTTTCTCTCTTTCTTCAGGATTTTTCTTCTTCTATCAGCCGGTATTATTTATTTTGCACTGTAAAAGCACCTTTTAGGAGAAAAAACTTTTTCTTCTACTTTAAGTTTTTTAATGGCTTTATCCACTTCTTTTTTATCGATTTCACTTTCTTCTGCAATTTCGCCTGACTTTAAAGGTTTGTCGGCTTTTCTTAGGGTATCAAGTACTTTATCTATTGTTTCCATAATGATTATATGATTGAAATGAAAAAGGAATGATGTTGTTGAAAACCCCATCATTCCTTTATTAAAGCTTATTAATCAAGTTCGTGAATAACCAGACCCGAGCGAAGTTTCGGTTCAAACCAGGTGGTTTTGGGTGGCATTATCAAACCACTATCAGCAATATTGATAAGCTGCTTCATACTAACGGGATAAAGTGCAAAGGCCACCTTCATTTCTCCGCTGTCAACACGCTTTTCCAATTCGCCCAATCCGCGAATACCACCCACGAAGTCGATACGTTTTGATGTGCGCAAATCCTCAATGCCGAGCAATGGATTCAGTACTTCATTGGTGAGAATAGTAACGTCTAAAACGCCAATAGGGTCGTTATCATTATAGGTGTTGCTGTGAGCTGTTAGTTTATACCAGTGTTTGTTAAAATACATCGAAAACTCGTGAAGGCTTGTGGGTTTGTACTCATCAGTTCCCATATCTTCCACCGTAAAACTTTGGCTGAGTTTTTCCATAAATTCATCATCTTCCAGGCCATTCAAATCTTTAATTACACGGTTGTAATCGATAATGGTTAGCTGGTTATCGGGGAAATGAACTGCTAAAAAGAAGTTGTATTCTTCGTTGCCGGTATGGTTGGGATTATTTTTTCTTTTTTCGTTACCCACAAGCGCAGCAGCAGCCGTACGGTGATGGCCGTCGGCAACATAAATGGATGGCATGGATTTAAAGTGTTTGATGATAGCCTGAATCATCTTTTCGTCAGAAATTACCCAAAAGTGGTGTCCCACACCATCCTCAGCGGTAAAATCGTATTCGGGAGTATTGTTTTTAGCATATTCCATAATCATGCTGTCAAGCACCTCGTTGGCAGGGTAGGAAAAGAATACCGGCTCCATGTTAGCATTGGTGATGCGCACGTGTTTCATACGGTCTTCCTCTTTATCTTTACGGGTAAGCTCGTGTTTCTTAATCACGTTATTCATATAATCGTCAACACTAGCACAGCCAACGATGCCATATTGTGTTTTTCCCCACATGGTTTGTGCGTAAATATACAGCTTGTCGTTTTCGTCCTGCTTTAACCATCCCTTAGCTTTAAAGGTGTCAAGGTTTTTTTTTGCCTCGTTGTAAACCTCCTGACTGTACAGGCTGATTCCTTCCTTCAGGTCGATTTCGGGTTTAATAATATGCAGCAAAGAGTACTCGTTGCCTTCAGCTTCGAGGCGTGCTTCCTTTGAATTTAAAACGTCGTAAGGGCGCGATGCCAATTTATCGGCAATTTCTTTTGGGGGGCGAAGTCCTTTGAATGCTTTAAGGGTAGCCATCGTTGTATAGGGTTTATGATTGTTAAAAGAATATTGTTAAAAAAATGATTCCAACTTTAAAGGGAAAATCTAAGGATAAAAAAAATCCGACTACTCTCTGAGAAGTCGGATTTTTAATAAAATATCTGTTACATTCTATCCATATAATCGGTGTTCCCCATCGAGTTATAAGGATCGTAATTCGATTCTCGGTTGTTGTTGTTATTGTAACGATTGTTGTTATCGTAATTATTGTTATAATTAGGATTGTGGTAATTATTTGAACGCTGTAGCGATGAAATAAGTGCACCAATCATTTTGGTCATTTCCATCAACACGCCTCTTGATTCCTCTTCGGCGGTATCGGTAAGAAGGTTCTGGCGTACGGCGAGTGTAGTATAAACAACACACTGACGGATGGAGCTTTTTGCCATTTTTAAGTAGTGGACAAATTGGCTTTTGTTGCGTGCTGACCCTTCTGAAATATACAGCGAAATGCTGCGGGCAGCTTCGTTAAAACGTAAAGCAAGTTTAGTCCTGTCTTCTTCAGGAAAAAGCATGGTTTTTTCTTGTACCCAGTTAACATAGTCAAGTGATTTGTGATAAATCCTCAAATCTTCAAACCGGAAAAAAGTTACCGGTCTTTCTTCTTCTTGTCTTTCTGGTCTCTCTGGTCTCTCTTCTTGATAGTCCATATCACATTAATTTAAGTTTGTAAATAATAAATTTAATTTTGGTTTTTCTATTTTTTGGAAATGTTGGTTGTTCTGTGTTGGTTAATTTACTTTAAAAGTTGTATCACCCTTTTCGATAAAGCCGATTATTTGGTTAGCGGCAGCCTTTCCTGCATTGATGTTAGCCTCGGAAGTTTGAGCTCCCATTTTTTTAGGTGTGAAGAAAAATCTTCCTTCAAATTTTTCGGCTATTTCCGCTTTGTTATCGGGCGCCACATCTGCAAGATACTGGAAACCCGTTTTTTCTTCAAAAACCTTAATGAGATCGTCTTCATTAATAACCTCTTTACGAGCCGTGTTTATTAATACGGCATTATCTTTCATGTATAACAGTAACTCGCGATTGATACTTTTAATGGTGTGCTGGTTTGCCGGAATATGCAGACTAACATAATCGCAATCGGCATACATATCTTCTACTTTATCGAAAACCTGCACCCCGTCGGCTTCAATGGTTTCTTTGGGTACAAAGGGGTCGAAGGCAGCTACTTCCATACCAAAACCTTTGGCAATACGTGCTACGTTTTTCCCCACGTTTCCGTAAGCGTGGATACCGATTTTTTTACCTTTAAGTTCGCTGCCCGAAGTTCCGTTAAAATGATTTCTGGCCTGGAAGACCATCATTCCCATGACCAGCTCGGCCACGGCATTGGAGTTTTGTCCGGGTGTGTTCATAACCGTAATCCCTTTGGCGGTGGCAGCTTCCAGATTGACGTTGTCGTATCCGGCACCGGCACGAACCACTATTTTCAGGTTTCCGGCAGCATCGATAACGGCAGGAGTAACTTTGTCGCTTCTGATAATCATGGCATCAACATCCTTGACGGCCTCAATCAGTTCACTTTCTCCATTATATTTCTCAAGAAAAAGGTATTCATATCCGGCTTTGTCAAAAACTGACTTTATTTGGTCAACGGCAGCTTTGGCAAAAGGCTTAACGGTGGCAATAAGTACTTTTGGCATGATAGTAAATATTATAGTTTCTATTTATTGTTATTTTCAAAATCTTGCATGCATTGAACCAGCGCTTCTACACTTTCGATGGGTAGTGCGTTATAGGTAGAGGCTCTGAAGCCGCCAACCGAGCGGTGTCCTTTAATGCCCACCATACCTCTTTCGGTGGCAAAATCCAGAAATGCCTTTTCTTTGTCTTCAGCGCCATCGTTCATCACAAAACAGATGTTCATTATTGAACGGTCTTCCTTATTGGTAACGGTTCCTTTAAACAGGCTATTTCGGTCTATTTCGTCGTATAGCAAGGCTGCTTTTTGTTGGTTGTACTCGTGCATTTTTTCGACACCTCCGCGACCATCAATCCATTTTAGCGTTTGAAGAGCTGCAAAAACAGGAAGTACGGGAGGCGTGTTGAACATGCTGCCTTTATCAATGTGTGTTTGATAGTTGAGCATCGTTGGAATGTCACGATCAACTTTGCCAAGAATGTCATCACGAATGATAACAAAGGTTACGCCAGCAGGAGCCAGGTTTTTTTGAGCACCACCATAAATCATAACATATTTTGAAACATCAACCGGGCGACTCAGTATATCTGACGACATATCGGCTACCAAAGGAACCGGTGAATCGATATCGTGTTTTATTTCCGTTCCGTAAATGGTGTTGTTGGTAGTGATGTGAAAATAGTCGGCATCCTCAGGAATTTTGTAATCTTTAGGGATATAATTAAAAGTAGTATCTTCCGATGAGGCTACCACATCAACTTCGCCAAATAACTTAGCTTCTTTAATGGCTTTTTTCGACCAGGCACCCGTGTTCAGATAAGCAGCTTTTTTGTTTAGCAGGTTGTACGGAAGCATGGCAAACTGTGTACTGGCTCCTCCTCCAAGAAAAAGTACGGAATAGCCTTCGGGAATATTTAACAATTTTTTAAAAAGTGCTTGTGCCTCATCCATTACGGCAACAAACTCTTTGCTACGATGTGAAATGGACATGAGGGAAATGCCGGTACCGGCAAAATCACGAACAGCCTCGGCTGTTTTTTCTATGGTGTAATCAGGTAAAATGGATGGACCTGCATAAAAATTATATTTTGTCATGTTCCTCTGTTTTTTGGTTTTTGAATAAGTGAGGCAAAGATAATATTCTATTGAACTTTATAAACATTTTTACAGCTATAATTATCCTAAATAATATTAAATAAGAGGCTCTTTATAAACTTTATGGATAATTATTGAAAAATGAGTGACTTTTATCATACGTTTTTGTTTAATCTTTAGATATTGCTATGAAATAACTTGAGCATTCAAGCGGGCAATTGCTATCTTTGCTGCCGGTATTTTAGGCTTTCATAAATATGTTAAGTGGTTTCTACAACCAATAGTTTGTTGGCATTGTCCTTTTTGAGGAGGTGGAAACAAGTTTTTCGTGGTATTATTAAAAATTGAAAGATTGAAAAGGCTACTTTTTATAGTCGGGCTGTTGTTTTTTAATTTGGTGCTTTTTGCTCAGAAGAAGGAGCTAAAAAAGACAAGGCTAAAAGACGGGTATCATTATTTACTGGGAAATATTGGGTTTGCGGTCGATAGCTCTGATTTCTTTATTGGAGATGTGCAGTCAGGAACGCAGCATACGTATCAGTTGAAGATGTACAACTATGGTACTGAAGAAATTGTTTTTACTCCGGGAAAAAGTAGTCAGCTTATTTCGGTTACTTATGATAACACCATCCTCTATCCGCACACCGAAGGAGTAGCCAACATTCATTTTAATGCCTCCCGCGAGTTACCGGCGGGGCCGGTTCAGTTGGAGGTGGTAATTGAAACCAATGATGAGCTGAACCCCTGGAAGTTTCTTTACATGAATACCAAAATCATTAAAACAGGCGGCGTTGAAATCGGTCGTACTCATTACATCGATACTGTACCAAGAATAGTTTTTAGCCATTACAACTTTGAATACGGACACAAAATTCTGAATGGCCGCGTTCGGCACGATTTCATGTTTTCCAACATGGGGTCGAAAGAGCTAGTAATCAAAAAAATAGAGTTGTGCAACGGCTGTATATTGAAGGGAGAGCCCAACCAGGTTATTCATCCGGGAGAGAGCGGAAGTCTGGTGTTGGTTATTAAAACTAAAGGGATTGGCGTGGCTCACCGCAGCGTAAAAGTTTACACCAACGATCCGGTAAATCCTGTCATTTATCTCGGCATTCATGGAACGGTTACTTTTAACAGTCCTGCCAAAAAAGATCCCGCATTTTGTAAAGAGAGTTTTTAGGCTACTTTAACCTATGTCAGATTCATTGAATGGTATAATTTATACCAAATCTAAACCTTTTCCTGTGTAGATTTGACACTAATAAAAATATAGTAAATAACACCTATGAAATCAATTAAAGGAACACAAACCGAGCAAAATTTGCTGAAAGCATTTGCCGGTGAGTCGCAGGCTCGTATGCGCTACGACTATTTTTCAAAGCAAGCTAAAAAGGATGGACTCGAACAAATTGCCGCTATTTTTGGTGAAACGGCTTTGAATGAAAAAGAGCATGCCAAACGTTTTTTCAAATTTCTGGAAGGGGGAATGGTTGAAATTACGGCTGCTTATCCGGCCGGAATTATCAGAACTACACTCGAAAATTTAAAAGCTGCCGCTGATGGCGAAAACGAAGAGTGGACGAAGCTTTATCCCGAATTTGCCGATGTGGCCGAAAAAGAGGGGTTTAAAGAGGTGTCCATTGCTTTCAGAATGATTGCCCGCGTGGAAAAAGCCCACGAAGAGCGTTACCGGAAACTGTATGAAAATCTTGATAGCGGAAAAGTATTCGAACGTGAAGAGACAATTGTTTGGAAGTGCCGTAATTGCGGGTATCTGCATGAAGGTAAAAAAGCACCTAAAAAGTGCCCGGCCTGCTTGCACCCACAGTCTTATTTTGAAATTCATGAAACCAATTTTTAGTTTTTTTGAAAACAGATGTTTTTGGTTAACATTTCAACTTTAAACAAGTTCAGTAAAAAGATAAAATTAAAAAGGCAGAGAAGGTTAATTCAGAGTTTATAATCTGCAATCGTTAATCTTAAATCTCCATTCTCCAATTAATTTTTTCCAGCATAGTCTTACAATCGTAAATCGAATTCGTACATCGTTAATTTTTATATCCGATATCCGAAGGCGATTTACGATTTACGAGGTACTTCTAAAATCAGTATTCGATATTCGTTATTCCCTCTAAATCTGCGATCTACAATCCTTAACGCGGTTACCCCAAGTAGTCTTTGATAACCTATTTCATGTTGCACCTACCTTACCCAATATAAAGGATACCACTTTTTCGTGAAGCAGTTGAAGATTGTTTTGCAACTTCCCATTAATCCATTTCTGCATTTTGTAAATCAAAAGTCCGACGGTTATCACTTATCCGCAAACCTCCGCCTATAACAAACCCATAAAAACGAACCATGTTCTTTTAAGGGCAGCAATGAAAATAAATACATCAGCAATAAAGTTATAAACAAATAAATTATAAATTTACACCATGCAAGCAAGCATAATAAACTGCAAGATTATGATTGAAAATCTTAGGTGAAAATTATTAAACGATAACTCTAACCTTTATTATATCAGAAGACCCTTTGCATAATGAAAAAATATTTTACGACTTTTATCCTGCTTTTAACCATTTATCCCCTTTTTGCACAGTTAAACTTTGCCTGGGATAATAAATATTTTTTACAAAGCCAACTAGGTTACGGTAACGTGTTTAAAGACCTGGATGGAGACAATCTTCCTGATATTATATCATTTCGTTCTAACAAGGGGATTTATTGGTTGAAAAACCAAAATAATCAACTTACTACTTTATCATACCTTGACAACTCGGCTTATTTTAATTGTGTTAACGCCGAGGACATGAACGGTGACAACGCGAATGATATCGTTGCACTAAAAACAATATATCACGACCATGTTATAATTGCAAAACAAGTTGTTCTGTTTCAAAATAATGGCCTGGGCCAATTTACCGAACATGTTCTAAAGTCGTTTACAGAGAATAATATTAATGTCTTAGTTGCTGTCGCTAACATATTTTCCAGTCACTTTCCTGATATACTGTTGTCTACAAAATTGAATGGAGAAGTGCCGGAGATAATCATTATGAGAAATCTCGGGGATGGGACTTTTCAGGAGATGCCTTCTCAGAAAGTTCCAAAGGTTATTACGGGGGAATACAATTGTGATTTTTTTATTACTGACCTGAATAATGACGGGTTTCAAGACATTTTTGTTTCTAATGGTTATGACTTCTATTTGTATAAAAGCGACGGGCTCGGCCACTTTACCACAAAGAGTCTGAAATTATCTTTTGACTTGTATTATTATCTCGATAAAAAGTTTGTCCAAATTGCCGACTACAACCAGGATGGATACAATGATATATTTTTTGTTGAAAGGAATAGTATGGGAGGCGAGGAAAGTATTATTGTTGTATTTAAGAATCTTCAAGATGGCACCTTCGGCCAACAAGAGGTGCTAATACATGACACTATTGATAATTACTTATTAGGTGATTTTAACAATGATGGTAAGGTTGATGTGTTGTATAACAGATTAAATAACAGTTCATTCTTTTGGATGAAAAATAACGGGGATGAAACATTTAGCGCCCCGGTTAAAATCTCTAACAATTCGGGTGCAAATGTATTCACCATTATCGATTTTAATAACGACGGCAACTTGGATATATTTATTAAATCTCCCTCTACGGGAAGCCATGACTATAGCGTTTTGTTTAACGACGGTAACGGTAACTTTACCCAAACCTTCCTCAAGGTTTTACAACCTAATAAATATAATCATAAAGCCATACCGGTATATACTGACAATCCGCTGCAAGCAGATATTCTGATAAACGGATACTATCCAACTGTTTCAAACAACAGGGGAATATTTTTTATAAAAAACAGGGGGAACTATTCATTTGACCTCTCCAATCAAATTATCCGAAAAAATTTGCAGAATTTTAAACTTGGAGACATTGACGGAGATGGAAATCAGGATATCCTTGGATACTATTTTTATCCTGACTCTCTTTTTTGGTTTAAAAACGACGGCACTTTCCATTTCACCGAGCAACCTCCTGTAACAAATACATTTAAATCATCATCATATTTTGATTTAAAGGACGTTACAGGTAACGGGCTGCCTGATATCGTTTCTGAATATTACGATAATGATTCATCGGGCGATCTTCTTCACTGTATATTTAATACAGGTGGTGTATTTAATAATCCCCAATTAATCTCGCGGACAATAATGAACTCCTTTCTTGTTGAAGACTTCAATAACGATGGAGTAAACGAAATTATATGCCGGGTTACCGATAATAAAACTGTCATTTTCTACTATAACGGCAGCCATTTTGATAAAAAATTGCTTACGGATATGCCTGTAGTAAATTTAAAGGTTCAGGATTTTAACGCTGACAGCCTGCGTGATATCGTTGTTACCTATTACAAATATCCGGGAACCAATAATTATGAAAAAGCGATGGGATGGTTTAAAAACAGAGGAAATTTAACCTTCGATTCGCTGCGGATAATAGATGACAGTTTAAATGTTTCAGTATCATATAATCTCAGAATTTTAGATTGGAATAGAGATGGCTTGCCCGATATTATACTCGAAGACAGGTATTATGACAACAACATCCTATATCTTAATAATGGGGACGGCAATTTTAAACCGAGAATAGAGGATGTAGTGGATTGGCTTTCCGAAAATACTTATTTTGCCGATATGGATGGTGACGGAGACAAGGATGCTTTCAGCTGGTCTGATTTTTACGGAAAATATTATATACTGGAAAATTTTACAGATAGTAAAACAGAACAGTACAATAATATCTGTGAGGGCGACAGCATTCTTTTTTTATCAGGATGGCTAAAAAATACCGGCCTTTATTGCGATACCTTACGAACAGTTTATGGTGGCGACAGCATTATTTATTTACACCTGACCGTTGAACCCGATACTATCAGCAACCTTTTTATTAACGGTGAGCAAACAGTAAATGAAATGGATACCGCTGATTATCTTATTTCGGGAAGTGATGCGCTCTATTATTCCTGGAATATCGACAATGGTATCAGGATGCCTTCTCTACATCAGCAGGAAGCGAAAATACAATGGCAAACACCGGGAACAGGCACTATTAACGTTGATGTTTTTGACCCCCGGACACACTGTAAATCTCAAAGCAGTCTGATGGTTACAATTGATAGAATTCCTGATAGCAGTCTGGTAGTCTATCCTAACCCGGCCGGCAACAAAATCAGGGTTACACAAACTCACGAAGGTATTACCACTGAAATATACAGCCAATACGGCCAGCTGTTAATTAGAAGCAGTGCGTTTGAGATAGATGTTTCTTCTTTGGCTTCCGGCACTTATCCTGTTCTATTAAAAAACAACGACAACCATATTGTGGCAAGAAAGATATTGGTTATTCAGTAATAAACCGGTAAAAGAACTGCCCCTAGATTTATATATTCTAAAAACCAACAACCGTTGGTCTCTGAAGCAGCTAAAAGTTATTAGGTTATGACTTCGTTTTTAATCAAACCCGGCATTTTGCACATCAAAGGCCCGGTATTTATCTCTTATCCTGTAGCCGCCACCTTTAACCAACCCAAAATCATCAAGGTTGATATCCGAAGATTCAAACACCTCCTCCATCATCCACCTTGCACGATTAACAATTTCATCAGAAGCCTCTTTTGTTCGTTGAAAAACAACAGCGGGTGTTGCCTCTGCTTTTTGGTTGAGGAGCATCCAGACCGACTGCATAATCTCCATCGGTTCGTATCCGCTAATAACAACTCCTTTTCTATAAACTAGCGGAATGGAGGAAAAAGCACCTGTCCCGGTATTTAAACCCACCTTTAAAGGAATAATAAAGCCATCAACCTGTTTCTCTTTCTCTGCTATAGCCTTTACAACAGCATTCGTTTGCTCATGCCGGTTATACACAAAAAAGTTTCTAAATCCCACTGTTTTTGCTTTCGCCAGTCCGGCAGCCGTAATTAACCCTTCGTCTTCGTACCCTGCTATAGGGTAAACAACTTTATTCCGTCTCTTTCGGCTGGCCACCACCATCGCACCAAGAATATCATTTACCACCCTTATGTCAACCCCTTTTTCCAGCGCCTCTTTTAAAGTCGAACGTGTTCCTGGCAACGCCAAATACTTCTCCTTAATGGTAAGAATTGACTTTTCTAACCCGGAAAAGGCAATCAGTTTATCAACAAAGCTCCTGTCTTCCACTTCCATTCCCAGCGATAGCTCATCCTCCACTGTTACCCAGGCGGGCAACCACTCTTTCAAGTCGTACTTTTCAATGTTGTTCCTCAAATCTTCACCTAAAATAACAATCCTTATGTTATCCGGTTTCATATCCGCCATCAATGAGGCAAAGTGTTTTACCACATCCCTGTCCACATAACCATCCAATAAGCTCATAAGTCAACCATTTATTATAAATACACTAATCCAACAGGAGCAAAATTAGTGCATTTGTTACAAACAGGTCGTTCCGTTCCACCCTGTTCTCAAATTCCCTGGTAATTAATTCAATTTATACTGTTTCTAAATTTTATACCTGTTAATGCTTTAACAATAATATGATTTATATTTGCTGTGAATTATTTAACAAATGAAAGCGGGATTCTTTATTAATAAAACACAACGTTATGCAAGACCTGGTAAATAAAATAGTTAAGCGGTATCAAACCGACAAAACCCGTCTGATGGATATTTTGCTGGATATCCAAAACGAACGAGGGTATTTGTCTCACGACGACTGCAGCGAACTATCCAAAAAGTTAAAATTATCTACAGCCGAAGTATGCGAAACAGCAAGTTTTTATCATTTCTTTTCATGCAAAGAGGCTCGTTACAGAATTTATCTTAATAACAGCATCACCTCAGAGATGGCAGGACGCCAATTGGTTGCCGAGGCTTTTGAAGAGGCGTGCCACACTTCCTTTGGAGAAACGTCGGAAGAGGGGTTATTCTTTCTCGAACACACCTCCTGCATCGGAATGAACGACCAGGAACCTGCAGCACTTATTAACGGCATCCCTTTTACCCAACTCACCCCTTTCAGAGTAAAAGAGCTAATTTCCGGTTTAAAAGAGGGTAAATCGTTAGAGGAAGCAGCCTACGAATCGTTTGGTGACGGCAACAACGCCCACGATTTGATTCACTCGATGGTAAACAACCACATTAGGAAAAGAGGTGCTATCCTAACCAACGATTACAAACCTTTTGACGTTATCAAAAACAAATTGTGTAAACGGTCGCCTGAAGAAATAATAACCATCGTAGAAGGCTCCAACATCAGGGGGCGTGGCGGAGCCGGTTTCCCCACCGGGTTAAAATGGAAATTTGGCCGATTAACCAAAGCCGAACACAGGGTAATTATTTGCAATGCCGATGAGGGCGAACCCGGCACCTTTAAAGACAGAGTTTTACTTACCGAATTCCCCGAATTGGTTTTTGAAGGCATGGTAACAGCCGCTTTTGCCACCGGTGCTGATATAGGTGTTTTGTACCTCCGCCATGAATACAAGTACCTGCTAAACTATCTCAACCATGTTTTGGACAACATGCGTAAGAAGTCTCTTTTGGGGAATGAAATAAATGGTTGCAAGCACTTTAATTTTGATATTCGTATTCAGTTGGGGGCAGGAGCCTACATTTGTGGAGAAGAATCGGCTCTTATAGAATCGATGGAAGGTAAACGGGGTGAACCACGCGACAAACCGCCATTCCCTGTTGAGAAAGGTTATATGGGCTACCCTACCATTGTAAACAATGTTGAAACGCTCGCTTCCGTGGTGAAGATAATTAATAATGGAGCCGCCTGGTTCGACAGCATGGGGACTTCCGACTCGGCAGGAACAAAAATTCTTAGCATCTCGGGCGATTGTCTTTTCCCGGGCATCTACGAAGTAGAATGGGGAACCACCATAAACGATGTACTTAGCATGGCCGGGGCTTATGATGTGCAGGCTATTCAGGTGGGAGGCCCTTCGGGAATGCTACTATCGAAAAAGGGATTTGACAGAACTCTCAGTTATTCCGATTTGGCGACCGGTGGCTCGATGATTGTTTTTAACCATTCTCGCGATTTACTCCGGGATGTTGTACTTAACTTTATGGATTTCTTTATTGAAGAGTCGTGCGGCTCATGCTCTACCTGTCGCATCATGCCCACGGTTTTAAAAGACAAACTATTAAAAATATTGAATGGCCACGGCGTAAAACAGGATCTTGAAGAATTGGTTTCATGGGGCAAACTATTAAAAATTAGTCGTTGCGGTCTGGGGCAAACCGCCGGCAACCCTATTTTAACAAGCCTTTCCAATTTCAGGTCGCTGTACGAAGATTTAATCCAGCAAGACAAAGAGTTTGACACGGGATTTAATTTGGAGAAAGCTGTTGTTGAGTCGTGCAATTTTGTTAATCGCAAACCTGTTTTTGAAACTAAAAATCTGAATTAAAATGGCTGATACAATTAAAATAAAAATCGACGGCAAAGAAATTATCACAGCCAAAGGAAAAACCATTCTGGAAGCTGCCACCGATAACGGAGTTTATATTCCAACCCTTTGCCACTTTCCGGGTGTTCCTCCCAAGGGTTCATGCCGTATTTGTACCGTAAAAGTTAACAACCGGTTTATGACCTCCTGTTCAACGCCGGTAGCTGATGGTATGACCATCGATAATAATCACGATGAAATTAAGGACTACAGGAAAAGCATTGTGGAACTGCTTTTTATAAGTGGCAATCACTTTTGTCCGGCCTGCGAAAAAAGTGGCAACTGCGAACTTCAGGCGCTGGCTTACCGACTGGGCATGCTGGTTCCAAGGTTTCCATACTCGTTTCCCAACAAAGAGGTGGATGCTTCCAGCCCAAAAATAATTAAGGAACAAAACAGATGTATCCTTTGCAAACGCTGTATCAAAACCATTAAAGATAAAGAGGGAAAACGATATTTTGCCTTTAACCGCCGGGGAAATCATCTGGAAGTAGTACTAGACAAACAGATGGGTCAGGCCATCTCCGACAAGCTGGCACAACAAGCGATGGAGAATTGTCCGGTAGGTTCCATTATATACAAAGGAAAGGGCTTTTCAGAGCCCATCGGGAGCAGAAAGTTTGATAAAAAACCCATCGGCAGTTCTATTGAAGAATAACTGAAAAAAAGAAAATCATGGAAAAAAAAGTAATAGCCACCACCTCTCTTGCCGGATGTTTCGGATGCCACATGTCGTTTCTTGACATCGATGAAAGGTTGCTAGATTTAATTGAATTGGTAGAGTTTAACAAATCGCCCATTGATGATATTAAAAGATTTACCAAACCGGTTGATATTGGTATTATTGAAGGGGGCTGCGCTAATAGCGAAAACGTTGAAGTTTTAAGATACTTCCGTGAAAATTGCAAGATTCTTGTTTCGTTAGGCGAATGCGCTATCATGGGCGGGCTTCCGGCCATGCGTAACGGTATTTCCATCGACGAATGTTTGGCAGAGGCTTATTTGAATGGCCCCACGGTACAACTCAACAAAGAAAAGATTTTGCCTAACGATGAAGAAATACCGATGTTGTTAGACAGAGTTGTTCCCTGTCATGAAGTGGTAAAAATAGATTATTTCCTGCCGGGATGTGCCCCTCGCGCCGACCTTATTTGGGATGCACTGGTGGCCATCGTTACGGGAAAAGAGATGGATTTACCCTATGAAGTCATAAAATTTGATTAAAAACATTTGAAAAACATAATATCATGTCAAAAAAAATAACCATCGAACCGGTAACCCGGGTAGAAGGCCACGGTAAAGTTACCATCAAACTGGATGACCTTGGACGGGTAACCGAATCACGGCTTCATATTGTAGAATTCAGAGGCTTTGAGCGTTTTATACAGGGAAGGCCCTATTGGGAAGCCCCTGTTCTGGTTCAACGCCTCTGCGGAATCTGCCCTGTCAGCCATCATCTCGCCGCCGCCAAGGCCCTCGATGTTATTGTTGGAGCCGGAACGGGTGAGGGATTAACCGTAACCGGCGAGAAAATACGAAGGCTGATGCATTACGGACAATTTTTTCAGTCGCATGTACTCCATTTTTTCCACCTAAGCTCACCCGATTTTCTTTTTGGTATTGATGCTGCTCCCGAACTGCGAAATATTATTGCCGTGGCTCAGGAAAACAGGGAATTGGCCTATCAGGGCATTATGATGCGAAAATATGGGCAGGAAGTTATCGCCGCCACCGCCGGCAAAAAAATTCATGGAACCGGAGCTATACCGGGAGGAGTCAATAAAAATTTAAGTCTTGATGAGCGCGACAGTCTGTTGAAAGGTCCCGATCCCATGAGTGCCGATAAGATGGTAGAATGGTCGTTGGGTGCCCTCGACTTTTTTAAACACTACCACAAAAACAACCGAGAGATGGTTGACAACTACGCCAGCTTCCCATCGAACCACCTTAGTTTGGTACGTAAAGACGGTGCTCTGGATATTTATCATGGTGTGTTGCGAGCAGTCGATAACGAAGGTCGACGTATTTTAAATGATGTCGATTATCAGGACTACAACCATTACATCGAAGAAGAAGTTCGCAACTGGACCTACATGAAGTTTCCTTACCTAAAAGAGTACGGACGCGAAAAAGGATGGTACAGGGTAGGCCCGCTTGCCAGGTTAAACGTGTGTGATTTTATCCCTACCCCGCTGGCACAAAAAGAGTTTGAAGAATTTAAGGCTTATACAAAAGGAAAGCCCAATGGTATGAGCCTGCACTATCACTGGGCACGTTTAATAGAAGTGCTGCACGCTGCCGAAGTAATGCGAGACCTTCTTAACGATCCTGATCTGCAAGGCAACGATTTGGTGGTAAAAGGGAAAAGGCAGGAGGAAGGTGTTGGTGTGATTGAAGCACCCCGCGGAACACTGTTTCATCATTACAAGGTTGGTGATAACGACCTTATCACCATGGCCAACCTGATTGTGTCAACCACCAACAACAACGAGCCCATGAACCGCGCGGTAAACGCCACTGCCAAAGCCTTTATGAACGGCCAGCAGGAAATTACCGAACCAATGATGAATGCCGTTGAAGTGGCCATCAGGGCGTACGACCCCTGCCTCAGCTGCGCTACGCACGCGTTAGGTCAAATGCCACTGGAAGTTACCCTTGTAAATGAACAAGATGAAGTAATTGATAAAAAGATTAAAGGATAAAGCAAATAATCGCAACAACATGAATAGAGAAAAAAAAGTTCTCATTTACGGCTATGGAAATCCGGGACGCCGTGATGACGGAATGGGAATCAAAATAACCGAAATGGCAGAAGAGTGGAAAAAGGCTCACGACCTATACCAGATTGATATTGACAGCAACTATCAGCTCAATGTTGAGGATGCTGAAAAGGTGTCGCGATACGACCTCGTCATTTTCGTTGATGCTTCGCAGGAAGCTGATTTGACCAACTTCAGGCTTACCGAGGTGGAACCCAACGACCAAAAAGTAGAGTTCACCATGCACGCGGTATCGCCGGCCTACATCATTCACCTGTGCCAAAAACTTTTCGACAAAAAACCCCAGGCCAGGCTATTGAGCATCAAAGGATATCGATGGGAGTTTCAGGAAGGGTTATCAGACAGCGCACTTCTGAATCTGGAAAGAGCTTTTATTTTTTTACAATGCCAGTTGATGAACGCGCTGGATATTGAGTTTTCAGGAATTAAATGCAACTAACATGAATTTATCAACAAATTATTTAGGATTACAGCTTAAAAACCCGATTGTGGTAAGCAGCTCCAGAATGACCGGTGATCTTGAATCAATAAAAAAATGCATCGATGCGGGAGCAGGTGCCATTGTTTTAAAATCGCTTTTCGAGGAACAGTTGCGCATAAAAACGCAGTCAACAATGGATGGTAGCAGAGCATCGGAGATGTACTTTTGGTTTCCGGAAGCCAAAAATCTTGTTATGGAACAGGGCATCAAAGCCAACATGGAACAATATCTTAGCTTTGTTTATAAGGTAAAAGAAAATAGTAGTGTACCCATCATTGCCAGTATTAATTGCCAGACACCGAACGAATGGCCTCATTTTGCTGCTGCCATTCAGGAAGCCGGTGCCGATGCCCTAGAGTTAAACATTGCCATCTTTCCGTTTAACAACTCCATGGCCAGCTGCGAGCTGGAAGAGGTTTACATTCAGATATTAAATCAGGTTAAAAAACATGTTTCCATCCCGGTTTCCATCAAACTGGGGCACTATTTTACCAATCTGTGCGCATTGGCACATCGTCTGGTAGAAAACAAAGCGGACGGGCTGGTTCTGTTCAATCGTTACTTCAGGCCTGATATTGACATTGATTCGATGAAGGTGGTTGAAGACAACTATTTTTCTTCCTCTGAGGAGCTGCCGGAATCGTTACGATGGATTGCCTTAATGGCTGAAAACAATCTTGGCTGTGATTTAGCTGCCTCATCAGGAATACACTCGTACGTAGGGGTGGTAAAACAACTTCTTGCCGGTGCTGATGTTACCCAAATATGCAGCACACTGTATCTTAACGGTATTGATTATTTGACTGAAATTATCCATGGATTGGAAAGTTGGATGATGAGCCACAATTTTGAAACCATCAAGGATTTTAAAGGAAAATCGTTAAACAAACAAACCATGGATGCCTCTTTTGAGCGTGTTCATTTTATGAACCGGAATTTTGATTAGGAGTAGCCGGAGAGCTTAATGCCCACTCTATTCATGATAAAAAATCTTAATGGTTCCTATGGTTATATCTGCTTTGATGTAAAGGGGAATTCGTTTTTCATCGTTTGATATCCATACTTTAACAGCATCATCAGCGCTAAAAAGTTTGTGGCCGGTAACAAGTGCTGTAAACTTACAGGCACTATATACCTGTTTGTTTTGCATTATCAATGTGTCTAATCCGTTAAAAACTATGTTTTGATGATGAATAACCCCATCCATTATTATGGGTAACATAATGGTATCTCCTTCACGAAGAGTTGCTAAATCAATAAACCGGAGTTTTTGGGTGGCCGATTGTGCATCGTATAGTTGTTCGTTTAAAGGAAGTGTGTCCAGTGTTAATGGTTTTCGGGTTTCTTCCGTACTTATGTAAACCAGCGAATCGGTGTAATCAAACCTGTATTCATTGTTGATATGATACCCTCCTTCCAGGGCGTCTTTCCTGGCTAAAACGGGATAATAGCTATCGGGGTAGCACCATGATGTGTAATGGTCATCCAGTTTGTAAAGCCAGTTCCAGCGAGACAGTGACTTACCTGTTCCTTCAAGCCGAAGCAACGGAATATTGTCAATCGTATCAACACTTGTTGTTAAGATCAGCGTTCCGGCATCAATCCAAATAAAACCCCAATTGTAGTAAACCTTGTAAGACAGCTTCTCCGTTTGTCCCTGAAGGTTAACCATAAAAAACAAAAACAGAAGAAGTATTGATAACTTAATTTTCATTTTTTACCCACTAATTGGGGCCAAAAGACCGGAGCCCCCTTTTATTAAGATAAACCACAATGGATCCTACAACAATTTTGGCCTTCACTTTGGCAATACGACGATATTCGTCCTCAGTCAACCACACCTCAATGGCACTATCACCTCTAAAAAAAGTACTGTTAGCCACCACTGCCCCCAGCTTAATCATGGGCACTTTGGTATTGTTTATCGAAAGTAAAGTATCACGTCCGAGGTAAACAATTGGCTGTGTAAATATTTTCCCATCCAAAATGGTGGTAAACCTGACAGTATCACCAATGGTGAGATGGTTAAAATCCCAGGTTCGAAGATAATAAAGTGACGACAATGCATCCGTAATAAATCCGGTATGCTTAACAGTACGGCTTACCGGCTTGCTATTAGTGGATTCTAAATACATTTGCACTTCGGAGGCCGACTTATCAAAGTGATAAATGGTATGAACCCAAATATCCTGTTCGGTATTATTCTTTTCAAACCTTATAGGATACAGGGTATTAAAATCGGTTACCGACTTGTAATGATCTTCAAGGCTGAATATCCAATCATACTTTCTCAAAGAGTAGCCCTCTACCACAAAACGATAGGCTTTGATGCTGTCTGCCATAACGGTATCGGTTGAAAAGTTAGCAAGCCCTGCTTTTATCCAGATATTACCAAGTTTATAATAAGCATCGTAATGGAGTTTTTCGGACGTTGGCAACGTAAAAGTAGAATCTGTCAATGGCTGCCCGCTAAGCGACAATGTAAAGATGGTAGCCAAAATAACAAGTGTAAGTTGTTTCATAAAAAAAATTTTTACAAAAGTAGCACAAATTGTGCATCTTGAAATGATGGCTTAATATTATAAATCAAATTAATGTTTAACAACTTTATTTGAAACTTCGCGATGGGTAGTTATTATTTAAGTGTTTTTCTTAATCCAATAAAAAATAGTGCCCGATTGAATTAGCTGAATTACGTGTTATCATTCTACTACTTTCTTAAAAAGCATCTTTCAGCCAGTCCAATATATCAGCGATAACCTGGTTCTTGTTCGGTTCGTTGATAATTTCATGGCGAGCACCCTTGTATATTTTTTCAGTAACCTTTTTCACACCGGCATCCCGGTACTTTCTTGCAATCAAATCAATGTCTTTTCCCTTATTTGAAAGCGGGTCATCCATTCCGGAAACCAAATAAATTGGTAAATCTTTTGGAACCTGATAAAACACATCTTTACGCCTGTCATGTAAAATCCCCACCGACATTTGCACTCCAAACTCGATGGTAATGGGATTTCCGTTTAAAGGGTCAGCCATATACTTTTCAACCTCTTGTTCATCACTATTGATAAAATCGCGTGTTCCCTTTCTGTTTTTAACTTTATTATTGAGTTGCGTCCAAAGGAAATTATCAAATTTGCTGTTTGGTTTGTTCTTATCAGCAAACAGCGACCATAGCTTAGACAGAACGAGTCCTCCTTTTAGCTCCAATGTATTTCCCCATGTTGTTCCCGATATAACAGCAGCCTTAAATTCATCACCACGAACCGAAATAAGTTTTCTAGTTAAAAAAGAGCCCAGGCTGTGGCCAAAAATAGCCTTGGGCAGATGAGGATACTTTTCAATGAGTGAGTCAAGAATTTTGCTCAAATCATCCACAACCCTTAAAAACCCATCCTTATCTCCAAAATGTGAAAAAACACCACTCTCTTTGGCCGTTAAGCCATGCCCCCGGTGATCGGGTGCAAAAACGGCAAAGCCTTGCTCGTTGAGCTTTTGTGCAAAATATTCGTACCGTTTGGCATGCTCCACGGCTCCATGAACCACGAGCATTAATTTATCCGGATTGTCGGGTATCCATTGGTGCAGGTGAATGTTTGCCCCGTCACTCGCTTTTACCACTGATGTACTGTATTTCATAACCGTAAATTTTATGGCTAAAAGTAGTAAAAATCGGTTAACCCAAAAAAGGATGATAACTTTTTTGGGTTTAATACAATTTTTTTCAAGAAAATAGGTTATCTATATAACCTAAACTTTTTAGCACCCTTATTATGAAGCACTTTATTATCTTGTTGTCTTTAAGTTTAGCTTTGTCGCTGCATGCACAAAACTACCAATTGTTTAATAAGTCATCGGCTAAGGTATTTACCACGTACACCGCTCCTCAGCACGCTTATAGCATATCTTTTGATTCGGTAATTTATGAAAATGGCGATTCGGTTTATTACAATTTTTACAAGTTACCTCCAGAGATGAATTTTATTAGTGAAAATTGTGAGTTTTGGGGTACTAATGAATGTTATAAACAAAACTATCCGGTTTGGATGGGGGAGAAAGTTATTGAGGACAACAATAATTATCTTTTTTTCAATCTTTGGGATGATACGTTGAGTTTCGATTTTAAGCCCGATGATGATACAACCATCTTTTTTAAAGATGATGCGCAGCAGTTTGCCATGGTTTATACAGGAAAGGATACGTTAACCGTATTAAATCAATCCGATTCGGTTAGGTATTTTAAAGTGTTGCATACACTTGTTAATGGAGATGCGTCTGAATCCGAATTGAATAATTTTGAGATCGCCATAGGTAAATCGTTCGGGCTTATTCGTTTTTTCCAGATCGATTCATTTCCACAGGTTCAAAAACCGTTGTATCTTATAGGAAACACCAATCCTCAAGCCGGGTTTACAGCACTCTCGAATGAGGTGATGTATCAATATAACATTGGAGATGTTCTTGAGTATAAATATTATTCCTCCGTTTTTCCCGGATCTCCTGAGCAAACCTTCACTTTATTCAGCTTTTACACAGTTTTAGATAAAACAGAAACAACCGATTCATT
>Ga0164318_10000225_pt1 | contig 38947 bp, 24 predicted proteins | sample GuaBasSedimGuay9_FD_113734 | JGI IMG/M metagenome (GOLD analysis project Ga0164318, IMG submission 113734) | Subseafloor sediment microbial communities from Guaymas Basin, Gulf of California, Mexico - Guay9, Core 4571-4, 0-3 cm | ecosystem: Environmental > Aquatic > Marine > Hydrothermal vents... | reverse complement strand
AATGTGGTAGAAGCATCGAAAGAATATGAACAAATTGCGGCCACCGTTTTTATTGGGGCTGGTGAATTGGAAGAAGAACTGCAATCCGATTTGGGTGAGCGTGGTGGCCTTCTGGGTTTTGTTTCTTCTGAAGATAAAGCCAAATTAATCAATGCTGCTACCTTGTTGGTAGCAGCACCAGAAAAGAAAGAGCATTTCGGTATTATTTATGCCGAAGCCCTTGCAGCAGGAGTCCCTGTTGTAGCTTATGAAGGTGGCGGGGTTGGCTCGATAGTAACGCCAACTGAAGGAATTTTGACCGATCGCAATCCCAAGGCACTCGGACAAAAAATCAATTACCTGTTGCTTAATTCCGGCCTGCGCAAACAAATGTCCGTTTCCTGCCGCCACCGTGCTGTGAAAAACTATGACTACCATGTTTTGGTGAAAGAACTGGTGGTTTGGTTGGAGAAGGTTATGTGAAATCCTCTGAGCAAAACCCTGTGACAGCGTGGTCAGACGACTATATTTTGTAACGAAATTGTCGTCCGACCACTTTAATGTTCATTTGAAATCCACCTTCTTTGATGGTGGTTATGTTCTTTTTGTTATACATATTATTTCTTAACTGGAAGGATGGAAGGGTGGAAGAAGTCACTAAATTATCCATCCATCCTTCCTTTTTTCTTCCATCCTTCCAGTCGTATTTCGATGAAGCGCCCTATGGGTACAATTCAAATCCACCTTCTTTGAGGGTGGATTCTTTAATTTGAGTTTTGTATAGTGGTCGGACGACTGTCCGATTTGGCGTATAGTCGTCTGACCACTTCACTGCTACTGCTGTGCGAATCTTCGCATGTAAATCCAACGCATCAGTGCATCACACGGAAAAACCGCCCGTCAGTTGTTGTAGCGATATTATGTAGAACAATAAAAAATTATCGAAAAACAATAAAAAAAACTTGACAAACGATAAAAAGTATTTATCTTTGCAGAAATATTTTAAATACTTATTATCATGAAGAAAGTAAAACAACCCCTTAGTATTAAGATAATTTATTGGTTTACCCAGATTACTTTCTGGATTTTCGTACTTGTTTTTATAGCTGCTATTGCTATCAATATTGCTTTGTTGACAGAAAGCCTTGGAGATACAATGCAATTGCACGCCGGTTTGCCGGTTGAAGTAAATTATACAGAAAAAGGATCGTTAATGGTTTATGGAGAAATTCAGGAAGTAGAATTTGTCGAAGCCATTGGGAAACTCCATTTAATTAATACAAACCCTCAATTGGCCAAATGGTTTGGTGCTGCCATGATGGCTGTCGTTATAATCTTCCTGTATATTTTTATCATGTTCAAACGCTTTATCGGGAATGTTTACCGTGGTTTCGTTTTCGAGCGGTTTAACATCAGGATGCTGAAAAACATTGCTTACGGATTGGTAGTACTGTGGTTTTTTTCGGTAATCTATAGTGCCCTTTTTTATTATTTCATCGCCAAAGAATTGGTTTTCGAGCATCTTGAAATCACCAGTAAATACGATTCCTTTGGGATACTTCTTGTAGTAGCCCTTTTTCTTTGGGTGCTTTCCCATATTTTTATGAATGGTGTTCGTCTTCAGGAAGAACAAAAACTAACTGTATAGTCATGTCAATTATTGTAAATCTGGATGTGATGCTTGCGATACGCAAAATGAGTCTGACTGAATTATCAGAAAAGGTTGGAATAACGATGGCCAATCTGTCCATATTGAAAAAAGGAAAAGCCAAAGCCATCCGCTTCTCAACATTGGAATTGATTTGTCAAACACTTGATTGCCAGCCGGGAGATATTCTTGCATTTAGAAATAACTAGCGCGCGAATTTTCGCGTGCTAAACGGTTATGTGTCAATAAGGGCCACGCGGAAAATCCGCGCGCTAGTGGGTGGGTTTGCTGGTCAGACGACTATACTCTGAGACAAAATCGTCGTCCGACCACTACTTTAAGCTGGGTTTAGTTTAGTGGTCCTACGGATTTTCTAGGCTCATCGGACGACTGTTTGATTTGGCATAAAGTCGTCTGATCACATTACATACTTTCACCACTAATCACTAATCATTACTCCTTGTTCACTATTCCTTGCACAATACATCATATGCTTGCTGCTCCGCCAAATTCCATTCCAGCCAGTTTTTGTTTTCCCAATTCTTTTTGAAGTATATTTTCCGGTCTGCTATTATTTTCTGGTATTCGGTGGTACTTAAAAATTGTTCCTCAAAATGAAAAAGTTGTTTCTGTTCTTTTGAAATGTCTTTCAACTGTTTATCTGTTTTATCAAGATAGGGGAGGGTTTTATTACTTAGTTCCGATAAAAAATCGAGGTGAACAAAAGCTGTTTTATAATGTTTAAAATTATACTGTGCAATGATTGTATCCCAATTGAACAAACTCATTATCACTAGCAAAACATAAAATGTGAGGGCATTTTTACTGAACAGGAAGTAAGTCGATTTCTTGTCTTTGATTTTTTTATACACCAGGTAAATACTGATGAGGGTGAAGATCAGGAAGAAAATAACCCCGATTCGTTTGTAGGCCAATGCAAAATATTCGATATACCAAAAGTTGCGGATGCCTACTGAAATTGTGAGTATGGCATTTTGAAACAACCAGATGTAAGCCAGTATTTTTAAGACCTTGTTGTTGTGGTAAAAGTTTAGGTTTCCTCTAAAATAATACAAGGTAAGTGCAAGGGAAATGATGATGGAGAAAATGAGCAAATAAGTACCTTCGTGAACAAATTGTTTCAGGTAATTTCCATTCCATTCAAAATTGAACCAAACCTGAAAAATATCAAACAGGTTGACAACAAACAGCAATAAATTTAGCAATGAAAACAAAACAACAGCAACCCGAATTTCATTTTTTAAGCCTGTAGTTTTAAATGATAAAAAGTGTTTTTTGCGTTGTCGTAAGAGCTGCATATTTCCTGCATGCTCAAAATTACTAATGGTTTTTTCGGCTTTGCCAAGAAACAAGAAATTACTAATAATTAAACCAAGTATCCAGCTCATTAACAAGGGGACGTTCACATGACGGAACAGGGCAGTTAGCCATTCATCGATTTTATCCATGAATAAATCAACGTATTCACCAAAAAATGGATTGGAAGCTTTATAAATCAATAAAAAGATAAATACAATTATCAGCGGAAGAGCTATGATTTTCAAATACCTTAAGGCCAACCTTAGGCCTTTTTTGTTTTTACTCATCTCCTGGAGTATGCTATAAAAACTGCCTTGCGCCATCACGGTGTTTATAATAGCCAATGCGCTTGCGTAGATTAGGTTGCGTATTTTTGGCAGCAGTAAAACACCCGTTAACAGAAATAGCGAAATAAAATTTACTACGATGGCCAGTGCCGAATTGTAGAACACAAGCAATATCGCAGTAATCGCAGTTCCAAACAGTAACACCAATTCAAGGCTGCTTTTGAGTTGCAGTTTCTTTAGAAAAAAAAGAGCGCCAATTACGAATGTATTAAATAGCAAAAGGTTGAGGCCAATATTTTTTTCGTAGAAGAAAAATGTAAAAAGTAAACTGCCAAGAATGACAACGGCAAGCTCTTTCCTGAACTTCATAAAATGTATTTTTCGGATGGGTAGAAGTAGAACGAGGAAATTGCGTTGCTATTTTGTATTGCTAGTTAAAATATGTTACCGCATCACCGCTTTCTTTGTAACAGATTGTTTTCCATAATTATATCTGATAAAATAAATACCGGGTGACTGCTGTTTTCCATCTGTGCCTTTTCCATCCCAATGTATTTCAACAGCCTTCTTCGTATAATTTGGAGGCAGTTTTCGGTGAAGAATTAGGCGTCCATTTATGTCAAATATTTCGAAGCTTTTATTCTCCTCATCAGTAAAACTAAACTGTAATGTTAAACAATTGCTAAAAGGATTTGGAAATACTTCAAACTGTATCGCATTTACTGTCAGGCTGTTTTCAGGAACATCCACAACCTGAATCTCAATTTCAAAAAATGCAAGAATGGATTTTACATATTTAGCTGGGGCAAAAGTAGAATCCACATCGGTCATCTCGCCAAATAATATTGATGAACCAATTGTTTTGTAATTTGAAGTTTCGTTGGCAATCGCACATGCAGTGTCGGTGGGTGATGTCCGTAAAAAAGGGTAGGCCTCGTCCACAGTTTGTAAATAGTAGTTGTTGAAAGCCATGCTCCCGCCATAACCCATTTTAATTCCTTCGGTAAGTTTTCCATCAACACCATATACACTGTCAAACTCAAAGTAGTTGCCATCAGATATTACCTCAAAACCGAATTTATTGTGTACGGGAGTGGGTTCATCTTCATGCCAGGTTCTCATACCTTCCATATAAATATTTCCGCCATTATTCAAATAGTTGTTCAAGCGGTTTCCTTCGGCCCAATTTAATGCGTAGTTGTTAAATTTGAAACCCAGGCAAACAAAAATAGATTTGTACTTGTCAATATTTGCTGGAATTTTAGTGCTGTATTCGTATTGCAATTTCAAACTATCAAATATGTTTTGGAACTCCCCAACAGAATTTGATCGGTCTTCGAGCTCAAGGAGTAGCACCGGAATGCTTCCTATTGTAATTGGCACCGACATGGGTTGAAAAGTTTCACCCTGTGAACTTAGCTCAACTACGCTTGGAATAGTGTAGCCAGAGGGCGTCCAGCTACGGCTTGTTACATTAAATTGCAGAACAGCTTTAGCCCCAACAGCTATGTAATCAATTTGTTGGGAAGCACTATTGACAATCAAATAATCGCTATTTGAAATAAATTTGAAATCAAGATCTCTCCCTGCTGCATGACCAAGGTTTTGAACCTCAATATTCAGATCAACTGTTTCACCGGGTTCTAGAAAATTATTATTTCCATCTTCTACCAATATGTCAATAATGTTTAGTTGCATACTTCCTGCCGAATAGAAAATAGCTGATTGCCATATTTTTTCATCGCTGGTTAAATGGTTTGAGACTGTAAAACCATATTGATCAGGGATGCTTCCTGCTACATCAAAAACAACAGCACTGTCAATGGCTTTCGTTTCTCCCGGAGAAAGTGTCCCAAATTGAGCCCCGTTTTTGAGTAAAGTAATTTTTTCGTTTTCTATCAAAGCCTGAAGTTCAATATTTTCAATTATTTCATTAGAAATATTCTTCACAAAATATTTAAAACTTGCGGTATCGAAAGCATCAATTCTATCATCTGTTCCTGAACTGATTTCAGAATGAAATATCAGACCTGAAGATAATTGGAAGGTTTTTGTATCAACTATTCCATTGTAATCTTTTACCCTGCTTGTCAGATGGGAAATCTGGTCTGCATCAGCTCCTGAGATACTAAGTTCACCATCCTTCGTGAGTTCAATATGCTGAGGCAATTGGGCAGGAAGGTATTCAAAAGTTTTTCCTCCCGGGTTTTGCAAATGCTGACTAAAATGGTTTTGGGTATAATTTGATTTATCGCCTTTCGAAATACCCGAAACCCACATTACATAAGCAGGTATTTCAAAATCGCCATAATAAGTTTCGATACGGCCATCAGGGAATAAGCGGAGTGCAAAATTGAACTCTCCGGCAATCAGGGCGCTATAATGGTTATAGGTGGCATACCACCGAACCCCGAAATATTCAGCTGTATTTTCAACCCAAACACCATTGTCTTTGTTGTAATCAATCCAAAGGTTGGCCATAAAAGGGGCAATGACTTTCCTGTCGGTGAGCATGGTGGTTTCGCCATAATAATATGGATAGGCAAACTCATCATTTTCAAAGGAAAGCAAACCATCAAGGGCGACTGACACTTGATGCATGGTATCTCCATAATATGGAAAAGGAAAAGCCAGATCGAAATCAACATGTCCGACATCCTGGTTATTAAAATTGATTAATGTACCTTCATCCTCTGGAAAATCTTTCTGGATGGTATTCATGGAGTAGGGCTCCAGTAAATCCCATTGATAGGGTTTTTGTCCGCCGGAAGCCTCCAATGTTAGGGTGTAATTTCCTTCACCTGTATAAGCAGGAAGTTCCTCTGTTGTTATTCTGGTTTTTTCGAAGGAAACACTTTTTACAAGGGAAAGGGAAGTAATGCCATTGTTGGTAATGTTCATGGGTGTTTCGGGGTGAATGATTTCAATTGCATTATCCGTACGATCAATTAAACTGAAGTACAGTATTTCACCAAATCCTCGATTATCAGGGTCATTTTCGGCCAATTGAAAGAAGAATCTTGCTGCTTGATTTGGCTCAGTATATCCAAGCAGGGGGGTAACATCCAGTTCTATTTCCATTATTTCCATCACTCCCGCTAGGGTATCGCTGGCCGGACCCTGCATCGGGAAGTTGCCTCCCTGATAATTAAGCAAAGGAAAGTCCATTGAGAAAGTGGGCGAAAATGAAGCGGTATCAGTAGAAACCCCGGCAAGGATTTTAATTTTTTCGCGCGAATTGTAGTTGAGTTTTACGCGTATAGTAAGTTTGGGCGTATAGGTCTCTTTAACAGTAAGTACATGCACTGCACTGTTCCAAATGCCACCACTCCCATATTCGTCGGCCAGTGTTCTGTACATCATATAACAATAGCCAGAATCGGCAAAATTTTCCCCATGGCTATTGGCAAAAAGCAAAGCACCATATTCCCAATCTTTCATGTTCACAAGCCCATCATCATTAATGTCAATGTTATTTGTGAACTGCCCATCCTGATTCCAGTCAAACCTGATTGAGTCATTATAGCCCACTATTGTCATGGCATGGGAAGCGGGCCAATTCCAACGGATCATAATAGCTTTTCCAGCTTCAGGACTTTCGGGTGGTATGGCTCTCAAAGCATAAGGACTGCTGGCATAAAAACTGGCAACACCACCAAATTCAGAATCATTCAAATGATCGTTCAGCCAATGCTTCAAAGTCATCAAACCTTCCGGGTTTCGCACATCAATATAAAACACTTCTTCAACCCTGTTTTGCATGGCACTGTAGTAGTTATCGTAACCCGACATCCAGCGTTGATCACCACCTTCGCCCATTCCACCATAAGTAGCAACGCTTGGTGTTCCACAGGCTTTTAATAGATCGAAACTATGGAAATAACTAACGCCACGCCAGCCACTTCCGCCATTCATAAAATTGTAAGCAAACTGTGTGGGGTATTGATTATTGGAATCGCTTGCTGACAGATTCCTTGCACAATTGATTTCATAAGTAAAATTGTAGCCAATGCCCGATGCTTGTCCGCAACTTGCGGCTTGCTGACTAAAAATGGATCGAAAATATGGTAGCTCGGCATTGTTTAGCTCGCTGGGGAGCTCGGTTCTGCTGCCATCTTTATAATGTTCAGGAAGTTTTAATTCGGGAATGGATGATGCGATAATTGAATCTTCCTTGCTTAAAGTTATTTCTTGAAACGCTTGCCGTTGTCCCTGTCCAAATGTGGGGGAAGCAAATAGGAATAAAAATAAAGGAATGAAAAAAAAGATGTGGTTGCGATACATTTTGATTTCTGTTAAGATTGTCGGTAATAATAAGGACGGTAAAAGTAGTGAAATAGTTGCGTGGGGATGATAAAGCGATTAATCCCGCCGTACAGAAATAATCTTCGCAGCAATGCTAATGGCAATCTCTGAAGGGGTTTCACTACCAATTTCAAGGCCAATGGGGGCGTCTATTTTATCGAGTTGACTTTGATGGAATCCTTCTTTTTGTAAAGTGTCGAAAATGGTTTTTACCTTCATTGTACTTCCCATCATCCCCAGGTATTTTAGTTTTTTTGGCAATAGTTGACGAATAATTAGTTCGTCATTTTTATGTGTAAAGCTCATCACCACCACATAAATGTTTTCCCCTTCAGGGATAAGCTTTTCAATTTTCTGATAGTCGATTATCTTTTTGTGGTCAGCAAAAATATTTTCTTCAAAAGTATTCAGTCCTTGCCTGTTATCGAAAATAGTTACTTGAAAATCCAGTATACTGAATATCTGACTTAGTGCCAGTCCTACATGCCCGGCACCGAAAATGTAGAGGTGGTCTGGAAGTCCCAATTGTTCGGTGAATTTCCATTGTTCCCCTGTTTGGATTTGGTTGTTTTCCGTAGTCAGTATTGTTCCTTTGTCAAATAGTAAATGGTCGCTTGAAATCCGTAGCACACCGGGTATATTTTGTTCGATGGAAGTGATAATTTCCTGAATCGTAGCAAGGTGTTTTACATCCAGTTGGAAGAATGCAACACTTTGTTTTCCTGAACAAATCATTCCCGAACCTTCTTTTCCGGCTTTGGGATGGTGGTCCTGCTCAAGCAGGAATGTAGTACGTTTTTTTGTTTTTAGAAGTTGCCGGGACTTTTCAGCCAGGTTGCGTTCCATTACCCCGCCACCAATAGAACCATTGATTGAGCCATCTGATGAAACAGCCATTTTGAAGCCTTTTTTTCCGGGGCTACTTCCGTAGCTTTCAATGTTTACCATCAGGTAAAGCGTGTGATTATCTTTTAATTTCTCTGCTATAAAATTCCAAATATTCGTCATAGGTGTTTATGTTCAGTAAAACCGTTTCATCTTTAACTTCTACTTTTTTCGTGCTAAAATTATTCAGGAATACTTTAAAGTTTTGGTCGTTGTTATTTTCATTTAATATTAATTCACACACTCTTTTTGATATTAAAACAGGATGTCCACCCTTTCCGTTTAGTATCGGTTTAATGACTTCGCCTTCTAATTTGGCCTTGTAAATTTGTTCCAATACATTTTTATTTGCGTATGGATTGTCAATATTATGAATAAAAACGGATTCGGTACTCAGCTGTTTTAGTCCTTTTTTTATTGAATAGAATCGTCCAAACTCGATATGTGTATTGATTACAATTTGTATTTGTGAAGGAAGGTGTTGTGGCTTGTCTTTTATAAGTTGAAGTCCCTCTTTGCTCAGGACAACAACTATTTCGGTACAGCCAAAGCCTGCATATTGATGCGCCAAACTTTCCAGAAAAGATGCCCCATCAGGCATTTTTAATAAAAATTTCGGGCTTCCCATCCGGGATGAATTTCCCGCTACAAGAATAAGTGCTGAACAATCTTTTTTTATCATTACTAGTGAATTCGTCATGCGAAAATATTCAAAATCATTGAGCTCGATAAACTTTGCAGACGTGATAATTATTAAGCCGTTCTTTTCCTTAGATTTGTTACGCTTTTCAATTAGAAGATAATGACAGACAGCTTTTCGATACTACCATTAAACGAATTATTAAAAATAATACTCAATCAGTACGATAAGAAGAGAAGTATCTTTGGATTCAATGAAGAATTGTTTTTCAATCCTGTTCAAAACCAGTCACTTCGAAGCCGGAGATTTGGCAGATTGCTGGAGACACCCATCGGCGTCGCAGCCGGCCCGCAAACGCAACTTACCCAAAATATTGTTGTTTCCTGGCTATGCGGAGCCCGTTTCATCGAATTGAAAACCATACAAACCCTTGATGAATTGGAAGTGTCGAAACCTTGCATCGATATGCAGGACGAGGGTTACAACCGTGAATGGTCACAGGAGCTAAAAATTGAGCAGTCGTTTGAACAATACCTGAACGCATGGATTATCATTCACATTTTGCGTGATAAATTAAATCATAACAAAACTGATGAACCAGGCGTCATTTTCAATATGAGCGTTGGCTACGATTTCCAAGGGATTCTGAAAGATAATGTACAGTGGTTTTTTGACAAGATGAGAGATGCCTCCAAGGAATTGGAAGAGAAAATTGAAAGTGTAAAATCCATTTACCCCAATATTGTAAACCTAAAGATAAACCCCTGTATCTCCAATAATATTACACTTTCTACCATGCACGGCTGCCCTGCCGATGAAATTGAAACCATTGGTGAATATTTAATCGAGAATAAAAAGTTACACACGGCAATTAAGCTAAACCCTACTTTATTGGGAAAGGAAAAATTGCATGAAATTCTCCGCAACTCTCACTTTGAAACCAAGGTTCCTAATATTGCTTTTGAACATGACTTGAAGTATGAAGATGCATTAATAATTATCAAAAACCTGCAAAAGAAGGCAGATGAAAATCAAGTGCGATTCAGTATCAAACTAACAAACACACTTGAAAGTCTCAATCACAAAGAAGTTTTCGGCGCAAGCGAAGAAATGATGTACATGAGTGGCAAGGCATTGCATCCTATTTCGATAAATCTGGCTTCTAAATTGCAAAATCAGTTTAATGGCAATCTCGATATTTCTTTTTCAGGTGGTGCCGATGCTTTCAATGTTGCCGATATCGTAAACTGTGGACTGAGCCCTGTAACCATTTGTACCGATTTGTTAAAACCCGGCGGTTACGGAAGGCTCAATCAATACATTGAAAACCTTTCCACTACGAATGCCGAAGACCAAAATATCGCACTGAAAAACCTGAATGCTTATGCCGAAGAAGTTGAAAAATCAGCAGCTTACAAAAAAACAGGATTTAAGGACCCAAGTATAAAAACCGACAGAGAGTTAAAGTACTTTGATTGTATTCACGCACCTTGTGTCGATACCTGTCCGACCAATCAGGGCATACCCGATTATTTGTATTATACATCCCGGGGAGACTTTAAAAAAGCAGCAGAAATAATTCTACAGACGAATCCGTTTCCACATACCACAGGTATGGTTTGCGACCATCTTTGCCAAACAAAATGTACACGCATAAATTATGACAGCCCTTTATTGATAAGGGAAATCAAAAGGTTTGTTGCTGAGAATTATATAAACGAATCGTCTCACAAAGAAAAAGCAACAACTCAAAAACTACTCTCCGTCTCAGTAATTGGAGCGGGGCCTTCCGGTTTGTCCTGCGCTTATTTTCTGGCCAAAGCCGGGTTTAAAGTTGATGTTTATGAAACAAAAAGTAAGGCCGGCGGGATGGTCTCTGGTGCAATCCCCTCTTTCAGATTGACCGATGAAGCCATAGAAATTGACATTCATTCCATTCTAAAATTGGGTGTCGAAATTCATTACAATCAGGAAATTGACAAACAGTCATTTCAGAATTTACAGCGCAAATCTGATTTTATTTACATCGGAACAGGAGCCAGAAAGTCGATAAAACCTGAACTGCCAGGTATCGATGCAAAAGGAGTACTCGACCCACTGGACTTTTTATTTGATGTGAAGAAATCCATCGGCAGTGGAATGGGCAATAGTGTTGTCATCATTGGTGGCGGAAACACAGCCATGGATGCAGCACGAACTGCTTATCGATTGGTGGGTAATAATGGAAAAGTCACCGTTGTTTACAGACGGACTATCAAGCAAATGCCAGCCGATTTAGGCGAGATAAAAGCCGTTTTAGAAGAAGGCATCGAAATCGTTGAATTGGCATCACCATTAAAGGTAAATGTAATAAATGGTCACGTAAGTTCGCTTATTTGCAGCAGGATGAAATTGGGTGAAAAGGACAGTTCAGGAAGGGAAAGACCTGTAGAAATTCCAGCGTCGGAATTTGAAATTCAAATGGACACATTGATTCCGGCTATTGGACAGGAAATTGACATCGATTTCGCTGAAAGCACCGAACTGCTCACCAACAAAAACAGCTACAAAACCAAATTGCCCAATGTGTTTATCGGGGGCGATGCCATGCGCGGAGCATCAACAGCAATCAATGCCGTCGGTGATGGACGTAAGGCGGCGCAGGAAATTATTGATGAAGCAGGAATTGATTTTAATACGCAGCTAGAAAGTGACAGGGAACATCAGGACGTTAGAAGTCTGATGATAAGAAAATCCAAAAGGATTAAACCGCAAACTACTGTGGAAACTGCTTTGGATGATAGGAAAAACTTCAAACTGGTAAGCACAACTCTCACGGAGGAAGAAGCGATGCGTGAAGCCTCCCGCTGTCTTTTGTGCGATGAAGTATGTAATATTTGCACAACAGTCTGTCCGAACCTTGCCTTTCATTCTTATGAAATTGAGCCTGAAAGTTACAATATTCAAAAAGTGATTGTTGCAGGAAATCAGGTAAAAATCACGGAGGGAAATACATTTGAAATCAAACAAAAGCAACAGATAATTCACATCGCCGATTGGTGCAACCAATGTGGTAATTGCGATACTTTCTGTCCAACTGCTGGAGCACCCTATCTCGAAAAACCACATTTGTACCTCGACAAAGTAATATTTGAAAAGGAAAGAGATGGTTATTTTTTGGAATTTGAAAATGGATTTTCAGCATTACTTTCTTATCAAAAAAAACAAAAATACCGTTTCACAATTGGATCTGATTTTGCCATTTTTGAAGGCGAACAATTCAAGGTGAAACTTGAGCCTGCAACTTTGCGCGTGATTGATATAGAAGTAAAAGAAAAAACTAAATTTGAACAGGATTTAACGATAGCTGCCGAAATGAATATTATTCTTCAGGGAGCACTCAATTTTTATGCAAATAAATAAATGGATAAAATAATGACGAAAGAACAGGTTTTAGAAAACACCATCAACAGATGCCGTGAGCGCCACATCATATTGCCCACTTACAAACAAATGCGCAATCCGGAATTGATTCCCCAAAAAATACAGGATAAGTTAAAAAATATAGGACTGTGGGACTTAAACTCCTTAAATCTTTTCCGTATCAACTGGAAAAATGAACCGATAGATTTTGGAGGTGGCTTTCAGGGTGTAAACTACCTGGAGATTCCTCCCGAACTGACTGGTGTAAAAGCCCGTATTGTTTTGCTCATTGGTAAATATTTCCCCACTGGTGCACATAAAGTGGGTGCTACCTTTGGCCCTCTGGTAGAAAAACTGGTTACTGGAAAATTTGACCCAACACGGCAAAAAGCATTGTGGCCATCAACCGGGAACTACTGTCGTGGAGGTGCTTACGATTCGTATTTACTGGGTTGTGAATCAATTGCGGTATTGCCCGAAGGTATGTCGAAGGAACGTTTCGACTGGTTGCATAAAGTTGGTGCAGAAGTGTTTGCAACTCCCGGAACAGAAAGCAATGTGAAGGAAATTTATGATAAAGTAAAAGAACTGCTGGCAGAAAGAGGTGATGAAATTGTTAATCTCAATCAATTCGAGGAAATTGGAAATCCATTGTGGCATTACGCAGTAACCGGCCCTGCAATGGAAGAAGTTTATAATTCCCTCAAAAAAGAAAATGACAAATTCACAGGTGTTTTTCTGACTCAGGGTTCTGCCGGAACATTGGGAAGCACTGACTATCTAAGAGAAGTTTATCCAAATATGAAGGTCTGTGCCGGAGAAGCCCTACAGTGTCCAACCCTCCTGGAAAATGGTTTTGGAGAACACCGAATTGAAGGTATTGGTGACAAGCATGTTCCCTGGATTCACAATATCAGAAATATGGATATGGTTGCCGGAATTGATGACAATCCGAACATCCGTTTGATGCGTCTTTTTAATGAGCCTGCCGGAAAGGAATACCTCATTAATGAACTTGGGATTTCTCCTGAACTGGTTGAGAAACTAGGTCTTCTCGGTATTTCATCCATTGCAAACCTGATGGGCTCTATCAAATTGGCTAAATATTACGAAATGGATGAAAACGATTTTGTGTTCTCGGTGGCTACCGATTCAATGGAAATGTACCAATCGCGCCTGGCAGAAGAAAATGAATTACATGGTGAGTTTACAAATAGGGATGCCGCAGTAAGTTATGAAGCCGACTTACTTGGTCTCCAGATCGACCACATGATTGAGATGAATTACTATGAGAAGAAACGTATGCACAACCTTAAATATTTCACATGGATAGAACAACAAGGTAAAACTGTTGAGGAACTAAATGCACAATGGTACGATGAGAATTATTGGAAGTCACGCTACGCAAAGCTTGATGAATGGGATGAAGAAATAATGGAATTTAATGAAAGAACGGGGGTTTTAAAGGAGTATTTATAAAATTTCTCGCAAAGGTGCAAAGGCGCGAAGAAGATAGAAACAAAAAACTTCGCGCCTTTGCGCCTTTGCGAGAAACAATAGCAGATGAATATGACTACCAACAAATATCATTACGAATGCATCAATTGTGGAGCTAAACATGAAGCATCACAAGTAAAATATTTATGCCCTGTCTGTAGTAAATCTAATACGCCAAACCTTCCACCTAAAGGAGTCCTGAAAACAATTTATAACTATCAGAAACTAATCGAAGAAAGAGTAAGTTTCAATAGTCTAAAGCAAAACAATTTCATCGATTTATTACCGATAAACAACATAAAAAGCCTTCCAAACCTGAGTATTGGAAATACACCACTTTATAAAATCAACAAGATTAATCAATCAAAACTCCCTTTCAATCTTTTCCTTAAAGATGATTCACAAAACCCTACTTATTCCTTCAAAGACAGGGCTTCTGCTATTGTTTCAGCCTATGCTAAAGAAAAGGGATTTAATACCATCGTGGCAGCATCCACAGGAAATGCCGGTTCCTCGCTTGCCGGAATTTGTGCTGCTCAAGGTCAAAAGGCTATTGTTATTGTACCCGGCTCAGCACCTCTTGCAAAGCTTACGCAGATTTTAATGTATGGCGCAACAATTGTCCCAATCAATGGAACATATGACGATGCATTCGACCTCAGCATTAAAGCTACAGAAGCTTTTGGCTGGTACAATCGAAATACTGCTTTCAACCCGTTTACTATCGAAGGGAAAAAGACGGTTTCCTTTGAGTTGTTTGAGCAATTGAACCACAAGGTTCCCGACCGGATTTTTGTCCCAGTTGGCGATGGCGTAATTATTTCTGGTGTTTATAAAGGCTTTGAAGATTTGCTCAAACTAAAGCTAATCGACCACATGCCAATAATTGTTGCTGTACAAGCAAAAAAGAGTGATAATCTTGTGAGGAATATTGAAAACAAAGAATTTGAAATAGAAAAAAGTACCTCCATTGCCGATTCTATTTCCGTTGATATTCCACGCAACTTTTATATGGCTAAGATGTTTCTTGAAAAATATCAGGGGGAGCACATTTCAGTTTCTGATAGCGAAATAATTGAAGCATCTTCAATCTTGTCTAAAAATACCGGATTGTTTGCAGAACCCGCGGCAGCAGCAGCATTTGCAGGATTTCAATTCTATAAAAACACCAACAAATTAACTGATGACTCGAATAATGTTGTGCTTTTAACAGGCAGTGGACTCAAAGATTTGAAGGCTGTTGGAAGAGTTATAAAGATGCCGAAACCAATTTTTCCTTCAATTGAAAATCTGAAAAACTTACTCTTATGATTTCATTCACACTAAACGGGGAAAAACAGAAATACGAGGGTAATCCTAAAAGGTCATTGTTGGATTTCCTAAGGCTAGATAAGCATATTACTTCCGTAAAAGATGGTTGCTCGGGACAGGCAGCTTGTGGTGCTTGTACCGTTGAAATCAATGGGAAAGCAATGTTATCATGTGTTGTAAAAATGGAGAAATTGCAGGATGCAGAAGTGCTAACTCCTGAAGGCTTTCCTGATTACGTTTTGGACACTATTGCCAAAGCATTTGTAAACAAAGGTGCTGTTCAATGTGGTTTTTGTACGCCGGGATTCATTAGCCGGACAAAAGTCTTATTGCAAAACAATCCCCATCCAACAATTGTAGAAGTAAGGAAAGCCATCAAGCCGCATCTTTGCCGTTGTACCGGTTACAAGAAAATTGAAGAGGCAATTGTCTGTGCAGGAGAGGCCATCAGTAAAAATGAAAAACTGGAAATTACCAAAACTTCGGGAAGAGTTGGTGTTCCCCATCCCAAATACGATGCTTACAATACAGCTATCGGAAAACGTGATTTTGTGGATGATATTTTTCTTGAAGGGATGTTATTTGCAGCTTTGAAGTTTAGTGATTATCCAAAGGCAAAAATCTTAAAAATCAGTACTTCCAAAGCGGAAAATTATCCTGGTGTTCATCGGGTTTTTACTTCAAAAGACATTCCCGGTGAACAAAAAGTAGGCTTGATTTTACAAGATTGGCCTTTGATGATTGGCGAGGGAGAAATCACGCATTATATTGGTGATGTGATTGCTGGCGTTGTTGCCGAATCAGATAAGATTGCCCGTGAAGCGATTGAACTCATTGAGATTGAATACGAAATTCAAAAACCGGTAACTGATGTTTTTGAAGCGATTGATGGTGAACGGGTTCATCCCGAAAAACCAAATAATTTTGAAACAATACAATTTACCATCGGCAATGCTGATGATGCATTAAAGTCCTCAAATTTTGTTAGTTCCGACCAGTATGAAACCCAGCGTGTCGAGCATGGGTTTTTAGAAAAAGAAGCGGCTGTCGCCCGGCCTGATAGAAAAGGAGGCATCGAACTGTTTAGCCAGAGTCAGGGGATTTATGAAGACCGCAGACAAGTTGCCATGATACTTGGTTTGCCTGAGGAAAAAGTACGAGTTACTCTTGTCCCGAATGGTGGCGGTTTTGGTGGCAAGGAGGATTTAAGTGTGCAGGGGCATACTACTTTGTTTGCTTTTTTACTGAATAAACCCGTTAAACTTGCATTGCGTCGCGAAGAATCAATCAGGCTGCATCCCAAGCGGCACCCGGTGTTTATGGATATGCGAATAGGCGCCGATAAAAATGGCAAGCTCACTGCTTTAAAACTTAGGGCTGTTGGCGACACTGGCGCTTATGCATCTGTGGGTATGAAAGTGATGGAACGCGTAGCAGGACATGCTTCTGGCGGCTATTTTATTCCGGAAATCGACATTGAAGCAAAAACAGTTTATACTAACAATATTCCCAGTGGTGCCATGCGTGGCTTTGGCGCAAACCAGGTTGCCTTTGCCCTCGAAAGTTGTATTGATGATATTTGTAAACAAGCCGGTTTCGACCGCTGGCAATTCAGGTACGATAATGCACTTGTTGACGGATTAACAACATCAACAGGACAAAAACTAATGGGTGTCGGAATTCGTGCCTGTCTCGATGCCGTTAAGGCTGATTTTTACAATGCCAAATATTCTGGATTGGCCTGTGCCATCAAAAATTCTGGTGTTGGCAATGGCATGAATGATGAATCGAAGGTGATTATAGAAGTTGTTTCTGAAAAAAAGATTATCCTTCAACATGGTTGGACGGAAATGGGGCAGGGTGTACACAATATGGCCTTGCAAACTTTATGTGAAGAAACTGGTGTGAATCCTGAAATAATAAGGGTTGTGGTTGATACCGAAGCACAGATTAAAACCGGAATGACAACTTCTTCTCGCGCAACAGCTTTGGTCGGACTGGCAGTCATTAATGCCGCCAAAGGATTGAAAACCGATTTGAAAGAGAAAAGTCTGAAATCACTTGCAGGAAAAACCTATAAAGGGGAGTTTATTTGTGACTGGACCAGCAAACCCGGTTCCGGTGTTGAAGACCCCATTATTCATTATTCTTACGGTTACGCAGCCCAACTTTGTATTTTGGATGATGAAGGTAATATTTCAAAAATGATTGCCGCCCACGATGCCGGTAAAATTATGAACCCCATGCTTTTTGAAGGACAAATTGAAGGCGGCGTTCACATGGGTTTGGGTTATGCACTAACCGAAAACCTCCCCATGAAAGATGGTTTTTTGGAAAGCGACAAAATGCGTAAATTGGGAATTCTTCGTGCACACGAAACCCCTGAAATAATTGTCAAGGGAGTGGAAGTAAAAGACCCAATCGGTCCCTATGGCGCGAAAGGAATTGGAGAAATAGGACTTGTCCCGACTGCCGCCGCTGTTGCCAACGCACTTTTTGCTTTTGATGGAGTGAAGAGGGTTAAGTTACCACTGAAAAGATAGTTCACCTTCAATTAATTTTCACGCAAAAACACAGAGGTAGTATCGTACCGCATTTCATATCTTTGCGTCTTGGCGGATTTGCGAAAAGTAATCGAAACCTTAATGCTAACATTAATATGACAGTAATTCTAAAAAACGCAAATTTTATTGACTGGCAAAACCTAAGTTTTTCTAATACTAATTTAAGAGTTGAAGAGGGAACTTCAGGTTCATTAACATTCTTTGATAATTTTCGTGAAATTCCAGTTTCACTAAAAGATGAAATCATTGACTGCAAAGGTAAATTAGTAACCAAATCATTTGCAATTGCACATCATCATGCTTATTCGGCATTGGCAAGGGGAATGCCTGCTCCTGAAAAAACACCGGCCAATTTCCTGGAAATCCTGAAATATATTTGGTGGAATCTTGACAAAGCGCTGCACAAAGACATGATAGAAGCAAGCGCATTGGCAACGGCTATGGCCAGTGCAAAAGCCGGTTCAACTTTTGTCATCGACCACCATGCTTCTCCAAATTATATCAAAGGTTCACTCGATGTGATTGCCCATGCTTTTGAAAAAGTGGGGGTAAGCCATCTGCTGTGCTACGAGATAACGGATAGGAATGGAATGAAAAAGGCTCAGGAAGGACTTGAAGAAACTGAATATTATCTGAGTAAAAATCAGGGCTTGGTTGGACTTCATGCATCGTTTACAGTTGGTGATGATAGCCTCGAAAAGGCTGCTGAGCTCATGAGAAATAAAGCCTCTGGGATACACATCCATGTAGCTGAAGATAAAATTGACCAGGAACAGTGTATGCAAAATCATGGCAAACGGGTTGTTGAAAGGTTAAATGATTTTGGCGTTCTGGATTCTTCAAAAACGATACTTGCGCACTGCCTTCATGTTAATGAAAACGAACGAAAGTTGATCAGGAACTCGAAAGCATTTGTTGTGCAGAATACCGAAAGTAACCTCAATAATAATGTTGGGTATTTTAATGGAAATGCTATGGGAAACAGGATAATGCTTGGAACCGATGGAATGCACAGCGACATGCTTCGGACTTCTAAGGCTGCTTATTTTGTTGGTCAGGAAAATGATAATATTGATTTTACTTCTGCTTATGGACGTTTTAGAAAAACTCACAATTATCTAAACATCAATAGTTACACTGGTGATGGCGAAAACAATTTAGTTGTGCTAGACTATGATTCACCAACTGAAATAAATGAAAATAACTTTCTTGGACATTTTATTTTCGGATTGACTTCTAATCACGTGCAGCATGTAATTTCTGATGGAAAATTGATTGTAAAAGATAAAATTATTCAAACTGTAAATGAAGAAGAATTATTGAAATTTACAAAAGAACAGGCAAACCGGCTTTGGAAGAAATTGTGACCGAGTTGAAAGTTTTTAAAGTTTAAGGGATGGGATTATAATAATAGAAATTGTGTAGAAGTTAATAAGGAATATGCTAAAATTATCGTTTAGCTCTGAGGGAGGCACGACCGAAAGAGTCCGTTTGATTGAGCGAAAAAGTTAAAAGTTACAAACTGAAAAATATGGAATCAAATGTATTACTTTGGATTGGTTACGCAGCATCGGGGGTAATCGCCCTTTCGATGACAATGAATTCAATTGTCAAGTTTCGGTGGATTAATCTTGTAGGGGCTTCAACTTTTGCCACTTATGGATTTTTAATTAGTGCTTTTCCAGTAATGGCACTGAACGGATTTATCGTTGCGGTTGATATTTATTATTTGATAAGAATCTACACAAAAACACATTTGTTCGATACACTGGAAGTGAGGGGTGATAATAAGTATTTGCTTAAATTCCTGGATTACCATAAAGATGAAATTAAAAAGTTTTTCCCGGATTTTGTTTACAAACCGGAGATGAATACCATCAGTTTTTTTGTATTGAGAAACATGGCTGTTGCCGGAATATTCCTGGTCCACAGAGAAGATGAAAACATCTTAAAAGTAGGCCTCGACTACGTAGTTCCGGAATACCGTGATTATAAAAACGGGAAATATGTGTATCACCGTTTAAAAAGTATTTTTATTAAAGAAAATTACCAAAAAGTGATTGCAAAGGGTGGTACTTCAAAGCATATTAAATACCTGAAGAAATTGGGTTTTAAGGAAAATAATGAAGGACTGTTTGTAAAGGAATTATTATGAAAAAGTAGCTGTCATTTCGACCGTAGGGAGACCTGCCAGCAGCAGGCTGGAATCCCCCAAGAACGTGGCTGACTCAATAAAGATTTCTCAGTCGTTCCTACTTCGAAAAGACACACACTTTTAGAATAAATTTATTATTACTATGACACTTTTGATTCAAAACGGAACAGTTGTTAATACCGATAGCAACAAAATTGCCGATGTGCTCTGTAAGGATGGAAAGATTATTAAAATTGAGAAAGATTTAATTCCCGATTCAACACCCGATAAAATAATCGATGCATCAAATTGCTATGTCATTCCGGGAGGCATTGACCCACATGTCCATATGCATTTACCTTCTCCGGCTGGTTTCTCTTCTGATGATTTTGGGAGTGGTAGCCGGGCTGCCATTTATGGAGGAACAACCACCTTAATCGACTTTGTTACGCCTAAAAAAGGGCAAGCACTTAACGATGCAATAAGTCAACGAAAATCAGAAGCTGCAAACTGCCTTACAAATTATGCCTTTCATGTAAGTCCTGTTGAATGGCGGGATTCGATGGAGGATGAAATCAGAAACTGTGTAAACAAGGAAGGTTTCAAGTCGTTTAAAGTTTATATGGCTTATAAGGATAGCATTGGTTTAAATGATGATGTGCTGATGAAGGTTATGAAAGCTGTGAGTAAGGCTGGTGGTATGGTAACTGTCCATTGCGAATTGGGCGATGATATTGAGGAATTGAGAACTCAATTTGCCAGTGATAATAAGTTGAGCCCAAAATACCACTCATTATCACGTCCGGCAGAACTGGAAGCAAAGGCTGTAAAAAAGGCCATTGAATTGGCAAAAGTAGCGAACTGTCCGCTCTACATTGTCCATGTTTCTACAAAAGCATCCCTAAAATACATCAGCGAAGCGCAGGAGAATGGACAGGTTGTTATGGCTGAAAGCTGTCCGCAATATTTGTTATTGGATGATTCTAAATATAATGGGGTTTTTAATCAGGTTGCACCATTTGTAATGAGTCCGCCATTGCGAAAACCATCAGACAACGCTGCACTTTGGGAGGCGATTAGTAATAGAACTGTACTAACCGTTGGCACTGACCATTGCCCATTTACGCAGGAGCAAAAAGAAATGGGTAAAGATGATTTCAGGAAGATCCCAAATGGTGCCGGGGGCGTTGAGCATCGCCTGGCTTTGCTTTTTACTTATGGGGTTTTAGGAGGGAGAATTTCGATGGAGCAATTTGTTTCCATCACTTCAACAAATGCCTCAAAAATATTTGGGATGTTTCCCGCAAAAGGAATTATTGCCGAAGGTTCTGATGCTGATATTGTGATTTGGAATCCGGGAAAAGAAAATACAATTTCTGTAAAAACGCATCACCAGAATTGTGATATGAATATTTACGAAGGCATAAAAACAAAAGGTACCCCAGAATATGTAATTTTAGATGGGAAAGTAGTTTTGGAGAAAAATAGATTGTCCCAAGATATTCGAAAAGGAAGTCTGTTAAAAACGAAGCCGTTTTAGTCCACTTTCAAAAATACTTCGAAGCACTTCGGCAGGCTTTTCAAATTTATTGGCAAACATCATGGCAGCAATAATATAAGGTTTGTAACCGGCTTCATGATAAGTTTTTATCCGGTATTTTTCAAAAACAGCACCTTCCACTTCACCTGCTGCGCAGGAAACACCCGAAATATCGGCAGGAAGACAGTGCATGTAAAGGGCATTACCACCTTTTGTGCTTTTCATCATTTCTTCAGTATATTCCCAGTTTTTAAATTTTGCATTATTTAGCAAAGCCTCCTGTTCAAGTGCAGCCAGACCTTCGGCATCTTTATTTTTTAATAATTCAGTCCGCTGCTCCATAATATGGAAAGGAGCCCAACTTTTCGGGTAAACAATATCGGCATCCTTCACAGCTTCATCCATTGAATGACTGATTTTGAAAGAGCCACCACTTTCTTTTGCATTTTTCCCTGCCTTTTCAACTATTTCAGGGATGAGATCATAGCCCTCAGGATAAGCCAGTTCTACATGCATCCCAAACCTGGTCATTAAAGCTATAATGCCCTGTGGCACCGACATGGGTTTTCCATAACTTGGCGAATACGCCCAACTCATTACAATCTTTTTGCCTTTTAATGCTTCCAGCGAACCATAGGTATTCTTTAGGTGCAACAGGTCGGCCATGGATTGGGTTGGATGGTCCATATCGCATTGCAGATTTACAATTCCGGGCCGGGAAGGCAGCACCTTCTTTTCAAATCCCTCATCCAAAGCTGCTGCAACTTCGCGCATATATTTGTTGCCTTCGCCCAAATACATATCATCCCGAATGCCGATAAAATCAGTTAAGAAGGAAATCATATTCGCGGTTTCCCTGACTGTTTCGCCATGTGCGATTTGCGATTTGGTTTCATCCATATCCTGAACAGCCAGCCCAAGCAGGTTGGCTGCAGAAGCATAAGAAAAGCGTGTCCGTGTTGAGTTATCTCTGAAAATGGAAACTGCCAGGCCTGAATCAAAAACCTTGGGCGAAATGTTTTCCTCTCGCAGATTTTTCAATAAATCAGCAATCTCAAGAATTGCTTTTAAGTCAGCTTTACTTTTTTCCCATGTAAGCAGGAAATCTTTTTGATAAAGTGCTGATTTTATTTGGGAAAGGCTTTCTATTCTTTCTGTAAGGTTCATTTGTATTTGTTTTTTTTGGACGCTGATTGATATGATTTATTATGATTTTGTTGCTGCGAAGTTACGAACCATTTTATCATAATAATCTGCGAAATCTGCGTCTGAAATTTTTGTTGTTCTACATCAGAGCAGTTGTGAATCACAAATACCATAAGCAAAACCAGCATAAAACGCGGAGGCAACAACCAAGTCAGTAATGGCTACTTTTTCGTTGGGGGCATGAGCAAGGACTTCGTTGCCGGGGCCAAAGCCAATGGTCGGAATTCCATAAACACCACGAGTTACAACCCCATTTGTGGAAAAAGTCCATTTGTCTATTTTTGGTTTTTTTCCATACAATTTCTGATAAGCACCCACGCCGGTCTGAACAATTTCATGATTTTCAGGTAATTTCCAGGTGGGATAATATTTTTCCATTCCATATTTTAATCCTGTATAAGCTTCTTCAAAATAATCCAGCAGTTCAACTTTAGCATTCATGCCTTCGATGAGTTGCTGTATTTCTTTTACTGCCGATTCTTTTGTCTCTCCCCAGGTTAATCGACGGTCAAGATGTAAACGGGCAAAATCAGATACAGCACAAAGTGATGGGCTTTCGGAAACAAATTCGGAGATAGTAACACTACCTCTTCCCAGAAATTCATCAGTAGCTAATTGCTCATTCAGCTTCTCAATTTCAAGTGCAACTTTTGAAGCCATATAAATGGCATTCTTGCCTCGCTCTGGTGCAGAACCATGAGAAGAAACCCCATAAAAACTAACATGCATTTCCATCCTGCCACGGTGACCACGATAAATGTTTAGCGCAGTTGGTTCGGTACTAATGACAAAGTCGGGTTTTATCTTGTTTTCTTCAACAATATATTTCCAACAGAGGCCATCGCAATCTTCTTCCATCACACTGCCGACAAAATAAATTGTCAGGTCTTTGTCAAATCCCAACTCCTTCAAAATTCTTCCTGAAGTAACAAAAGCCGCCGGACCACCTTCCTGGTCAACAGTACCCCGGCCATGTACAAAACCATCTTTTATTTCACCGCCAAGCGGATCAAAATCCCAATTGCTGAGGTTGCCAATATCAACGGTATCCATGTGTCCGTCAATGGCAAGTATTCGTTTTCCATTGCCAATGCGGCCGATTACATTTCCCAATCCGTCTATTTTAACTTCATCAAAACCGGCTTCTTCCATCTGGCGTTTCAATTCGAGTTGCACTTCCTTTTCTTCCGTACTCAGTGATTTAATCTGAACCAGTTTAGAAAGGTTTTTTGCAGTATAATCTGAATATTCTTCAGAGAGGGATTTGATTTTTGAAAATATTTCGCTCATAGCTAAAAGCTGGTATTTTGTGTAATTATGTTAATTATTGCCACGGATGTACAGATTGATATCCGCGCATCCGCGGCATTTATTATTTGATGTCAAGAATCATTCTTATTTTCATACAAACTCATCAGCACTTTTTCCGGTGTGAAAGGTGCGTCAAACTTTAATTGGTAGTTGGGATTGAATGACTTGATGGCATTCTGAATGGCAAAGTAAGCACCAATTCCATACATAAATGGTGGTTCGCCAACTGCTTTTGATTTCAGTATCGCCAGCTCAGGACCCCGGGTTTGCAGAGGTATACATATGATTTCTTTGGGCGCAGCATAAATATCCGGTACTTTATAAGTGGATAAACTGTTGGATAGCAATCTCCCTTTCTCATCCCAGGCCAGTTCTTCGAGTGTCATCCACCCAATACCTTGCACCACGGCACCTTCTATCTGACCCAGGTCAATTTCCAGGTTCATGCTTTCCCCAAAATCATGAACGATTTTCACTTCATCAAAGCTGTAAATTCCACGAAGACAATCAAGTGTAACTGTGAGCACTGCTGTACCATAAACGTGATAAGTGAAGGGATGTCCCTTTTCTTTGGTTTTGTCAAAATGAATGACTGGTGTGGCGTAATGTCCGACTTCTGTAAGCTGGTCGCGTTCCAAAAAAGCTGTCTCAATCAGTTCGTTCCATTTTAGTTTTGAAGCCTTTTCGTGAACAAAAACGGTCTCATCTTTGAATTGAATGGCATCGATTTTACAATTCAACAATTTGGCACTTCTCGTTTTTAATCTCTCCAACAAAGCGTTACAAGCTTTTTGCAGGGCTTTCCCGTTGAGGTCCGCGCCGGAACTCGCAGCAGTGGGAGAGGTGTTGGCAACGCGTGTTGTATTCGTGGTTTCCAGTTTTACCCGCTCAGGATTTACCGAGAAAGTTTGTGCAGCTACTTGCAATAATTTGGTGTTCACACCCTGACCCATTTCCACAGCACCGGTACTCACCCCAATACTGCCATCCTGATAAATATGCACCAAAGCCCGCGCCTGGTTCATGGGCGTTTTGGTAAACGAAATGCCAAAACAAATAGGCATCAACGCCATTCCTTTTTTGAATTGCTCGTTTCCTTTATTGAAGGTTTCTATTTCTTTGGACAGTTTGGGAATATTGAAATGTTTTGTGGCTTGTTCCCAGGACTTTTCGGCATTATCTTCTTCAGCTTTTTGTCCATAAGGAAATGTATCTCCTTTTTTTAAAAGGTTCTTTCTCTGAATAATCTGCCCCGGAATATTTAATTCTCCGGCAGCATATGCGATGGCCGATTCAACGACAAACATGGCTTGTGGTGCACCGAATCCCCGGAATGCAGTAAAAGGGGGTAGATTGGTTTTGCAACTATAAGCATTTGCCTTGACATTGGGGATAAAATATGAGTTTGTAATATGAAATAAAGTGCGCTCCAGAATTGCTGGTGAAAGGTCAGCAGCAGCACCGCCATTTTGAAAATAATCTACTTCAAATGCGAGGATTTTCAAATCTTCCGATAAGCCAATTTTATAATCGGAAGTGTAAGGGTGGCGTTTACCGGTCATATACATATCATCCATCCGGTGTAGCGAAATCTTTACAGGTTTTTGAAGCGCATTTGCAGCTATTGCTGCCATACAAGCCCAAACAGTGGCCTGGTCTTCTTTACCGCCAAAAGCACCACCCAATCGTTGAACGTCTATTTCAATCCGGTGCATGGGTAAGCTCAAAACTTTGGCAATGGTTTTTTGAACAAGGGTTGGCCCTTGTGTTGAAGAGTGCACTTTCAGGTTGCCATTTTCCATGGGCAAAGCATAAGCACTCTGGGTTTCGATGTAGAGGTGTTCTTGTCCACCACTGTCGGAACGGCCTTCAAAAATGTGAGTGCATTTTTTCCAGCTTGAGTCAATATTTCCTGATTGAAATGTGCGGGGAGGGAAGAGGAACTGTCCGGATTTTGCAGCTTCACGTGGGTCGAGTATTGGTTTTAATTCTTTGTATTCTACTTCGATTAGTTTTCGGGCTTTCCGTGCTATCAATTCACTTTCTGCTACAATACAGGCGATAGGTTGACCAATAAAATCTACATTTTTTTCTGCAAACAGTGGTTCATCAGGAAGGATGCCGCCAATTTGGTTTTCACCCGGAATATCTTTCCATGTGAATATTTTTACTACTCCTTCAAGGGCGGTGGCTTTTGAAAAATTAATATTGACAATTCTCCCGCGGGCAATGGATGAAGCAAAGGGCAATGCATGCAAACTTCCTTTTTGTTCCGGGATGTCATCAAGATAAATTGATTTGCCGGTAACGTGTCCGATGGAGTCGATATTTTTCATTTTTTGTAACCTATTCGTGTTCTGTTTTTGAATTCTGCTTTTTCCTGCTTCAGTTTCTCAAACTGTTTAAGGTATTCGAAGACCAGAACTATTTTTTTACCTTGTTCCAATAATTGTTTTTTGATGAGTTCAATTTCATTATGCGTAGCTTTATTGTTTAGGAGCATCTCACGCATTGCTATAAAAACCTCTACTACTTTTATTCCTGTTACAATAGCTTGTTCACTGTTTAAAACATTTGCGAGCATGATGGTTCCGTGTTCTGTAAATGCATAGGGTAGATAAGGTGAGTATTTTAAACTCTTGAGGTGGTCGCAATTTGCGACCAGATATTCTTTTTCTTCATTTGTCAGTTGAAACATAAAATGATTGGGAAACCGTTTTGTATTTCTTTTCACCTGTTCATTTAAACGTTTGGTAGTTACCCCATATAGTGCAGCAAGATCCCGGTCTATCATAACCCTACTGTTCCTGATTACAAGAATCTTGTTCATTATTATTTCTTCAGGGATTGCCGAAATTTTGTCTGGTACTCCTTTCTCCATGGTGAAATTAATTATAGTTTCTGTTGGTTGGTTAATGCAAACAATTTGCCGAATGAAATTTTAGCTGGAAACAGCTTCATAAAATGAGCGAAAAAGAGCTGTCGCAACAAAAGCCGTTTGTAAGTATCGCTACCGCGGATGTCGGAAATGGGGGAAATCTCGCTTTGCATTATTTTGTTGGCTTCAAGTATAGTTTCCTCCTTGAGTTTTTTCCCCACTAAAAAAGAAGCAGTTTTTGAAAGTTGCAATGGAATCGGACTTACCCCTCCGGCAGAAAGGCTGGCTTCAACAATGCTTTCATTTTTTATTCGGATGCGAATTGCAGTATTGACGGAGGCAATGTCCAAATGCTGCCGTTTACTTACTTTTTCAAAATTGAAATACTCATTTTTTTCGGGTATGCGGAAAGCAATATGTTGAATGTATTCGTCCGAATGTAAATCAAGTTTTTTGTAGTCAATAAAGAATTCTTTTAGTGGAATGTTTCGTTTTGTTCCTTCCTTATCCTGCAATTGAATTTCCGTATCTAAAGCCAAAAAGAAAATACTTAAATCACCGATGGGGGAGGCATTGGCCAAATTGCCACCAATTGTTCCCATATTGCGGATGGGGGTGGAAGAAATAAGTTTGAAATCCGATTTCAAGTGAGGGAAATATTTCTGTAATTCTACAGAATTGCTGATTTCAGCGGCTGTCGTAGCAGCACCAATTTTGCAGATGTTGTCTTGAATCTGGATACCTTTCAGCTCGTTTCTTCCTGACAAAAAATCCAATTCGTCTTCAATAATTCCGTCTGCTTTTTGTACCAGTAAATCAGTTCCCCCTCCCAAGATAACAGCAGAATTCCCTACTTGTTTCTGATTCGTTTTAAGTTGCTGCAACCTGTCAGCAATACCCATAAAATACTTTGGTAAATGACCTTGCTCAACCAGATTGGCCAGGCTGTTTTTTTCTCCATTAAAAGAATCCGCGAGACTTTTTGCTGCCCGTTCAATAGATTTGTAACCGGTACAGCGGCAAATATTTCCATCGATAGCGGCAAGTGCTTTATCTGGATTGCCTACTTCTTTTGACAGACTTTGGTTGGTTAGAGAAACAACAAATCCGGGAGTGCAAAATCCACATTGGGTACCACCGTGCTCAACAATGGCCTGCTGGGCCGGGGAGAGGTGATTCATGTTTAATCCCTCAATGGTAACAATGTGTTTGCCTTGCACATTGCCCAATGGTGTGAGACAGGAAACAATGGTTTTGTAATTTAATTCATTGTCAATCAGACTTCCTTCCATCACAGTGCAAGCGCCACAATCACCTTCGCGGCAACCCGATTTGGTGCCGGGCAAATCCATTGTATAACGGATAAAATCCAGTAATGATTTGCCCACCGGTTCCTTGGTGCAAATGTGTTTGTTGTTGAGGATAAATTCTATCACAATTCAAATGTAGTAAAAATGGGGAAACGAAAACGGGTTTCGCTTGTGAATTGCATTAGATGTTAATCATAGTAAAACTCCCCGTATTTGGATTTAATTGTGAGCTTCTTCGTAGAAGATGCCTCAACCCTGCCCACAACCCTAGCATCCACATCAAAGCTTTTTGAAATAGAAATCAAGGATTCAGCCATTTTTTTGGGCACATAAAATTCCATGCGGTGGCCCATATTGAATACTTTGTACATTTCTTTCCAGTCGGTATTCGATTGCGATTGTATCATTTCGAACAGGGGAGGAGTGGGGAATAAATTGTCTTTGATGATATGCAGTTTGTCCACAAAATGAAGCACTTTTGTCTGTGCCCCACCACTGCAATGAATCATGCCGTGAATATTTTTTCGGTCATGTTTCTCCAGAACGGCTTTTACTATCGGTGCGTAGGTTCGCGTAGGGGAAAGAACAAGTTTGCCAACATTCACTCCTTCCACAGGGCTTGGGCCGGCGAGTTGTAATTTTCCGGAATACACTAAATCTTTGGGAATAGCAGGGTCGAAACTTTCGGGATATTTTTTGGTCAAGCTGTGTTGAAAAACATCGTGGCGTGCCGAAGTGAGGCCATTGCTTCCCATGCCGCCATTGTATTCATTTTCGTAAGTGGCTTGCCCGAAAGAAGCTAATCCGACAATCACATCACCGGCTTGGATATTATTCTCGATAATTTCACTCCTTTTAACCCTTGCCGTTACTGTTGAATCGACAATAATTGTCCGTACCAAATCGCCAACATCGGCTGTTTCGCCACCTGTTAAAAACATTTGAACACCCAGTTTGCGCATATTTTCCAGAAACTCTTCGGTACCATTTATGATAGCAGCAATCACATCTCCGGGAATCCGGTTTTTGTTGCGGCCAATGGTCGAAGAAAGTAGAATATCGTCAGTTATCCCCACACATAGCAGATCATCGGTATTCATTACGATGGCATCCTGTGCAATGCCTTTCCAGACTGAGATATCGCCGGTTTCTTTCCAATACAAATAAGCCAATGATGATTTGGTTCCTGCCCCGTCGGCATGCATAATGTTGCAATATTCGGGATCGCCGCCCAGCAAATCGGGAATGACCTTGCAAAAGGCATTCGGAAAAAGTCCTTTGTCAAGATTCTTTATGGCTGCGTGTACATCTTCTTTAGATGCTGAAACACCACGTTGGTCGTATCGGGATGGGGAGTTGGTCAAGGTAAATTATTTTAATTTATAGCCAATTGGATTACGGTCTGTTAATTGTGGTTGAAGCAGTTCTTCAATAATTTGATAAATCCTTGCTATATGTTGATTCTGCTCCGATTCGGATTGTTGTAACTCTTCAATCTTTAGTAATAATTCTTTGTAGTTAGCTGCCCACTGCCGTATTTTTACAAATACACGCATAATGGAAATATTTACTTGAATGGCCTGTGGGCTGTTGAGCACAGAAGAAAGCATGGCTACACCTTGTTCAGTAAAAACAAAAGGTGGAAAACGCGTTCCGCCCCATTCACTTGAGGTGCCAAATTGGCGCCTCAAGTTGGACCACTCTTCTTTACTTAACTCAAACATAAAGTCTTCAGGAAAACGATCGGTATTTCTGCGAACCGCTCTTTTTAGTACTTTTGTTTCTACACCATAAAGGCTTGCCAAATCAACATCAAGAAGGACTCTTTGATTCCTAATCCTAACAATAGATTTAGTAATTTTTTCCTGTATCTGATTCTTCTTCATCATTCATATAGGTGCTTAAAGTATTAAATATATTAATGCCCTGTTTTAATCAGTCAACTTATCAACCTGCAGGATATGGCTGTTTTTCAAATTTCCGTTTATCTTGTAAGCATCCATGCTTGTGTAATAATCCTTCGACAGGAAACAATCGTTGCAGACAGATTTGCCGGTTTGAAATTCTGAAATTGAATAGACTTTCTCAATCAGTGTAAAATACAAACGGTAGTCATATTCAACTGCAATATTGAGTGGGGAATATCCATAAAACTTATCGCCTTCGGATACTGGGTGTATCTCAAGTGGGAAACTGTCGACTACCATTTTAAAGTCTGAATCCTTGCTGTAATAAACCAGGAAAACGTCATCGGTTTCATCTGAAGAAAAATTCAGGAATTCAATCGGTCCCATGTCATCTGCCCCCGGACAGTACATTTTTGTGCAGCAGGAATTCAATCCAGCAGAAATGATAACAAATATGCCAATTATCAGAATGAAATTTTTGAATTTACGGCCATATGTTCTGTAAATACATCCTTTCATTGGAGCTATTCCACTGTCAGTTTGTGGGTTTTTGTATTGAACTTATAAGGGCCAAAACGTTTTAAGAGTTTGTCGCCAAAAACCAAGCCATAGCGCAATTTATAGTTGACTTTAAGCTGGACATCTTTAATGGTTTTATTGGCGATGGTAATTTCTTTAATATTGATGATTGCCTTATCGGCGATTGTGTTATTTGCCAGTACTTTTTCTGCCTCACCTTCAAAACTGTCTTTACTGATGGCTCCCCATTTCAATAGGTCAAGTGCCTTATCAAGCGATATCATGGCTGGTGAAGTTTTGTCATAAGCAAACTCTTCATTGTAGCCGTCAACGATACAAGTCGAAATATAAATACCAGTTTTTGGCTCTTCCTTAAACATGACGGCTTTGTCATCAGGATTGAGTAAAATATTTACTTCAGTCAGGTCGAGGTTGGTGGCATCTGGTATGTAATCTTTGCGGAGTACTTTAAACTCGGTACGGCGGTTCATTTGGTGCGCAGTTTCTTTCTCTTTGTTGGTTACCAGCGAATTAATATAATCTTCGTCAAGTGTGATGCCTTCGGTAAAAAGAAATCCATCCCTAACCATATCTTTATTAAGTGTGAGGGGAACATGTTCTCCATAACCTTTGGCAACAAGGCGTTGTGGATCAATACCCCTGATAATCAAATAATCGACCACTGACTGTGCGCGCCGTTGAGACAAGATGTCATTTCGCTCGTCACTGTCGCGTGTATCGGTATGTGCCGCCAACTCAATCACCAGGTTGGGGTTATCGCGCAATGTCTGGATGAGTCCTTGCAAAGAGTCCTGGTATTGTGGTTTCAGGTTCCATTTTGCCAGGTCGTAAAGAATTTCTGGCAACACAATGGGTTCGGCAGGAATGGGTTGAAGTACGAAATCTCTCTCAAAATCTTTGCTGAATTCAACGCCAACTGTTGTCATTGTCCCTTTTTCATTGAAATAATTGATTTTTGTTACCAGTATTTCGAAAGTGGTGTTGGGTTGCAGTTGACTTTCCCCAAAAGTGTAAAAGCCATTTTCGTTGGTGCGTGTTGTTACAGAAAGGCCATTGGATCCCACTAAGTTTACCAATGCTCCTTCAATAAACATAAGTGTGCGGTCGTCCTTAATGATGCCTGATAATGTAAATTCAAGTGGTGGTTGGATAAAGTACCAAATGTCTTCCTTTCCGCGTGTGCCTTTTCGGTTTGAACTGAGGTATCCGTATTCTTCTTCGGGATGCCAGCAGACGCCAAAATCATCAAGGTTTGAATTCATTGGATATTTCAGGTTCTGGGGTTTTCCCCAATTTCCGGCAGTATCAATGGTAGTGACAAAAATATCGAGTCCGCCCATGCCCCCATGACCATCAGAAGCAAAATACAAAGTCGAATCGTTTCGCAGGAAGGGAAACATCTCATCACCGGCAGTGTTAATGACATCACCAAGGTTCATCGGTCTGCCAAATTCTTCTGTTTTTGATTCGCGGAAAGCTATCCAGATGTCTCTTCCCCCGAGACCTCCTTTGCGATCGGAAGCAAAATAAATGATCAATTCGCCATTGCTTACTGTAGGTTGCCCGATGGTTGACATGGTATCGACTCCTCTTATTTCTACCATTTCAGGTTTTCCCCAATTTCTTCCTGTACGTTTCGATTTGTAAACCTGGCAACCAGATTCTTGCTGAACAGAATTGGGACATTTGGTGTAGTAAATGGTATTGAATTTGCTGTTGAGTGTGGCTGAACCTTCGTTTCCGTTGGTGTTAATGGTTTCTGTGTCATCAAAAAGTACGGGGGCACTCCATTCGTCCACCCTGTCCATTTTGGCAACAAAAAGGTCTGTAAAACTTTGGGCTGTCCAATCGTCAATTTCTTTTCCTGTAGATCCTTCGCGATTAGAAGTAAAAACAATTTCGTTATAGTTTTCGGTGGTAAATGCAGGTGCAAAATCACTTTCTCTTGAATTGATTTTCTTTACATTGGTTACCTCATATTTTGAAGGGTTTTCAAGCCATTCCGGAATCAGGGCAGCGGTTTCGGCGCCTAATTTTCCACGGGGGTCTTCGGGTGCCCGGAGTGCGTATGCGTTGTATTGCTCTATTGCATCTTCATATTTCCCATTAATCTTTAGTACTTCGCCATAGCGCAAAAGTACCTCGGGAACCCGCTTTGCCCAGTCGGCATTTACGAGCCTTTTATACGAGGCTTCGGCACGTTTGTAGTTGCCTGTATACCAATAACAAATAGCCAACTGGGCTGTAATCCTGTTTTTCTCTTCTTTGTCTTTTTTTACTTTGGTATAGGCTTTTTTGTATTTGTCGATAGCCAGTGAGTATTGTTGTTTTGAAAAAGCTTCATCGGCACTTTTAGCAGGATTGCGACGGCTTTGCGCGAAGATTAATGTTGGAATCAATAAAATAATGAATAGAAATAATATCCTTTGGGTTGAATTGCGCATCGAAAAAGTATTTGTACTGTTGTGCTGATTCATTGAACGAAATTAATCTTTTTTTATTGGGCGTTGAATGCTTGCACCCTCTTCATTTGGCTTTAGGTCCTGCTCTACTTTTGCTTTGTATTCGGCCAGCCGTTTTTCACGGTCCTGTCTGTCGCCTTCCCGGTTGATTTCTGTTTTAATATCTTCGGAAGCCCTTTTAATATCATTGATAAATTTACCCAAACCTCTTGCAATTTCAGGAATCTTGCTGGGGCCAAAAATAAGAAAGGCTGCCAAAACAATCAGCAGTATTTCCCCGGAGCCGAAATCAAAAAATAATAAATGCAAAGCAATGGTTTTGATAAATGAAGGAAGCAAAAGTAATAAAAAAAGCAGGGCTGCAATTTCGATATTCCCCTAAATTGGTGTGTGGATTTTTCGCATTCCGGATATATTGTAAAATTTGAGCACACGGAGAATCCGCGCGCCATTAAGTCCCGCTAAGTAGCCGCAGGTCTTAGCGGGTCGGGAATGGGAGGAGTGTTTTTTCAACCCGCTGAAAGCAAATCCCGATAGCTATCGGGAACTCAGCGGGTTTGCCAAACACCGGAGCCGGTTTGCTATTGTAGAATAAAAAAAGTCCCGCAGCTTATTACCACGGGACTTTTCAATCAATGAAAGTTGAAATAATTATTTTTTCTTTTTGCGACGCTTGTTTATTTTTTCTTCGTGCGCCATCACTTCTTTCTCTTGTTTGTCACCGCCCAGTAAATCGTATGCGATGGGGCTGGCTGTAAACAAAGATGAATAAGTACCTACCAAAACACCAATGAGTAAGGCAAATACAAATCCACGAATGACTTCTCCACCAAAGATAAAGATCACTAGCAGTACAACTAATGTAGTACCTGAAGTATTAATTGTACGTGCCAAAGTGCTGTTCAAACCATCGTTGATGTTTCGTTTCAAGGAGTGTTTTGGATACAGCCCGGTGTTTTCACGAATACGGTCAAAAATAATAACAGTATCATTAATCGAATAACCAATAATTGTCAGGATGGCAGCAATAAATGCCTGGTCGATTTCCATACTAAATGGCATTATATTGTAAAACAATGAGAACATTCCGATGGTAATCAGTGAATCATGGAATAGGGCAATAACACCCGAAACACCATATTGCCACTTTCTAAACCGGGCAGCGATGTACATAAAGATAATGAGGAGCGCAAATGCAATTGCGTACAATGCCTTGGTACGGATGTCGTAGGCAATAGTTGGCCCAATTTTTTGTGAACTAAGAATTCCCAGCATTTTATTTTCACCTTCGGTATCGGAAGAGAAATTAGCATATTCAATACTATTTCTGTAGAAAGAAGTAAGTCCGCTGAACAGTTTCACCTGAATGATGGAGTCAACCGATGGATCATTATCATCAATCAAAAACTTAGTAGTAACTTTAATCTGGCTGTTTGCACCGAAAGTTTTTACTTCAGGAGCGTGGCCATCAAATTCAGCAGCAAGCGATTGTCTGATTTCTTCGGTATTAACGCTTTTGTCAAAACGGATAACGTAAGTCCGTCCTCCCGTAAAGTCGATACCAAGATTCAATCCAATTGTAGCCAAAGAACCAACACTTACCAAAATAAGAATGGCTGAAAAGATATATGCTTTCTTGCGCATGGCAATAAATGCAATTTTTGTATTGGAGAGTACGTTGGCTGTAAATTTGTTTGAGAAGTTGATGGCAATGTCTTTGTTCAGCATCCAGGTAAAAATTAACCTTGAAATAAAAATGGCTGTAAAGAGGGAAGAAAGAATACCGATAATAAGTGTGGTAGCAAATCCCTGAACAGGTCCTGTTCCAAATACATAAAGAACAATACCCGTTAATAATGTTGTTACGTTACCGTCAACGATGGCTGAGTAGGCATTTTTATATCCATCGGTAATGGCCAGTCTGAAACCTTTTCCTGCCCTAATTTCCTCCTTAATCCTTTCGAAAATAATCACGTTGGCATCCACTGCCATACCGAGTGTAAGTACAATACCCGCCATACCTGGCAAAGTTAATACTGCTCCTAGTGAAGCCAACACACCAAACAGGAAGAAGATATTGGTAATAAGCGCTAAATTGGCAACAAGCCCGGCACGGTTGTAATAAACAATCATATATGCCAAAACAAGGATGAAGGCCAGGATGAAAGAGTTCATTCCAGATTTAACAGCTTCGCGTCCCAGTGAAGGTCCAACAACAGCTTCTTCCACAATACGTGCGGCAGCAGGCAATTTACCGGCTTTTAAAATATTGGCAAGGTCTTGTGCTTCTTCCAGATCCATTGTTCCTCCAGAAATGGTTGAGCGCCCGTTGGGGATTTCGCCATTTACATTGGGATAAGAATAGACGTAATTGTCAAGAACAATGGCAATTTGATTACCGATGTTTTCTCCTGTCAGTCTTTTCCAGACTTTCGCTCCCTGGCCATTCATTTGCAGGTCAACATTAATTCGGCCATTCTGGTCGTAATCCTGACGGGCATCAACAATAACGTCGCCACCTAAAGCAGCTTTGCCATCACGGCTACTTGCTTTCAGAGCAACCAATTCAAGTAAATCAGGTCTTGATGGATCCGGCTTAACCGTCCAAACCAGTTTCATATCTCTCGGAAAAACATCTTTTGTTTGACGCAACATGTGGTTGACGCGGGCAGTATCTTTAATAGCTGCAACGCCCATACGTGCTGTTTTTGCAGGATAAGGTACGCCACTCTGGTCACGGTCGTAAGAAAGCATCAGGTAGGCATATAAAGGATTTTTCTTTGCATATTCAGAAAAATCAAGGTCTTCGTCTATCGCTGTTGTATCGCTTTCAATTTGGTCAACAAGTTTATCTTCTTCGGTTTCGCCTTCGATCTGGTCTGCAAGGTTTTGGTCACCATTTTCTGCTACATCACCTTTTTCAGCTTCCTGCGGAGTGCTTTCTCCGGTTTCAGTTTCACCAGCTTCGGTATTTTTAGTTTCGCCTTCTTCTGTTGTATCTGTTGGGTCTTCTAAATTTCTTAATTTAGTATTGGCATCATTAAAATACTGATAAACCTCTGTAAAATCGTAGGTTTCCCAAAACTCTAATTTGGCAGTTCCCTGTAAAAGTTTACGTACACGTTGGGGATCTTTAATACCCGGAAGTTCAATAAGAATACGACCTGTAGTAGCCAGTTTCTGGATGTTGGGCTGGGCCACACCAAAGCGGTCAATACGTGTCCGTAGAATTTGGAACGAACGATCGATAGCACCATTAGCTTCGGTACGAATAACAGCCAGCACCTCTTCATTTGTTGAGTTGGTGGTAATTCCTTTGTCTTTAAATTCATAAAGGAAAATGGAAGCCAGTTTTGCATTTGGGTCAACTTCATTGAAAGACTCTCCAAAAAGTGTTACAAAATCCTGGTTGCTGCTTTTCTGCTTTTCGTAGGTAAGTTTTAACGCCTCACGAAAAACCGGGTCTTCACTGTTCCCGGCAAGGGCTTTTACAATATCGCCAACCGATACTTCCAATACCACGTTCATTCCACCTTTTAGGTCAAGGCCAAGATTGATTTCTCTTTCTTTACACTCTTTGTAAGTGTATTCGGTTACAAACATGTTGTATGCCGTCAGGTTGGCAACACTGTCCAGGTAGTAACTTTCTCTGGATTTCGAGATTGAGTCGAACAAATAATTTCTTAAAACATCATTTCCCGCGGCAAGTTTATCTGCCTGTTGTTGTGCCGATTGGTTGACTGCATATTCTTTGGCATTGCTTTCTACCCTTGAAGTAACAAAGGTAAAGCTAAGCTGATACAAACAAACCAACGCAAAAGCAATGGCAAAAAACTTAATGGCTCCTCTATTCTGCATTTTATCTAATAATTAATGATTTATCTTCAAAATTTTGAGGGTGCAAAAATAGAATAATATTTTAAGAAAAAACAATTTTGATTTGATTAAAAAAAAGCTCCTTTTTTTGATGGTTTTAAACACTTCGTTCCTTGCTGTTTCAAAGGACACCAATTGCTGTCTTTTCGTACTTTTGTTGTCTAATTTGAAGTAAGATGACAAAACGAAAATTGAAGCTTATCAGTCAGGATCCATGGCTGGAACCAAGTGCAAAAGATATTGAGGAAAGATACGATCGCTTTCGTGCAAAATTGGATTTTATCGAAAATGATTTTGGGAGCTTAAAGCACTTTGCTAATGCTTATAAATATTTCGGGATTAATTTTGATAAAAAACGAAAAGGTTGGACTTATCGCGAATGGGCACCCGAAGCAAATGCCTTGTTCCTGACAGGTGACTTTAATAATTGGGCTCAGTATTCCTGCCCGTTGACGAAAAATGAATTTGGTATTTGGGAAGTATTTTTGGAAGAAAAAACGTACGGCAAAACTTTTGTTCATGGAAGCAAAATTAAAGTGTTGGTCGATTCGCAAAAAGGATTGAATTTCCGAATCCCTGCCTACATCACACGCGTTATTCAGGATGATGATACCAAGAATTTCTCAGGGCAATTGTGGTTTCCGAAAAAGTTTAACTGGAAGGGCGATACTTTTAAAGCCAAGCAATCCGACGATTTATTTATTTACGAATGCCATGTCGGCATGGCACAGGAAAAAGAGGGCGTGGGTAGTTATTTGGAATTTGCAGAAAATATCCTTCCCCGCATAAAAGCTGATGGATACAATGCCATTCAAATGATGGCCATTCAAGAGCACCCTTATTACGGTTCTTTTGGATACCATGTTTCTAATTTCTTTGCGCCTTCCTCACGTTTCGGCACTCCCGAAGATTTAAAACACCTCATCAAAAAAGCCCACCAAATGGGTATTGCCGTCATTATTGATATTGTGCATTCGCATACCGTAAAAAATACCGTTGAAGGCATCAATGAATTTGATGGATCGGATGCGCAATATTTCCATGCCGGTAGCAGGGGCGAACATCCCGAATGGGATTCGAAAATTTTTGATTACGGAAAAACAGAAGTGCTGCGTTTTCTCTTGTCCAATATCAAATACTGGATGAAAGAATTCCATTTTGACGGATTCCGTTTCGATGGAGTGGGCTCGATGATGTATTTCCATCACGGACTAGAAACCATCGACAACCGTGACAAGTATTTCAACCAGGGTGTCGAATGGGATGCCATCACTTATCTGCAACTGGCCAATCAGCTCATTCACTCCACAAATCCAAAAGCCATTTCCATTGCTGAAGATGTAAGCGGAATGCCTGGATTAACAGCCCCTGTTGACGATGGCGGTTTGGGTTTCGATTTTCGCTTGGGGATGGGTGTTCCCGATTTTTGGATTAAATTATTGAAGGAATTTAAGGACGAAGAATGGGACATCCACCAAATGTGGCAGGTACTCAACGACCGATTGCCGCATGTAAAAACCATTACTTATGCCGAATCGCACGACCAGGCATTGGTGGGCGACAAAACATTGGCTTTCCGTTTGATGGACAAGGAAATGTATTTTCATATGCACAAAGATGACCCCGATTTGATTATTGAAAGGGGCATGGCACTGCATAAAATGATCCGGTTGTTTACCATTGCATTGGGCGGACAGGCTTATATGAATTTTATGGGTAACGAATTCGGGCATCCCGAATGGATTGATTTCCCTCGCGAAGGTAACGACTGGAGTTACAAACACAGCCGCAGGCAATGGTCGCTGGTTGATAATCCTGAATTAAAATACCAATACCTTGGTGCTTTTGACAAAGCCATGTTGAAAGTCCTCAACAAAAATCAGTTCATGTCGTCGCAGTTTGCGCAGCAGTTGAACATGGACGAACAAAACAAAACCATCGTATT
>Ga0164318_10000224_pt1 | contig 38956 bp, 34 predicted proteins | sample GuaBasSedimGuay9_FD_113734 | JGI IMG/M metagenome (GOLD analysis project Ga0164318, IMG submission 113734) | Subseafloor sediment microbial communities from Guaymas Basin, Gulf of California, Mexico - Guay9, Core 4571-4, 0-3 cm | ecosystem: Environmental > Aquatic > Marine > Hydrothermal vents... | reverse complement strand
GGTTTCTAAAAGGTGTGGGAGACGATGAAACCGCACAGGCCGGAAGAAACGGACTGCAAACATCCTGTCATAGGAGTTTCTTCCAGGTCAAATCCCGGCGGGAGCACCTCTCATTATTGTTCCAGAAGCTGTTAAATAAGGTCCTGGGAGGTATAGAGGGTTCCACCGCCCCCCAGGGCTCATAATTAAGGGTATTTGCGGTGTACTCTCTCCCGGGAGATGGGATAAGATTAAAATAGAGACAGGACAGTTAGCGTTAAACAGGTGATCAAAATGGAGAGAAAAGTGGCTGAGAGGAGGCTTCTCGAGAGTGCCTACGCCGGGGAGATCGTGGGAAGCACAGTTCTTAAGGACTACAATAAGGTAGCCGTCATAACGGAATCCGGGAGGGGACCTGCCGCCCTGGCCTCTTCCGTCATGGCATCTTTCCTTGCTACAAACCCTAGGGGAAATATCCGTGTGTACCTCCACAAGGAAGAGGAGGTGGAGAAAATAATTGAGGAGGTTATCGAATACGAGCCATCCGCCATTCTTCTTCTGTTCCAATGCGACGATGAAGACTCCATAGGGGCCTTCATGGAGATGCTGAGAAGGCTTGCTGAGAACATGGTGGAGGTAGATCTTATCCTTCACTCCACATGCGTTGAATCCGGGGCGCTTAAGGAAGCCATAGAGGAGGAGAAGGTAGGTGAATACCTCTCTCAGATGCCTGCCTTCACATATAGCCTGGAAGAGAAGAAGGGTTACATGTTGCTGAAGGAGATATATTTCGAAGAGAGTGTCCTGGAGCTGGAAGGGCTGGAGGAGTATCCTCTGAAATATCCCTTTGTTGAGCTCCTAAAAGAGCAGGGGGAGTCTTGAGACCTCTCTCTATAGGGAAAAAAGTTAAATCTCCCCTCCATTTCACAAACTGTTACTATTAGATACAGCAGAAGGTGAAATGATGAAAAGGAGCTCTGAAGTGTCTGGGTTCTACAAACTCTCCCCAGAGGAGAGGCTCAAGTACGTTGCTGAGTTTGCGGGCCTGACGGAGGAGGAGGTCAAGGCGATCGCTGCCACAGGATCCATGAAGATCGAAGATGTGAACCGGATGATAGAGAACGTCATAGGCACCTTTGAACTCCCCTTCGGGATTGCCACCCATTTCCGCATAAACGGTGAGGACCGTCTGATCCCCATGGCCATTGAGGAACCCTCCGTGGTTGCTGCGGCATCCAAAGCAGCCAAAATAGCCAGAGCTGGTGGGGGTTTTCATACGACATCCACTGAGCCCATCATGATAGGGCAGGTTCAGATCGTTGATGTTCCGGACCCACATGGGGCGAGGCTTAAAATTCTTGAGAAGAAGGAGGAGATCCTCGCCCTGGCCAACGAACAGGACCCCGTCCTAATGAAGTTCGGAGGCGGAGCAAAGGATGTGGAGGTCAGGGTTATAGACTCCCCCCGGGGGAAGATGGTCATAGTCCACCTGCTGGTTGACTGCCGCGACGCAATGGGTGCTAATGCCGTCAACACAATGGCCGAAGCGGTGGGTCCCTATCTGGAGAGGATCACAGGGGGCAGGGTTTATCTGAGGATAATCTCAAATCTGGCGATCTACAGGCTCGCCCGTGCCAGAGCTGTTTTCCCTAAAGAAGAGCTGGGAGGGGAGGATGTGGTGGATGCCGTCATAGAGGCGTGGGCCTTTGCAGCGGCAGACCCCTTCCGGTGCGCCACTCACAACAAGGGAATCATGAACGGTGTCTCGGCGGTCGTTAGGGCAACCGGCAACGACACCAGGGCTGTTGAGGCGGGAGCCCACTCCTACGCTTACTTCAAACACGGACATTACGGTCCTCTCACCTACTATGAGAAAGACTCCGATGGAAACCTCGTTGGAACAATAGAGCTTCCGGTGGCCGTGGGAATCATTGGAGGCGCCACGAAGGTCCATCCAGTGGCAAGGGCTGCTATCAAGATTCTGGGTGTTAAGAGTGCAAGAGAGCTCGGGGAGGTTCTGGCGGCGGTCGGCCTTGCCCAGAACTTCGCCGCTCTTAGGGCCCTGGCTACTGAGGGAATCCAGAGGGGTCACATGGCCCTGCACGCCCGCAATATCGCTGCTATGGTGGGTGCAGTGGGAGAGGAGATAGATATTCTCGTTCAGAAGATGGTGGAAATGAAGAAGGTCAGGATGGATATCGCTGAAGAACTGTTAAAGGAGCTGCGCAGCGGGAAGTGAGGGGGTGATGAAGTGGAACTGAAAGTAGTTGATATAGAGAAGCCAGAGGAGATAAACTTCATCCTGGGACAGAGCCACTTCATAAAGACCGTGGAGGACCTCCATGAGGCACTCGTCACATCGGTGCCGGGAATAAAGTTTGGACTGGCCTTCTGCGAGGCCTCCGGTGCCAGGAAAATCAGGAAGACGGGTACCGACCCTGAGATGATCGAGCTAGCGGTGAAGAACGCCCAGAGGATTGCGGCGGGACACACTTTCATAATATTTCTCAAAGGGGCCTATCCCATTAACGTCCTGAATGCCGTGAAGAGGGTCCCGGAGGTGGCGAGCATATTCTGCGCCACCGCCAACCCCACCCAGGTTGTAATCGTCGAGACGGAGAAGGGAAGGGGGATACTGGGTGTGATAGACGGCCAGACGCCGGTGGACGTGGAGAATGAGGAGGATGAGAGGTGGAGGGTGGATTTCTTAAGGAAGATAGGCTATAAACTGGGCTGAGCATCCATGAGCGATAAGAGCAAAGGGGAGGGGGCGGGCCCCTTTCCCCTCTACAGCCTCCTTTCAATGGTGGGGGTCTATTTTTTAATCATACTATTGGCTCTTTTCCTCTCCCCCCTTTTTCTTAGGTCGGGATTTCAGGCCTTCGGAGAGGAAGGTGCCTTTGAGGTGAGGTGGGCCATCTGTTACGTGGTCGCATTTCTTCTTCTCTCCCTCTTGCTTCTCTATATAGTGAGAAAGAGGCGAAAAAGGCCCGTGAAATATGTTCTTATTCTCTCCCTGTGGCTGGGCCTTTTCTACACATTCATACCACTTTATTCTGCCGTATTAAGCTCTGGCCAGTGGGAACCCCTCCGGGTCCCAGAGGTTGCCCACTCCATGTATCTTTCGGAAGAGGACGTTCTTTTACTCACTGAGGAAGGACCCCTGGAGATGAGGGCTCACGGAGGGGTGGTGGAAATCATAAGGTGGCCTTACGTCTATCCGGTGGAGAAGGGTGACGAGGTAGTTCAGATACCAGTTATATACGGTTGCGAAGAGAGCAGGGCCGTATACACTCCATCCGACGGAAGACTCCGTGTCTATGACCCCCGGGAGGGCCGCTCAACCCTGTTTCACCTTACCCCAGAGCAACTGCCTGTGGCCGCCATATCCACTCCCCCCGGAATGGACACAGGGGGAGAGGGTGTCACCCTGATATTTTTCACTTATCAGGAGTATGACGGGCGATACTATGGTTTCTTTGATATAACGCCCCCGGGGTTCTTCAGCTGGTCTCTCTATGGGAATCTCCCCCATGTTGTTAACCTATCCGGACCATTGGAGAGATCTCTCTCCACAGCCTATTTCAGCGGGGGGGAGTGGTTCATTGAAGTTTATGCGGGAGAGGACCTCTTCCTCCTCAACGTCTCGTCCCATACCCCTCTTCAGGTGACCAAACTAAAAGCGGGGCTATCCTTGGAAGGGTGCCCGACGGCCATAGCCCACCAGGGAAACATCACAGTTCTGGGAACAGATAAGGGGAGGATTTATGCCCTGGAGAGGGGCATTATAAAGAAGAAGATACGTCTGGCCGGAGAGGTGAAAGAGATCGTTCCTACTCGTAAATTTGAAGGGTACTCCCAAAGCTTTCTGGTACTCACTGCGAGAGGCTCCCTCACCCTTCTAGCAGGCGAGAGAGACCTTGAGGTGGTCTACCCAATGAACACACTTCTTCAGGGATTGAGAGGGGACATAGAGCGGGTGTACCTGCTGGGAGAGAAGGAGGATGACCTCAAAGAGATGGTGGTGGTGGCGGTGAAGGGGGGAGAAGTGTTCTATTCCTCTCCCGTCACAGTCACCCTTGGATATTACCCGCAGATGTTCTCACTCCTTTCGGCATCCATTCTCATTGTTCTTTTAAGGTCCTGGCCGCGATGGTGGACTCTGGACCTCGTGGGAGTTCTAGCAGGTGCAGGTTTGATATCCATTCTAGGCATATCCCTAGCCCCCCTCCCGCTAGTTGTTCTGCTTCTTGCCCTGGCCGTGTATGATGCGGTTGCAGTCTATAAAACAAAACACATGCTTGAGCTTGCGGAAAGTGCGGTGGAGTCCAGAATGCCGGTTATGCTGGTCTTCCCAAAAAGAAGAAGGTTCAAAATGCCTAAAGGATTGGGGTTCAGGAAGGGAGAGGGAAGGAGGAGGGAAGCATTCTTCATGGGCCTCGGCGATGTGGTCATCCCCGGGACCCTTGTGGTGTCTTCCTATGTTTACCTGCCCCAGAATCAGATGACTGCAGGGGTTCCCTTCAACCTCTTCGCGTCACTTCTCATAATTACAGGGCTTGCCCTAGCCCATGCAATTCTTATAATAGTTCTTCTGAGGGGAAAACCCCAAGCAGGACTCCCTTACCTTAATGGAGGAGCTCTAGCCGGACTTGCAGCTGCTTACATCATCCACCTTCTTTGAGAACAATCCTTACTGCACTTTACCGCTGGTCACAGCTCTCCGGTTGCGGCATTCACTTTAAATCAGCCGCATTGTCTCAAGGTTCATGGGCACCTGTGTTTTAATATTGTAACGTCTCTGAAGGGATATAGCCAGGTCCTCACTCTTCTGTTCATCTCCGTGGGAGAGGATTATCCTTTCAGGTTTGGGTTCCATAGTGGCGACGTAATTCACAAGCTGTCTTCTATCTGCGTGACCGGAGAAGCCGTCTATGGTGACAACTTCAAGCTTAAGAGATATTGCTCTGGGCTTTCCTATGTCCCCACTGGGAACAAGGAGCTCGGTAAGCCCCTTCTGGATCTTTCTTCCTAGCGTGCCCTCTGCCTGATACCCTACGAATATGAGAGTGTTCTCTGGCTCGGGCCCCCATGCCTTGAGGTATTCCATCACCGGGCCCCCGTTCAGCATACCGGATGTGGCAAGGACAATCATGGGGTCCGGTGAGGCAAGGATATTCTCCCTCATATCTCTGCTGTCAACTCTGTGGAAAACCTCCGAGAGGAAGGGGTTCTCATTACGCTGAAAGATCTGTGTTCTGAGCTGGTTGTTGAGATACTCCGGATAGGCGGTGTGTATGGCGGTTGCCTCCCAAATCATACCATCCAGATAGATGGGTGTTGTGGGGAGGGTATTGTTCTTCATCATCCTCTCAAGGACTATCATGACCTCCTGAGACCTTCCCACGGCGAAGACAGGGATGATCACCTTGCCCCCTCTTTGAATAGTCCTTTTGACTACGTTCTTGAGCTGGGCGGAAGCCTCCTTTCTGGTGGGCTGGAAGTCTTTTCTACCGCCGTAGGTGGACTCCATAACAAGCCCTTCTACTCTGGGGAACTTGTTTCTTGCAGCGTTGAATAGCCATGTTCTTTCGAATTTGATATCTCCGGTGAAAACTATGTTGTAGAGCCCCCCGCCAATGTGGAAATGAGCGACGGCGGAGCCTAAAATATGGCCAGCGTTGTGGAGTGTCAATTTAACGTCGGGGGCTATATCTGTGGTCTCGTTATATTTGATAGGTATTGTGTGGATGAGCATATCTCTTATGTGAGATGAGTCATAGGGGGGCCTGCCGCTCTCCCCTGCGGCCACCTTGAGATAGTCTATCTGCAGGAGGGCCATGAGGTCCCTTGTGGGATGCGTGCAGTAGACCGGGCCGTCATAGCCATATTTGAAAAGGAGAGGAACCAGTCCAGAGTGGTCAAGATGGGCATGGGTTACAACCACAGCGTCTATGGAGGAGCTTAAAGGGGTGACCTCCGGGGCATTTAAATATGGGGAGGGGGAGGCGTTTGAAGAGACATTAATGCCGCAGTCAATCATTATGCGGGTATACCTTGTTGAAAGAAGATGACAGCTCCTTCCAACCTCTCTGTACCCTCCAAGGGAGGTGAGTCTGACCCACTGCTCTTCGTTTTTTGGAATCTCCTGAAAGATTTTTCTCCCTACACTTTTTAAGAATTTTCTTCTTTTCTCTGCCACCTCCGGATCCATGAGCAGCCTGCGGATGTCCTTGAGAGTTTTTGACGGTATGGGTGGGCTTCTCACGATGGTGGGCGTCCACCCCGTTCTGAGCTTTATCTCATTGAGGTTCATCCCGTGTTTCCCTATTGCAAGCCCGGGGGAGCGAGCTTCTATAAGTACCTCGTTGAAGTCCATGTTGAAGTGGACGTCTGTGACCTCAGCCTCCGGGGGGATAATTTCGTTGATGATGGCCTTCGCCTCATCAACGCCTTTTACGAGGGAGGGGTCAGGTCTTATGGATACTCTTCTTTTAAGGCCTTGGGCAAGTTTTTTCACCAGATTGGAGTCCATGGAGAAATCTTCAATATCCTTTGTTCTTATTACAACAACGGGGCCTTCAACCTCAATATTGCTGATCTCCACTCTCTTTGGCACAAGTGCCATGATCTCTTTACGCAGTTTTGCAATAATGTCCTCGTAGCTCATCTTTCTCTCCCCTTTCTAGCTCGCTCCCGTAACCACCCGGATTTGAGATATGTTCAAAGCGTCTTTGAGAAGTGTTAAATTCTGCTTAAACGGTTAAAAGTGGTTAAAAACCTTTTACGATGTCCCTAATCGGTTATTTGATATTTAAGCTTTTCTTTCTCCTCTCTATCTCCTTCTCGTCAACGGTCATCCACCCTTTTTTCGTGATGGTTACAATCTCAATGCCGTCTCCAGAAGCAGAGTCTCTCTTCATAGCAGCGTTTAGAGCTTTTATCGCCAGGTTTATCCCTTCATCCACGGTTATGTTGTCTTTGTAATGGTCCTCCAGCACCCCATATGCATAGGGGGAACCGGAGCCTGTTGAAACGTATTTGTCTGGAATGGAACCGCCAGCTGGGTCTAGGGAATAGACGTGGGCACCTTCGTGGTCTACTCCGCCAATAAGGAGCTGGACCCAGTAAGGGAAATATCTGCTGGAAGAGAGGATGTTTGCTGTGAGGGTTGCAGCGGCCTTCACACTCATGGGCATCTCTCTTTTCAAGCGGTACAGCTCTGCCTCAGCCTTCAGATATCTAGCCAGGAGCTGGGCGTCGCCTACAAGACCTGCGGTTGTGAGAGCAAGGTGCTCATCTATTTTGAAGAGTTTTTGGGTGGTTTTGTGGGCTATCATGGTGCCCATCGTAGCTCTCTTCTCTGTGGCCATGACCACTCCGTCTTTACACACAATGCCGATAGTAGTGGTTCCAGTCTCCTTTTTCTCCACCATACAAAAACACCTTCGTAAAAATGCTGTGGCGGTGATTTATGTAACCCTACTTAAACTTTGTTGTAAAATCCTAAAAAGTAACAGCCAGTCTCCCGTTGCGTGAAAAATAAAAAAATGCAGTACTGCTGAACCATAGCGTTCCTCCCCCAGAGATAGTTATTTGAGTCCTGTGATAGCTGGAATCCCTCTTAGGTAGGAATGGAGCCAGTCCATCATCAGATGGATAGAGTAGCCGAGAGTCGCACCTGCCAGAGGAAGGAGCATCTCAACGGGTCTCATGGGCCAGAACAATAGGTGGAAGAGCATCCAAAGAATACCATATACGGGAGCTGCCACGGGTCTGTGCATGAAGCCTCTATGCTTTTTGGGAATGAAAAGCAGCCCGTAGGATATCACGGTGAAAGTGGTGAAGGTTAGAAGGTATCCCGTCAAGTTGGTATAGAAAAGTGGAGTTCGGGCCGATTTACTATAAAGCGATGCAGTTGAGAGGAGAAAGAGGGAGTAGGCCCCCAGGAAAGGGGATAGGTAGAGGGAGACCTTCCCTCCCCCGTCCATATCGGGTAGAAGACTGCCCATAAGGATGCCCAGAGCCATTGAAGTGAACAGGAGAAACCCTCTTAAATCGGTTAGCCTCACCCCTGGAACTACCATCAGCTCCCGGGGAGAGAGAAGAGCTGAAAAGATGGAAACGGCTAGGACCGCAAAAAGTGTTATCAAGCCGCCCATGATGTGTTCTCTCCAGCCTGGCATCCCATCCGGGAAGATGATGAGGTGCCCTGCTATTTAAATAAGGCCCTAAGATGGCTGAATGTACTCACCACGGTTCCTTTTTAACTCCCAATTTGTATCCCAATATGTTGACAGCCCTGTGGATGGCAGGGGTCAGGATAAGAAGGAGCATAAGGCCTGCAATGGAATAAGAGTCATAGAAGTTCGTTCTGAGGAATGAGGGGAAGGGAAGAAGAAGAATGAAAGCCCCTATTATGAAGTCCCACTGGTCCAGACCTGGAGCCTTCTCCCCCCTTTTTAGCCCTCGTCTTCTTTTTATAAAGCTGCCCAGCATGTCTCCGAACATCCCACCAAAAGCTATCCAGAACGACATGAAAATGAACTCTGGCCATCCACCGTATGCCTCCCTGATTGTGAAGGAGGGGGAGAAGTACGAATATATGGTGATCATAATGAGCCCGATAAGTCCTCCAGAGAGTGTTCCACCGAAGAGTCCCCTCCACGTCTTTCCATCGCCGAGAATCCTTTTTCCGTCCCTCCAACACTTCCCAAAATCTATCGGTGTTGAGCCCCCGAAAACAACGGCGGTGGGATTGGCCACATACGCTGGTAGAAGGATTAAGAAGGTCTCCAGGAGTTCCCCGCCGATATGATAGAAGGATAAGGCTACCATGACGGGAGGTCTATAGGGGCAAATAAAATAAACCTTCCCTTCTGTTGTTGCCGTTCAGAGGGGTTCTCAGAGGCACTGGAGATGTCCAGCCACTCTTTCAGGGGTCAGGCGTCCCCTCAACAACCCATAAATACAAGGAAAAATACAGTCCAAAACCTTTTAATAAAGACCAGGGCGTTTTTCCCATTGCGTTTAGACGAAATGGTTTCTCTTCAGAGGTGAAACTTATGAAGCATTTTAAAGCTGCAAGCCGTGTTATAGTATTCATTGTTATAGCGGCCATGATGCTCTCTGGTCTGGGACTGGTTGTGTGGAACCCCTCTTCTGGACAGGAGGAGGACTCTCTGCCGACCCTGAATGAAAACGGCGGGAGCCCCTCTGGCTTCTATGGAAGCATGGAGCTCGGCGTAAGTTATCCTGAGCAACTTGTTATGGGAGAGGCTTACACACAGTACCTCGGAACTGAGGTTGAGTCGGCAGACTTTAACGGGGATGGCGTAGATGATATAGCCACAAATCTGGCGGTATATGATTCCGGGCTTAATGCGGTGGCTTTGTTCTACGGTGGAAGTTACGAGAGGTATTACAAACCCTCCACGGCTGATGTGGTCTTCACAGGTCCCTCTGTTGATGATTATGCCGCCTATTTCACCACAGGGGATTTCAACGGGGATGGGCTGGCAGATGTGGCGGTCACCTCCTTCGGCACACCCTCTGCCATATACATTTACTTAAACGATGGAAACTGGGAGGGCGAGATAAACACATCAAGTGCTGACCTTGTGATTTACGGTGCTGACTGGGGCGATATAGGCTACCCGCTCCTCTCAGGGGATCTCAACGGAGATGGAATGGACGATCTCATAATAGGAGAGGAACAGGCTGATTTTAGCCAGATATACATTTTCTACGGAAGGTCCGTTTATTCAAACGACACTCTTCTCATAAACGCATCCCAATATGATGTGAGAATCAATTGCACCAAAACAAACCTGGGAGGTACAGAGTGGTATCTAGGGCCCTACATTGACGTAGCTGACGTGACGGGTGATGGTTATGATGACCTCCTGATCGGGGCTCAGGTAAGTTATTTGGAAGATGACGACGGAGTTGTGATGCTTCTCCCGGGGGGCCTTTATCTCCCGAAGGATATAGACCTTAAGACCCATCCACACTTTGAGTTCCTGGGATATGAGGATTATGAGATATACTGGGCTAGCCACGGGGATTTTGATGGGGATGGGGTCAACGACGTGATGGTCTTCTCCCCTGAAGCTTTTCATAACTACGGGGGCGCTTTCATCTTCTTCAGTACATCCTACGGTGTGGTTGGGAGTATAGATCTTCTGGACGCAGACCTCATAATCCGTGGCCCCTCCCCACTTGGGGATATGGGTTTCAAGGGCATCTCCGACCTTGACGGGGACGGAAGGGATGAAATACTGGCGGGAAGTCCCTCCTTAAGTTCCGACGCTGGGGGCTTATACCTCATTTATCGCAGTGAATTCGATAACCTTCTTGATAACGTCTACGACATGACCCTAGTGACCCCCTCCTTCTATCTCTCAGGGCCCAGCAAGAATTCGTGGCTCTGCGATGAATATCTCTACCCGAATGTACTGCTGACCGATTTCAACGGGGATGGAGAGGTGGAGCTCACCCTCGGTATGCCAGGGCTCAAAAATTCTCTTGAAGAGTCGGAACCCGCCTATGCAGGTGGGATCTATCTCGTACACCAGCAGAGAACTACCTTCTCCGTAATTGATATGCAGATGAGCGATATTCACACCGCCGGAGGAATGAACGTTCTCGGGGCTGACTACCCCTACACCATGAGCTTTAAACTTTACAACTCGTGGCACAGGACGGACATCCGCGGAATGACTGTAACATTTGGATTCTCAGGGTCCATGAGTGGCGAATCCGTCCAGCTTACCTGGACCCCTCAGACCATGGAAATAAGGAAGGGGGTAGACCTCGGCCATTACCTTGAGCTCCTGGGATACGATGTCAGTATTGTGGATGACTATACGTGGGCCTTCACCATTTCCTTTGTTCTGACGCACAATATCACCAGCGAAGACCCCATGAATATCGGTGTATCTGCCCGGGCAGGTCTTGATCTTCAGACGTCGGGCTTCCCTCCGGGGTCTTACAGGATGGAACTGGATGTTGAACTCATAGGAGAGCTCACAGTGATAGGAGAGGATAACGGTCTCATCTCCCCCGGGGAGTATCTCCACAAGGACGAGATGGTGTTGGTAAGCGGGCTGACATGTGTTTACGAAGGAACAGAGGACTTCTATCCACTGGACAGCTATTTTGATGTCTTCTTCTACGACAACTATGGCAATATGTACTACGACGTGAACTCTTCTGGAAGGCGGATTGTTTTCAGATACTGGGTGCAGGGCGACAATCCACTTGAATACTTTAACATAACGGTGACTAACATTCCGGGGAACGGAAGTTATGCGGGAGAGCCGTATGCCTTCTACTATTATGTGGACACCTACGCCCCCGACCCGCCGCTTTACATCACCGCAAAAGCTGACTCGGAAGTGGACCCCTTAGAGGGCTTTGACAACGATGATGAAATGTATCTGATGTGGGAACCTGTGGTGGATGTGGGCTCAGGAATCTACGGTTACTATTATTCCACAGAAGATGGTGGCGGGACTACGGAAGGGAACTTCACAACAGACAACTTCGCCGTTATAACTGGCCTGCACGAAGGGTGGAACGATATATACATCTGGTCCGTGGACAAAGCAATGAACATTGGGGAGTCCAACAAGATAAGTGTCCTCATTGACACCAGCCCTGTGGTCTATTCAAATCCCACCCCTTCGCCTGATGCGTGGGTCAACACGAAGTTTGTCCGCTACAGAATAACTGTGGCGGATCCGGAAGGTTCTGGCGTTGAGGGGAGGTCAATAGAGTACGCCCTTTCCTATGACGGTGGAAGGACCTTCGGTTCGTGGGAACCTGCCAACGTGAAGAGAAACGGAGAAGTCCTGACCGTAACAGTCTTCCTCAACCTCCGTGAAGGGAGCATGAACGCAATCAAATGGCGGGCGAAGGACGTTGCGGGCAATGGCCCGGTGGAGTCCGACGTCTACAGCATAAAGGTTGATACCATCCCCTTAAACTTCAAGAATCCGACACCGTCAGGTCCTTCTGAGGAGAAATATGTCTCCCTCGGGATAACAATAACCGACCCCGGCGGAAGCGGGGTTGATGGCAGGACCATTCAATATCAGATATCTAGAGGCGGTGCGGCCAATTACGGTGACTGGATAAGTCTTGAGGTGGACGAGACAGGGGAGAGCATAACGGTGACAACACCTCCAATACTCTTTGAGAAGGGTACAACCAACTACGTGAGATGGAGGGCCAAGGATGTCGCCGGAAACGGCTATACCTATTCGGAGGATATAAAGATATACATACTACCGGAGAAGATAAACAGAAAGCCGGTGATTGTGATAAAATCACCAAATGAGAACCTGAGATACACGGAGGGCAAACCCATAACCTTTGATGCATCCTCAACCTATGACCCCGATGGACAGGAACTTACTTTCCTCTGGTTCTCTTCACTGGATGGCTTTTTGGGAACGGACCCGATAGTCACTAAGGGGCTGAGTTCAGGGACACACATCATAACCCTCGCTGTCTCCGATGGGGTTGCCAATGTGACAAAAACGCTTAAGATAATCGTCCACCCTGATCCATCAACCTTCGATACTGATGGTGATGGTGTGCCTGATGTATACGATGATGACGACGATGGCGACGGTCTTCTGGATATAGAGGAAGACACCAACGGAAACGGTCTTCTGGACCCCGGTGAGACGGACCCAAGACTTGCAGACACCGATGGAGATGGTATATCAGACAAGCTTGATCCGGCACCACTCAATCCAGAGTACTACAAACTGGAGAGGGACCCCAATATGGTAAACATCATCTGGCTTGTTCTGGTTGTGATATTGATCCTGATCTTCCTAGTGCTTATAGGGTTCCTCTACAGAATAAAGACGAAAAAAGAATTGGAACGGCTCAAGATGTACAGAGAGGTTGTTAGGAAGAAGAAAGCTCTGAGACGCTTCGAGCTCTTAACCGGCATACCTCTTGCGGACCTCCCGGCTGTGGAGGCTATTTACCCGTCCCTGCCCGGGGTTGTTCAGGCAACTGCCATAACCGCTCTCCCACCCGGCCAGGTGCCCGCCCCCGTCGCAGGTGCACCACCAGCCCCTGCTGAGGCGGCTGCTCCTGCAGAGCTTCCAGAGGTCAAGGTTCACTGCCCGATATGTGACAGTGAGGTGGTCATTCCGGCAGGTGAGGAGAGGGCGATCTGTCCGCTTTGCGGTGAAGAGGTGAAAAGGCAGTAGGGGGCTCGCCGAACCTTCAGAGGAAGGCCTCTAGGCTCTTGAGGGCTGCGGGCCTTCTCCCCTCCCTTTCTTTTTTATTAACGGAATGTTTGAAAAGGGATTCTAAGGTCTGCATATGAATGTTCACCCTCTCCCGAGTATAGCTGCTTACGCTGTATTTGAAGGCCAATTCTTTCATGATCTTCGTGTATTTCTTGATATTCCCCTCATGTACAGTGAGGATTAAGGGGTTGTTGCACACTTTCCCACCAATCCTGTTGGTGCACCTTCCTGTGAGTGGCAATCGCCTGTAGACCTTCTGGCATTTTGTACAGCGGAAGGTCTGTGTACCGAAGGACCGTATGTTGCCCATGATGTCTGGTATCAGGTGGGTTGAAAGGATCCTTTCTGCCACATCACTCTCATCAACGGCCCTCAGTCTTTCCTCAAGGCCGAACTGGGTCTCCATCTTTTCCACCATATTTCCCAAGACCTTGTACGCGGATGAAAGCGGTGCAGCGCTTATATCGGGAGTGTCATGGGTAAAACCGAAGGAGCAGAACATCTTTGGGGTTCCCAGTCTGCTCTTTACAGTGTCGAGCCTCTGGATAAGGAAGTACTGAAGGTCCTCAAGGGGTGGGGAGAGCGTAGTGAGATAGTAGAAATCGACAGGGTAGCCCCAGGCAACGTCAATGTTGTGTGCCTCCTTATCGATCTCCTCCGGGCGTATGACAGTTGAAACCACAAGGGGCGCGTCCATTCTTCCCCCCCGGCTCTCAGGTAAAAAGCTTCTGGAGAAATTTATAAGGGCGTCCAACAGCAGCATGACTGCGTCCTCGTCTCCGTCGCAGTTCCTTCTTTTGCTGGCGTGAAAAAATGGATGCGCCAGGCATCCCTGTATGTCGGAGTATCCTATGAGTCTCCCCAGGACGCCTGCGGAGGTGTGTGGGGCAAGACCGAGAATGAGATGACCTACAAGGTCCTCCGGTTTCTCTGCCTTATAGTAGGGTTCAAGGCCGTACATCTTCACCAGCATCTCATCAATGAATCGGGCGACCTTGGTGAGATAAACCCCCCCCTCCCGATTGATAATGATATCCTGGGGTTTGAGTTCAAGGAGCTGATCATCACGTTCAAGCTCTTGGCCGAAGACATCCTGGGTGTAGCCCAGCCTCCTCAAGGTCTCCACAGAGGTCCCTATCTCCTTTGGTCGGAAATGGGTCAGAGGGAGATCGGTCATGTCGTATCTTGCCGTACCGTCTTTGAAAACGAAGACCTCGTTTAGGCTCCTCAAAATCGCCTTCTCCAGCCTCTCGGGCATTCTCTCTGAAGATGTGAGCCCCCTCACACCCTTAACCTTCGGAAGGTCGCTCTCTTTGAGCCCGAGGGTTCTAGCGGCCCTCTCAAGCTCCTCTTTCACGTTCAGTGGCCAGTTGCTATCGTCCCTGTTATCGCTGTGTCTTTTTAGGGGTCTTGTCAGAGCACCACACTTTCTACATTTAAGGTATATTTCCTGGGAGCCGCACTTCGGGCAGGTTCTTCTTCTCAGGTTGACGTAGGCCCGTCCCCTCTCCGCAGCGTTTTGAACGAGCCTCTGGGGTCCTCCTTCGGTGCCCACCGCGAAAAGCCCATGCACCGGCGGTTTCATCTTTCTCATCGCAGCTTTCTCAGGCCTGCCCATTCTTCCCCCGATCCTTGTGGGGGCTCTTTTTCTGATGGTGACTCCGGCAAGGTGCGACACCAGTCTGACAGGGTCCATCCCTTCCCATCCCGGGGGAGGATCCCTCACGGGAACAAGCCTCTCCCCTTCCGGGGCGAGTCCCAGGGGCACATAAAGCGCCCCTGCAAGGTCCTTTAAGATGATCTCACCATTTCTCTCTCTGTGAAACGCTCCAAGTGTGAGGAGCATCTCTTTTATGGAGTCATCCTTCTTAATGTGAAGCTCCACCCCCTCAACCCGGGAACTGTTAAGGAGGTATTCTCGCAGCTTGATGATCTCGGGCGGTCTCAGGTCATGCCAGAGAAGTGTATAGCGAGGGTGGAGAGCAACACCCTCCTCCCTTGAAAACTTAAGAGCATCATCAAAGGAGTTGAGTTGCGGGAGGGTGATGCTCTCAAGGAACCTGTCAGCATCGGCAAGCTCCGCAAGAAGGCTGTCGTAGAACTCCTTCAACCGCCTCTTGATGCCCTTCTCCAGCTCCTCTTCAAACTTCCTCTTCCTCTCCTCGGTATCGGACGCTCCCGCCTCTTTAAGGAGCTCTGATCTCACCGTTTCGGTAATCTCATTCTTGATATCGGCTAAACGGAGTAGTTTCCTGTAGGGGCTCTCTACGTCCTTAAGGCCGGCTTCTTTAAGGTACAGCGCCTCCTTGGCCTCCATCTCCCACCACTCTTCTGTATATGCTCCTTCCATGAGCGGATGGTTGTTCTCTAAGAACTCTCCCACAGGGATCAGGATATCTCCCAGGTCCACTATCCTTTCTATGGTATCCTTCAGCTCCTCCGCCTCCTTAGCGCTCTTTATCCTTATGAAATCTCCGTTCTTAAGCAGAACAGAGGGGCCATCTATACTCTCGCACGGTGTCACAACCCCTGCCTTTCCCGGGCGCTCGGTTTTAAGCTGTGTTCCAACGGCTAGAAAGCTCTCCACAACAACCATGGTGGCTGGATGTATGGCGATGGAAGCCAGGCCAGCGGTTCTTGCCCTCCCGTATCGCAGGCGAAAACCTCCCGGGCGGGAGGGATGAGAAAAGACGGGACGGCCCATGATCAGATCGCTTATATATTTGGTTTCACCGACCGTCTCCTCCTCGTCAATGGACTCTTGGAATTCAAAGACCTCCTCCTCGCCTTCCACCTCGCTCTCTTCCTCTCTACCTCCTCCCTTTTTAAGGTCCTTTAGGAACTCCCACTCCTTGAGGCCGAGCCCTCGGGTGATTTTAAGAAGCTTTGAGGCCTTCTGCAGGAGCCCTTCGGCGATGACCAGGCAAACCCCTGAACGGACCCTATTGGTTGGAACCCTCGGGAGGTCCCTGTAGCCCTGAACCTCCTCCTTCTCCGTTCCCTCCCCGTTTATGCATACCGGACAGTTAGTTATGATGAACCTTATCTCTTGGTTTGATGGCCTGTACTGGAGGTTTCTGTAGAGCTGGAACTCCTCTATGTATCGGTTGATCTCCTGTTCTGTTGGAATGTATCTGCCTAGGCCAAGTTCCTTCCCCACCACACCTCCCAAAAGGACGCTCATTGCTTGAGCGGTACCGCCTGCGGCCCTTATGGGACCGGAGAAGAAGATATCGGGATAGGAGGTTCCATCGGAGTTCTTGGAGATTATAACCCTGACTATCCCCTCAAGGGGCGCCACGAGAACCCCCTCTGTAAGGATGGCAAGTCCTGTTCTTACAGCCTGATCCAGCGCCTTCTCCTTATCCCCACTCTCTTTGAAGATGCTTCTTGCCACTCTCCTTGCAACCTCCAGGGAGAGCACCTCCCTCTCGGGAATATCCTCCGAAAGCTCTCTTATAAGGTTTGCAACCCCCGGGGGTCCTACAAGGCTCTCCACCCGCCCTGCCATGTCCTCTGCGAAGGGTATCTCAACCTCCAGGGAGGGGTCAAGCCCTTTTCTCCTTGCCCTCTTTGCCACCTCGTAGGCTCTGTTCAGCTCCCTCTTCAGGCCCTCAACGTAGCTCTTCATTTCATCTGGAAACCCGGCAAAAGAATCCTTCCCCTTGTCTCCCATAACAGTCCCTCGTGGTGCAGGGGAGAGAACGGAGAGGGGATATTTAACCTTCTTTGGGGGTTGGGTGAAACTTGGGCCTTTTTATCCCCGCCGTACATTTGGAGAGTTAAAGCTTTATAATATATAACCACAATAATGGATTGAACGTCAAAGGAGCGTGTGGTTTTGGAGGAAACTGTTCGGCGCAGGGTTATGATAGTGGAGGACCAACGCGATATGGAGGAGTTCTACCGGGAGATCTTCTCCACAATGGGATTTGATGTTGTAGCTGTTGCAAGGGATGGAAGGTCGGCCATCGAAACGTACTTCTCACTTGATCCCCGCCCTGATCTGGTTATCATGGATCACAGACTCCCCGGGATAAGCGGGCTTCAGGCGGCCCAATCCATCCTGGAGAAGGATCCGAAGGCCCCGATAGTCATAGTCACTGCCGATGAAGAGGGCCTCTGGGAGTCTACTGTGAGGGGTGTCCCTGCCATAAAGAAGCCAGCAGTTTTTGAAAAGATAATAAAAGCTGTTATGAGAAGCGTGCCTGGGGCCCCCACCGAAATAGCAGGTACTGCGGGAGAGAGCCCGCTTGCCGAGATATTTCAACCACATCGGCTCTACCTTATCCCGGAGGAGTCTCCCGATGCCGGAATGAGCGTCTTCCTCCACCTCCTCTCCCACGGCTATAAGGGCCTGCTCTTCACAAGGAGAAACCCGGAGGAGCTGAAGAAGATGTATCCTTTGGAGGGCGTCCCTCTGGTGTGGTTCTCCACCCTTCCCTCGGAGATGTACGAGACTGTGACACCGTTCAAAATACAGCACCTGCTTCTTCTTCTACAGGAGTCCTTAAGAAGCGCTCATCCAACTGTGGCTTATATGGAGGGGTTTGAGTTCTTCATAACGAACATCCCCTTTGACAGAATACTAAATATCATACAGGTGTTGAGAGATCGTGTTACAAGAAGCGAGAACATGATGCTCATCATGTCCCTGGATCCAGATGTGATAGAACCCAGGCAGTATAAGATACTGAAGAAGGAGTTTGAGGTTGTTGAACCCGATAGAATACTTAAGGCCCTAAAGAAGAGGGTGTGAAGAGCTCTGGAGGGACTGTGACCTCCACGAACCCCTTCTTTTTGAGTGCTTCGGCGGCCTGCCTGTGTCCCTCCGTTTTGAGAAGGATTACGATCAAACCTTTCATTAAATCTGAAGCAGGCTCGCTTATGGAGTCGACGAATCGCTCAGCCTCTTCCAATGTGTTGAAATGAAGGAATTCCGTGAGGTTGTCTATTATGATGAGGTCCACTTCGGACATGTTCAGCCCATCTGCCTCCTGGTCCACTCTGAACAGCCTGTAGACCCTGGGGATCTGAATGATTCCCTTATCTGTTTTGATAGGAGGATTCTTCTCGCCTCTGGTGGATCCTTTCATATAAAGGACTATGTCCATGAAGTATATCTTCTTAAGAGGTATCTCCCACCTCTGGAAGAGCTTCTGCGGGAAGATATGAGGTCTGCCGGAGCAGATATACAGAAGTCCTTTGTTCTCCTCAACAACGAACCTTTTTGCAAGGGCAACAGATAGTGGTACAACGTTGAACGGATTGGTGACCATCACATACTTGGAGCGAGGAGATATGAGGTTAAGGAAGTCCTGAAGTTCCTGCGAAAACATGGGGTTCATCTCTCATTTCCCCCCTCATCTTAGTCCCTGGTGCACTATAATCCCATTTTTGGTGATGTCAAAGAGGTGTTTTCCCGTCACATGATCAGTGCCCCTCATTTTCAGGATCTCAATGTACCGCTTCCTCCCCATTTCCACCTCAATGTTGTAGAGGACAATTATTCCGTCCGAGGTGTAGGCAGGGTCAAGGGGAAAGGGTGAGGTGTGCGTGGACTCACCTGTGAGAAGTGTCACAGACTGCCAGTTTTTGAGGGTGTGGGAGAGCTCATAGAGGAACTCCCTGTACTTCTCTTTCAGCACAAGGGATGTAACTGTGATAGGGTCTATTACTATCCTCTGAGGCATAACCTCTATGATCTTCTCCTCTATGACCCTAAGTAGGGTCTCAAAGCGGTCCTGGGGGGGGAATTCCGGCTTCAGGTAGGGCCCCAGATCAAAATATATGATCTCCTTTCCTAGAAGGTCTTTGTTGAAGAATTTGAAGCTGGATGTGAACCTCAGCATCCAATTAGTAGGTTCTGAGAGGGTTGTGAAGAAGATTCCCCTCTCTCCCTTCTTTGCCCCCTCAAAGAGGAACTGGAGACTGAAGGTGGATTTACCCGTCCCGGTCTGTCCGGCTAGAAGTATGGTTGACGGGTACGGGAAGCCACCTTCCAGCATTTCATCAAGGCCTGGAATCCCCGTGGTCAGACGAAGAAACTGTTCCTCCATATACTCACCTCTTCATTGTTGCCTCGCTGTTAGGGGAACGAAAATATATCGTATGCTATTTAAAACCTTTTTTAAAAATTCCTGATGTTGAGGAAAGAGACCTTCTTCTGCGCCTCCACAGGTAAAACGAGACGGCGATCAAGGTCCCTAAAAGCGCAACCAGAACGGCTTCGAATCCTCTCTCTCCGGGGGTTTTCTCTCCCGCTTCAGGAAGGCGAAGCCTCCACAGAGAGTAGACGGTTAGATTATCCACAAGGGGCCCCTCCCCACCCGGGGAATCTGGCAGCCAGACGATCTCCAGACCCGTCTCACTTATCTGTCCTAGGGAGGTTTCTCGGGGGTGACCCTGCCATGAAATCGTCAGCCTCACCCTGTAGGAGATCTTCACCTCTGCATAGCTGTTCCTACTCAGGGGCCTCGCTACCTGGAACCCCTCTCCTATTATACCGAACCTCCACAGCTTACCGTCCTGCCCTTCCTTAACATCAATGGTGTATTCCTTGAAGCCTCCCCTGAAGTCCAGTAGCGGTCCCCTCATGTCCCACTCCCCGTCTAGATTGTAGTCTATAACGTAGGTTATATATCCAGCCCGCAGGTTACTGACGGAGTAGGGCTCATAGTCGAGGATGAGGCTCAACGACCTTACGCTCCGGGGGATGTACACCTCTCGCGTCTGGTTCTGCACGAGCTCCTCCTTTCCCGCCTGTTCGTTGTATCTGGTCCAGACACCTTCCCACTGGGTGTAGAGAGTGGCGGGGGAGGGGAGCGGGACCCCCTCACTTACTGCCTCTTGGTAGAGAGAGACGGCTTGAAGGACGTCGACCTCCGGGCCGTACCTAACCCTAAGCCAATTAAGGGTGAGGGCCATACCCACGGCCGCCTTAAGGTCTATTATGCCGTAGCCCTGCACATAATCGATTCTCTGGCCCCCCCAGCCGGTTGCAGAGTCTTTCACCGGAACCCCGTGCTCCTCGTCCTCCGGAAGCCTCCTTGCTGAGGCTTCCAGAATGATCTCCGCCTCGTGCACTCTGGTGAGCGGGTTGCTGAGCCAGCTTTCAACATCGGGGCCGGAGTAGTCCTCATGTACATCGGAGACCTTCAGCGAGGGACACGCTTGGAAAAGCAGGGCCACAGCGCCGGCCACATGGGGGGTGGACATGGAGGTTCCCGATAGGGGGAGATAGTAAGGGTTCGTGTTGCTTAGCCAGCTACCCGCGGAGATTACAGTCCTTCGGGCCTGAGGCGCCCAAATCCTTACCCCGGGGGCGCCCACATCGGGGTATGTCTGGGGCATCCCCAACCTTCCCCTTGAAGAGAAGTCCGCCACATAGGAGCCGTCCCTTGCGTAGGCCGCCACCATGATGGCACAGGGAGTGTTTCCCTGCTGGGAGGTAGTTATTGTCTCCCCCTCGGGGTCAAGTCTTCCATCGTTTCCCGCGGAAAAGCACACCACCACATTGTTTTCAAAGGTAAGCCTCTCTACAATTCTTGAGAGAGCGGAGGAGGGGTCGTACTCTCCCACTGTGGTGTGCCAGGAGTTGGTCACCACCCTTATGTTATAGATATTGTTCCCCGGTCGCGAATGGTCGTAGACCCACTGTAGCCCTCCCAAATAATTGGACATGGCTAGGTCCTCAATGCCCACGTCCCCCACGGAGAGACCTATGAGGTAGGCCCTAGGGGCTACACCCCGTCTGGCACCTGCAGACGCCACCCCACTTCCAGCAGCTATGCCCGCGCAGTGAGTTCCATGCCCGTATGAGGTGTCGGAGTTCTCCATCGGCACCCAGGGTCCGAAGGGAGTGTCCGCCTTCAGGTTCATTATGGTTTTGCCACCGTAGTCCAGATCAGGATGGCCTGCGTCTATTCCGGTGTCTACCACCACTACGGTTACCCCCTCCCCGTCTATCCCACTAGCTTCGAAGACGCCGGCACTCTTCTCCAACATCGAGTACCAGACGTCGGTGGCGTTTATGACCCCCGTGGAGACCTCCAGGTCAAGTTCCACAGGGGAGTCCCACTCAATGTAAACCACCCCCGGGGATGCCTGAAGCCTTTTTAGATTCTCCCACCTCCCCTTAACAAGATAAGCGCTAGCTGCGGGGAAGGGACCCAAAACGGCAAAGCCTGCGTCTTCTATTCTCTCCTCCATAACCCTACCAATAGATGTGACGGACACGATAAACCTGTCCATCCCCCTGGCCCCATCCTCCAACATCTTCTCCACGGCGCTTGAGAGGTCCGCATAAAGAGAATTAACATCCTCGCTGAGTGTGGTTGGGTGGGGAAGGAGGATGAGAATCAGCAGAACGGAGAGAACAGCCATAGCCCGCATCCAATGAGGTTATGTAAAGGGGGGCTTAATATCTTTTGCCCTTCTTCAGGAAACACATTTATTAGGCGGAACAGATTATTTTAGTATAGGGATGGTAAGGGTTCAGTCATGGAAGGGAAGGAAAACAGAGGGAGGCTTATCTCCGCCTCCGAGATAGAGAAGTGGGCCTACTGCCCTCTTTCCTGGAAGCTCTCCCGGGAGTTCTCCACAGAAGATGAGAGCCTGAGGGCGGGTATTGAGCTCCACAGAAGGGTTGACGAGGACCTCAAAAGCTCCATAAAACTGAGGAGGAGGAGCTCGGAGGAGTACCTCTCTTTCTATGTAGGCGCCTCCACCTTCCTGCTTCTTTTCATCACAGGGATTGTACTGTTCATGCTGGTCAGGACGGGCCATGTGGAGAATCTGGTTCCAGCCTTCACAGCAGCATCCTCTGTCTTTTTGATTCTCTCTCTTTTCACCCTGTTCAGAACATTTTTCAAGGGGGGTGAGATAAAGGAGCGCTTAAACCCCAGCGTCTCCATATCAGCCAATGCGGCGCTGTTTCTCACAGTGACCTTTGTCCTTGGCTATTGTGGTTACCTAAAGGGCCTCTTCATCACCCTCACGGGAGCCCTCATATGGTATCTAATGCTGATAGGGACGATCCTGCTGCTCTCTTTGCTAAAGAAGAAGTTCCCTAGATTTCTCATTGCCATTATTAGAATATCCTCAATATCAATACCTGTGGTGGTGCTGCTGGCGTTCTTTGAATTCCATTTTCTATTAACTGCTTCGTATCTGGTGCTTTTATCTTTCCTTCTCTTCCTAGCATCCTCTGCGCTCCTCTGGCACGTCAGGGACTTGGGATACGGGGATAAGCCCCCTCTCGCACTCTCTCTGAAAACACCGGAGGGTGTCGCTGCTGTGTTCTTATCCTCCGCTGTGATATTCCTGGCACTTACGGGGTTTCTTAGCACGGAAGGAGGAATCACTATCTATCACAACTTTCTTCTGGACCTCTCCTTTGCATGGCTGATAATAGCGGGAGCGCTTGCTGCTGCTGGCGCCTATCACTCCATGTCCTCCCAGCGGCTCACCTCCTGGGTTGGCGGACGGGTCGTTGCCCAGAGCCTGGCATCTGGCCGGGGGCCTCTTCTCAAATCAACCACCCTGGGCATCTCCGGCAGACCGGATGCGATCGTTGTGGAGGGTGGAGCGAAGGTGCCTGTGGAGATAAAATACGGGAGGGTCCCCCGGGGGCCCTTTTTCTCCCACATAATGCAGCTTGCTGCCTATCTGTACGTGATGAGAGAGGGGGAGGGTAAGAAGCCCTCTTACGGATATATACGATACGTCCCCCGGGAGGGTGAGCCCAGGGATTTCCGGGTGGACTGGAGCGAAGAGCTTGAGGAACTCCTTAAGAAGTTCGTAGGGGAGATCAGGGAAGCAGAAGAGGGCTTAAGAGAGGTCCACAGGAACCACAGACGGAAAGGGAAGTGCCTCCACTGCTCGAGGAGGGAGAGCTGCCCCGAGAGGCTCTCCTGATCACTTCCCACGTCTCTGGTGGGCCCTTATGGAGGGACGTACCTTCTCCGCACCCTTTCCCTTCCATCTGAGGCCTCTAGCCTTCTTCCCGGCGGACGTTAGCCCCCTGAACACCCTCCTCTTATGCTGAGCTTCAATGATCCAGTTTATCTTTGAATCAGATTTGATGGCGGGATGGAACGGGTCCACCATGATGACCTCAAAGAACTTCTGTTTGCCGTCCTCCCCAACCCAGTAGGAGTTCAGAACTTCAAGATTGGGGTATCTTCTGGCTGCCCTCTCCTCCGCAATCCACTGAAGGCTCTTGCCCACCTTTATCTTCTTGACGCCTCGCCTCTTGGCCCTCCTCCCCTTTCGGATAGCTCTTTTACGGAATGAGCCCTTGCGCACCTTCACCCTCACAACCACAAACCCCTGCTTTGCCCTATACCCTAAGCTCCTTGCCCTGTCAAGCCTTGTGGGCCTCTCAACCCTTGCTATGGAAGGTCCATGGCGCCACTCAATGAGCCTCTGACGCCAGATTTCCCTCATCTCACCCTCTTTGGGTCTCTTCCACTGCTCTGCTATGTATCGGTAGACCGATTTTGACATCGCACGTCCTCCTCCGGGATTCACCCAAATGGGCACATCCCCCGGGTGTAAGTGCCATGAGAAAACCATATTTTAACTTTTCTAGGGTTTCGCACCCCCACCCCCGGGGCCGGTAGGGGGAAAGAATTAAAATATCCCACATCACTCCTGCCCCCATGCTGGAGGACACAGAAATAGTAATAAGGCTTCTTCTGGCAGCCCTTATGGGTGGTATTATAGGCCTGGAGAGGGAAAGGAAGCGCTCCACCGCCGGGCTCAGAACGCACATGCTGGTCTCTCTGGGCTCCTCGCTACTCATGATACTGTCTATCCTTATACCGGAGAGGCTCAGCGGCACAGCCAATTATGGTGACTCCATAAGGCTCGCTGCCGGGGTAGTCACGGGTATAGGATTTCTAGGTGCAGGCACCATAATAAAACACGGAAGTACAGTGAGGGGCCTGACCACGGCCGCATCCATATGGGCGGCCTCGGCCCTGGGCCTTACCATAGGGGCTGGTTTTCTACTGGTGGGGGCCATGGCCCTTCTTATGATCTTGATTGCGTTGTACGGGTTGAAAGGAATAGATGAGTATCTTGCTAGACGATACGGAAGGCACGTAATCTACCTTCGTTTGAGGGGGGGTAGAAGGACACCTGCTCTGAAAAAGCTGGGGAACATGTTGGGGGACCGGCTGAAAAAGGTAGAGATTGTGGATATCAACGAAGAGGGTGTAATTGAAATAGAGGTCTTCACAGAAAACCTCCCGGTGGAGGATATGGGAGGGATTATCGAGGAGCTCGGGAGGGGCGCAGAGGTTGTGGGGATTGAGGTGATCTAGAGCAATCCTCTCTTCTCCAGCTCATCAAGCGCTAGCTTAATCTCCTCTTTCGGTGTTATGAAAGAGGTCTCTATAATCAAGTCGTACAGCGAGAGGTCGTAGATGTCAATACCGTAAATGTTCATGTAGCGACGCCTCTCGCTCTCCTCCCTCTCCCTCATCCTCCGCAGAATATCCCTGAGATCTCCCCCCTCCCGCTCCTTAATCCTCCTGGCTCTTATTCCTGGATGTGCATCCATCCAGATGGAGAAGCATTCTACCCCCTCCATTTTGGCCAGAGGTCCAGTCAATCTTCCCTCAGCCACAACTCCTCCCTTTTTGATCTCGGCTAACATGAGTCTGTCAAGCTCCTTATCTATCTCCTCCTTCTCCTCCGCCATCCTAGAAAACTCCTCAAGCGTGAGGCCCCTTCTTTTGGCCTCCTCTCTGAAGATCTCCCCTGCGTAGACGTACCTCAGACCTAGGATTTCTGCTAGCTTCTTTGAAAAGGTCGTGGTGCCTGCCCCCGGGGGCCCTCCTACAGTTATAATAAGGCCTCTTTTTGTGACCATGGGGCGAAAAACATTTTATTAAATAAAAGCTATTCTTAGCAAACGGGCAACTGAAAAATAAAGGCAAAAAGGTTTGAGGTATGACCAGCTCTGATGATTTTACTGCCGCTAAAAAAAAGATACTCCAGTACACAGAGGAGATGGATAGGATAGCCAATATGCTAAAGAAGGTGAAGGCGGAGATTAAAAAGAGAGAGGAGAACTTAAAGAAACTGGAGGAGAAGATAAGGGAGTCGGAGGCTAGGCTCAGGAAGAAGGTGGAGGAGATAGAGAAGAAGGATCGTCAGGTGAGAGAACTTGAGGAGAAGATAGCTCAGAAGATGGAGGAGCTCAGGATACAGGAAACGCAGCTACACACCAACTCGGCGCTGGAGTTTTTAACATATATGGAAAGGGAAAGGGAGCTTAAGAGGAGGGAGGAGGAGCTCAAAAAGGTGGATGTTGAAAGCCTGAAGAGAAGGATAGAGCAGCTTGAGGAGGAGCTGAAGAAGAGGGAGAGGAAGATTGAGGAACTTGAAGTTATGATCAAATCATCTGGAAGGGGAGGGACCACAGCAGCGGTTCCGGAAGGTGTGGAAGAGCTTCTTGCAGAGCTTAAGAGGAGGGAGGAAGAACTTGATAGAAGGGAGGAGGAGCTGAAGAGAAGGGAGAAAAATGCCATAAGCGGGGTTAGGGAGGCTGATAAAGACCTGCTTAAGATTATTGAGGAGAGGGAGGCCCAGCTTGAGAGGCTGGCTGAGGAGCTGAAAAGGGAGAGGGAGGAGATCGCTTCAGAGTATAGGAGGCTTTCCGAGCTTGAGAGAAGCCTCAAGCGCAAGGAGGCAGAACTGGAGCTTAAAGAGAAAACCGCCAAAGCGGCTAGCACCTCCTCTGGGGTGGACATAGAGAAGATAAAGAAGGATGTGGAGTCCGAATATCAGAAGAGAGTGCAGATGCTGGAGAACTTCTATAAAGAGAAGATGAACACCCTCCTGAAGAAGATCGAGGACCTGGAGGCGAGAAACGCGGAACTCCTCTCAGAAGCGGACCAGCTCTCTCAGGAGAGGATGAGGGTGACGCTGATGGAGAGGGAGCTGAGGGAGAGAATAAACGAACTCGCCTTCCAGGAGGACAGACTCTCCAGACAGCAGGAGATGCTCCTCAAAGAGAGAAAGAAGCTGGACGAGGAGAGAAGAAAGCTTGAGGAGCTCAAAAGAGATGCGGGAGGTGCTGGGCTTTTGGAGAAGGTGAGGGAGAAGGAGAATCTCCTGAAAGAGATGGAGAAAAAGCTCAAGGAGAAGGAGGAGTTCCTCCGTAAAAAGGAAGAGGAGCTCAGAATGATGGAGGGGAAGGTCATTGATAGAGGGCTTATCCTAGAGGAGGAGGTTGACAGACAGAAGGCCCTAACGAAGTGCAGAACGGGTATAAGAAGGTTTGACGATCTCATGCTGGGAGGCCTTCCATTCAACTCCAATTTCATCCTCTACGGCCCTGCGTACTCCGGGAGAAAGACATTTATCAACATATTCATAGCAGAGGGCCTCAAAAGAGGAATACCAGCCATATACATCACCACCCAGCATACACCTGAAGAGATAAGGGAGATGCTGAGAATTATTCTTCCCAAGGTAGAATCCTACGAGGAAAAGGGCCTTCTTAGGTATATTGACATATACTCCAAGCCCATGGGACTTGAGGAGAGCAACCCCCACACGATTTATATCAAGGGTCCCACGGAGCTTGAGGAGATAAAGGAGGCCATCTACAGCATCCAGAAAGATATTCAGGATTACCCCTATCACAGACTGGTCATGTACAGTGCTTCCACTCTGCTCGCATACGTGGAGCCCATGAAGATCTTCAGGTTCTTCCAGAGCCTTAATGCCCGCAATAAAATGATGAATGCCGTGGCGATATACGTAGTGGATCACGGAATGCATGAGCCGGCGGTTATACAGACCCTCAAACACGTAATGAGCGGTTTCATAGAGTTCAAGGTGTCGGAGCAGAAGTACCAGCTCAGGGTGGAGGGTGGGGGGGATGTGTTATCAAGGGCGTGGATTGAGTATGTCTTCACCGATAAGACCTTTGACCTGAGAGGGTCCTTTGCCCTGGACCACATAAGGTGAGTGTTGAGTGTGAGGTTTGACTATAAGTTGTGGATAGAGCTGGACGGGCTTAAGCTGGGACATGGTCGTATAAAGGTGCTCGAGTCGCTACTCAGGACGGGCTCCATATCTGCCACAGCTCGGGAGCTCTCCATGAGCTATCGCTACGCTTGGGGCATTGTCAAGAAGATGTCCAGTGCGAATCCCCCCCTGGTGAGGGTCTGGAGGGGCGGCCCCGGGGGTGTTGAGGTGACCGAGGAGGGCAGAAGGGTAATTGAGAGATACCGGGAGATGGAAAGAGGTGTGGAGAGGGTTGTTAAATACGGCCCATCACCATCCATAACCGTTGATGGGGTGGTGCTCTCCGGTGGTGAGGTCCTTCTTGTGAAGAGAGCCCGTCCTCCCTTTGAAAACATGTGGGCATTGCCCGGGGGCTTTGTGAGATACGGCGAGAGGCTGAGCGAGGCCGCTGTAAGGGAGGTGGAGGAGGAGACTGGTTTGAGATGCGAGATCCTTCAGTTCGTGGGGTTTGAGGACAGTCCTCTGAGGGATCCCCGGGGACACACAATAACCGCCGTCTTTCTGCTTGAGGTAACCGGGGGCGAGCTCAGGGGTGGAGATGACGCTTCAGAGGCTCGGTTTTTCTCCCCCAATAACCTGCCGCCCCTTGCGTTTGACCATGGGGACATACTCAAAAAGGCCCTTAGAGGGAATCTTTGAGGAGCTTCGCCAGATGGTCCACATTGTCCCTGTAGACGTCCAGAACACTCTCAGCCTTCTTCAGCGTTATGTTGAAGGCCATGCGAAAATCGCCGAACTTGAGCCTGTACGCTTTTCTGGTCTTTTTCCTCTCCCCCTCCCCTAAGGGCTCCTCCAGCTCCACCTGCACCTCATCTAAGAGCTCGTAGCCTTTAAGCTTGTTCAGGTAGTAGTATAGGGTGCTGCGGTTCTTTCCCAGGCCCAAGAGGTCTAGGAGCTCGTCCACCGTGAAGGCCCTTGTGGGATGGGCGAGAAAGCACTCCGTGAGGAGCCTGTATCCAGCACTTTTGGGGTTCTCCTCCGGGAGGTATCCTATGTAATGGAGGAACTTCAGCATCGCCTGTTCAAGGTTCTTCAGGTCCCTCAGTGATGGCTCATCAACGAGAACAAAAGTGAAGCCTGCCATGGAAGACACCGAAGTTAAATGTGAAGGGTGTATAAAAAGGATTTTGAGATATAGAGTATAGCGAACGCTCTACCCGGTAATGCGTTGTACAGTCTAGCAGCTCTACACCTCTCCTTTTAAGCCGCAGTTTGGGCATACTACCTCGTCGGGTCCATCCGCCGTAGGCACCAATCTGAATTTCACCTGACAGAAGGGGCAAACGTAAACATCGCTGGAGGGGGAAGGCGCAGCAGACCTTGAAACCATGACGGTGTAGATGCGCTCTTCTTCGTTTTTAGAGAAGGCGTCCCAGAGGAAGATTATCCTCTCTTTGAACCGAGGATGGCTCCCAAAAACAGAGAAGGTATAGGAAGAGGAGACATGCCTGAACAGCCTCAGGTGAGGCCCCCTCTTTAGAGCCTCCACGAGCTGCCCCAGCTCAACGTAGTCCAGTGAGTAGTCCTTTATATGGCTGTCAAACTCCCTCCAGTCCAGAATCTTTGGCTTCAATAGGGGTAGCTCCCCTCTCCTCTTCCTTTCACTTCCCCCGTAGTTCCTCACAAGCTCCCTTGTTATCTCCTCAGCCTTGTCGGGGTCTATAACACCCTTCAGTGACTCCTCAAGCTCCTTCCGAAACTCTCCGCCGGAGAGAACACCCGCATCAAGACGGTATCTCTTCTGCAACGTATAGTATATCCCCAGGATGGTGTCGTCCCTCTGGCCGATCTTGATGAGGGCATTAGCCATAGGCAGAAGGCCATTTGCCTCAGCAGAAAGAAAATCGGCCGCATACTCGGAGTATCTCGCCATGCTTTTGGCTATGGGGCGAGTGATAACAGAGAGGGGGAGTAGGACAAGCAGGCTTGCAATAACTGGCTCTGCGTTGAGGTGCTCTGGCAGGTTCTGAATAAGAATGAGTATAATCCATATGAGCATAAGAGATGGACCGATCACCGCATTGTTATAGAAAACGTCATTTCTCTTCAAATGGGCCATCTCATGTCCTAGGGCAGCCATCAGCTCATCCCTGTTGAGGGTCTCAACCAGGCTGGAGGTGAGAACGATCATGGAGGAACGGTAAGGCTTCAGAAGGATTATGTCCGTGGTCATTGCATTTGACATGTTCCCCTCATAGACGAAGACATGCCTCACATATCCCACATCCATTTTCTTCTCCAGCTCTCTGACCATCTCAAGGATCTCCGCAGAGCGGTACTTACCAAAAACCTCTTCCGGCTTTGAGGGATCAACTCGTCTGCCCTTCCATGAAAGTAGAAGGAACATCACAGGACCTGAGAGGACACGAGAGAGTATAGCGAATTCGGTGATAAGAACCACGGGGAAGAGATAAACCGGGTAAGAGATCACAAAGAGCCTCTCGGTGACCCCCGGGGAGAAGCTCCACATGAAGATTAAGATGATTGCCAGAACAAGGAAGGTGTTGAGCAGAAGAAGTATGTTCCTCCTCAACTTGTAACCTCTGATTACCTCCTGGTAGTTTTTAGGTGTGAACATCTGAACGCTATTCAAGAAGGTGTAATGTACTTTATTCTTTCCTCGCCCTTAAGGATGTTTTATTATCCTCCTCCCTATCCCTGTATGATGAAAAAGATAGGTTTCCTCCTGAATCCCTATGCGGGAATGGGGGGCAGGGTTGGGCTCAAAGGAACCGACGGGGTGGTGGAGGAGGCCATAAAAAGGGGGGCGACCCCCGTCTCCCCCGGGAGGGCAAAGGAGGCAATTATGGCTTTTAAGAAAGAGATAGGGAGAGGGGGGGAGGAGTTTCTCATCCTCACATGCTCCTCTCCCATGGGAGAAAACGTTCTTGAAAGCACCCTCCCGGGGAGCTACAGGGTTGTCCTTGAGGTGGGAGAGAAGACGGAGGCCGAGGATACCCGGCGGGCGGCAAAAACTTTTGTGGAGGGGGAGGTAGACCTGATTCTTTTCTGTGGTGGGGACGGCACCGCTAGAGACATCTTCGAGGCAATCGATGCCAGAGTTCCCATGCTGGGAATTCCTGCGGGGGTGAAGATGCACTCGGGGGTGTTTGCGGTGAACCCCCGGGCCGCGGGAAGACTTCTTGCTATGTTCCTTAAAGGTGAGGTTGAGACGGCACCCGTGGAAATTGTAGATCTGGACGAGGAGGAATACAGAAGGGGAGGGTGGGTCATAAGAACCTTCGGGGAGGTTGTTGGCCTTCGGGAGAGTACCCTTATTCAGTCCACAAAAGAGCTTCAGAGTCTGGAGGGGGAGAGGGAAGCACTCGGTGGAATAGCGGACTACCTGGAGGAGCTCATGGAGAGGGATGGTGATGTCCTCTATATCCTCGGCCCTGGGAGCACTCTGAAGAGGGTGGCGGAGAGGATTGGAGTGGAGAAGACCCTTCTGGGGGTGGATGCGTTATATGGGGGGAGGGCAGTGGGCAGAGACCTCTCCGAGTCCGACATTCTGCGGCTTCTTGAAAAATACCCCCGGGCGAAAGTGGTTCTAAGCCCTATAGGGGGGCAGGGTTTCTTCCTAGGCAGGGGAAATCAGCAGATCTCCCCGGAGGTTATAAGGAGGGTGGGGGTGGAGAACATCGTCGTTGTATCAACCCCGGGGAAGCTTTTGAGAACGCCCCTTTTGAGGGTGGACACGGGGGATCCAGATCTGGACAGAGAGATAGTGAAAAGGGGCTACGTGAGGGTTATAACGGGCTATAGGAGGGAGAGAATGGTCTCCTTGAGTGGGGTCTGAAGATGAAGTGTCCGAGGGATAATAAGAAAAGTTTATTACGCCTTCTACCTACTGCTAAAATGTATGGTGAACAGAAACAAAAAGGAAAAGGACGAGTTAAGCGACGTCTACGACGGACCGCTTAAGGAGAGAAGATATGGTCTGAGGATTGACGATGAGGTGGAAATACTCTATATTGCAGGGAACGAGCTCAGGTCAATAAGGGGAAGACTTCTAGAATTCAAAAACGACATCGAGCTTGTGGACGAGGAGGGATACTATCACCAGATAACCTACGACTGGGTGGTGGACATCAAACTGCTGAAGCACAACAGACCTCCGCCCTCCAAGGACAAAGAGCTTCTCAGTATGAAAAGGCCGAAGAAGGGCTCTAAGAGAGCCACCCCTCCACCCCCAGACCAGGCCTATTTCTGATGTCTGATTTTCCCGCAGTACCCTGAAGGAATTCTCTGTTGATATGAATTGGGGGGTCTTTAACGGGAGACGTAACCAAATACGACAATGGTTAAAGTTATATACGATATTGAGTTATGGGATGGCGTATGACAGACGACGATGATCCAACATATTTTCTTTTCCAAAAGAGCTTCTCCAGAGCAAGAGAGAGAATGATTCAGAAGCTCTCCTTTGAAATCATTCAGTCGGGAAACCCCTCGGAGACCTTTCGCTCTTGGAGGGAGGAGTTCGGGATAACCCAGCAGGAGCTGGCCAGGGAGATGGGTATAACCTCCTCTCAGCTCAGCGACTACGAGAACGGCAGAAGAAAGAATCCCTCTCTTACCTTCATCAAAAGGCTGGTGAATGCCCTTATATCTGCGGACGAGAAGAGAGGCTCACCAACCATCAAGAAGTACTCCTTGGACATTGTGGATGAGGCTATACTGGACATGGGCGAATACCCCGTCAGAATCTCCCCGGAGAAGTTCATTGAGATGATAGACGGTCAGCTGGTGTGGGAGGAGGGTTACAGGAAGGTTATGAGGCCACTTGTGGGATACACCGTTGTGGACTCCATAAAGGCTATATTGAACTACTCTGCGATGGATTATCTGAAACTCTACGGCCGCTCAACTGAGAGGGCACTGATCTTCACCGGAGTGATGTATGGCCGCTCGCCCATGGTGGCCATCAGATCACATCCCATAAAGCCTGCTATGGTTGTCTACCACAAACCGGGAAAGGTGGACCCACTCGCCATAAAGCTCTCCGAACTGGAGGGAATACCCCTTGTTGTGACCCACATGGACCTGAAGAAGCTCATAGAGACTCTCAGAAACGTCTGCTGAGCAGAAACTTTTTGAAAGAGGTGAAAAAATGGATGTAGGGATTGTTACATACGGTGTCTATGTCCCCTGCTACAGGATCCTGCCGGAGGAGATCGGCAGGGTGTGGGGGAAGGACGGCGCTGCCGTGGGTAAGGGACTCATGGTGGAGATGAAGTCCGTCCCGGGCCTTGACGAGGATACGGTGACCATAAGCGTGGAAGCGGCCAGAAGAGCCCTGAAAAGGAAGCCTGTGGATCCCAAGGAGATCGGTGCAATCTTTGTGGGCTCCGAGTCACACCCATATGCCGTGAAACCCACCGCCACCATTGTGGCCGAGGCCATCCAGGCGGCCCCGAACCTGACCGCAGCGGACTTCGAGTTCGCCTGCAAGGCGGGAACCGCCGGAATTCAGGCCCTCCTTGGGATGGTGAAGGCTGAATACATAAAGTATGGGGTCTCCATAGGTGCGGACACCTCCCAGGGCGCTCCTGGCAACGCTCTGGAATATACGGCTGCAGCCGGAGGAGCGGCCTACGTGATCGGAAGAGATGATGTCATTGCCAGAGTGAATCATACGGTCTCCTTCACCACAGACACACCCGACTTCTGGAGAAGGGAGGGCATGAAATACCCCAGTCATGGGGAGAGGTTCACCGGAACCCCTGCATACTTCAGACACATAACGAGCTGTGCGAAGATGCTGATGGAGAAGGCCGGCACAAAGCCGGAGGATTATGACTATGCAGTGTTTCATCAGCCCAACGGGAAGTTCCCTTTAAGGGTCGCAAAAATGCTGGGATTCGCAAATGAGCAGGTTATGACGGGCCTCTGGACACCGAAGATAGGAAACACCTACTCCGGCTCCATGCTTATCGGCCTGGCTGCCATACTTGACGAGGCGAAGCCCGGGGATAGGATTCTCGCCGTCTCCTTCGGCTCCGGGGCCGGTTCGGATGGATTTGATATAACGGTCACAGATGAGATTAAGAACTTCAACCGCTCAGCTGCACCGACTGTGAAGGAGCTGACATCGGTCTACAAGGTCATAGATTATGCTATGTATACCAAGTACAGAGAGAAGATAAAGATGGAGGGGGAGTGAAAATGAGAGAGGTTGCAGTGATCGGAGTGGGAATGACAAAATTCGGTGAGCACTGGGAGAAGTCCTTCCGAGAGCTCGGGATAGAGGCGGGCTACAGAGCGCTTCTGGATGCTGGTATAGAGAGCAAAGATGTGGACGCCCTCTTCGTGGGCAACATGTCCGGTGGGATCTTCCTCGAGCAGGAGCACATCTCCTCCATGGTCTCCGAGGCCGTTGGGATGACCGAGCACAACGTCCCAGCCTTGAGGGTGGAGGCGGCGGATGCCTCCGGCGGGGTGGCCTTCCAGCAGGCGGTTCTTGCCATCGCCTCCGGGGTCTATGAGACCGTTGTTGTGGGAGGGGCGGAGAAGATGTCCGATCTCACCAGCATTGGAGTCACTGATGCTATGGCCTCCATGGGGGACAGAAGCTGGGAGGGCCTCTTTGGGGCCACCATCCCCTCCCTCTACGCCCTGGTAGCCCGCCGGCACATGGCGGAGTTCGGGACCACAAAGGAGCAACTGGCCCACGTGGCGGTGAAGAATCACTACAACGGAGCTAGAAATCCCTACGCCCAGTTCAGGAGGGAGATAAAACTGGAGACCGCCCTTAGGGCCTCCCCCGTGGCCGAGCCCCTGGGCATGTTTGACTGCGCACCCATATCCGACGGTGCCGCTGCGGTGGTTTTGACCACCCTTGATAATGCGAAGAAGCTCTCTGAGAAGCCCGTAGTGAAGGTGGTGGGCCTGGGGCTTGCCACGGATACCCTTGCCCTGGCAAGGAGGAAGGAGATAACCACATTCAAAGCCACGGTAGCGGCTGCCAGAAGGGCGTACGAGATGGCCTCCATAAAACCCTCCGACGTGGATGTAGCCGAGGTGCACGATTCCTATTCCATCGGAGAGATACTTGCCATAGAGGACCTTGGCTTCTTCAAGAAGGGTGAGGGAGGTCCAGCCACAGAGGAGGGGAGGACCGCCCTTGGAGGGGAGATACCGGTGAACCCATCCGGTGGGCTGAAGGCCAGAGGGCATCCGCTTGGGGCCACAGGTGTGGCTCAGATCGCGGAACTTGTCTGGCAGCTGAGGGGGGAGGCTGGAGACAGGCAGGTGAAGGACGCAAGGATCGGCCTCGCACAGAACGTTGGAGGGGTTGGGGGCACCGCTGCGGTCACTATCCTGGAGGTGATATAGATGCCCGTTCCAAGGTACTGGAGATATCAGGACCAGAGGTACAACCTTGCAGGCTCAAAGTGCGGGGTCTGCGGGGGGGTATACTTCCCCCAGAGGCCTCTTTGCCCGAAGTGCCACAGAGAGTCTTTGGGAAAGATGGAGCGTGTCACCCTCTCAGGAGAGGGCAGGATAATATCCTACACAGTGGTTCACGAGCCACTCATTGATTATGAACACCAGGCCCCCTACATCATGGCGCTGATAGAGACCCCTGAGGGACCGATCCTTTTGGGTCAGATCGTTGACGCAGAGCCGGAGGAGGTGGAAATTGGCAGGGAGGTGGAAGCTGTATTCAGAAAACTCCGGGAGGAGGGGAAATCCGGGACTATACAGTACGGGTATAAGTTCAGATTGAAGCGGTGAAGAGCACCCGCAGTTAAGCCTGCGGGCTCTTTTTTCTCTTTTTTTAACAGGACAGTAGGAAAGTAGGGTGGGCCTATAAAGAGGCGATGGAGGGCGTAAACCCACTTTACAGAAGGGTTTCAAGGTGAAAATGCTTCTTTACTCCGCTACTCCCTCTGGGGAGGATTCGCAATCCCCCCTCGGAAAAGTTTATAAGGAGGTGAAAGAATTTGCTTTTTGATGCTTTGGAGCAGGTGCGCAGAAGGAAGACCTCCCCGGGGGGGAAAATGGAGCAAAGACCGTGCCTATGATTATGGAGAGAAGTGTTCAATCCAATAGGAGATGAAAAAGGATGGACCCTAGATTGTGGAGTAAGGATGAGGAACGAATATTCTTTAAGAAAACACTTGAAATTGCGACTCCAGAACAGCTCTTCTATTTAACAGACGATGGGAGATTCCTAGCCTATTGGCCCAAAAAGTATAAGGGGAAGAAAACAACTCTTCAAAGTAGAAATGCCTTTATTGGAAGCTATACCGAAAAATGGATCAAGGATCTGCTCACACCTCTTGCCAGAGAATTTGAGGCATATGCTATTCATAATGTAGTATGTGATGAGATCGGGCTTGGTGAACGTTCTCCTGCTGATGTGGCGATAGTTAAAACCCAAAAAGGGAACAGAAACCTGAAGACATTCTTCTTTTGGTTGAGGTGAAGATGTCTATTGTATGGAACTGGGAATACCATCCAGAAAGTGGCAACTTGGATTGCATTGGAGATTTCACAACACATCAAGGCAATCCCGGCTTACTGCGTTCTGATACAATGCTGAAGGCTATCGGAAAAAGCATCAATATAAGGGTTTCAGGATATCAATCTTCTAAAATTCCAATTATAGTTGTTGGCAACACTCCCATAATGAAGACATACTACAAGAAGGTTGATTTTCTCAAAAAAGCGGGAATTATTCAGGGATTTTATTCGGTAAATCCAAATCCTTTGGATAAGCCAAGTAAAAATAACATTAAAAGCACTCCCGAAAAAGGATTTCTAAGAGTAGACAAAATTAATGAGCTATATAACAATCTCGAGCACATAATCGAAGAGGATAAAGAGTTCTTTTCATCAATGCTTCCAAAGAAAGAATTGGGTAGAATTATAGAAGTAGCAAATAGAGAACCTACTTATGAGAAAAAGGCAGAGAAATTTTTAATATTACTTAGAGGGATTAAAAATGAATAAAAAAAGAAAAGGCACAAAAACGAGTAGATTCGGGGTGCCCGGTAGAATAAATCATGATTCTAGCGAATTTTATGCAAGTAGATTATATGAAGATTTTCCTACTGAGAGAAAAGTTAAGTATGTAGAGAATGACATTCCTAAAGAATTTCTAAATAAGATCTTCTGCAAAAGTAGTGAGAATATGGAGGAATTGCCTAATAATAGCGTTCATTTAATGGTTACTTCGCCCCCGTATAATGTAGGAAAAGAATATGATCAAAATCTCTCCTTTACAGAATATAGGGAATTCTTGAAAAGAGTGTGGAAAGAAGTCTACAGAGTCCTAGTTCCCGGTGGCAAAGTTTGTATAAACATTGCAAACTTGGGAAGGAAACCGTATATTCCACTTCATGTCTTTATAATCAAAGATATGCTGGATATTGGGTTCCTTATGAGAGGGGAGATTATCTGGAATAAGGGCTCAAGTGCTAGCCCATCCACTGCCTGGGGCAGTTGGTTGTCTGCTAAAAATCCCACTTTAAGGGATGTGCATGAGTACATCCTTGTTTTTTCAAAGGATACCTTTAAAAGAGAAAATCCCAAAAAAAGAGAGAGTACAATATCAAGGGAGGAATTTTTAGAGTTTACAAAAAGTGTATGGACTTTTCCAGCAGTTTCTGCGAGAAAAATCGGACATCCTGCTCCATTCCCTGAAGATCTACCGTACAGATGCATTCAATTATACACCTTTAAAGGAGAAGTTGTTTTAGACCCATTTATTGGAAGCGGGCAAACTGCAATAGCTGCTATAAAAACGGGAAGGTATTATGTTGGATATGAAATAAATGAAGAATATGTCAAACTAGCAGAAAAACGAATCAAAAGTTTTTTACATAGTTTCAAATCACCTAAACTTTTTGATTATCTTAGAGAGGAAAAGATTGATGTGCAAGACAGTATATAATAGCGGACATTCAGATACGCATCGCTCCACCCAAATTCGGCCTCCTTGAACTTCGTATGTCGGCCATCCGCTAAGCGAAATCGTAGGCCTCGGGCGTTTTTGTTTTTTGTTTTGTATTGAAGTGGCATCAAAGTATATTGACACCAAAGGGTATTGGTTTGACACCAAAGCTAAATATTGTTGGCGTATTAGGGATAATTGATACCTATGTATGAGCATGTGAATATACGGCCGAAGCTATCCCAAAGAGCAGACCTTCTAACCAGGGCGTTAGTAGGCATGTATGAGCATGATAAGATGTTCCTAGAGATAATTAAATGTTGTTTAAAGAATATTAAAACATGGTGGCTAAAATGAAAGTAGATATGAATGATGTGGAATACGTGACAGAGACCACTCTAACTATTCGAGGTACTCGTAGGCGAACTACAGTTCCAAAAGTAATTGTAGATAAATTAGAACTAACTAATGGTGACAAGATTCGATGGTTGCTCTTCAGAGACGGAACAATCCTCATCACAAAGGTTAATAGGTGATTTGAGGATGTTTGACTTGTTTATAGTACTCATATTATTGGCAGCATTTATGGCAGCTTTAATTGACACCTCCCTTGGTATGTGCTATGGTACTATTCTTGCCCCGATCCTTTTGATGGTGGGATATTCCCTTGAAGTAGTTGTTCCCACTATACTTTTTTCTCAGGTGATTGTTGATATAGGTGGTGGTTTAACCCATACCAAAGTTAGAAATTTCACCAGAAGGGATCTAAAGGTCGCTTTGCTTGTAGCTATTCCAGCGACCATTTTCGTATCTTTTGGTGTATTTTTAAATATAAATCTACCCAAGATAATCACAAAGACTTATGTTGGTCTAATTGTTACTATTTTGGGTCTTTTACTTTTATTGGGAATAAAGCTTAGGAAAACATCTAATAGACTTGTTTTCATATCTAGTATAGCAGGATTTAACAAAGGATTTATGGGCGGTGGTTTTGGTCCTGTTGTTGTATCCGGGCAGATGGTTCTCAATCATGATGTTAGACCATCTGTAGCAATAGGCGACATTGCGGAAATTCCTGTATGTATTGCCGGATTGCTGGCTTTCGCTGTACTTGGTAACTTATCCCTCCTGCCAATCTATCTTATTGTAACTGTTCCTGCATTGGTAGCATCACTTATTGGACCGCACATAACAATGAAAATCGGTCGAAAAAACCATGCTGAGAAGGTGATAGGAGGAACGACAATCACCCTGGGCTTGATAACCTTATTAAAGATCATTTTGACTGAGGTTTGGTAAAAAGATACGTAATTGGGGTTTATTTTCTATGAGTCCCCCCATAGCGTGAAATGCAACATAAGGTCCGCAACTCTCGCATCAGTGTTTGCCGCTCACTTAATAGCGGACATACGTCCCTCCCATATTCTGCCCAAGTTCAGTAAAGCCGAACTTTCTATGTCCACTAGACGTTGAATTGGAAGGGGGGCCCCGGGGACCCCTCCCCGAACCCTTTAAAAACCACCTCCCCACAGTCCCCTCTCATTCCCGGGGCTTAAATGACAATCCAGCCCTTTCATCTCAACCCCCTCAATCCTGTCCCATAAACGGGTCCTGCCCCATCCAACAAATGAGATCTCCCTGTTGCACAAACGAGTCCTGTCCCAGTCACTTCCCCTCATGAGAAAGATTTATTTTTCTGTAAATCTATACTCACCTGTATGGAAGCCTCTCTGCATCCGACAGAGCT
>Ga0164318_10000223_pt1 | contig 39063 bp, 39 predicted proteins | sample GuaBasSedimGuay9_FD_113734 | JGI IMG/M metagenome (GOLD analysis project Ga0164318, IMG submission 113734) | Subseafloor sediment microbial communities from Guaymas Basin, Gulf of California, Mexico - Guay9, Core 4571-4, 0-3 cm | ecosystem: Environmental > Aquatic > Marine > Hydrothermal vents... | reverse complement strand
GAACATAATGATAAAATACCAGAGGGAGAATGGTCCCTGTTTCTGCCAGAGCTTCTTTTCCGGGGGCGTATTGACATGCAGGTCTGGTTCCTTTTGATTGATATTAAAATCCGTTTTTTTCATGAGAACCTCCAACTCTGGGATATGAAGTGGTTGCACCGGGTAAACGGGGAGCACGCAATAGAGGGTCCCGAGAGGATTTGCTGATCTCAAAATCACATATCAGCGGTGTGTGATCGGACAAGGTAATCTGGGGAATCTGGAAACCGGTGATGTGTATCTCCGGACTGTGGAAGATATAATCCAGCTGCCGGCGGGGGGCTCGGCTGGGGTGAGAGGGCTCACCGTTTCTGTTGGCATTGTGGAGGCCCGTGGCGGCCAGAAACAACTCCAGTTCCCGGGTGCCGCGCAACACGTTGAAATCTCCGGCAACAATGACGGGCTTTTTGATATTTTTGAGCATGCCATAGAGATCCTGCAACTGATATTGCCGGTGACGGAACTTGATGGAGAGATGCACGAGAAAGATGGTGCAGTTTTCCAGTTCCAGTTCAATGACAAGGCGTTTTACCCCGTTTTGGAAATAGTGAAATCGCTGGGCCACAATTTCCTGGTTTGTCAAGACGGCATTTCCCTGTTTGTTGAGCAGGGGCATCTTCCGGGCCATGGAAGAGGTGGAATATTTTGTCTGAAAGACATGCTGATGTTGCAGAGCCCAGGCGATGGCCTGTGCCTGATTGTTTTTTTCAGATCGGAAAGACCCGCTGTCCACTTCGATCAATCCGATGATATCCGGGTTCATCGACTTTATGAACTCTACAATCTTTTTCAGATTACCATTTGTGTGTTTGAAATACCCGCTGTATGGCACCGGAAGGTGGAATTGCCTCCCAATCCCCGCTGCATAGCGGATATTATAAAGAAGAAATCGCATAACCGTTTTTCCGCCGTTTTGAATTTTTTGCTACGGTAGTATAATAAGCATTTTTTAGGGAAAGAAAAGTTCTTTCTCGGGCGGATTTGATGAAATGGGCAAACAGGAGGAAAGGTTCATCAGGGATCCAAGTTCTTCCTAAGCTGACAGAAAAACGGCCAGAAGGACGGCAATGATTCCGTTGAGAAAGATTCCATCAAAGGTTCCAGCGCCGCCTATGGAAACCAGTGGGGCACCTAAGTTTCCTATTTTTCTCAGGTTAAGGATGTCCGCTCCAATCAAGGTGCCGATGGTCCCGGAAATGTACGCTACAACCGGTGCGCCGTGGTAGGCCACAAAAACGGAAATGAGTGCAGCGAGAACAGGGGGTAAAAAAGCGGGAAGAGCAATGCCGACGCCCTTGATCGGCTTTGCAAAGCGGTAGGTAACCATGGTGATGATGGCAGTTGCTATGGCCGCCCTTCCCCAGAGGCCGGTTTTGAAAAGTAGATAGATTGATATGAGGACCGGAATAACCGCACCTCCAACATTAACTGCAAGGACGGTCTCCATTTTTTGCCAGTTCGGGATCCTGTACCTGGAGCCAAAGAAACGGACCATTGTCTCATCAGTCATGGTGTGCTGAGGTATCTTTTTTATGGGAATGTTTATAAAACTCCCGACAAGGGAAAAAAACAGGGCGGTAAATACATATTCGCTCGGAATACCGATTTTCGTAAACGCCAGGGCAATCAAGTTAATCTGGACCATGAAGAAGAAAAACACGATGTAGAAAAAGAACAATAAGATAAATATAAACGCAAGAGGGCCGAAGAACATGATATCTCCTTGAGGATAATCAAATGGTGCGGATAAAATGGAACCGATTTTTTCACTTTATAGTATTATTTATGGATGGTCAATCCGGCTGACGTCGTGGCGGGTAAAGTACTATTGTTGACAAATGGTGGTGAGGAATTATTTTTCATGCAGGCGAGAATGGAGATAAGAATAACTTGTTAGATTGACTTCGCAAAAAGCCGAAAGTGGGGAATTCGAAATAGGCCGGCTTCGAAAGGAAGTGAGATCATGGCAAGGGATTACTATATCGTTCTCGGGGTCAGTAAAGACGCGAACCTGGAAAAAATCAAGAGGGCGTACAGGAGGATTGCAAAGAAATACCATCCTGACACAGGAGGGTCTGCGGAAGACCGGGAAAAGTTCCTGGAGATAAAGGAGGCCTATGAAACTCTGGCCGATGAGGCATCCCGAAAAAGATATGACCAGGAACTTGAAAAGAAAGGCTCAAGGCTGAGGATATCAAATCTACCTGAGGTCGTGAGGCAAAGGTCTTCCTTTCTTCATGAGATAGACTCCCTGTTTTCTCCTGTGGATGATTTTTTCTCCGGGTTCCTGCCCGGTTTTTTTAAAAGAAGGGAACAGAGAGGAAAAGACCTCTATGTTGAAGCCATCCTTTCTCCTGCCGAGGCAACACGGGGCGGTCTCATCCCCATGACGGTCCCGGTCATTGAGCCCTGTCCACGGTGTGGGGCCCGTGGAATGTGGAATGGTTTTTTCTGCCCGGTGTGCCACGGATATGGAAGGGTCCAGGAGGAAAGGCACTTTTCCCTGAGTGTGCCTCCCCATGTGCGGCATGGGACTGAAGTACGGGTGTCCATGGAGGATATCGGCCTCAACGATACCTATCTCAATATAACGATTCTCATAGATTCCACTATCGATCAGGAAGCGTGGTAGGCGATGAAAAGAGCAGGTCATCCTGCCTTGACATGTATGAGGTGTTTTTCTATACTGCGTTCCTGATTTGTTGAAAGGACTGTTGGCGGAAACCGGAGTATCTACTTGAGAGGGAGGAGAACTCATGAATGAAGCAGGAAACGGCCAGCCAGGAACAGCACCCCCGAAACCCCCCGAAGTTAATCCCCCCAATGCCACACAAACAAAGGCTGACCCGGTGAAACGGATCATTGCCATAGTCATAGATGGTGTGGCCACCATGATCGTGGGGTTTATTCCGTTTGTGGGAGGAATTATCGGTGCGCTTTACATGCTCTTCCGCGATGCCTTGCCAATCGAGGCCCTCGAATACAAGAGTATCGGCAAGAAATTCCTGAAGCTCTCTGTGGTGAAAACCGAAGGATCGCCCGGGAGGATTGATTATGCCACCTCTGCAAAGAGAAACTGGATGTTCGCGCTCGGGCCGATCATGATGTTTCTCCTTTTTATCCCGGTTATCGGATGGATCCTTGACATCCTGATCGGGATCGGCTGTTTTGTCATTGCCATCATTGAGCTGGTCAAGATTTTTTCTGACGAACAAGGAATCAGGCTGGGAGACAAGATGGCCGGTACCAAGGTTGTGGAAGACTAATCCGGTTTTCTCAACATGATCCTCGCGTCTGCCACCACGCATTTTTCCGGGGAACAGAGGACGGGATTCAGGTCAATGGATTCAATGGATTCGTGGACATCCATGACCAGGTCGGAAAAGGCAAGGAGTGCCTTTGTTAAGGCCTCCTTGTTGACCGGTTTTGATCCCCGGAATCCTTCCAGGAGCTGATGAGCCTTGAGGTTCTTGATCATGGAAGAGACGTCCTTTTCCTGCAGGGGAGCCATCCTCAACACGGTGTCCCTATAAATTTCCACTTCCGTGCCCCCCATCCCGAAAAGGATAATCGGACCGAACTGTTCATCAACCTTGGCTCCGATCATCAGCTCCCTCCCAAAGCCCATCTCTTCCACGAGCATGCCTGCAAACGCCTCCATTTTACTGAATCGCTCCCAAGTGTCATGGAGCTGTTCATCGCTCTCAATCCCTGGGACAACTCCCCCCACATCTGATTTATGGAGAATTTTCGGGGAAACTATTTTGGCGACCACCGGAAAACCGTGCTCCAGGACAAACTGGAGTGCCTCCTCCATACCAACGGCACACACAAACCGGGGAACACCAATTCCGTATGAGCGCAGCAGTGCCTTGGCATCGGGTTCAAGAACCCACCCATTTTGCCTTGATGCCTCCAGGATTTCAGTTATCTCTTTTTTCAGCATGGCTGACATCTCCTTAACGCCTCGGCCATAAGCACGGCAGCTTCAATGGAATGGGAGACGGGGACCCCATTTAGTTCAAATCCTTCAATGAGCATCCTGAATTTTTCAACGTGCGGCACATAGGCAATCAAAGCCTTTCCTTCTTTTTGGTAGATACTGCTCAGCCTGGCACCAAGGTCGGAGGTAATGCCCGGGAGATACGGGAGAAGAAGCATCAGGACACAGTCTATCTCCGGAATGGTGCTCAGGTGCCGTGCAGTGGAAACAAAATCTTCGTCCACGGCACTGCCGGTCAAGTCAATGGGGTTGCCGAGAGAGGCAATTGTCTTGATACTCCTGGATAGATCTTCCCGGATCTTTTCCTGCTCCCGGGTTTCAAGACCGGGGACAAGCAGCCCGTGAGCCGAACAGACATCCACTGCCATGGCGCCGTGTCCGCCACTGCCGGTGATAATTCCTATCTTGCCTTCAACGGGTTTCTGATAGCAGCTCAGGGATTCACAAAAGGAAATCAATTCAAGTTCATCCCTGGCCTCCACCACGCCCATTTGCGCAAGAACCTGGGAGAAGACTTCATAGTCTCCGGCAAGGGATGCCGTGTGGCTCGAGACCGCGCGGCTCCCCCCCGGGGTCTTGCCGGACTTGATAACGATAACCGGTTTCGGGCATCGGGATGCGGCAAGAACAAAGTCGCGGCCTTCGCCCTTGGCAAATCCTTCAACATAAAATGCAATCACTTTTGTGGCAGGGTCTTTCTCCAGGTATTTGAGGAGATCTATTTCTCTTACCATGGCCTTGTTCCCGATACTGACGCCCAGGGAAAGCCCGATACCTTCTTCCTTGAACTTGAGCATCTGGTCCACCAGGATGCCCCCGCTTTGACTGACAACGGCCACGTTTCCCGGGTCAGGTCTGACCATACGTTCAATGGGGAGAAAAAAGGAATCAACAATGGTGGGGGCGTAAATCCCCAGGCAGTTGGGTCCGATAAAAGGGAAATCAGCCTTTCTGGCCATGGAAACCAGGGCATCTTGCAGGTCGGTGCGGCCGGTTTCCGCAAAACCGCCGGATATGACCGCCGCCCCACCTACTCCGGCCGCGATGCATTGGGAAAGAATTTCAGGCACATGGTCCGCCCGTGCCGCAATCACGGCAAGGTCAATCTTTTGAGGGATGTCCGATATTCTTTTGAACACGGGTTCCCCTTGTAATGAACCACCTTTGGGGTTGACCGCAGAGACTTTGACCGGATACCGGAGATGATTCTTGTTAAAGACGACGTTGGCCGGGTGCTGGTCGTTATTGAGTGATACACCGATGACCGCCATAGTTTTTGGCTGAAACAACGCTTGGAAATTCATGATGTAACGCTCCTTTCTTACATCCTCCCTCGTCTGATGATGGATATGAGAAGCCAGAACCCCATGATAGCTGCGATGACAAAGCCCGCAAGCCCAATGATCGGTATTTCGTGCCATTTGGGGGGGACCCCCGAGAGGACGATCAGGGAGGAACCGATGATCAGCGCCGCCAGGATGATGGCGAAGGCAATGCGATTGCTTATTCGGTCATGGGTGGAAAGCATGGGCTCCAGTCCCCGGTGTTCGAATTCCATCTTTATTCTGCCCTGCCGTGCCTGCCGGAGGATCTCCCGCACCTCCCCGGGGATTTCCCGCAGGAGATGCAGGAACTCCGAGCCGGAGTCAAAGATGTCTCCGGCAATCCGTTTCGGGCGGAGTCGGTCCATCTGCACCCGTTTAATAAAGGGTGCCGCCTGCTTGGTAGCATCAAAATCAGGGTCCAGCATCTTGCCAAGGCCCTCTTCGGTCGCAAGCGCTTTGAGCATGAGAAAGAGGTCCGCAGGAATACGAAGCCGGTGCCTGGTGGTTATCTCCATGAGATTTTGGAGGAGCTTCCCCATTTCCATGTCCTTGAGGGGGCGATAGAAATACTTGTCTATGAATTGTGCAACATCCCTTTCCAGAGCAGTAAGATCTGTTTTTTCATCGGGCGTTGTGAGGGCCATGAGGGCACGGGCCGCTTTGGTCTCGTCATGCTGGACGATTCCCATGATCAGGTCGGCAAAATCTTCCCGGGGCTGTCTCCTGATTCTTCCCATCATGCCGAAATCCAGGAAGCATATGATATTATTGGGAAGTATGAAGACATTGCCGGGATGAGGATCTGCGTGGAAGAACCCGTGGATGAAAATCTGTTTGAGGATCAGGTCGAAACCCCGCCGCGCGATCTTTCGTGTGTCAAGCCCCGCTGCATCAAGCTTCTCCAGCTCTGATGCCTTTATGCCGTCTATATACTCCATGGTGAGTATGCGCTTGGTTGTGGCTTCACGATAGACCTTCGGCACGTAGAGGGTCCTCTCCCCGAGAAACTGGGCCGCGAACCGCTCAGCATGGGCAGCTTCAAGGGTATAATCGAGCTCCATCTCCAGGGTCCGTGCAAATTCTTCCACAACCCTCGTGGGCCGATGGATTTCTAAGGCTTTCAGGTGCCGCTCCATGAGGGTGGCAAGATGCAGCATGATTTCAAGGTCAACCTCGATGAGCCTCTTGATATCAGGCCGCTGCACCTTAACGATCACCGGTTCCCCGTTGATAAGATTCGCTTTGTGCACTTGACCGATGGAGGCTGAGGCCAGAGGGGTTTCTTCAAAATCCTGAAAAAGGCTTTCAAGAGGACGGCCAAGTTCTTTTTCAATGCTTTCCTTTACCAGCTCAAATGGAAAAGCGGGGACATGGTCCTGGAGTCTTGATAGTTGCCGGAGGAACTCCACGGGCAGGAGGTCCGGGCGGGTGGACAGGATCTGCCCCATCTTGATGAAGGTGGGGCCCAATTCCTCAAAGGCCATCCTCACCCGCTCCGCCCGGGAAAGGGTCTCAATTTTTTCTCTGCGCTTCCGGGAGATCATCTGCAGGCCGATCTCCAGATACTGCTCGATCTTGAGCGTATCGATCAGGTCTCCAAAACCGTACTTGAACAGAACGGTAAGGATCTGCCGGTATCGCTGGATGTGGCGGTATGTTCTGCTGATCATGCCAATCTTGCGGATGTACATACAGTCTCCTTCGTTAAAAGGGTCTGGAGAGAAACGCCCGGGTTCATACAGTCATGATCAGATAAATCAGCATGAGGACGCCGATTGAACCCAACAAGAGGGCCAATAAGACATCGGGAGCCACTGATGGACGAAACGTATCTTCCGCGATTTCCTTTTCGGTCTTGAGAAATCGATAGGTGGAAAGGATTGCAGCAGCAGCTCCCAGAAAAATCAGGAAGAGCCCGAAATAGCTCAAACAATTGCATTTCCCGCTGATTTGCCGGAGACCGATTGCCTCGTCCCCGAGTGGCGAGATGAGAAATTTTTCAATGATAAAGCCGAATGCCATGATGCCGAGGCTGGTCCTGATCCATGCGAGGAAGGTTCGCTCGTTCGCCAGGTGAACCCTGCGGTTTTTCACACGGGCCCGTTTTTTTTCTTCCGTGATATCTTTTTTGAAAAGGGACATGGTTGTAACTCTTAAGCGGGCTCTCTGTCGGTGTTTTGGCTCTTGATCCTGGAGGCCCCCGGGATCAGGGTCTGAGTGCTCACCACTCCGGGGAGCTGGATAACCGTGTCATGGACAAACTGGCCGATAATTTCGGCATCGGAAGCAAGCAGGTTCCGGGTAAGCAGGATCTTTACCAGCATGTCCACATCGCCGTGGACTGAATGGACCTCCTTCACCTCGTCCAGGGCAAAGAGCTTCTCCATGACGACGAATTCGTTTTTCGGTTTGACGCGCATGAGGATGAATGCAGTGATCTCCCGTTTCATTTCCGGGTAATCAGTTCCTTTCATAGTGGCCATTTTTTTTCTAAATTCCTCCATGTCCTTTGGGATCAGTCGATCGATCCCGATACCGTATTTCCTGGCCTGGCCCCGTTCCCACTGGTGATAGGAAATGTACGCATAGAGATCAGCAATGGTCCGTTGGGGGAAAAAGTGGATGATCCCTGATTTTTCTATCAAAGCATAAAGCGGGCTGTAAATGGTCTTGTGCCAGTCGGCTGCCGCTTCTTGAAGCGAAACAGGTACCGATCCCGCTTTTTCAAGAAATTGGCGGTGATTGGTGATCTGTTTTAACAGGTAGCCATATTGCCCTACTTCTGTCAATGCAATAGAGTGGGAAAGGCCTGTTTTTTCCTGGAAGTCAATCCGTTCGCGGTAAAGGATGTTTTCCAGGGTGTTTTTGGAGGGGATCAGTTCTACGATCTGGGCGTCAACGTTTTTCAAGCCAAGCGCTTTTGCCGCGGCAATGCGGTGATTGCCGTCCAGGACATAGTATTCGTCCTTTATCTGGTAAAGTTTGACCGGTGGAAGGGCTGCTCCCTCTTTCATGGCACGCTTGATTGCAAGGAGCCGGTCTTTTGGGAGATGATCCTTGGGACGGAAGCGGCTGTCAAAGTCCTGATACCGGCCTACGCTTCCCACGATCTGATCGACTTCTACAGTATGGATGCCCCGTTTCATGGGCTCAAAGGACTCTTCTTTTTCCCTGACCTTCTCAAAGTCCTTTACCGAATCATCCGGATGGTTCCGTTTCAGGGCCTTCTTGAACATGGTAAGGAGATTACCCATTGGCCACCTCGAAGAGGTAATATCCACAGGTATTGATAACCCTGGTCCCGTTCACGACAGTTTCGCGGAGAGACGTGTCAGCCGCATCAAAGTGGATATGTCCATGGACAAAAACGCCTGGCGCATATTTATCAATGAGCCAGCGGAAGGTCTTAAAACCACGGTGGCACCGGTCCTCCTGATCGTGGATGCCTCTCGCAGGTGCGTGGGTGACGACCATATCAATGCCTCCCTTGAGCCAGATCCTGGGCCTGAGTTTCCAGACGGTCATTCGCATCTCGTTCTCCGTATATTGATGGGGTCCGCCATTGTACCAGTAAGAGCCCTCTAACCCCAGGATATTGATTCCCCTGAATTGGACCAGCCGTCCGTGAATGTCTGTACAATCTCCCGGGGGCCTTGACTGATGCCGTATATCGTGATTGCCGTGCACATAAAAAAGGGGGATCCCAAACGCGTTCGCAAGAAAGCTGAGGTATTCCGGCGGCAGGTCTCCGCAAGAGATGATCAGGTCCACCCCCTTGAAGCGACCCGGTTCAAAGCGATCGTAAAGAAGCGGTTCCACATAATCTGACACAGACAGGATTTTCATACAAAGACCTCAACGGGGGACCGGACCAAGGGTAACCTGCACAAAATCGTCCGGCCGTATCCACTTCTTAAAAGCGGTCCGCACTTCCCGGGCTGAAATGTCCAGATACCGTTTTGCTCCCCGCACCGGTTCATCGAGCGGAAGCCCTTCTTCTGCCAAGGCAAGAAGAGTCTCCCCGATATCATCTATGCTTGATTCAGAGAGTGGGATCTGCCTTACCAGGAGCGTTTTTGCCCTGTTGAGTTCTTCGGGAGTGACCGGCTCTTTCTGCATCTGTTTCAGGTTTTGGACAACAAGCGCTCGAGCCTTGGATACATTAGGAGGGTCACAACCATAGACTACCCCGAAGACCGCTCGGGTCTTCCGCGCCTGGAGGAATGCCTGGACCGTATAGACGAGCCCGGCCCGTTTTCTGAGGTCCCGGTAGAGTCTCGTGGCGTAGAATCCCCCGGAGAGGACGTTTAACCCCACCTTCAGCGGGTAGTAGTCGGGATGGGTTCGGGTAACCCGTAGGGTTTCAACCAGGGTCACCCTGTCCTGGACCCGGCTCTTGTCGGGCACCACGGCGGTTGCAGGTCTGTTCAGGGGCACAGGCGGCAGATCCGTCTCGGGTCGGGGTCCTTGTGCTTTCCAGGAGTGGAAATATTTTTCTATGGTGGCCCTTGCTTCTTCAGGGCTCACTTTTCCGATGAGGACAATGGTGGTGAGATCCGGGCGAAACGCTTTTTTGTAATAATTCCTCACCTGTTGAAGGGTCAGCGACTTGATGGTCCCCGGGGTGGCCTCTCGCTGTCGAGGGTCATTTTTTGGATAAAGCCTTGAGAGAAGAGCGCGTTTTGATAAGTACGACGGGCTCTTTAGCTTGCCCGCCACGTGTGCAGCGGTTTCCTCCCGAACAATCTTGAATGCCCGTGGCGGCAGCGCTGGACGGAGAAGGTTGTCGGCGAGGAGTTCTACTCCCCGATCGAAATGATTAGACAGGACCTGCAGCGAAAAACTCCTTCCCACCTCAAGGTCAGCGGCAATATCGTCCACCTCCTTCTGAAAACCCAGGCGATCATGGGTTGCGGTCCCATAGGAAAACAATCCTTCCAGGACATCAGTAATGCCTTCCTGGCCAACAGGCTCCTGCAGTTCAGGCGTGTTCTTGACACGTCCGTAAAGGCTGACGGTGTTGCTGATGGTCTCCGGCTGGATAATGAGGCGCAGGCCATTGTTCAGGCTCATCTCCACCGGATGAACTTTCGATGAAGGGACCGAAGGGAGTTTTGTCGCCTTCCTGGCCCATGGTGGCAGTCTTACCGGTTTTGTCTGTTTCGGGCCGAAGGACTCTGTTCCCTGGAAGCCTTTTGAGGGGACAGGTTTTCCTGATTCATGGGGTATCAATACGCCGGTGACGGCAGTCTTATTCTGAAGATAGGTTCGGGCCACCCTGTTCACATCTGCGACCGTAACGGCCTTTATGGCGGCCATGGTTTCATCAGGAGACTTTTTTCCTTCAAGGGTAATGGCCCTGGCCCATACCCCCGCAAGGCCTTCAATGGAGTTTTTCTGGAATTCCGCAGCCGCGATTTCCTTTTTCTTCGCGGCTTTTACGAGGTCCTCCGGGAGACCGTTTTTCAGGGAGTCGGCGATGATCGTTTTCAGCAGCCCAACGACATTCTTGGGTTCTTTTCCTTTGGGAAAACCGGCTATAGCATAACCGAGTCCCACGTCCTTAAAGGCGCTGTTATTGAATCCCGCAAAAAGGACCTTTCCATCAGCGGCCAGACCATAGAGTTTGGCGCGCTGGCTGTCCAGTACGTCAGCCAGGATTTGGGCCGCAGCGAAATCCGGACTTCTGTATCCAGGAAAACGGTAGGCAACAATTGCCATTGCATAGGGCAGGTCTGATTCAAGCTGTATATGTTCCGGCTTGAGTGGCTGGAGCTTTACCTCCGGCCTTTGGGGCAGGGGACGTGAAGGGATTTCCCCAAAAAGCTTCTTGACCAGAGGAAGGGCCTGTACCGGATCTATGTCGCCTGCGATTACCAGAACGGCATTGTTGGGTACATACCAGGTATCGTGAAATTTTTTAAGCATGGCGCCGGTTGTCTTGTCAAAAGAAGGGCGTGTCCCCAATGCGTCATGGGCGTAGGGAGTGCCTGCGAACATACGCGCAAGCAGGCGCGAATAGAACACATACATGGGGCTGGAAAGATCCCTTGCCACTTCCTGCTCAATGGCGCCTCTTTCTTTCGCCCACAGTTCCTCGGTATCCAGGGTGTTTTTCATTCGGATAGCCTCAATCCTGAGAACGGTCTCCAGTTCATCCGCCGGCACTGTAAAGTAATATTGTGTCACGCTCTGCCGGGTGAATGCATTTGACCTTCCACCCATTGCGGCTGTCAGGCTGGCAAGCTGTTCGGCGGAGAGCCCCTTGCTGCCCCGAAACATCATGTGTTCCTGGGCATGGGCCATGCCTGGAAATCCATCCGGTGCTTCGTTTGATCCTGCCAAATAGGTGAGGCGCGTGGTTACAACCGGTGCCAGGGTGTTCCGCACGATAACGACGCGCAAGCCGTTTTTCAGAGTAGCCTGGAGCACCTGGTTGTCAGCGGCTCCCCGTGCATTGCAGGAAAAGAACAGAAGAAAAAGCATAGCGCCGGTCAATATACGTGATGTTGAATATCTCATAGGTTGCTCTCTTTTCAAAAAACAGGTGAAAAAACGCGGCAGATGTCTTCGGAGAACTTGCGGATTTTGCTTTTTCCTGCAATTTCTTCCCTGCTGACTTCTCTGCATTCATGGAGGATGGAATTCATGACGTCCAGGACCTCTTTTACGCTTTCTCCATCATACAGGAACGTAGCGATTTCAAAATTAAGCTGAAAACTCCGGATGTCCATATTGGCAGATCCAACCACGGCCAATCGTTTGTCAATAGCAATGAGTTTTGCGTGGAGCATACCCGGTTGATAATGAAAGAGCCGCACACCGGCATGCAGAAGATCAACCAGAAATGAATGCCCGGCCAAGTCCACCAGTGGATGGTTGGATTTTTCCGGCATAATGAGGCGAACATCACAGCCCATCCGGGCTGCCAGTTCCAGGGCGGCAGAGAGGGCATCGTCAGGAACAAAATAGGGTGTCACCACCCAGATGCTTTCCTTGGCCCTGTTCAGGGCGGCGAGAACTCCTGAATAGAGAGGTCGTTCAGGCACGTCAGGCCCATCCCCAACCACCTGGAGCGTGTTCCCGTCACCGGGCAATTCCTGTGGAACCGGGCACAGGACACCGGGATCAAGAGACTCGTTGGTGCTGTAACTCCAGTCCTGCCAGAAGATGCTCCTTACGTATCGGGCCGCGGGCCCTGCAATGATCATTGAGACGTCTTTCCAGCGATTCTTGTAGGGCCTTGGCCCCATGTATTCCCTGGCCAGGTTCATCCCACCCATGAAGGCCTTGTCTCCATCCACGAGAGTCATTTTCCGGTGATTTCGTAGATTTGCAGACCACCGGCGGCGCAAAGGGAGCAGGGGGAGAAATACACCTACCTTGCCACCGGAATCCAGGATCGGTTGGACGAAACGACCACGGGTCCTGAGGGAGCCAAGGGCATCCAGGAGCAATCGTACCTCCAGGCCTTCCTGTGCTTTTTGTGCTAGGATGCGCACGAGGGCTTTCCCCACCTCATCCCGTCCTAGAATAAAAGTCGCTATCTCAATAGAGGTTCGAGCACCTTTCAGGAGATTGATGAGGGTTTCATATGCCGTAATTCCGTCGTCGATAATGGTGATCCTGTTATTTGTGTTCGGCGGGAACGTTCCGGTGCGTAACAGGAGTTGGGCTATCTTCTGATTGTCGGGCGGAAAGGAGTCGATAATGGTGGAACCCGCATCAGGGTTTTCATCCCACCTTCCCCAGTCCTTGCGCAGACTTACTTTTTTTACTCTCCTGCCGCCCATGAGAAAATAAAGCGGTACTCCCAGGTACGGGACAAGGCCGATTGCCAGAACCCAGGCGATGGTGGCACCGGGATGCCGCCGTTCCAGAAGGATCCTGGGGATGAGAATGATGGCGAGGAGATAGCCCGCAATTTCAAGGGAATGGGCAATGATCCACTGAGAGATGTCCATGCTGAATAGAGATACCATACGTCTCTTTGTGTTTTCAACCCTATTCCAGCTGGCTCACCCTTGTCTGCTATCTCCCCTTATAGAAGAGTTGCCTTGCTGATCGGTGAGCGGCAAATGAATAGAGAATGTGGAGCCCTTGTCCGGCTCACTCTCCACCGTGATGGTTCCTCCGTGGGCCTTGACCACTGCACGGACAAGACTCAAGCCCAACCCCAGTCCCCTTTGATGGCGGCTCCGGTCACCCCGGTAAAGGCGATCCCAAATCCTGGACCTGTCTTCTTCAGGGATTCCTGTCCCTTGGTCTTTCACCGAGAGGGTAACGCCGTTTTTTTCTTTCCAGGCCGCCATCTTTATTTCTCCTCTCCCTTCAGGGGTGTACTTGACGGCATTGTCAAGAAGGTTTGCCAGTACCTGGGCCATCCGGGCCGGATCGGCTGAGATGGTGAGGTCCTGGGGGGCCTGGACATCAATAGTAATGTTTTTATCTTCTGCCACATAAGCGTAAAGGTCTGCTGCCGAAGCGAGCAAGTCACGAACAGCAATTTCACGGCGATCAAGCCTCATGGTTCCGGTTTCCGCCTCTGAAATATCCATCAGGGTGTTGAGCATGGTGAGGATCTGGTCGCATTCCTCAATGCATCTTCCCAGGGTCTCCCTGCAGGCATCCCCTTTCAAGTCAGATTGGAGGGCTATTTCAGCAATGCCGCGAAGCCTCGTCATGGGTGTCCTGAGGTCGTGCGCCACATTATCAAGTGCTCCCTTCATTCCCAGGATCAGGGTTTCAATTTTCTCCAGCATACCGTTGAAGAGCCGGACCAGTTCATCCAGTTCATCACCGGTACCGGGAGCGGGAACACGAGCGGTCATGTCTCCTGTTTCAACGGAATGGACGGTGTGGATCAAGGCGCGAATGGGACGGAGGGCCCTGAAGGCCAGGAATGCACCACCCGCAAAGCCGAGGAGGACGAGGGGAATAATGACTGCGGCGAAGATCTCCCGAAATCGATCAAGCAGCTTTCCTGTTTCCTCGGAGGTCTGCCCTACCTGCAACCACCGGTGGTCCGGCAGTTGAAAGGTTTCTATCTGAAGAATATTTTTATCTTCAGCGGAGCGGAGCAACGTCCATTGACGTTCTGGATCGGGCGGAGTCTTTTCAAGGGTTTTGATATCAAACTCGGCCCATTGATAACCCAGTCTCAGGAAAAGGGTCTTGTTTTCCGCGTCCGCAATACGGATAAAAAAAGGTCTCTTCGGGTGGAATTTTTTTACAGAGTTGATTTCCTTTTCCAGGGCCGGAATGCCACCTTTTTGGTATAACAAGGCAAGTTCCTTCACCTTTCCCTGGATGGCTTCACGGCTGTGTTTCTCCAGGGTGGAAGAGACAAGGAAATAGGCAATCGCGAAGAGAAGAAAAGATGCGAGGATGAAAATAATGGAATACCAGGCCGTTAACCTGAAGCTGATGGTTTTCGGGATATTATGAAGGTCTTTTAAGAACATAGCCGACGCCACGGATGGTATGTATCAATTTCTCGTCGAAGTCCCTGTCCACCTTGTTTCTCAAACGGCACAGGAGTACATCTACCACATTTGTTTGGGGGTCGAAGTGGTAATCCCAGATGTGCTCCAAGATCATGGTCCTTGTAAGGATTCTTCCTTCGTTTCGCATGAGGTATTCAAGGAGCGCAAACTCCCTGGGCTGCAAATCGATATTCACCTCGCCCCTTTTCACCTCCCGCGTGACAAGGTTCAGACTCAGGTCGCCTGTTTCCAGGCGAACCGGGTCCTCTGATGTACTGTTTCTCCTGATGGCGGCCTGGATTCGGGCCAGGAGTTCTGCAAATGCGAACGGCTTGGTGAGGTAATCATCACTACCGGTCATCAGGCCCTTGACTTTGTCGTCCACGGAACGCCTGGCGCTCAGAATAATAATAGGCACCCTCGTATTCTTTTTCCGCAGCTCACGGATCAGGCTCAGGCCGTCCAACCGTGGGAGCATGATATCAACGATAATCGCGTCGTAGTTTTCCCCGAGTGCCAGATCAAGGCCCTGCACGCCATCAGCGGCATGATCAGTGGCAAAGCCAGACTCTTTGAGGCCCTTGGCCACGAAACCGGCAATTTCCAGATCATCTTCCACCAACAGGATTTTCATGATGCATCCCCCTATCGCACCCTGATTTGCACATACCCGGTTCTGCCCGTTCGATGATCCAGGGCGAGAAGCGTCAGTCGCTGGTGTGGCCGTAAGCGCCTGACCAGGTTCATAAGCCCCTCGAGACCCTTGACCGACCGCCCGTCTATTTCCAGGATCAGGTCACCCACTTCAAAGCCCTGTTCGCCAAGGGGCCCTGATGGGTCAACCCACGTGATAACGACGCCTTTTCTTCTATTGAGCCCAAATTTCCGGGCGATCTTTGATTTCAAGGGAGCCGCATTAATTCCGAGTCGGGCCTTGAGGGAAGAGGCCTGCCTGCGGATCGCCTGCTCCAGATTTCCTATCTTGACCGGGATTTTCAGCCGTTTTCCATTCCGTATGATGGTGATATCCACTCTCCCTTTAATGGGACTGGTGGCCACTTGGTTCCTGAGGCTGCTCCCGTCAGGAATTGGTTTGCCCCGATAGTCGATAATAACATCTCCCCGGCGGATCCCTGCCTTTTCCGCAGGGCTTCCCTTTACCACGTCGGCCACGAGCGCACCCCTGGGTGATGGTAATCCAAAGGATTTTGCGAGTTCCGGCGTGAGGTCCTGGGTGCTTACTCCCAGCCAGCCGCGGGCTACTTTGCCATTCGCGATCAGGCTCTTGGCCACGTAAATGGCCATGTTGCTTGGGATGGCAAAGCCGATGCCCTCAAATCCACCCGACTGGGAGACAATGGCGGCGTTCACGCCGATGACCTCGCCTTTCAGGTTCAGCAGGGGGCCACCGCTGTTTCCCGGATTAATGGCTGCATCTGTCTGAAGAAAATCCTGGTAACTGCTGGGATCGGTGATCCCCCTTCGGTGTTTGGCGCTTATAATGCCCTGGGTGACGGTCTGGTCCAATCCTCTTGGATGGCCAATGGCAATAACCCAGTCTCCCACCTCCATTTTGTCGGAATCGCCGAACGTAACGTGCGGAAGGGACGATGGGGAGGATATTTTTATGACGGCGAGGTCTGTCTTGGGATCCGCGCCAATGAGCTTTGCATCATACTTGCTTCCGTCTGCAAGGAGTACGCTGATTTCCGTGGCACCGCCGACCACGTGATTGTTGGTAAGGATATAGCCCTTGTCATTCATGAGCATGCCGGTGCCGAGGCCCTTGAGCTCGCGCTGGAACTTGCGGGGCATGCCGGGCACGTCAAAAAAGAAACGAAAAAAGGGGCTGTTGTCAAAGGGCAGAAAAGGATTTGCTATTTCCTGGCGCTGGGTCACTTCTATGTGCACAACCGCAGGGATATTCTGTTTGGCGATTTGTCGAATGGCCGTTGTAAGATCCACGGCCTTGGCAGTGCCCTCTATTTGAATGAGTGTGGAGAAAAGAACAATGAAAAACACTGCGGCTAGAAGCCGCCGTGAAACAAGCTCAACTGAATGGCGGTTAAATTTATTCTTCATCATGAAAAGCCTCCTCTTGAACAAAGGATACCATGTTTTGTCTGTGATGGAATAGAATAATATGGGTTTATTTCGCGGAGATTTCAAGAAGGTTACAATTTTGAAAGGATTGAGCGTTTCCCATTTCTCGAGTACCCTTAAAAGGACCTGGGAGTAGCCTAAAATGGCCTGGAGAAGAGGACCCATGTTGATGTGATGAACATTACGGGGATTTGAGAAAAACGAAGGTGAAAAGCCAAAAAACCGCGTAACTTGCCAGAACGGCAAGGAAATTCCAGTGGCCATGATTTTGAAAGAAAAGGTCCCATTTGAAAAACCATATATTTTTTAGGTACTTTCCCTTCAATGTGGGGACGAAACGGCTCACGTCCCGGCAATAGGCCTCGTAATCCTGCCCAAATATTCCTTTCAGATGCTCTTCCTCGCGTTTTACCCGGTTGGCCATGTAGAAGTAATAGAGAACGGTAAATACCAGTAAAATCCAGACATTGCCCAGGAGAAAAAGGCACCCGAAAAGGAGGAAAAAACGGCCCAGGTACATGGGATTCCTGGCCAGCGCGTACGGGCCTTGAATTGCAAGGGATTTGTTTTTATCCAGTGAACCGAAACACCAGGACTGGAACAAGGACCCGAAAAGGGTGATCAGAAACCCGAAAAGGAAGAGTCCGGAATCAATGTTCGGCACCAGGAGCACCAGGGCAAGGAGAAAAAGTGGAATGCGGATTTTTAGAAAAGACTTCCGAAGGGTCTTATTGTTGAACAACGCGTGTACGCGTTCTATTGCCTGATGAACCATGTTGTGCCATTCCTTTCTTGCGCTGGTTTTTGTGGGCACCATAGCATGAAGCGAGCGTACGCTCAATCTTTTTCAAGGATTCCGAGAACTCCGTTTTTCTTGACATCGTGGAGAGAAGGCTCATACACTTCAGCCAGATCTCATTCAAGGGGATTGAAGAGCAAAAAGGAAGAAGCTAACCCGCATTTCTCACGGGCAATCTACTGTGGTGGTGGATAGCCTCATGGCTACTGCGTTGCGCTTGAAAAATGACTTTGACGTACTGCCAGTACGCCTTCATCCATTTTCCTTCGCGCGCCTTGTATCCAAGGGACTCTCCACCACCTCGCTACGAAGGCCCGTGAGAAAAGCGGGCTAAAGAGGTTCGATGAGAAAAGGAGTTCTGATAGATTTTTTGATTCCGGGTTTGATCCTGGGGATTTTGACCGTCATTTTCCGGGTGACCAACCTGGATATTGCAATTGAAAGCCTTTTTTATTCCCCGGACAAGGGTTGGTTTCTGAGATACGCGAACCCCTGGATTTTCTTGTACCATTACGGGAACATTGCGGGGCTCGCTCTTGCGTCTGTCGGGCTTATCCTCTTTGTCTGCGGCTTTTTCTATCACAAGGCCATGAAATACCGCAAAGCCGCGTTGTTCCTGGGCCTTGTCATGGTCCTGGGACCGGGCCTGATCGTTAACACGGCCTTCAAGCACAACTGGGGGAGACCGCGCCCCAGGCAGATCCTGGAATTGGGAGGCACGCAGAAGTACCTTCCGGTCTGGCAGAAGGGTATTTCAGGGGAGGGAAAATCATTTCCTTCCGGCCATGCGTCAGTCGCTTTTTACCTGTTTACGCCTTTTTTTTTCTTACGGAAAAGCCGGAAAAAATGGGCCGTCTTTTTTCTTTTGCTGGGAATCACGTACGGGCTTTTTATGGGCGCGGCCAGGATGGTCCAGGGGGCCCATTTTCCGAGCGATGTCGTGTGGTCGGGGGGGGTTACCTATCTCACGGGCCTGGTGCTCGCTTGTTTCTTCAGGTTTGATAGGGGAACCGCATTCCAAGAGTCCGGCCCGAAGGATGAAAGTTGACTGCCCTAAGTCGTCTTTTCTTTCCAGCCTGTTCCCCGAAACAGTGTGAATTCCCTGCTTTTTCCTGATCCAAGATCCCTTGTGATGACCTGCAACCTCCTGACATCTTGGAACCTTTCCGCGAGACGACGAGGGAGGCCTGAAACGTTTCCCTTGACGACAATGAGACCGTCCCAGCCGGCTTTTCCGCTGGGGCCTCCCCACAGCTCATATTGGGACTGTATTTTGCCTTTTTCAGCCCAGCGGTAAACCTGCGGCTGCTGCGGCAAATAAAAGGCAAGCTCACTGGTGAGATACCGGTGGCCTACGGTCATCACGAACGTCTCTTGAGGGTGTGGAAAGGTTGTTTGGATTGCGGCCACCTTCCCAGCGAAGCCTGACCATCCTTCCAGTCGAACGAGGGGATCAATCCGGCTTCCCTGAAGGTCCGTTGCTTTTACCACAAGGGGAAGCGCATAGGCGAAGAGCGCCAGCAGGGTTCCGATGGCAATGCCCGGCGTGAAAGCCTTTTTCCATCGATCAATTCGGGTCTTGATCGTTGTGCTTCCCGTGGCCCATGCGGCCAGGAGAAGGATTCCGGAGGGATAAAAGGCTGCAGGCCAGTTCCCGTTGACCTTCTGACGGAGGGTCATGAGCAGGACGGCGGCAAGAGGCAGGCCGCCAAAGATGAAAAGGAAACGCTCTTTGCTTTCCAGCTTGAACAGGGAGAATAGAATAGTGATCGAGAGGGCCATAAGCAAGACCCAGGTAACTGGAGAGATGATGAACAGTTGGGTGCCGATGAACGCTGCGGGGTGTGTCAGAAACCCTGCGAGACCCGGAGCAGAAGAAGGGAAGTGATGGGCTGTATGGTGAAAGGTAATCCAGTTGTGCTGTGCATTCCAGTAGAGGGGGGGGAGAAGGAAAAGGAGGGCGGCCAGACTGCCGAGCCAGATCCAGGGTCCCTTGAGGAGATGTCGATGCTGGGACGATGTGGCAAGAAACAGGAATCCGCATGGGAAAAAGACCAGGGCCATCTGTTTACTCAAGGAGCCAAGCCCAAGGGAAAAGATCAAGGCGATGCCCCAGGCACCGCTCCGTTTCCCTGCTGTGAGAAATTGCCAAAAAAAATAAAGTGAAGCGCTCCAGAATAAAAGGAGGGGGGCGTCGATGGTCAAGAGCAGGTTTAGTGCCGCGTTACCGGGACATGCAGCCATGGCAGTCACACCCCAGAAGGCGGTTTTCGGCCCGTACATCCTGCGGCCGAGCAGAAATAGAAAGATCAATGTCCCGGTTCCCAGGAGCAGGGCAAAGATCCTGATCCCGAAAACAGTGTTTCGACCGGCCCAGCCGGCCAGGGCCATGAGCCAGCCGATGAGGGGGGGTTTGCTGAAATAACCCCAGTCAGGGTGGCGACCCCAATCCCAGTAGTAGGTCTCGTCGCCGGTAAGGTCATAGGGAAAAAAGGCAGTATAGAGTGCTCTGAACAGGAAAACCATGAGGATGCCTATCCAGAACCAGCGGTCCCAATCAATGTGACGTTGAAAATCCCGGGAGGCCTCAGTCACCTGCCCTCCTCTTGTTTCAAGCCGGCTTTTTCCCTCCGTTCCCGTGCGATAAGTTGGAGGTTGCGTGTATAAATGAAAACACCGGTGGCCTGGCCCACAATGAACACCGGGTCTTTTCTGAAAATGGCATAAGAGAGGAGGGTAATCCCCCCTGCGAGGCTGAAATACCAAAACGCAAGGGGAATAACACTTCTTTTCTTTTTTTCACTGTAAAGCCACTGGATAAGAAAGCGCATGGAAAACAGGGCCTGTCCGGCAAAGCCGACAATGAGCCAGATCATACTAGTTTTCAAGGTGTTTTTCCTCCATGATGGAAGGATGTCGCATACGTCTCTGGAGCCATATGACTCCAAGGAGATCTGTTATTCCTACCCAGAGACGGTTCCCCACGCCGTAGTGAGACTGACCACGTACTCGTGGCCGGTGGTTTACCGTGACCGAGCAGACCTTCCCTCCGCTCCGAAGGATAAGGGCAGGAAGGAACCGATGCATGTGATCAAAATAAGGAAGCCGCAAAAAGGCTTCCTTTGAAAAAAGCTTCAGCCCGCAACCCGTATCAGGGGTATCATCTTTCAGCAACCTGGCGCGTATCCCATTCGCAATGCGTGAAGACAGTTTCTTGAGGGCTGTGTCTTGCCTGTTCTTGCGGTGCCCACAGACGAGCGTGAGGCCGGGAGGGCTTTCCGGGCTCAGAAGAAAATCCCTGAGGCGAAGGATGTCTGAGGGATCATTTTGTCCATCGCCGTCCAGAGTAGCGATCCAGTCCCCCCGCGCCGCTGCAACACCAGTCCAGAGGGCGGTGCTTTGCCCGCAACAGTTTTCATGCCGCATAATGCGAAGTCGTTCAAATCCGGCCGCAACCCGTTTCAAACGAGCCAAGGTATCATCTGAACTGCCATCGTCAACGTAGATCAGTTCATAGTGGAGAACCGGGTCGAGAGCGCTCCTGATCTCCCTGATCAGGGGATCAATGTTTTCCGCCTCGTTATGCACCGGCACGACCACGGAAAGGTCGGGAATTTTCTTCTTTTCTGGCATGATGGCGTGTCTTTCCGGAGAAAAAACTGGTTTTGGATATTCTTGTTCGAAGGCGCAGCACTAGGCCTTATTCATCACCAGGGATTTTCCTAAACAGCGTATCACTTTTTCCCCTTCTGACGCAATAAGTTATAGAGGATGGTAGCAAAGGAGCACCTGGCCTTTTGTCGCTTCCGCCATGCCACGGGACTTATATACTTTTTCCCCTGCACCCAAATTCCCTTTTTTGCTGCTCTTGCCTGTTTTTCCGTTTCAAAATACGGGGCAAGATCAAGGTTCTTGGGCGACTCGCCGCGGTAGGCCTCGGCGTAGCCGGTCCTGATCATTTCAAGGTTTATGTTCTTTTTTCCCAGAAAAATCTCCCCCCAAAAGATTCCATATCTCTTCTCGCCATAACTCCTGAGGGAAACGCGTTTGTTGAGGACAAGTTTTTCAAGGTATTGCTTTGCCTCGGCACTGAATGGCTGCGCCAGGTCGTTGTCTTGAGGACAGAGTTCAGGGGCGTCAATTCCCGCCAGCCGTACTGTAATCTCCGTGCCGTGACCCGTTGCCCTGATCATGTCTCCGTCAAGAACCTCCTCAACCGTGAATTGTGCTGCATGGAGGGATATGGGAAGACAAAGCAAAACGAAAAAGACCAGCACGATGGCCGACAAACGCTCTGAAATACTGAGGTGAAAATGATTGTGAAGCGGACATAATATTTTCATGTTATTCTCTCTTGCCATTGGTCATGGCAGTATGGGTTTTCTCTGCAAGATACACGCCAAAAGTGCCTGTCGTTGGGCCTTCATTTGCGCTATATCTCCTTTTATGAGTGCACAAGAGCACCTGAATGTCAATGGTTTTCATTTATTGTCATGCCAATATGTCAGTTCACGGTGCCTTCATCATTGACGGGCAGGGCTTCATGTGTTAGAGGGCCAATGAGCACTCCACAATATGTCCGTCGGAAGGTCATGAAAAATGAAAACTTCGACAAACTATCTACCTGCCGAAGGGGTCGGTTCCGGGTGGTGCTGGATTCCGGCCGCGGCCTTCCTTGCTGCGGCGCTCATCATAGAAACGACTGGAGGCAACCGGCAGCTGTTTCTTGCCCTTCATCAGGCAGGGTGGAGAGTATCGCCTGTGGTCTGGCAGCTCGTAACGTTCCTGGGGGGTACGCTCACGGCACTCACTCTCATGTTGCCGGCCGCCCGAATTCATGATCAACTCATATGGAGCGCCGTTCTGGCAGGGCTGCTTTCTCTTGTCTGGTCGCATGCGCTGAAGGCCTGGCTCCATGTGCCCCGTCCGCCGGCGGTCCTCGGCCCGGAAGTGCTCCATGTGATAGGCCCGATGTTGAAACACGGCTCTTTTCCGAGCGGTCACGCGACAACGGCCTTTACCATGGCGGGAATTGTCGCACTCAGGCTGGAGAAGTGGCCGTGGCGGCTCTTTTTCCTGGCCCTGGGCACACTGGTGGGTTTCAGTCGCATAACGGTCGGCGTGCATTGGCCCGTTGATGTCCTCGTGGGAGCCGGAGGCGGGTGGCTGACCGCAGGCACAGGCATATGGCTCAGTAGAAAATGGCCTGCCGGACCAGTGCTGAGGCGTATCCTCTTGATTCTCCTGATATTGTGCGCTGCGGCATTGCCGTTTGTTGACAGCGGCTACCCGGCGGCCCGCGGGCTGGCTGCCGCCTTGGCGATCATTACAGTTCCAATAGGGTTATTTACGCTCCGCGTTTTGTGGCATGAGGAGGCTTGAAGGACTTCTTCTTTTTCCGCCACACGTACACCGCCACCACACCGATACAAAAGAGGACCAGCCAGATACTTATCCTGTGTATATTTGACATGAGAAGTGCCTGGTTCTGACCGAACAGGAACCCTGTAAGAGCAAGAACGACGACCCAGATGCCTGCACCGAGGGCTGTGAAAACACAAAAAAGAGAGAAATTCATGCGCGCAAGCCCGGCGGGAAGGGATATGTATTGCCGGATACCTGGCAGAAGTCGACCCACGAAGGTACTGATATGCCCGTGCCGCTGAAAGAAGCCATCAGCCCTGTCCAGGGCCTTCCTGCTCACGAATAAATACCTGCCGTATTTCTCAAAAAAAGGTCTGCCAAATTGGATGGCCAGCCAGTAGTTGAATATGGCACCCAGGAGGCTGCCACACACGCCGCAGACAATGACGAGCCAGAGGGACATATCTCCTCTGAACGCCAGGTATCCGGCCGGCGCGATGACGATCTCACTGGGAAAAGGGAAAAAAGAGGATTCCAGAAACATCAGGGCAACAATACCCGGATATCCCCAGTGGGCTACGGTCTGGACAATCCACGTAATAACCTGGTGGAGCACGGTGTGCCATTCCCCTTTGACAGTGGTTTACATGCTGTTGAGCACAACTAGCCCGCTTTTCTCACGGGCTCTGTGCACTCAATAGGACAAAAACGATGCCATGTCAACAGGGGAAGGTGCCCTGCAAATCATCTTTGCCAGACCGGCATCCTGGCAGATGAACGCTGATGGTGTTGTTCTCTTTGGACAAATCGGAGCGGGGCCATTCGTTGGTCTTCAAGTTCTGCTCTTGCCTTGAATCGTCCCACAGGGTGGACCTTGACTCGCCGTGGCTGTTTTTTCACCTGCCTCCATTCATGTTTCGCCTTTTCACGTCTTGATCTGAATTGGGGAACCTGGAGGGCCTGCTCAACCTTGTGCTGTTGTTTTTGTCTGCCGAATGTTCGCTGTTGACGCACCGGCAACTTTGTCCTTTTCGTCTTGTTTCGTTTCCGGACCAGTTTTGGCGCCGGTGCCTCTCTTTTTTTCCGTAGGGCCCTTCTTTTTGCGGGATGATGAGCCGTGCTCCCAGCAGATGCGAGTTTCGGATACGCCGCATGTGGTTTCGGCAGCGTTTTCAGATTCGCATGACGGAGGTGCTTTTTTCTTAGATTTGAGGTGGTCTTATGTTCCCTGGCCACAAGGGTTCTCCGTGGCTCATATTTCTGTTTTCTGTCTATCCTGCGTTTGGGTTCCTGTTTCTTCCATGGTTTCCCGCGAAGTGTTTTCTGAGACGGTGCTGTCAGGCGCTTCCTTGTCGCGAAGGCCCCGGTTTTTTTCTTACGGTGGATCCGGAGGTGATTTCTATCCCGGACTATAAGCGTGTGGCGGGCGTACCTGTATCGCCTTTCCTTCACGATGATGGTTTTTGCGCGAACATTTTTTACGACAATCACACGCGGACCCCAACGATGGCGGCAGTAATATGGTTCGTAGGGGGCCAGCGGTACCCAGCCGATGGAGGGACCGGAACGTACCCAACCGACCCTTCCCGGATACCAGGTGAATCCGATATGGAGGGACGGTGAACCGAATCCGATACTGATTCCGGTGGCAGGCGGGGCCCAGTACCAGAGATTGTTTACCAGCACCCAATTTCCATAGTGGTGGGTTAGATAGCCGAATGGTTCTTCGGGAATCCAGCAGTAATCGCCGTGCCACATTATCCAAGTTCCCACGGTGAAAGGGGCCCATCCGATTCCAATGCGGACGGGACGCCACAAAGTGCGGTATGCCCCATCGTAATAGACCCTGACCCATCTCCCATAGGAGTCCAGGACGTATGATTCATCTGAAAGCGGCGGGGGAAGGTAGTCCCGGGATCTTCCATCTTCCTGCGCCCGCATGCGCCACAGATTGTCCCGTCGGTTGTTCCAAATCTCCCAGTCCCGGGCGAGAGTTCCTTTTCCGGCAGTGATCCGATGCCGCTCGGCCAGCAGAGAGGTGGACCCAGCCATGACCTCATACTCTTTCTTATCAGGCGTGTGGACAAAGGAAACCCGTCCCTTCAAGGCAATAACCTCGACAGACGCGTCATCCACGTAAATGTCAAAGCTGCTCCTGGAGGAAGCAGATACAGAACCGAAAGGTGTTGCAACCCTGATGATGGCATTTGATCCTTTGTTATAGAAACGAACAGTCCCCGCATCTATGGCGACATGGGTACGGTCAGCCTGGAGTGACACAATGTGCATTTGAGTATCATTGTCCAGCCTTATCCAGGTATTATTAGGGATGATCAGCTCGGCTCTTCCATCTCGACCGGACTGCAGGATATCATCTTTTCCGAAAGGAGCATCTTCTTCAGCGGAAATCCATTGATCTTCATCAGGAAGGTACTGGGAGACTGTCCCTTCAATATGCGATAGGCGGCCCACAAGGATAGCTTCTTCCGATCCTTCAGGGTCCCATTGGGCATAAACAGAAGAAAACGGTATGATGATGAGCAAAATGAGCAGGAGCAGGAGCTCTTCTGTGATTTTTTTCATATTGAGCCCTCCTTTTCGTTTCCGTTCAGGCGTTCGCGGGTTTCTCCCCGCATGAAACGTTATTTGCAAAGACGCTTTTTGCGGGAATTTTGTCTACAGGAGAATGGATATTTTCCCTGGACTCAACTAACCCGCACTTCTCACGGGTAATCTACTGTGGCGGCGGATAGCCGCATGGCTCCTGCGTTGCGCTTGAAAAATGACTTTGACATAATTCAGTGCGAAGTGCAAAGTACTGAGTGCAAAGTACAAAAATTGAACAGCATTGATCAGGGAAAAAACTTAGAAAGGAGGGCAGTATGAACGTACTGGTCACGGGAAACCTTCCGGAGAAAGTGCTGTCCCTGCTGGGAGAGATGCATGCTGTAGAGTTCCATACAGAGGACCGTCCCTTGGAAAGGAGCAGGTTCGTAGAAATGGTGGGAGACAAAGAAGGTCTCCTTTGTATGATCACCGACCGGATTGACGATGATTTATTGCAGCATGCTCCCCGGCTGAGAGTTATTGCAAACATGGCCGTGGGCTATGACAATATAGATATTGAGGCGGCATCAAAAAGGGGAATCCCTGTTTCAAACACACCGGGTGTTCTCACTGATGCCACGGCAGACCTGGCCTTTGCCCTTATGCTCGCGGTCGCGCGTCGGCTGGTGGAAGGGGACCTCATGACAAGGGAGGGCGGATTCAGGTTCTGGGCGCCAATGTATTTCCTTGGCCATGAGGTTTCAGGAAAGACATTGGGGATTGTCGGGCTCGGAAGAATCGGAAAGGCGGTTGCGCGGCGGGCAAGAGGTTTTGAAATGGAAGTCCTTTACCACAGCCGCACGAGGATGGCTCCCGAGCAGGAAAGGGAATTGGAGCTTTCCTATCGTGATATGGAAAGCCTGCTTTCCCGGGCGGATTTTGTGAGCTTGCATGTTCCATTGACACCTGATACACACCATCTCATAGGCGAAAAAGAATTGGCGATGATGCGAGAGTCCGCCTACTTAATTAATACCTCGCGGGGCCCTGTGGTGGATGAAAAGGCTCTTGTCAGGGCATTGGAAAAGAGAACTATCGCCGGTGCAGGGCTCGACGTGTATGAAGAGGAACCCGCCTTGACGCCGGGACTTAAAGAACTCAACAATGTTGTTCTGCTGCCCCATATGGGGAGTGCAACGGTCGAGACCAGGAGCAGGATGGCATTGAGGGCCGCAGAAAATCTGCTTGCCGGCTTGGTGGGCAAAAGGCCGGCAGACTGTTTGAATTGGGATGACATCCATGGGAATTCGGACCGTAGGGCATAGAAACGAAGAGTTTTTGACAAAGGAGGATACTAAAAATGGCCACCATTCAACCGAAGGGCGAGAAAGTAAGGCAAGCGGTCAAGTGGATTTCGGAGAAACGGAAAGAAGATGACCATGCCTCACTGTCGCGACTGATCGAAGAGGGAGCGGCCAGATTCAATCTCTCACCCAAAGATGAAGCATTTCTTCTGTCCTTTTATGAGCAGGAAGAACGCTAACCCGCATTTTTCACTGGCAATCTCCTGTGGTAGTGGAGAGGCCCGTAAGAAATGCCGGCTAAACATTGACAATATCCTCTTCGGCCATCTGGGCGAGAAGCAGCTTTGTAATCCTGATGAGGGCCCAGAGGACTGGAATAAGACAAACACTGCCGGAGAAAATGGGGACCCAGGAGCCGGGTTGGGGGACTGCTCTGATCCCTATGAGTATGGAAAGGGAAAGAACCAGGAAGAGATACCCCGCCAGGAGGAAACAGAGGCCGATAAGGAACCACAGGCAAAATCTTTTGAATGACGAGTCTTCCAGGTGGATCATTTCTTCATTTCGTCGAGCTTCTGGTTCAGGAACATGATCTGGTTTCTGATCTGGGCGTCTGTTTTTATCTTTCGATCAATGACCTCAGATGCATAAAGGGTGGTTGAATGGCTTCTCTTGACAGAACTCGCGATATTTTCAAGCGTTTCATCCGTATGCTGCCTGCAGAGGTAAAGATACACATTTCGGGGATAGGCATGCATCTTTTTTCTTGAATTGGATCGAAGCATTTCAGGATCGACGCGGTAATACTTGCAGACAAGTTTTTCTATGTCTTTAAGTCCGATGGTTCGATCGGGGGAAACAAGGCATCCAAGGACTTCTTTTGCAAGGTCAATGTCTATTCTGACGTTGAGGAGTTCGCTTCTGGCCTTGAGGCACTTGAGGGCACTCTCCATCTGACGTACATCATAATTGAGATTACGGGCAAAGAGAGAAAGAATGTCGTCAGAGAGGACAAGCCCCAACTCCAGGGCCTTTCTGGTGAGGATTTTTATACGTGTTTCATAATCTGGTTTGCCGATGGACGTGATGAGTCCCGAAGTAAGTCGGGAAGTCAGTTCCTTGGACATGCTTGGAATGTCTTTTGGTGCCAGGGAGCTGGTAAAAATAATCTTTTTGTTTTCATTGGCAAGGACATCAAGGGTGTATCCAAGCTCGAGCTGGGTTTTCTCCTTCCCGCTGAGAAAATGGACCTCCTCCAGGAGGAGGACGTCACAGGAGTGCCGGTATTTGTTCTTGAATGCCTCAATACGACCCTGTTTTAGCGAGTAGATCATCTCGTTAGTGAAATCTTCGGCGGTAATGTAATAAATACGACTTGCGGGGTTTTGATTTAATATGGCGTTGCCAACAGCCTGGGAGAGGTGACTTTTCCCCAAGCCTGTGTTTGCAAGCATGAGCAGCGAATGGTAATTCCATGTGCCTCCCTCAGCCAGGGCTTTAGACGCTGAGTACGCAAATTCATTGGAACGACCAACCACAAAGCGGTCAAATGTGTAGTTTGTGTTGAGTTTCCTGTGGCCGTTGTTTCGTTTCCCCGGCACATCCAGGAGCAGGAGCTGCCCTTCGTTTGCCACGAGAGGGGGCGGAAGAACCTTCCTCTTGATGCGCGCAACCTTAAAGCCGATAGCGCAATCAATGCCGGCCGCGGAACGGAGTTTTGCCTGGATCAGATCCGCATAATTTTCGGTAACCCATTTTTTTGAAAACTTGTTTGGGCAGGCGAGCACAACGGTGCCGTCCTTTTTTTCTGAAAACGTCAGTGGTTTTATCCAGAGGGAGAAGCTTGATTGGGACAGTTCCGCTTTTATTTGTTCTTTCACCCCTTCCCAAATGGCTTCCATAAAATTATGACTCCCTTTGAACTTTTGAACTTGCTGGAGATTGGTGCATTGTGACGGGTTTGATTTTCAAGACTGACAGAAGGGCTTTTACTGAAATCCGGGCCCGCTGTCAAAAGGTATTGCGGAGAGCGGTAATTTAGGTTGACTCCCTTTTTTGACAGATGCTAACATACATATATTACGAGTTAATTTCCCTGCTTCTGTGTAACTGCCTGTTTGACAAAGAAAAATTTGATGCGTAAGTTTGGTCGTGATATCAACATATTATTGGAAGAAAGAGATTTGTGTAAAAAAAATGTCACATTTGAGATCTGCTTTTTTCTCGCAAAAACGATGAAAATTGCCATAATTTCAAATTTTCCTGTCAATTTTTCCGGCTCTTGAGGAGGTTTTGAGAGCCACATTGAATCAGGCAAAGATTTTGCATCAACCCGGAAGCATACCGAATCAGAGCATAATCCTTTGAGCCGGTTCCGGTGGAAAAAACCAGGGGAGATTTTTTGAGGAAAAGAAAAAAATAATTTTTTTGGGGAGCAGGAGCATGGGAAAAAAGAAGATAGTGGTTCTGGCGGGGGGGTGGTCCGGGGAGAGAGAGGTATCGCTGGGAAGCGGGAAGACGGTGTATGATGCTCTGGACAAAGAGCGGTATGACGTTGAGCTGTATGATCCCAAAGACCACCTGGGGACCCTCCTGGAACATAAAGATAACATTGACCTGGCCTTCATCCTGCTCCATGGAAAGATGGGAGAAGATGGGCGTATTCAGGGATTTCTCGATCTCCTCGGTATTCCGTACGTGGGGTCAGGGGTGCTCTCCAGTTCCATGGCCCTGAATAAGAAGATAACCAAGTATCTCTACCAAGGTGTCGGGTTGAAGGTTCCACGGTTTCATATCCGGAGACGAGGAGAAAAAATTCAGGGACGGGCCTTTTTGGAAAGTTTTGGTGGGAAAGTAGTGGTGAAACCCATTGCCGAAGGGTCAAGCCTCGGCATTTCCATCTGTGATTCGGAAGAGTCGCTCCTGGCAGGGATAAAAGAAGCGTTGCTCTATGATGACGAGGTCATGCTGGAAGAATACATAGGCGGCAGGGAGATTACCTGCTGTGTAACCGGGAACCGGGACCTTGAGACCTTGCCGCTCATTGAGATTGTACCCACTGCCGCATATGATTTTTTTGACTATGAGGCAAAGTATACCTCCGGTGCGACCAACGAAATATGCCCAGCGGACCTGGATGAAACGATTGCCGAAAGGCTGAGGGATTGTGCAAAGGTAGCTCACCATGCCCTGCAGTGCAAGGCATGGAGCAGGACCGATATGATTGTCAGCGGCGAAGACATCTATATGCTTGAAACAAACACCATACCGGGGATGACCGAAAACAGCCTTTTTCCACGGGCAGCAAGTGCTGCGGGTCTTGCCATGTCGGCACTCCTCGACCGGTTGATTGAACTCTCACTTCCTTCAGCAAATCCTGGGTAGTTGTGCTCCGGTCAAGGTGGAGAGGATGCGTGTTCCGCCGACCTGTGTTTTCAGGAGGACCCTTCCCTGGGGGCTTTCCAGGACTTCTCCGATCATAGTTGCGCCCGCGCCATATGGATGATGTTTCATGGCTTTGAGCACAGCCTCCCCATGTTTCCTGGGGAGGATGGTGAGGCACTTCCCTTCATTGGCCACATAAAGAGGATCAAGCCCGAGCATTTCACAGGCGGACCGCACTGGATCTGATATGGGTACCCGTTCCTCGTAAAGCTGAACAGCGACATTGGACCGGCTTGCTATTTCGTTCAAGGCCGTGGCCACTCCTCCACGGGTGGGATCACGCAGGACGTGCACCTCTGGGCATACGTGGAGCATGGCTGACACCAGCCCGTTGAGGGGAGCGGAATCGCTCCTGATAGAGGACTGAAAGTGCAGTCCTTCACGCTGGGTAAGAATGGCGATACCATGGTCGGCGATGTTTCCGTTGATGAGAACCACATCTCCCGGCCTGGCATTGCCGGCACTCACATTGATGGCGGGAGGGATGAGCCCTACTCCGGCCGTGTTGATGAACAGCTTGTCAACATGGCCCTTTGATACTACTTTTGTGTCTCCGGCTACAATCTTGATGGAACTCTCTTTGCTTGCCTGGGCAACACCCTCCATGACTTTTTGGAGGTCTTCAAAGGGCAGGCCCTCCTCGAGGATAAGGCCCAGAGTCAGATAGAGGGGTTGGGCGCCTTGCATGGAAAGATCGTTTACAGTCCCATGAACGGCAAGGCTTCCTATGTTGCCTCCAGGGAAAAAAATGGGATCTACCACATAGCTGTCCGTGGTCATCGCTACCTTCTCCCCGTTTAATGATACAACGGCGCTGTCATCCAGTTCCCGAAGAAAGGGGTTGTCCAGGATAGGGAGAAAGAACTTTTCCACCAACTCGGCGGAGGCTTCCCCGCCACTCCCGTGATCAAGCGCGATTTGCTCCGAATGCATGCGTTGCCTCCAATTGTATTCCCATTGATGAATGGGAGAGAATGTCTTTGACCAATTCAGCCTTTTCAGGCGGACAAGGTCTATCCTGCAGGACGGTTGAGTATGGCACATCAGACGTCCGGTGTAAAGGCTCTGAAACGGCTTGAAAGGCACTTTGAAAAGAATTAAAGTCAATTATATCAATTATATAAATGAGTTAAGCAGACCCATGCAGCCGTTCAATAAAGAAATAATCTTAAAATGTTTCACGTGAAACATTTTTGCCTTTTCAATCAAAATGGATTGTGCTAACTAGCGGAGGCAATCACTGTTTCATTCAATCCAATCATAGATTTTCCAGGGGATTATGGGCTCTGTCATAGTTGTCGCAAACCAGAAGGGCGGTGTAGGGAAGACAACCACCGCCGTCAACCTCGCCGCTTCCCTCGCCGCAGCCGAAAAAAAGGCGCTCCTCGTTGACTGCGATCCCCAGGGGAATGCCACAACGGGTGTGGGCATCGATCGGAACGCCCTGACCAAGGGTCTTTATGAACTTCTCCTCGAATCGGCGCTTGAAGAGGAAGTCCTGTTGGAGACAGTCTTGCCCGGGCTCACCATAATTGCTGCCACGGCGAGCCTTGTCGGCGCAGAGGTGGAGATGGCCGAGGTGGATGAAAGAGAATTCCTTCTCCGCCGTCGTCTTGATTCCCTGCGGAATAATTATGATTGTGTTTTGCTCGACTGTCCTCCTTCCTTGGGCTTTCTCACCGTGAATGCCCTGGTAGCAGCGGACGCAATCCTGGTCCCCCTGCAATGTGAATACTATGCCCTTGAAGGTCTCTCGCAGCTCCTGAAAACGGTAAAGGCGGTAAAGAAGAACCTCAATCCCACACTGCGCCTCGCCGGTATATTGCTCACCATGTACGATCGAAGAAATAATCTTTCCCAACAGGTCGCTGAAGAAGTGAGAACCCACTTTAAGAGGGGGGTTTTCCAGACCATGATCCCGCGCAATGTTCGCCTGAGCGAGGCTCCCAGCCACGGAAAACCCATATTGTTGTACGATATTCGTTCCACCGGAGCACAGAGTTACCTGGCTCTGGCCAAAGAATTCATTGAAAGAGGAGTCATATAACATGGGAAAAAGAAAGGCCTTGGGGAAGGGGCTGTCAGCGCTTATCCCTGATGGTACTACCCTTGATGAAGAGGATGGCCGTTTTTTTCAGTGCCCCATTGAAGCCATTGAACCGAACCCCTACCAGCCCCGGCAGAGTTTTCGGGCTGAGGAACTCAGGGAAATGGCGAATTCCATCAGGGAAAAAGGGATCATAACACCGTTGTTGGTGAACCGGGCAGGGGGTGGATATCAGCTCATTGCCGGAGAGAGAAGATGGCGTGCAGCCCAGATCGCGGGTTTGGAGCGGGTGCCGGTCGTAATCCGGGACGCCACACCGGTGGAATCTCTTGAACTGGCCCTCATCGAAAATATCCACCGGAAGGATCTAAACCCCATCGAGGAGGCCATTGCGTACCGAAAACTTATAGAAGACATGGGGGTTACCCAGGAGGTACTGGCGAAGCGGCTGGGGAAAGAGCGGTCCACAGTGGCAAATCTGCTTCGGTTGCTGAAACTCCCACTGCAGATCCAGCAGGATCTCATTGATGGACACATTACCATGGGCCATGCTCGAGTTCTGGCGGGAATAAAAAATGAGGGAGATCAGCACGCCCTCAGGACGCGGATCCTCAAGGATGGCCTGTCTGTGCGACAACTGGAAAATGTGGTTAAACACCGGTATGGCAGGCGAACAAAAAAGGTGAGAAATCGGCAAGTTGATTCCTTTTTTGAGGCAGTGGAAAATGACCTGAAGAGGTCCCTCGGGACAAAAGTCTCGGTGAAGAGGAAGGGTCGAGAGGGAAAGATTGTCATTTATTTCTATTCTGATGACGAATTTGAGCGTCTCATGGAAAGGTTGGGTTGATCGTTCTTTTTCCTCCAGGAATGCTCCTGGCCTCGTGCGAGCCGGGTAATATTTTCACGGTGTTTTATCAATATGAGGGTAGCGATGACCAGCGCCCCAACGCTGATGGGAAGGGGCTTTCCGAAGAGCGTAACGAGCAGCGGGACAGAGAAGGCGGAAACCATGGAGCCCAAAGAGACGTATTTCCATTTGTACACCACCGTAACGAACAACAGGAGGGCTATCAGGCAGGGTATGGGGGCGATGGCCAGGTAAACACCCAGGGCGGTCGCTACTCCTTTTCCTCCTTTGAACCGTTCAAAAAGGGAAAACTGGTGGCCCAGGAGGGCCGCAGTTCCGATGGTGGAAATCACCCAGGAAGAAATGTTGTCCGGGCCCAACAGGTATTGACCGGCCAGAAATACGGGTAGAAAACCCTTGAGGGTATCGAAAAGAAGGGTGATCAGTCCCCATTTAATGCCAAGTTCCCGCGAAACGTTTGTTGCCCCGATGTTTCCACTGCCATGGTCACTGATGTCAATATCCGCAACTTTTCGTGCAATGATTTTTCCAAAAGGAATGGAAGCCAGCAAGTATGCTCCAGCAACAAATGTGATCCAATAGCAGCTCATTGATTTTCTCCCGGGTTCACGCGTATCAATGGAGGTGATGCTCTTGAAATTGACTTGCCAATCGTACGATTTTTACGGATAATGACTATAGCTGTTTTTGATCTGGGATTCAACGATATAGTAAAGGAGCCTGCTTGTGAGAATTATGGTTATGGATGGACAGGGGGGAGGAATCGGCGCCACTCTGATTAAAGGATTGCGGGAAACAATGGGGAATGACTTGGAAATTTTTGCCCTGGGAACCAATTCCATTGCCACATCCCGCATGATGAAAGCAGGGGCAAACAGGGGTGCCACCGGAGAGAATGCCATTGTACGCACCTCCCCGGTGGTCGATATCATTATCGGGCCGATTGCAATTCTCATGGCCAATACCATGATGGGAGAGGTAACGCCAGGAATGGCTGAAGCGGTGTGCTCGAGTCCGGCTAGGAAGTTTATAATCCCGCTGACCCAGGAAAAAGTTCGCATTGTGGGGATCACCGATGAACCGCTCCCGCACTTGGTAAATAAGGTGGTGGAATTTATACAGGAGGAGTACGAATATGTGTGAATCAACGGCTTACATCGTGAAAAATGGCAAAGAGGAGCAGCTCATGGAAAACGTGGATTTCCTGGAAAATCAGGAAGGTAGCGTGAGAATAGCAAATCTCTTTGGCGAGGAGCAGGTTGTGAAGGGGCGGGTGAAGAGCCTTTCCTTGGTGGACCACAAGATCATCCTTGAAGCCGCTTGAGAAAAAGGAGGTGTATCATGGCAGGGAACTTTGTTGAAAAAATACATTGGCTGGGACATGACTCTTTCCGCATTGACGGCACCAAGACGCTCTATTTCGATCCATTCCAGATAGAAATCGGCGCGGAAGCCGACCTGATCTTCATTTCCCATGACCATTTTGATCATTGCTCTCCCGAGGATGTGGAAAAAATCAGAAAAGAAGAAACTGTTATTATTACAGAAAAAGATTCCGCCAAGAAACTGAAAGGTAATGTTCGAGTCATGAAGCCGGGAGATAACATTGAAGTGGAGGGCGTGAAGATTGAAGCCGTTCCGGCTTATAATACGGACAAGGATTTCCACCCCGGGAAGAATGGATGGCTTGGTTTTGTCGTGGAGATAGATGGGGTCAGGATATACCATGCAGGGGACACTGATTTCATCCCGGAAATGAAGGGCATAGACGTTGATATTGCGCTCTTGCCCGTTTCCGGAACCTATGTCATGACCGCGGAACAGGCAGTGGAGGCTGCCAAGACGATCAAGCCAAAAGTTGCCATCCCCATGCACTACGGGGCCATTGTGGGAGGCGAAAAAGACGCGTCTTCGTTTCAGAAAGCATTGGCCGGTATTGTGGAAGTGACGATCCTCCGGAAGGAATAGGGTTTCCCCGGGAAGTGGCCTTTTTGGACGATCTGTCAGTGCCGGGAAGGCCACTTCTTAAGCGGGCCTTCTTTGACCTTATCGGGTAATTCCAGGTAGAATTGCCCCTCTTCTTTTCTGCCACGCTTCAAGCACCCGTTGGCATATATGTGACATTTCTTTTTCAGCTCCTCCAGGGTTTCCAGTTCCTGCCCGGGGGTCAGGATATTCCTCTGGAGCAGGTTTGCGAGAGAACGGATCCTGAAGCGATCCATGCCTGAAAACCGGCGTGAAAGCTGGTCTGAATGGCCCCCCGTCTTTATGACAAGGGGTTTTTTAATAAGGGCAACCGGATGTTGTGCGGCAATTCGAAGCCATAAATCATAGTCCTCACAGGCGGGAAGAGTTTCATCAAAGTGCCCGGTTTGGTCAAGAAGAGATCGGTTCACCATGACCGCGGAAGGGCTCACCAGGCACAGCTTCAATGACGGCGAGAAGATATCCCCGGATGGTTTCCGGTGGATTTTCCTTGGATTGACTCTCTTTCCCTTTCGAATCCAGAGTTCTTCCGTTTGACAGATGAATATCTCAGGATGGTCTCGGAAAAAACGTATCTGTGATGAAAGCTTTTCCGGCAGCCAGTAGTCATCCGAATCGAGGAAGGCTATGTAAGGGGAACTGCTCTCCCTGATACCGGTGTTGCGGGCAGCGGAAACCCCGCGATTGTCTTCGAGACGAATGTATCGTATCCTTGACCCAAATTGTTTTGCTACTGTGCCTGTGGAATCGGTGGAACCATCGTCAACAACCAGGATTTCATATCTCTCAAATGCTTGAAAAAGGACAGAGGAAATAGCTCGCCCCACGAGATGAGCTCGGTTAAAAGTGGGAATAATCACGCTAACTTCAGTCATTGAAAGATCAGCCATACGAGGGAAACAGCGCCCGCCAGCAGGAAATTGCTTTCTACCAGGGCTTCCAGGTTCAATCCAGGGTATATCCATTGTTTTTCATAGGCCGTAAGGCAAAGATAGATACCCAGAACACACAGCGTGAGCAGGGAGGAGACCGGTGTCATCCAGCGAAAGTAGAGGCCCGCCGCAAGGGTCGCCCCGGCGAGAATGAGGGCATATTTGATGATGAGAGAGGTTTTCTTGATGCCGATGGTAAGGGGAAGCGTTTCTCTTCCCACGATGAGGTCACCCTGGAACTGCAGTATGTCAAAGAGAGCAGATCGGGCAAAACTGAGAAAAAAAATGACAAAAGAGATTGCCAAGAGGGCAGGCCACTGCCAGGGTTCTCCATCGAGTCTTGGAAGTACGGAAATGACCGCGACCCAGGCGAGGGATTCCGAAAGAGTTTTTGATCCCGGAATGTCTTTGATTTTGGCATAGGGATATTTCTTTTGTATCTGGGCCGGAATCAGGGGCACACTGTACAGGAAGCCCAGGAAAGTGAATCCGCAAAGGGCAAAAAAGGTGGTTTTCCTCATGGTATAGGCAAAGGATAGCGCGAAGGAGATGGCTGCAAGCCCTGTCAGGCAAAGAAAGAATGTATGGCGCCCATAGAATGCTGCCCTTTCAGGATCATTGTAGGCACTTGCTCCCTTGTCAAGAAACCGATTGAGTACATGCATGGCATAAATATAGAGAAAGGCCAGCAGAGGGTAGACAAATTTTGGTCTGCTTCCGGAAAGGACGAATACGGTATAAGATAATGAGGCAGCTCCTGCTGCAACAACGAAGTTGCTGAGCAAGAGAAATTTAGAGATTTTTTTTGCCCATGTCAGGAAGGGCTTTCGACTCCTATCCTGAATGGCCTCTACTTTCTTGACCACGTTCTTTATCATCCAGTTCGGAGTCGAGGCTCCGGCCGTGATACCGACTACCTGCATGCCTGAAAGGCACTTCTGGTCAAGATCCTTTTCCGTTTCCACGTGGAATGTAGGGAGACCCTCCTCTTTTGCAATTTTCACCAGCCGCCCGGTATTTCCGCTGTGAAATCCTCCTACAACCACAATGGCATCCACCAGGTGGGCCATGGCCCGGACTTCCTCTTGGCGCTGGTGAGTGGCATCGCAGATAGTATTGAACACCTTGATTTCCGGAAAACGGTTAGACATTTCCCGGGTTATTTCATCGAAGATTTTTTCATCCTGGGTTGTCTGGGCCACCATGAAATAGGTGAGCGTTTCGGGGAGATCGGCCACTTCCTCCACGGAGCTGATAACATATACAGGACCTTCACCATATCCCATAAGTCCAATAACTTCGGGATGTTCCTTGTCTCCCACAATGACGGCGGCGAGACCTTTCTTGGTGTGATACCGGATAATAGATTGAACTCGTGCCACTCTCGGACAAGTGCCATCAATTATTTTGAGCCCGGAATTTTTGAGAAGGCGGCGCTGGTGCGGCGGTATTCCATGGGCCCTGATAACGATCTCTCCTTCTGAAAGCTCTTCAAGTGTATCAACGGTCTGAATACCCTTGTGCTCAAGGAGTTCCATGACCTGTTGATTATGGATAAGGGGGCCGAACGTGTATAAGGGGCCTTCGCATCGGTTGGCTTCTTCCAGCACCAGCTCCATTGCGCGACGGACACCCATGCAAAAACCTGCAGTGGTGGCGAGCTTCACTTTCACGATTGTGTTTTCTCCAGGGATGAAAAATACGCATGCATAACCGAAAGCAGCGAATCCATGTCTTTAATACAAGTTATGTGCCCCCGAAAAGTAGCGCTGTGAGGAAGACCTTTCGTGTACCACAGTAGAAGGCTCCGCATGATCCTTGCAGCCCTGCTTTCCCCTACCATGGCTGATAATGCGGTGAAATGCTCCATGATCAACCCCTTTCGTTCTTCAGCGGTTGGAGGTGCGGCGTCATGCCCACTTTCCATGAGGAGCATCTGTTTGAATATCCATGGATTTCCTATGGCGCCGCGGCCGATCATTACGCCGTCACAGCCGGTTTCTTTTCTCATGTTGAACGCGTCAGAAGGCCGGAGAATGTCACCATTGCCGATAACGGGTATTTGCAGTGAGTCTTTCAGTTTTCCGATGATTGACCAGTCGGCATGGCCTGAATACCCCTGGGAGGCAAACCTGGGGTGCACGGTTACGGCATCAACGCCGCAATCTTCAGAAAGCAGGGCAATGGAAACGACATCCGCAGATTCGGGGCGCCACCCTGCGCGAACCTTTACCGTAAGAGGAATCCTGCATACCGCTCGGGCAGCGGTTAGAATTTGCCTGAGACGCTCAGGCTCACGGAGGAGCGCCGCACCCGCGCCGGTCTTGGTCACTTTTTTTACCGGACAGCCCGCGTTTATGTCAATGATGTCGGCCCCTCTGCTCACAGCGATTTGGACGGCATCACGCATTACTGCAGGATCAGATCCAAACAGTTGTACCGAGAGGGGTTTTTCTTCAGGGCAGCTTTGCAGGTAATGAAGCGTGCGTTTCTTTTGAAGGACGAGCCCCTTGGCACTGATCATCTCCGTGGTCACCAGTGCAGCGCCCATTCTCTTGACCATCATTCGAAAGGGGAGGTTCGTGATGCCCGCCATGGGTGCCATGATAAGCCAGTTGTCCAGTTGCAGGGATCCGATTTTTAGCATAGGGGTTTGTAAATCCATGTTCGCCATCACTGCTGTCCAAAAGAAATCGTTCCTGGGCATCCCATGATTTGATTTCAATTGGTTACACCCCAGAAACCCTCTTTTGGAAACCAGGTTGTCAATCTGAAACTCACGGGGAGGAGAACGGCATATTCTCTCCGCTACGTTCG
>Ga0164318_10000222_pt1 | contig 39081 bp, 27 predicted proteins | sample GuaBasSedimGuay9_FD_113734 | JGI IMG/M metagenome (GOLD analysis project Ga0164318, IMG submission 113734) | Subseafloor sediment microbial communities from Guaymas Basin, Gulf of California, Mexico - Guay9, Core 4571-4, 0-3 cm | ecosystem: Environmental > Aquatic > Marine > Hydrothermal vents... | reverse complement strand
ATTAGTATAGGGATATGAACATGAAGATTAGCATAAAAATGTTTCTTCTGGTATATCAAAGTCGTGAGAGTTTATAGAATTTTTAAGTTATATTAATGTTACTTTCAGATAGTACATCCAAAGAATCTAAATTAGAAAATATTCTACCACTTTACTCAGCAATTTAGACATATTATATAGGAAGATTAATGATTGAATCATCAGCCCTTTGTATGTAATTATAGAGTATATATAAAATAATTATATACTGTATCATTGTAGGAAGATTTAAATATCTCACAAAAAGAAAGATTTAAAAATATGATATAAAAATATTGCGGTAGAGAGAGGGTCTATGACGGGGGGAGACCATTTAGGAGGAAGAGAATATGCCAATTGATATGGATATGAATAAAGATAGAGAGCACCCAATTGTCTGCCCTGAATGTGGAAGTAGGAATATTGTTAGAGATCCAAAGAGAGGAGAGCTTGTTTGTGCAGACTGCGGGCTTGTTTTAACTGAGCACTTAATAGATCAGGGTCCTGAGTGGAGGGCATTTACATCTGAAGAGAAGGATGAACGTAGTAGAGTTGGTTCACCAATCACACTTACAGTTCATGATAAAGGATTATCAACTGTTATTGATTGGAGAGATATGGACGCTTATGGAAAGAAACTAACTCCGAATAAACGTGCACAGATATACCGACTGAGAAAATGGCAAGTAAGAAGTAGAGTTTATAGTTCAATTGATAGGAACCTTGCGGTTGCAATGGCTGAGCTAGATAGGCTATCAAGCCAACTTGGGATTCCAAGAAATGTTAAAGAAGATGCCGCCATGATTTATCGAAAAGCAATTGAGAAGAGACTAATTCGAGGTAGATCGATTGAGGCCATGATTGCTGCTGCAGTATATGCAGCATGTAGAATTAGGAAAGTGCCTCGGACACTCATAGAGATTGCATCCCAATCAAGAGTGAATCGCAAGGAGCTTGGAAGATGTTATAGACTTCTACTTAGGAAACTACAGCTATCGATACCCATTGCAAATCCAATAGACTTCATACCAAGATTTGGCGCGGAACTATCACTATCTGGAAAAACATTAAAGAAAGCAGTTGAAATCCTTCAGCAAGCAAAGAAAAATAGAATTACAGCTGGAAAAGATCCAACTGGTTTAGCTGCTGCTGCAATTTATATAGCTGGACTCTTAACAGGAGAGCGAAGAACACAAAGGGAGATTGCAGAAGTTGCTAGAGTCACAGAAGTTACAGTCAGAAATAGGTATAAGGAACTTGTAAGAAAACTCAAGATAACAATATAGCTAATAAAATGCAGTTAACTACCACATTCACCCACATTTTTTATTTCTATGAAAAACTCTGGATATTGTAATGGTTTCAACAAAGGGTAACCAAAAAAAATAAAAATTTGAAAAAAATAGATTTGTTAGACTTATATGCCGCCATAGCTCAGCCCGGTGGAGCGACGGACTTGTAAGGTGCCCAAGAAATCCGTTGGTCGGGGGTTCAAATCCCCCTGGCGGCTCCAAATTCAAATTGTAAAAAATTCTTATTTTTGCTCTTTTTGGAAAATAAAAGGAATCTTGATTTTATATAAAATCAATTAGTTATTCACACACTATACGCTACTGTTTTTTTCTCCAATAAGGATCAAGGATTTTTCTTATTTTCTTAATAAGAGATGTCATATAGCGATTAATTATTTTATCATCAAATGGTGGAAGATTGTCTTTAAATGCAAGAGGTTGACCATCTAATGCCAGTACAGTGTTAGCAACACTCCTAGACAGAGCCTGAAGGTTATAGCCCCCTTCCAAAAGAAGAATTATGCTTACATCAGGAAATGCATCCATTAGCATTTTTGAAAAACGCCAATAGCTCTGTGCTGTTAGAAATAGATCTGAGATGTTGTCAAGGTAATGTGCATCATATCCAGCCGACACAAGCATGATATCTGGTTGATATAAGTTTAGATAGGGAAGAATTATCTTCTTAAATGCAAAGATATAGTGCTTCTCAGATGCCCGTGGTGGAAATGGTATGTTTATTGTATACCCTAATCCATTGCCTTGGCCAATTTCATTAATAGAGCCAGTACCGGGGTATAATGTTCTACCATCTTGATGTAATCCAACATATAGGACATTACTGGTGTCATAGAATATGTCTTGCGTGCCATTTCCGTGATGTGCATCCCAATCAATAATTGCAATATGTTTTAAACCACGCTTTAGCAACCACTTGGCCAAGATTGCGATATTGTTGAAAATACAAAAGCCAAGCGCTTTATCGACAGTAGCGTGGTGGCCTGGTGGTCGAATCAAGGCAATCGCATGTTTTACTTCTTGTTTCAGAACCAAATTACCTGCATGAATACTTGCACCGACTGCATAAAGTGCAGCTTCGAGAGTCCCTTGATTGACTATTGTATCCAAATCATCTGCATAATCGCCACCTAATTCTTCTTTAAATTTTATTTTATCAATATGTTCTTTAGTGTGAACCAAAAGCACGTGATCTAGTTGACCTTTAGGTGGTGTGAACCAAGAAACACTTTTAAATTTAGAGCTGATAGATTCAAGGTTTGAAACGATAGATTGCAACCGCTCAGGGCGCTCAGGATGCCGTCCCCCAGGTCTATGTTTCAGACAATTTTCATGATAGATAATACCGACATTCATAGGAACAGTATTTATAATATGAAATTAAAAATTTAATTGTTCGAAATATGAAATATCGTTTGGCAAAATAAAATTATAGTTGAGTGCCGCATATATCACATGTTTACTTATAGGCCGTTTTTGGAGAGAGTTGTGATTAATATGATATGTCCAATAGACTCTAGAAGATATGCAACAGATGCTATGATCACCATATTTTCCGAGGAAAAAATTTTAGAATACTGGTTAAAAGTTGAGGCTGCACTGGCTTACGCACATTATTCTGTAGGTAATATTTCAAAAGAGGCAGCAGAAGAGATCATGAGAAAAGCAAATCTTCAGTATGTGAAATTAGAACGAGTGAAGGAATTAGAGAAGATCATTAAGCACGACCTAATGGCAATGGTTCGTGCATTAACTGAAGTCTGTGAAGGGGAAGGAAAGAAATATGTACATTTAGGCGCAACATCAAATGACATAAAAGATACTGCTCTTGCATTGCAACTTAAGGATGCATTTAGAGTTATAATGAAAAAATTATTTTCTCTTGAAGATATATTAATCGAATTATCACAGAAATACAAAACATTAGTTGCTGTTGGACGAACCCATGGACAACATGCAAATCCTATAACGTACGGGTTAAAGTTTATAGTATATGCGAGTGAAGTTGACAGGCACATAGAACGGATGATAGAACTAAAGAAGAGAATCTTAGTGGGTAAGATGACTGGTGCAACTGGTACACAAGCAGCATTTGGAGATAAGGGCCTTAAAATTCAAGAGTTGGTAATGAAAAAACTTGGGCTTAGTGTCCCACTAGCGACAACACAAATATTACAAAGAGATAGGCATGCAGAATTTTTGTTGACCCTTGCGCTTATTGCTACAACGCTAGATAAGATTGCAAAGGAGATAAGAAATCTACAGAGAACCGAAATCGGAGAAGTCTATGAATTCTTCGATATCAAAAAACAAGTGGGTTCAAGCGCCATGCCTAGTAAGAGAAATCCAATTGGCTGCGAACAAATAAATGGACTTGCAAGAGTTATAAGACATCTTGCATTTTCATCACTAGAAAACATTCCTCTATGGCACGAGAGGGATTTAACTAATTCATCTTCAGAAAGAATAATTGTACCTCATGTAACCATTCTCACAGACTATATTCTTGAAAGAATGACCAAAATCCTCAAAAAAATTGTAGTTGACGAGGATGCTGTTAAACGTAATTTATTCTTGACTAATGGATTAAATATGTCAGAGTCTGTAGTTATGGCATTGGTTAAAAAGGGTATGGGTCGTCAAGAGGCACATGAACTAGTCAGAGAGGCTGCAATGGAGGCTGTTGCAAAACATATCACTTTTAAGGAGACACTTCTAAAAAATAAAGTAATTAGACAAATACTTTCAGAACAAGAAATAGAAGAAGCATTGAATCCATACAATTATATTGGAACAACAATAGAACAAATAGAAAATGCAATCAAAGTTTTAACTAATAAAAGAAAGAAGTATATAGAGCAACTAGATTATGTATAATTCCTAGCTGCTAAAATTATTTTTTCTGCTAAAGTCTTTCCAAATTGAGGTAGTTTGGCGATATCCTCCACTTTTGCCTTTTTCAATTTGTCTAAAGACGTGTAGCCAGCATTAAATAATATTCGCGCTCGCACACGACCAATTCCTTCAATGTTCACTAATGGTAAAAGATCTGACTTAACGCCATGCTTAACACGGTATACTAGTTGTTTAACAGTTGAAACATGTTCTTCCTTTCGTAATATTCTTGCTATTTCAGATAGAGAATATAGCAGCCAATTTGCGTTTTCGACCAGTCTATAAATATCCCCACTCCCAATATCAAATTTTTCTACAATGTAATCCTCACTTCGTTCATTGATCCAATCGTTAAGAACGTCAGCAACTTTTAGTTCTGCCAAGATTGATTCATATTCATGAGGATATTCAAAAGCATCTGGAATATCGATAAGGAGCTCATCGTAATGGTCTTCTAGCACATATTCATATGTTTCATACTCATTTTTTCGAAGGTAAAGCTTAGGCATATCTGGAGTGTGAGCAATTAGATGCAAATATCCAAAATCAGTTGTTGGCCGTCGAGACAAAGCTTGCCGATATATAAGTCCAGTCTCTGGTGAGATATAAAGCTCAGAAACTCTTTTTCCAAAAGCAGTCGCGACATATCCCTTTGCCGTGGAGCGAATAAATAAATTCTCGGTTAAAAAGTCAATTGACTTTTTTATGCTCCTTTGAATTCCTTGAATTCCACCCTCCTGATAACCATAAAATGTTTTTGTAAAAAATGAGAAAATTGATTTTAATGAGTGACAGTATTCTGCTGCAATACATCCAAGGACGTGCGATAATAACACATCATAAGATGCTAACTTTGAAGATATAGATTCTGGTTCGCCATGAATATATTTTTCAAGTAATTCAAAAACTTGGGTTTTTGTTTTTGCCATCAAATAAGCATAACCAACATTGTCATACTTAGGTCGACCTGCACGTCCCGCCATTTGTTTATACTCTAAAACAGGTATCTGTGAATATCCATGCCTCATATCATAGCGATGAAAGCTATTTATAACTACCACACGTGCTGGAAGATTTACACCTGCAGCCAATGTAGGCGTTGCTGTCAGCACTTTTAATTTATTCTCTCTGAATGCATTTTCAATAATTAATCGTTCGCTGTAAGACAATCCAGCATGATGAAACGCCACACCACTTTTTATCAAGCTAGACAGTAGCTGTGTAATCTTTGTTTTTGAAGTTGATTTTATTAGATTCTCAGATATTTTAGCTAAATCGCTTTTCTCGTTTTTACTTAGAGTGCGTTCCACGTATCGTGCACTCTTTTTAGCTAGAGAAACACTACTTTGTCTCGTATTTGTAAATACAAGTACCTGCCCACCTTTTGACAAAGTGTTTAACATTATATTGATCAAAGGATTTTTCTCAATCCGAGGTAATTTTTCGGTCGTGTTTTCATCATACCAAACAGTAGTTTGATAACAGACACCTTCTCTAAGTTCAACCGGCCTCCAATTACTATATATAACCTCTGCTTCGAGCCATTCTCCTAGTTCATTTGCATTTTTAATAGTAGCACTTAATGCTAAAATTTGGGCATTTGGATTTAATTCTCGTAATCGAGTTATAACAATTTCTAATGTCGCACCACGATCTAAGTCATTCATTAAATGAACTTCATCGGAGACTATAAGACCCAAATCAGATAACCAACGAGCATGATGCCTTATTAGAGAATCTACCTTCTCATTTGTAGATACAATTATATCATAGTTTTCGAGCCACTCGTCCGTTGAGTCGTAGTCGCCAGTTGTCATGCCTACACGATAGCCCAATTGCTCATACTTCTTGAATTCAGTATATTTTTCATTAGCTAATGCTCTTAATGGTACCAGATAAAGGCATTTTCCATGCGCTTCGAACAAGTTTTTTATCATTGCAAGTTCAGCAACTAATGTTTTTCCACTGGCTGTAGGTACTGCTAAAACTAAATTTTTTCGCTTAAGTAATCCACGATTGATAGCTTCTTCTTGTGGCGGAAAGAGTTGTGTTATACCATGCTCCTTCAAAAGGGTAATTGCCTTCGGCGGGAGAGGTAATTCATCAATTGACATGCTCACTTAGAAGACACCACGCTTATGCACGTTTTAAGAATCCAGTTCTTGGCTCAAACACCATACCCTCATTTTTTAAATGCTCAATTGCACGCTTAGCAAAGCTACGGGATATGCCTTCTTGCTCAGCCATCTCAATAACTTTCGTAACGGGTACAGCCTCACCACGTTCTCTTTCAAGTTCTGTAATTATCTCGAATACTCGCTGTATTTGTTCCATCTGTGTCCTAGGTTTACCTACAAGAACACGATCTATGTCAATAGTTGACGTTGCCTCATCAAATGCAACTTGCCGTAAAGACGTTAACGTGAGTCTAATCGCCACTTGTGCGTCTCTTCTATCCACAACATCTCTTAACTCCATTCTTGCATGGGCTTCAGCCAGTCTGACTAATGCTTCTAATTGACGAGCTGTTATCGCAACAGCCGTCGAAGTACTACTCTTCATTCTCATATTCAAATAGAAAGACTCTATTTCCTCAATGGCTTCTTGAGATAGTTTTGGAAATACGTTTCTTTTTGCATACACAATGTACTTTTTCAATAGGTCTGTTGGGATGACATCTTCAGCTGCTTCTTCTGGATTATGATGTAAGTTGAGAATATGTTGAACCATGTCTTTATCTGTTTTCGCATCTGGTTTATCTGTTAATACAAATATTAGATCAAATCGTGAAAGGATAGTAACAGGCAAATTAAGATTTTCAGCGGCAGTTTTATAAACATCATAACGACCAAATGCCGGATTCGCAGCAGCCAATATCGCTGTTCTTGCATTCAGAGTCGCTACAATACCCGCTTTAGCTATGCTGATTGTGTTATGAAGTATAAGTCCATGGCTTATAAAATTCCTTGTTGGCTCTACCGTAACATCGTAGACCCACTCTGTTTTTAATTCACCAGAGTTATCTATAATCTCTACATTCTTTACTCTCAGCCATCTAAAGTTTTCCAACTTTTTAATCCTATTAACTATTTCCTTTACTTCTTCAATTTCCTTTAATATCGCTATTTTAATCTCGTGTGTAAGTTTATTTCTTTTTACTATGTTGTAACCGCCTCTTTCTACATAGTCAATTACACTTCTTGGCATATTAACCAGTTTTGCGACTTTTGCTTGAGAATAACCAGTTATCAGCCTTAACTTTCGCAAGTCAGTTATATCTTTGATGCCCTCTTCAAGTTTTTTGATTCTACCTTCGATTATATTCAAGTATCTATCCACGACCTCTTTTGTTATTCCGTAATTTCTATTTATGTGTTCGTTGAAATAGCCATTATAATGCATACCAAGCTTTTTTAAGCACCTTATTATCATCAATCCAACATATGGTGGTAAAATATTGTGCTTTCTGTTTATTTTCTCGCTTCTCTCAACAAGTTTTTTAAGTTTTTCATGTAATTTAAGCTCAGGAATAACAATATCTACAAATTTCTTCAGGCTATCTCCAGTTATGTAGACTTTATAACGATATCGTTTTAATTGGTCTTTTCGTAACTTATATGTATCTTTACATATTCGAGAATGAATGCCGAGAGTCAAAAGTAAGTCTTGATAGTCTTCGGCAAGCCCTTTTGAAGACGTTGAATATGCTATTGCTTCACTTTCTATAGACCCATCTCCCTCAAAAGCCGTCTTTAAAAACTCTATCCTCTCTTTTCTGCCTGCTACAAATATTTTTTGTGGAATTCGTTTGTCAGTGCTCTTTTTCATTAATTCTAAAAAGTTTTTAGACAGATAGTTATAAAGAGGTTTTGATATAATACGGAGCGTCCTATTTACATTGACATAATCAATTGGATTTATTCCAAAAGCATCTCTTATAGCAGATTTCATATTTAAGAGCACATTCTGATTTGTATTACTCAATCCAATTTCTGTGGTAATACCATTGTCATAAGAATAGCCTTCTGCCACATAGTAACCCAAAAATCTAGCAATTGGGGTATGTATTACATCTGGTAGTATGACCTCTTTTCTTCCATTGTTCACCTCAGTATTTAATTTAGAATTACCCATAAACTCAATTCTTTCAACTGCTGGGACAAAGGATCCCACTTTTAATTTATCAGCACGTATAGTTTTAATTTCTCCATCCTCAAAGATGAATACTGGATGCTCTGGAGTTACGATTATTTCTCTACCATTTGAATATTGTATTCTCACAAATTGATGTGGTGCTTTATGTCTACTAACTCTGTTAATTCTTGTTTTTAGTATTTTTTCAAAATTAGTGGTAAAAATTTCAATATTCAGATCAGATATCGGAAGAATCTCACAATCTACACCATCTACCTTTCGCTCTGGGAATTGTTCAAAAAGGTTATCTACAAAATCCCCAATTTTAACTTTAGTTCCATCCACTAAGGTAATCTCAAAGGAGGGATGGTAAGACTGTTGTTCCATGGCTTCGTGTATTGCACCACGATCTTCTTTTCTCATCTTGTCAAACTCATCAATGCAATTATGAACTATAATTCCATCGCACACAAAGTTATGGTATTTTGGAATATAAAGATCATAAACATATCCTGAATATCTCTTTGTTTTTACCTCAACTATCTTGTCTAGAAAATAATCTCTAGTAGTCAATATATCTATTTGATTTTGTAATTCTTGATCCAAGAGGTCACCAAGCTCATTTTTAATCTTTAGAAGTTGTTGCCTGGAGGGCTGATATTTTTTATTTTTATATGCATAAAGAGTACTCCATATGCCTTTCTTAAGTAAGACCGATTTATTTACAGAAGAGATTATACGATTAGATATTTCTGCAACTGGAGTACTAGGAAGTTTGTCGCTAAGTGCAGATACAGAATGTTTTTTGATAGGAATAGCCTTAACTTTAACACTGTATTCTTTAACGGCATCCAGAAGCCGGCTAACGTCTTCTCTACCAGTTATTATTATTTTGTTTATATTTTTAGATCTTATAAGTTTTGCAAAGCAATCAAATCGTCTTAAGGCAAGCATCAAAGCTTTGCTTTCTTCTTCATTCTTCGATAATTGAAATTCTATATGTACGGTTTTGTAAATTTTATCTGACTTTCTTTCACTCTTAATAGAGATACAACCATCTGAATCTAAGCATCCTGCAATAAAAGCCTTCAACGCTTCATTGGGCAATTTTAGAAGGTTTTTCAAGCCATCTCCAACAATATATCTATAGATATATGCTAATAGATTAGAGTTGATGTATAGAACAATACTTTCACTTTCTACTTTTTGTCCTCTTATTAAACTTGTAGTTTTTCGTTTATATTTACCAATTTTCCTTTGTGAAAAGCTTTGAAACACATTTTCAAGATGCTCTATTTGCTTTTTGTTCATCAACGATTGAGTTATTAAGATTGTTGACCTCTTTGGCGAAATGTTAACATTACCGTCTCCATAAATAAATCCAAGAAAATACGCTAGTTCTGGAGTTATCTTATTAACCTTTAATGTTTCTCCTGAAGCTTTTCTACCATATTTAAGACACTTAGTTCTCCATGTCTCGTAGAATCCTAAGTCTTTTAATATTTTTCTGAATTTACCAATCTTTATTTGACTTCTACCAGAGAGAAAATCTCTTGTTATATTGTACTTTCGGTTAAATTCGCTTAAGCTTTTATATGTAGAAAGTACTTTTCTTTTGAGTTCTATTTTTTCTTCTTTTCCAAGGATGATAAGCCAATCGTCTGGAATAATATCAAAGAGGTATATATCTTCTTTATTTTCTGGAAGTTTTAGAGGTGCAATTATAAAGTCTCCTTTTTTAAATTCCCTAGCCTCTCTCCACTCTAAAGTATTTCCGTCTATAAGTTTGTGATCTGGTGTGAGATTCACTTTAAATCCAGAAGATAGTATTAGTTCAATGAGATCCCCACTATACTTCTTTCTTCTTATCAATAAAGACCTTGAAGGCGCTGTCTTGAGATTAGAATCAATAGAAACAGTATTTGTATTTAGTTCACATATTTCAATTTCTTCGTTCCCAGATAAAGCTTTAAACTTTTGTTGCTCATTAAAAAGACTTTCTATTTTAACTAATTCATTATCTATTAAAATCTTTGAATTCCCATGTAAACACGCAATTCCTCTATCAGCAAGAACCAATGCACCAGCCTCCAGAGTCATTCCTCCAGTCATTGTATCTTGTACCACTGCAGCAGTAAGTCCTGCCGCAGTAGATCCTTTTCCAGTAGTATAAATTGCACGTGGCGCAATACGTGTGACATACTTTAAAAGTTGGGATTTCCCAGTACCCGGATCGCCTACGAGAAGTATGTTAATGTCACCACGCAATGTAACACCATCAGGGAGAACTTTTTTAATTCCTCCAAAGAGCATTAATGCTATAGCCTCTTTAACTTCTTTATGTCCATATATCGAAGGCGCAATAGAAGCAACTATTTTCTCTCCAATAAGCGGGTCCTTTGCAAGTTCTTTAATTTGCTCTTCTTCTTCTTTTGTTAAGTATATTTCCTCAATTTCTTTCTCTGCAGCCTCTAAATAAACAGCTTCAAGATACGTTCTGAATGTAGCGGGTTTGCCAGCACGGCCACGTTCAGGAACTACTTTCAAGATCCCCACTACAGTAACTCTATCACCAGGTCTCGCAGTATCAACAATGTCAGCCATCAAAACTGCATCTACAAATCTAGGAAGCTGTCCCGCGGGGAGTTCTTCTGGACTCTCTTGCAGCCGTATATTTTGCAGATCAATAAAATGAGACTCATCTTCAAGCAGTGTAAATGGACCCTTCCTTCTACAGGCAGGATTTATACAGACCGCGGGAGGCGTATATCTACCCTCAATTTGTTCTTGTTGCATTTTTGTACCACAGTGTCGACATTGAAAAGTCCCTACAACGAGTAATGGTTGAACCTTGCTGGCTCTTGTTAATATACCACTAACTTGAATTAATTTCCCTATGTATTGAGAACGTATTTTTCGCAAAGGAACCGTGGTGGGTAAATTTTTTACTCTAACATAGAATTTACGGACACTCTCAGCATATTCGGGATCTATTATTTTTAAAACAGACTTTAAAGCGTTACTTCCACTATCTAAAGCAGTTGATGGATTCTCTAATATTTGTCTACCAAGCTCTGGATCATATCTTAAAATATCATCGAAATTAATAACTAGAGAGATCAACCCTTTGGCAGGTAGGTCCTTAAGGGCATCTCGATAAACATATTTACCCTTTATATCTTGATAATTTTTTATGAAATCTTCAAATCTATCGGTAATGTCTATATCATGTTCTGCAAGCATTATAAATCACTTTTGTCAGTTTTACATCACATTACAGTTATCTTCTTAAATTATTATTACTTTTCAACATATAAACTAAGCATTAATTAAAATTACTTTCTATATTACAATACACAGACAATAGTTATAACTCTACATTCATTGCCCTCAGCCAATATTTATATAATTTAACTAAACGAATGTACAGCCATTCCTCCTCCACAGTTAATTTTTTAATAACTTCCTCGGATTTTCCTGTACGCGCCAGCCTCATTAACTTGTTTAGACGTATAGACACTAGATCACGTATAAATTCATTGAGACGTCTTTCTTCTAAGAGAGTTTCTGGAGAGGGTTTTGTTCTGTTTATCTCTTTTATTTGTCGAAGTTTCGCACGCAAAAGGATAAAGAAGTTTTTTGGAAGTTTTTGTAAGGGAACATTATCTCGCTCTTTAACAAAGAACCGAAGCGCTAGAGTAATATTTTTTATATAATCTGCAGTATATTCTGCAACACCTTCACGAACTAATTTATCTGCCACGAAAAAAGGTAGAGTTACAATATCATCTTTTGGAGAGCCACCATATTTTTTCAAAATATCTATAAGAGTCTTATCAACATTGAGCAACTTAACTTGTACTGGATGAGTTCGCATCATTAACTCAAATGTGCTGGCAGTTTTTTGTTTCTTCGAGTCTTGCATTTTCACGTCAATACCTCTTTGTAAATCGACAAACAGATAAACATATTAGAGTCATATTTGTTTTGTACCATACAGTTAATAATTATTCCGATGGTGATATTATGGTTGATTTACACGGAAGAGATTTGTTGACCTTGCAAGACTTTACGTCTGAGGAGATATATTTCATTCTTCAAACAGCACTTGACCTTAAACGAAAACAAAAAAGAAATGAGCCACATAAGCTATTAGAGGGAAAGGCGCTAGGAATGATTTTTCAAAAGCCATCCACAAGAACGAGAGTTTCTTTTGAGATGGCTATGCATCAACTTGGTGGTACTGCAATTTACTTAGGATGGAAGGACCTACAACTAGGCCGTGGTGAAACAATTGCAGATACGGCTAGAGTCCTAAGTCGTTATGTTGATGGAATTATGGCAAGAGTTTTTTCACACAACGACTTAATCGAGTTAGCCAAATATTCAAAAGTCCCAGTAATAAACGGCTTATCTGATATGTATCATCCCTGTCAAATTTTAGCAGACTTACTGACTATTTTAGAGAAAAAAGGCTCACTAAAGGGCATTAAGCTAACGTATGTCGGTGATGGAAACAATGTCTGTAATTCATTACTCATTGGTGCAACAAAGATGGGAATGAATATTTTTGTTGCAACACCACAAGGATATGAGCCTCCAAAAGAGGTAATTGACTTAGCATTAGCTAACAGCAAAAAGTCTGGTAGTACTGTTAAAATCTTGAATGATCCTATTGAAGCAGTAAAAAATGCTGATGTTATATACACAGACGTATGGGTTTCAATGGGTATGGAAGAAGAAAAGGAAAAACGTATGAAAGTATTTCCACCATATCAAGTTAATCAAAAGCTGCTCTCACATGCTAAAGATGATGTTATTGTAATGCATTGTCTTCCAGCACATAGAGGACTGGAAATCACAGATGATGTCATTGATGGAAAGCACAGCGTAGTTTGGGACGAAGCAGAAAATAGGCTACATGCGCAAAAAGCACTCTTGGCGCTTACATTGTAAGAGAGTATCAAAGCTTCTTTTAGATTCTACACTACATTCTTATTTTTTATCCATGGAAATGAAAGGCCGTCTAGAATATTAATAATATGCTCTCTCTGCGATGCAGTTAATCCTTTCCAATCCAGAATAGCAAAGTCTGGCTTGTTTGCATTGTGCTCTATAGCTTGTGTAACTACTGATTCATCAAGAGACATGATAACATATTTTGGAGCAATATGCCCCATTGATATTTCATGTTCTAATACTAGTTTATTAAAACTAGGACAGTAATGAGTTCCACCAAATCCAATTGCAACTTTATTCTTTTGATTTAAGTTCTTAAGGGATTCCATTATTGTAAAAGCTACGGCCTTTGCGGCCTCTTCGTTTGCCCATTCTTCAGGCGAACTTCCAATTTCTATAAACGTGACAGGCCGGTTTAAATTTGTTGGGCCATGATGAGTAACTTCCATTGACAGAAGATAATTGTCTAGATTCAAATCCTCTTTCCAATACTTTAACCTTAACAACATTAACCGCATCAGATGCGGATTTGAAATTGCTAAACTACGCGCATTTCCACCTAATTTGTTTTCCTCAGTCCAATTACCAGGCGTATGAACGAGCAGTGCTGGTAATTTTGATTTTGATGAATGTCTACTTGCAAAAATATAAAATTCTGCCTCAAAATGTGAATCTAAATAAGATAAATAGACAAGATCCGTTTTTGATGTTACCAACATAATATCAGATCTGTAAAGGTATATAGGATAATCTTCAAATGACTCAGATAGTTTCTCAAAAGAAAAGTAAGACAAAAGAGCTTCTTTTATTGTTTGACTGGCCAGATCTTTTTCAGATGTAACAATTAGTTTCATAAGAATAAACACCTATCGGAAAATAATACGTAAATATTCGTCAAGAGAGAATGGTTTCAGATCAGCATACGACTGGCCAGTACCAATGTATATAATTGGCTTTTTTATTGCATACATAACACTAAGGGCCGTACCACCCTTCGTATCGGCATCTGCTTTTGTTAAAATGATAGCATCAATAGACAGCACTTTATCAAACTCTTCTGCTTGCTCCACAGCGTCATTTCCAGCAAGTGAATCTATTGTTAAAATAGTTAGATGTGGTTTTATGACCCGTTTTATTTTTGATACTTCATCCATAAGATTCTTATTTGTTTGCATTCTTCCAGCAGTGTCAACAAGTACGACATCAATGCCCTTTGCTCTAGCATGAGCTACTGCGTCATAAGCAACTGCAGCAGCATCTGCACCATATGAATGGCTTATGACCCGTACACCTATGTTCTCTCCATGTTTTTTAAGCTGCTCAATACTACCAGCACGGAATGTATCACTCGCAGCCAGTACAACCGTAAATTTATTTTCCAACAAAAGTTTAGCGAATTTTGCAATTGTAGTTGTCTTGCCAGTACCATTGATTCCAACAAAAAGAATTACAAAAGGTTTTTCTTTTGTTTCTCTAATGAGTTTTAAAACGTCAATTTGAGGAATATCCTTGAGAATTGCAACTACACTTTCCTCTAGGACTGATTTAATTACCTTTTTTAAATTCTCAAATCGGCTTACTTTCACACCTAGTAACTTGCTTTTAATGTATTCTGCTATTTTAGCAGCAGCATCATATGCTACATCGCTCTGTATTAACTCAAGTTGAAAGTCCCACAGAGGGTTTTCTAAGTCCTTTTCACTAAGTTCTTTTTTAGAGATTTTCTCTGCAACTGTAGAAAATGCTGATTTTATTTTGTTGAACAAGGTACATCACGTCTTTGCGGTTTGTGATAACTTTCTTAGAACCTCTTGCAATTGCCTAGACTTATTTAAGACATCAGATATCTGCTTTTCTAATTTATTCTTTGCTTCAGTTAGAGAAGCTATATTTTTATTTATGATTTCAAGCGCATCAACAGTTGTTTTAACTGCAATTACATTAGCGCCTAAGTCTAGAAATACATTCTGTGTGTCTATTATTGAGGATTTAAAATAAACACCACCACCAATCGGAAGCAAAACTTCTTGGCCTTTACTCATTTTTGATATATTTTCAAGCGCCTCTTTGGCAGATTGCAACTCACTTAGCTTAAGTTGAACTAAGTTTAGTTGTTCATTGAGATTTTTAGCATGTGCCTCATATAATTGCAACTGATAGATTATCTCATTTATTCGATCTCGATTAATTGTAGATGATGACATACACAACTCACCCACTTACGAAAAATTGTATTTCACGATCAGTAACTTCTTCGGGAGGTATCTCCTTTATCTCTGATATCCTTATGCTGTTCTTCCTGACTTTATGGTTACTGGCTATTAGAGACAAAACTTTTTCTTTTGCCTCATCAGGTCTTAGGGCTCTAACTTGCTTCTTGAATTCATAGCGAAACATATCTTTTTTATACCAACCTTTTATCAGATAATTTTTTACTTGCCCCATAGTCAACACCCCTTACACCTCAAATGTTTCACTTATTCGGGCTATTTCAGGCCCAGTAGTCATATCACCTACCAGAGCGCCATATGAATTTGCAACAAGGCCTATCGCTACATATGGCGAGCCTAAATTAACAGTACCTACATTTGCAGGCACGCCCATTATTTCGGACAACTCAGATAATTCATCTTCATTTGCTAGAGGATGAACTAGCATTCCTTTATTTGTAACAACAGCAACAGTACCTACAAGCTCTGATGATACAATTCTCCTTTTAACCACTTCTACATCTAAAGTGTCTTCCACAACCTTCACGGCATCATCTTCTAACGCGGGTGCACATATAGCCCGATTATCATTCACTAATATTAAGTTACCTAAAGATGTAAATTGAGAGGGGAGCCTAGCAATAGGCATGTCAATAAGTTCCTTTAAAATAGAAATTTGTTTCTCATCAACAAAATGAGGAACAAGAAGACCTTTAGAGTTTGCCGCTAAAAATACACCTAGTAATCGTGATCCGTCTAAAGTTAATTTATATACATCAACTTTTAGAGTTTCTTTAATCTTCTCTACTGTAGAGGGAGGGACTGTATCTGGTATTAGAGCGAACTTATCTGTAGCCCTGACAAATGCGCCAACATATGGATTTTGCCCAAAACTCAACCTTAGAATACTCATTCTAGAACCCACTGATATTTTCTTTAGATTTACGTAAAAACAAAATATATGCAGCTATGCCAAGTATACTTTTACAGTCCCCTCAGTGTCCTTTGTTGCTCGTATTCTTATTCGTCTTGGTGGTCTTTTTATGCCATTTTTCCAGATATATTCGTTCACTTTAGGGTCAATTATTAGTTCATCGGGTTTCATATGCCTAGTCACGAATTTCCTTAAGATACTAATAGCCTTCTTTGCTCGCTTGTAATGTGGGACATAAATGACATCAGATAATGGAACTGTATATATCCTGTCAACTATTATTTTCACTTCTTCAGTTTCACTTACTTCTTCCTCAAGCCTTTCAGCAGCTGGCTTTGATGCTTCTTCAGAGGATGACATCTACCAATACCTCCATTTATGGTTTAATTTTAGTTGAACGCCAAAAACGTTTTTTGGGATGATTTCTAACATGACCACCCGTCTTTACAATAACCCAAGTGGGTATGCTACTATTCTGTTTTAGTGCTCGTGCTAATCTAATTTTCTTACCAAAAGGTTTATTCCGCGCCATAAGAATCCTCCCTTATTTGAAAATTATCTTTGGTTCACGTCTCTTACCAACTAACTTTTTGAGTAATGCTTTAAGTTGATCATCAGTCAGAGGGGAACGTATTCTTCCAGCTTGAGCTAAGTTTATAAGCTGTAACTCAATTTGCTCAGCGAGCTCAGGTTTTACCATTTTTAGATTTGTCAAACGACTTCTGGCATCAGCTGTTAAAAGCTGCCTGAGAATTGCATCCTTTTGCATTTCATATTGTTGCCGCGCAATTTCTTCTCTCTCTGCTTCATAAAGCTGTCGCTGGAGCTCCAATAATTTCCGTTTTCGAATTTCTTCTAATTCTTTGTCACTCATGACTCAGACCACCAATAGCTACTCTTTTTTGAGTTACATATTCATTTAATAAAGTTGTTTTATAGCTTAATAAACATAATTTAAAGAATATTGATATTGGACAATATGTGCTGAGGTATTATAAGCTATAAATATTTTTCAAATGCAGGATTCTCTTTCTTCAATTCTTTAAGTATTTCATATGCCAACTTATCCAGAAAACTACGTCCTTCGTCTGTAACAACTCTACCTTTCTTTTCAATAACTTTCACGTACCCAGCATCACTAAGTTGCTGTAAGATTTTTCGTATAATAGATCCACTTGCGCGATACGAATGTTCAGGCGCATATCCTCGATTCTTTCTGCCAGAGAACTCGAGCCTTAAGTGTGATAACCCAATTGGGCCTTTAATATACACCTTACGAAATACAGCCGCTGCTCTATAATACCACCAGTCCTTCTGCATAGGCGCCCGCTCTTTGTAAGATGCAGTCTTCACAAACTTCGCCCAAGTAGGAGGCTTAATTTTTGGATTCTTTTTTAGCTCTTCAGCTAATCGTTTTATCATAATATCTGCAGGAACATCATATAACGTCGGCATTAGCATCACCATTCATTAGTCAGCTGAATACACTCCTTAATGTGTTGTGTTGAGGAATATCATCACTTCTTTTTTATAAATATTACTACCATGTCAGTGATTCCATGTTTAAATCACTCAAAAAATATCAAAATCAATTTTTAAACTTTTCCTACATCTACAGCATAAGAATGTTAACTGATGATGCGGGGGGAGGGATTTGAACCCTCGAACCTCTACAGGACAGGGACCTGAACCCTGCGCCGTTGGCCAGGCTTGGCTACCCCCGCATAAACAAAATATCAATTAATAAAAATTATGAGCCTCACACAAAAATAATTTTTAAAGGGTAGTGCCGAGGGCGGGCTTCGAACCCGCGACTTCCAGAGTTCACCAGACTTGGCCCACTTCATCTGATTATGAGTCTGGCGCTCTACCAGGCTGAGCTACCTCGGCACGAGGTTATCTAACATGCCTGGAGACATGAGTTGCATACTTATTCAGATTATATAGGGGTACTATTTCTTAAAAATTTTGTTTTTGTAGTAGGAAATAAATGTTTCTACTTTTCAACTAGATACCTAAAATTATGTGTTTCAAAGTATGTGATTTTATAGTAATGCAAATAGAAATCATAACATCTCACTAAATAGCACAATAACCATTACTAAGTATGTGTATCTTTCAACGTCTTAGAAAACCATCTTGAAGACCATATAAATCCGAAGGTATAAACACATAAAGAAATTGGAAATGGAAGTAAAACAGAAAACCTTTATTTTTCGTCTATTTTCCAAAAGGGGCGAAAATAAGCGTTTTTCAATGTGCGGATTTGGTGGGAAGGGGGGGATTTGAACCCCCGACCTCCTGCGCCCAAGGCAGGCATCCTAGTCCAAACTAGACCACCTTCCCATAGCACAGCCAGCACATATGCCTACATTATAGTGATGCAATGCACATAGTGCGTATTGGAAGGTTAAGACCCAATATCAATTATTATCTAGTTGACATAGGCCACTATTATTTTTGAATGTTACTGATAGACAATAGTATGATGTTGGTTTTATATATTTTTTCATTTATGGTTCCTTCTTATAATAATACACACTAGTTTTTTAGACGCAGTGCATGCACATACAAGAGCTTTTAGTAATTTAAAAATACTATTGTATGACCGTTAAAAAATTTAACTTTCTTTGCAGTAATAGAGCTCTTCTGAAACGGTCTTCAAAACATTAAAGACTACAAATACAATGTGTTATTAATCGAATCTTAGCGCCAGAAATCCTAGATAGTTAATTTAGTAGTACTTAACAAAGTGAGTAGTGATAATTTAGAGGTTAGGAGTACATAGTTTGAAGTTTTTATAGATAACAATCCCGCTAGTGATCTTAGGTCCAGATAGATATTTATCTTACTATTATATTGCATTCTGATTATATTGTATCATCATTTTTTACTGCTGAAAACCAAATACTTGGTATTTATGATTTGTACATACACAAAGATGAGGTTTGCAAATAAAATAATAAGTATAGTCAGTCAGCTAACTAATAAGTTTGAAGGTAAAAAAGAGTCAGTTAAAATTCAAATAATCAACTATCACAAGTATTAACAAAATAATAGCCCTGCAAAACTAATGATTAGTTAGTTATAATGTACTTTGCTAAATTTTTACACATCTGTTGATTTTCAGCAATAAAAATAGTATTCGCTTATGATGACAGTAAGCTAGCAATTTTCTTGGCAGCACGTCGCATGACAAAGAAAATAAGCCCCAAGTTCGTCTGCTGCTTTATTAGAACCGCTAAAATTGCGTTCTGCCCAGCATTCATTAAGATTAAAGACCCATCATTCCCTTCTACCAGTATCTTGTTAATATTCCCTTTACCAAGCTCTTTTAATGCGTTTTCACTCACGCTCAAAATGGTAGCAGTCATGGCTGCAATTACACCCTCATTAACATGCTCAGGCATAGCAGAGCTTATTGGAAGACCTTGAGTGTCAACTATGACACCCGCTTCTATACCCGAAACTGATTTCTCCAATTCGTGTAAAATTCCTTCTAGTTCTTTATTTTTGTCCATCATCAGCTATACACCACGTCCGCACATTACACTGAACACACATTACATTTAACTCTTTACTAATAAATCATTTTGCATTTTATTATTGAACATTATTACAAATACAAATTTGCAATAATTACACATTAAGCATTATTAATACACAGGAAGTGTGTGCAATAATCAACTTCTTAAACGTAAATTTGACACAATATATTAATATTTTTTATGTATCAACCATTTGTCTTTTATCAATCTAAACATCTTTACAAAGCACAAATACACTCAGATTTTTAAAAGCTGCTATAGTGTGCCTTAATTATTGACAACAGAATAATTAATCACATCTCTATTTATTTAAAAATAGACTAGTATAAGTCGCAACTTACAACCGCAAAAAATATATGGAGCCTAGGGGGGGCTTTGAACCCCCGACCACCTGCTTTTTGTGCACGAAACGTACCAAGCAGGCGCTCTGCCAGGCTGAGCTACCTAGGCATGGTATTCTAGAATTTTCAAAGGTAGTGCGGGGGGAGGGATTTGAACCCTCGAACCTCTACAGGACGGGATCTTGAGTCCCGCGCCGTTGGCCGGTATACCATTGGCCAGGCTTGGCTACCCCCGCACATTTGTTTATTCATATTATTCGAGATTGCCTAAAAAATTTTTTGATGGTTATAGACTATGATAATGGTGATTGATAGTAAGCCATGATTAGTTCAACTTACTAATTTTTAATAAATTACTAACAACAGGTGATAGGAACATAGAATAACGGAGATTTAGATTTACCGATAAAATATAGTTGTAGTAATTTGATTTATTTAGTGATTTCATGGAAAAATTATTATAACTTCAGTAGAGAAAAAATAATAACATAATGTTTAAGCAATAACTTTAACTATTCCTTTCCAGACATATAAAGTAATATATGGTTAAATTGTATAGTTATATGTAGGTGGTTTATTTGTATTCGCCGCTTAGCATGGCAAGTGAACTTGATACGATTATCAATTTGATTAATGAATATTACCAGTTAGGATCAAAATTCGTTTTAGATACCCTTAATTCTCTAAATTTAGGAGATCAATTTTTAGTTAATATATTGGCTAACATGATAGGTGCTATAGTTTTTGCTATTTTTGCTGGAGCCGCATGGTTTGTTGGCCAAAAAGTTGCGTCTAGAAGAAGTACACCAGTCGCACAAACAGTTACAATTCCGAAGGTAACTAAAGAGCCTATTGATATAGAAAGCAGCTCTAGAGGGGTGTTACTTGTAGAACGTGCTGCAATTGAATCTGGGATTAAAAGCTTAACTGAATTCAAGTCTACAGGGGAAATTTCTGATGAGGAATATACTCGATTGATGGGATACTATGAAGACAAGCTGAAGAAAATTGATAAGCGACTGAAGAAGATTGAAGAAGAATTAGAATTAGAAAAATTGAAGAGAGAAGCTGAAGGGATTGCTGTACCCTCACTACCAGGAGTTCCAAGCAAACCAACAGTGCCATCAGTAGAGCCATCAAAACCAACTCCATCTACAGCAGCACCAGCGTTTCCAGATGTTATAGAGAGTTCACCACTAATTGAGGAAATGATTAAGAGTATAGATGTAATAGTGAAAGAATTCAAAAAGAGCGAAAAATGAAATATAGAAGTAAAGTATACCATTATAGGCCATATCTCAAAATTAGGGGTATTTCCCTTGAGCTCATTACAGAAAATCGAAGACATTAAAAGACGTGTATCAGAAAAGGCTCTAAATCATATAAAGGATGGCTTGGTTGTTGGAATAGGTAGTGGTTCTACAGTTGCAATTTTTATTGAAATTCTCTCAGAATATATTAAAAAAACAGGAATTGAAATAATAACAGTGCCAACATCATATCAAGTCTACTTTTTACTTTTAAACAAAGGTGTTAAAGTTTCTTCGTTAATAGAACATCCTGAAATTGATATAACAGTTGATGGTGCAGACAAAATTGACGATGACCTGCAATTGATTAAAGGTGGAGGGGGGGCTTTAACACAAGAAAAAATTGTTGCTGCAGCAACAAAGAAAGATTATATAATAATTGCAGACTACAGGAAATATGTGCCAAATCTGAATAATGAAGAAATAGTTGTACCAATAGAAGTAATTCCTATGGCAGTCACTTTTGTTAGAAATGAAATAATAAAACTCGGAGGGGTCCCATTAATTAGGAATGCTACAAAAAAAGTGGGACCTATTGTTACTGATAATGGAAATTTAATTATTGATGCAAAATTCACAAAAATCAGTTTAAAGAAACTAAATAGCATGTTAAAAGATATTCCAGGCGTTGTAGAGACAGGAATATTTGCTAATTTTGCGACATGCGCATATATAGGATTCCCTGATAAAGTGATAACTAAAAAAAGAAAAAAGCAATTGACAAGTTAAGCATGCTGTTTTATTTTTTCAAAGAATTCATTTATTTTTTCTTCATTTGGTTGTTTAATAATACCTTTTTCTGTAATTATGCCAGTTACTAATTCTGGCGGCGTTATATCAAAAGCAGGATTCATGACAGGGACACCATCAGGAACAATCTGAACACCGCCAATATGAGTGACTTCTCGAGGATCGCGTTCCTCAATAACAACTTTTTCTAGAGGTGTTTTTAGGTCGAAGGTCGAGAGCGGTGCAGCAACATAAAAGGGTATGTTATGGTACTTTGCTAGAATCGCTACGCTATATGTCCCAATTTTGTTTATTACATGTCCAGTTCTGAGAATTCTATCAGCACCTACAATCACAACGTTAATTAAGCCTTTACTCATTACATAGCCAGCCATATTATCTGTTATAACTGTTACTGGGATATTATCATGGTGAAGCTCAAAAGCAGTGAGTCTTGCACCTTGTAGTTTTGGCCTAGTTTCGTCAGCTATGACCCTTACGCGTTTACCATTTTCAATTGCAGCACGTACTACGCCTAAAGCTGTTCCATAGTCAACTGTAGCTAAACTACCTGCATTGCAGTGCGTAAGTACAGTATCACCATCAGATATAACTACATGGCCATGTTTTCCAATGGCTCTATTGACTTCTACATCCTCGTCTGCCATTTTTTGAGCTTCTTTTAAAACTAAATCTTTAATTTCATTAACAGATTTACCTTGTTTAGCCACCTGCAAAACACGGTCAATTGCCCAAAAAAGATTTACAGCTGTTGGTCTTGTAGATCTTAAAATTTGTGCAGCTTTTTCTAAATCATTAATTAGATCATTAGTAGTATTAGCACTAGATTGTAATGCTGCAAGAGCCAGTCCCATTGCGGCAGTAACACCAATCGCTGGTGCTCCTCGAACTTTCATCGTTTTTATTGCATCAGCTACTTCTAGATATGTTGAAAGAGTAATTTCTTTGAATTCAAGAGGAATTTTGCTTTGATCTACAAGTATTACTTTACCATTTTCCCATCGCACAGTTCGCATACAAATCACCATACATCAGCATATGTAGTAGTAAGTAGTAGATAAATAAATATCCTCTAAAAAAGGTTTATATTTTATAAAGAGTTTATGCCTTGTGGTTTAACGCAAATTAAGAAGGTGTTACAATTGAAAAATGAAGTAGTAAAAGCGTACTTGGAGAACAGTAAGATTGTCATAAGTGATAAAGATTCAGCACAGCACTTCTTTGAAAAATACTTTATTGGAATCCTCAATGATGAACAAAACGTATTAGAACTTCAACTTGAAGAGGCTTTATTTTTATTAGATACAGGCAAGATAAGATTGATTGATAAAACTAGGAATTCAGATGTATCAATGAAGACACTTCTAACCGAGAAAATAAAAAATGCGAATATATGGGAGAATTATATAATTTACTATGACTTGCGAAGTAGAGGATATGTTGTCAGAAAAGGAATTAGCGAAGAAATAATCTATACAGTATACCCAAGAGGAACAAAGCCATATACAGCACCACCAAAGTTTTATGTAGCAAAGTTAGTAGAGGGAAAGCCCTTATCTTTATATACATTACGTAAAATCACACAAAGTGCCAAAGCTTCTGAAAAAAAACTTGTCATAGCAGTCATAGACCGACAAGGAGATGTTACATATTATAAAGTATCTCCAATGCCTTTATAGACTATAAACAAAAAGATTTGGTGGAGGATATGTCTGATAATAAAACTCAAAAAGTGGTTTTAGACACAAGTGTTATAGTAAGTGGATTGTGGAAACGTATCATTAAAAACAAAACTTTTGATCCAAATAATTTAGTTATAATAATTCCAGAAGTCGTTGTTTCTGAGATAGAACATCTTGCAAATATTGGAAAAACTGTAGGATATGCCGGTTTACGAGAGTTAGAGAAAATTAAAGATATGGCTGAGAAAGGGTTACTTAAAGGATATAAAATTACAGGAGAAAGACCCACCCTCGAGCAGATAAAGTTAAGCACTGGGGGGGAATTAGATTTTCTGATTAGAAAAGAAGCGCTTCAACATAATGCAGTACTTGTTACTGCAGATGTAATTCAAGGCATTATTGGGAAAGTTATGGGTCTTGATGTACGACTTCTAAGAGAGTATAAAGGCAAGGTAGTGAAAATTGAAGATTTTTTCGACAATCGAACCATGTCCATTCATTTAAAAGAAGATGTTGTACCATATGCAAAGAAAGGCTTCCCAGGACGATGGAAATTAGTTCCAATATCAGATAGCCCTTTGAAGAAAAAAGTTCTAGAAAAATTAGCGATTGAGCTTATTGAAAATGCACGTTCAAAAGAAAGAATTTTAATAGAAATAGATGAACCTGGTGCAACTGTGATACAGATGGGCGCATATAGAATTGCAATATGTAAGCCACCATTCTCAGAGAGATTAGAAATTACTGTAGTACGACCAATCCTAAAGGTTTCTTTGGACGACTATAAACTCTCAGATGCACTGAAAGATAGATTAAGAAGTAGGGCAGAGGGAATACTTGTTGCGGGACCACCTGGTGCTGGAAAAACAACTTTTGTACAAGCACTAGCTGAGTTTTACAAAGAACAAGGAAAAATAGTAAAAACAATAGAAAAGCCAAGAGATTTACAAGTATCTCCAGAGATTACACAATACACAGCATTATCAGGCGACGTTCGAAAAACTGCTGATGTTTTGTTACTAGTAAGGCCAGATTATACGATTTTTGACGAAATGCGTCATGAGCATGATTTTGAAATTTTTACTGATTTAAGGTTTGGTGGAGTAGGAATGGTAGGAGTTGTTCATGCAGCTAGTGCAATTGATGCGATTCATAGATTCATTAACAAAGTTGAATTAGGGCAATTAAGTCAGGTTGTAGATACTGTAATTTTCATAAAAGATGGAAAAATAGCAAAAGTGTATGCACTTTCAATCACAGTTAAAGTCCCCACAGGCATGATTTCTGAGGACTTAGCGAGACCTGTTATTGAGATTAGGGACTTTGAGAGCCACGAATTAGAATATGAGATATACTCATTTGGTGAGCAAGTAGTAGTTACGCCAGTCAAAGAAATAAAGAAAGAAAAAAAATCACCTGTTGCAAAACTAGCAGAAAGATACTTACAACAAGAACTATCTAGACAATTCCCAGGAGTGCCTTTAAAAGTTTCTGTTATTTCAGATGGGGAAGCTGTAATAAATGTGGATGATAGACATGCGCCGCATATTATAGGAAAGAGTGGTAAAACAATAGAGCAACTTGAAAGACGTTTTGGCATTCATTTAACAGTCAAAACTGCACCCACTGAGCTCAAAATTGAAGAAGGTACTGAAATAAGAGAACTTCAGCGTGTAAGTGTAAAGTTGACTAAGAACCATATAATTCTAAAAGCAAATAGAGAGCTTGCAAATAAAACAGTATTGTTATACGCCGAAGATAAACCACTTTTTACAGCAATTGTTGGAAAAAATGGTGAAATACGAATAAGAAGAAAAACAGAAGAAGGTAAAATGCTGCGCGACTACATTGCATCTGGGTACCAAATTTACATAGAGTCACCAAAATAGGTTAGTAGATATGTTGAAGTATAGTTGTTAATAGAAGCAAATCCATGTAATATATAGTTAAAGCACAATATGTTCATATGGGATATACGCTGACTCTTAAATAGCCTATGTTCACTCAATTATCAATTCAGCCGTAAGTTACTCAATAATTACATCTTCGATATTGAAATGCCGTTTTGCAAGAAGCCTTGCTCTAGAGACATTGCGGCCATTTCTTCCAATGGTTAAGCCACGGTATTTTGGATTTACAGTAACCATTGCAACTTTTTTCCCATCAGGCTTATCTACTAATCTTACTTTAAGATTCACATTTGGATTTAAGCAATTTCTAACAAACACTTCTGGTTTTGAAGAATATTCTACGACATCTACATCTCGCTTTAACATACTTCGAATTTGTCGAATGTTTTTTCCGCTCCGTCCAATAGCCAATCCAATGTGCCCAGGTTTAACAACAAAAATTATTCTATTGTCATGTTCATCAACAACACAATCTTTTACAATGGCACCAGTGATGCTTTCAAATAATCTAATATACTGAAATTCATCTGCAGTGAGTTTTACACTCATCATTGTTCCTCCACAAGTGCCAAAATATTTGAGTCGCCAGGATCAATAATTGCTAATGTCGAAACCATAAAGGGCTTTCCACATAGGGCACCCAAGTCCCAACTAGCGCCATCAAATAGATAATAAGGTACATTTGTTAACTTACAATAATGCAAAATATCATCTAATTTTTCTTTCGGTGTATTTTTTGCAATAATTACAAGTTTAGGTTTTCCTTCAATTAATGCTTTTTTTGTTTGTGCATAACCGATTATTGTTTTTCCAGTTTTCATAGCAATTTTTATTGCCTTACCTAAATCTATCATTTACTTTTACCTCCTGTAGAGCGGTACATAAGAAGCTCAACAAGACCTGTTCCAAGGGGTATCATCTGACCTATTATAACATTCTCAACAATACCTTTGAGATGATCTTCAACACCATGAAGACTAGCATCTAATAAATGTTTCACTGTTACCTCAAAAGCAGCTCTGGCAAGCACACTCTCCTTTGTACCACTAATTCCATGACGCCCTATTTGTGTAATAACACCACTAGCGGTCATTAGATCAGCAACAAGCATTATATGTCGTATATCTACATCAAGACCTTGTTCATCAAGCACTTTCTTTGCTTCATTGATAATTGCGTTTCTTGCTGCCTCAATACCGAAAGTTTCAGCGATTTCATAAATATCATTTGAAAATACTCTGGATTTATCAACTTCAGGAATTTTTAAGACCGAGAGTAAGTTAGTCCCATCAGTATAAATTACATACTCGTTTGTCAACTTATCTTTCTGAATAACAGTTCTATGAATTCCTTTTATTCCGGCAACGCTAATTTTTGCCACTTTTTCTTTTACTTTCTGCAGTTTTTCTAGTGTTGGTTCATCAATATATATTGCTATTTTATCGTCATCAATCTGCTTTATCTCATATTTTTTCTCTTTAAACCGTCTAGCAATTTTTTTAACTATCGAATCTATAGTAACATCTCTAGATTTCATTAAATCTTTATTAAGATATATTATAACTGCACTATCACCCATACTTATAGATATTTCATCAGCAATCGAGGAAACAACAGTATGAGCTATCTTATTAGCTATACGTTTTACTTTTTCCTCATCATATTTAATATCATCTTTAAGATAAATAGTCATACTGGGAGTACTTGGATTTTTTCTTGCATCAACAATTTCTATTAGACGCGGAAGTCCTAAAGTAACGTTCAACTCTGCAACTCCAGCGTAGTGAAACGTTCTTAATGTCATTTGAGTTCCTGGTTCTCCAATAGATTGTGCTGCTACTGTGCCTACTGCCTCACCAGGGGCTATCTTTACACGATTATACTCATAGACAACTTGATCTACAATTTCACGTTTTACCTCATCAGATACGTCTAGTTTTGATAATTTCTCTTTTAATTCCTCAGCGATTTTTGGTGAAATAAGATTTCGTTCTTTTAAAAAATCCACATATTCAAGTACAGTCTTTTGTTTAGTACCCATTTTAATCCCTCTTTGCTAGAACTTTTTCAATAATGATATCAATGTTAACAGCCTTACCATGGTCCGACAAAGATGGATCCACACCATCATCACCATATGTGAATTGAATTATTCTACCCGAAGAATCACGAACCGTCCCGTCATATTCAACTTTTATGTCTTGTAGAGCATTTATTAGCCGCCGCTGCATGTATCCGCTACTGGATGTTCTAACAGCTGTATCAACTAGACCTTCTCGTCCACCCATAGCGTGGAAGAAAAATTCAGTTGGTGTTAGTCCATCCATAAAGCTTGATCGAACGAATCCACGAGCTATTGGAGATAAGTCTCCTGGTTTGAAATGCGGTAAAGCTCTATTACGATATCCACGGTGAGGTCGTTTACCACGTACAGCTTGTTGGCCTACACAAGCAGCCATCTGCGTCAAATTTAACATTTTTCCACGTGCACCCGTTCTTGCCATTATTACAGCTTCATTATCAAGGCCCAGATAATTATTAGCAATTTCACCAGCTTTATCACGCGCTTCACTTAATTTCTCCATTATTCTCATTTCTAGTGTTTCTTCAAGTGTTCTACCTGGAAGGCGTTTCATTTCGCCAAGTTCATATGCTTTAATTAACTGCATTACTTCATCTATTTTCTTTTTCATTATCTCATCTATACTTTTCTTGGCTTCGTCAGGTAGTTCTATGTCATCGATGCCCATTGAAAAACCACGAATTGATATGAGTTCTAATAATAGCTTAGTAACAGAATCCAAAAATTTACGTGCTACATCGGAACCATAATCCTTCACAATTCGATGTAACATGCTCTCAGGTTGTTGAGCACCAATTGCAGCCTCATCAATTACGCCGTGTAATAGCTCGCCATTTCGTATTACAACATAAGCGTCAATTGGACATTTTTCTTTTTGACATTCTCCAGTAGGTTCACATATTTTTGCGCGAAAAGTCATCGTCAAGCCTTTTGGCAGAAATAGGCTAAATATTTGCTTTCCAGTCCAGAGTGGTTCTGGTTCTTTTATTTTTGGCTCTGGAATCTCACCATCATATTCTGCAACTGATAAAATTCTAGAAATTTCATCTTTTGTTAACAAAGTTGATTTTCGTGTTAGGAGATAAGCAGCGGATATATGGTCTTGTAATCCTCCAATAATTGGCCCACCGTAACGAGGTGATAATATCTGTCTTTGTACTAGCATCAAAATTCTTGCTTCAGCCCTAGCTTCTTCACTTTGAGGAATATGTAAATTCATTTCATCCCCATCGAAGTCTGCATTATAGGGGGGACATACACTTAGATTCAATCTAAGGGTGCGGTAAGGCAATACACGAACTTCATGCGCCATAATTGACATTCTATGAAGCGATGGTTGCCTATTGAATAGAACTATATCACCATCTTTTAGATGTCTTTCAATAATGTAACCAGGCTCTAATGATTCAGCAACTTTTTCTCTATTTTTGACAAAACGAAGATCTACACGTCTACCATCAGGCCGTATGATATAATTCGCACCAGGATGTTTATCAGGCCCTCGAATAATATACTCCTTCATTTCTTCTACATTCCACGCTGTCACGCGTTCAGGAATAGTCAAAATTTTTGCAATTTCTTCAGGAACTCCAACTTCATTTATGCTAATATATGGATCAGGAGATATAACAGTTCTAGCTGAGAAATCTACACGTTTACCTGAAAGGTTTGATCTAAAGCGTCCTTCTTTTCCTTTTAACCTCTGAGCAAGAGTTCTTAGTGCTCTTCCAGATCTATGTCGTGCGGGGGGTATTCCCGCAACTTCGTTATCAAAATATGTTGTAACATGATATTGAAGAAGCTCCCACAAATCTTCAACAATAAGCTGGGGCGCTCCTGCATCTATGTTTTCGCGTAACCTTTGATTTATACGCAAAATATCAACTAACTTATGAGTTAAATCATCTTCAGATCTCAATCCAGTTTCTAAAGTAATCGAAGGGCGAACACTTATGGGAGGCACAGGTAATACTGTTAAAATCATCCACTCAGGACGAGCATCTTTAGGATCAATACCCATAGCCACACAATCTTCATCAGGTATTTTTTCGAGGCGAGATCTTATATCAAATGGTGTGAGACGTATAGTTCCGCTTTCTAATTCTTCTGAAAATGTTGTCGGTTTCTCAAAACGTATTTTATATTGCTGCGCGCCACAATGAGGACATTTTTTAACTTTTGCAGCAGATTTGAGTACTTCTTGTGTTAATATTTCATTATGTCGGCCCCAAGTCTTTCTATACTCTTCTTGTTGTTGTATGTATTTATCTATCTCAGATTGAGGAAGCAATAATCGTCCACACTCACGACAAGTTGCTTTGAGGATGTCATATATATTTTTAGCAAAGCTAGCATGAATAACAGGTCGTGCTAGTTCAATATGTCCAAAGTGACCAATACATTCTCCAACAGTACCACTACAAGTCTTACATCTTTTTCCAGGTTCAATTGTGCCCAAACGAGGATCCATAAGCCCAGAGCTTATGGGCAGACCATCTTCGTCGTAAGTATCTGCAGTAATAATTTGTGTTACAGACATTTTTCTGATAGTATCAGGTGACAATACTCCAAATTTTATCGCATCTATTTTCTTTAAGGGTTTTATTGGCATTACATAACCTCCATAATAATTACGCTAACTCGCTTAATTTCAATCTCGGAAAGATAACCATAGACATTAATTCTTGAAGTAATAATTTGAAGGCGTAAGACATTGTTACACGAGAAATTTCTGTCTTTTCTCCACAAATTGGGCAATAATAAACATCGCGTTTTCGATCATATACAGCAAGCATACCACATTTTTCACAAACATAAACTGTCGTTTTGTCAGATTCATCTAGTAATCTCTCTTTTAGAAGTATTGATGCGCCATGCCCTATTAAACAATCTCGTTCCATTTCTCCGAATCGTAAACCACCTTCTCTTGATCTACCTTCAGTAGGCTGTCGAGTTAATATCTGAACTGGGCCTCTTGGCCTTGCGTGAATCTTATCTTTAACCAGATGATGCAACTTCTGATAGTAAACAATACCAATAAAAATATCAGCTTCCAATTTTTCACCAGTAATTCCGTTGTATAAGACTTCACGACCATTATGTTTGAAACCAAGTTCTTTAAGCTCTTGTTTCAACGCTTCTATAGATTCACCACTAAAGGGCGTACCATCAATTTGTCTTCCAGCGAGTGCACCAACCTTTCCAGCAATAGACTCAAAAATCTGTCCAAGAGTCATACGAGAAGGAATTGCATGTGGATTTATAATCAGATCAGGTGTTATTCCATCCTCTGTAAATGGCATATCCTCTTGAGGAACAATCAAACCCACAACACCTTTCTGACCATGACGCGACGCGAATTTATCACCTAGTTCAGGAATCCGTTCATCTCGGACACGTACCTTAACAAGACGATTTCCTTCTGATGTTTCAGTTATGTAAATTAAATCAACCACACCACTTTCACCATGCCTAACATCAACGGATGTTTCTCTACGTATCAGTGGTGAAGACTCAAATTCTCGATATTCCTCAAGAAATCTTGGGGGGCTGGTCTTACCGATTAATACATCACCAGCATCAACTTCAATTTCAGGTTCTATAATTCCATCTTCACCCAGATGTTTATAAGATTCTGCAGCACGATACCCTTTTACAGATTTATCAGGTATTTCAAATTTATCTTCTTGACCACCAGGGTACTTCCGTTCTTCAGCCTCATATGTTCTGAAGAAAGTTGATCTTGCCAGTCCACGATCTATTGCAGCTTTATTCAGAATAATAGCATCTTGCATGTTATAACCATAATAAGACAAAACAGCAACTACAAAATTTTCACCAGCAGGGCGATCTTCAAATCCAATATTAGCCATAGCCTTCGTTGTGACAATAGGTTTCTGAAGGTAATGAAGAAGATGCATACGTGTATCTACGCGATGTCTAAAATTAGCAGCGGGGATTCCTAATGCTTGTTTAACCATTCCCGCTTCGTACGTATTACGTGGAGATTGATTGTGCTCTGCAAATGGGATAACCGATGCACCTATGCCCAATATTGCAGCAGGGTGTATTTCGACATGTGTATGTTCTGGAGTTACAGAGGCATAATCAAGGGCAACATATGCGTTTTCTTCCTCTTCAGCATCTAAAAATTCAACAATTCCTCGTTTTACAAGGTCTGAAAACGTCCACTCACCTTTCTTTAATTTCTCAATATGTTCTTTTGTTAACTTTGGCTTCCCATTCTCTACAATAATCAGAGGACGAATTGCTCTGCCTGCATCACAATTAATATGTATTTCGCGTACATTTTCGTAATATGCAACATTTACCTCTGGATCGATTTCTCCACGACGTCGCATATCACGTAGCTCTCGAATCAAAAATTCGGGATTTGAATGCACACCTATCAAACGGCCATTTAGGAATATATTGACATAATTGTTATTAAATGATGAATTAATCTCGTCTATTGGTGTGACACCTATTTCATAAAGAATACTTTCAATTTGTCCCTCATCAGTACCTACAGAAATATAAGACATCAATGCAAGGTTTTTTACTAGACCACAGTTTGGCCCTTCAGGAGTTTCATTAGGACATATTCTGCCCCAATGAGAACCATGAAGATCTCTAGCCTCAAAGTGAGGTTGACTTCTGCTAAGGGGAGATATAACTCGTCGCAAATGACTCAAAGCCGACCTATGGTTTGTTCTATCTAAAAGCTGACTTACACCAGCCTTTCCACCAACCCAATTTCCCGTGGCAAGTGCATGCCTTAGACGCTCAGTAATTAAGTCAGCACGAACTGCAGTCTTTATGACAATTGGTTTTCCACGGACAATTGCCCTCTGTAATTGATACTTAATATCTTTGCATAAGTTATTAAACGCAACTCTGAATAAACTCATAAGAAGGTCGCCAGCAAGATTTAATCTTTTATTTGAGTAATGGTCTTTATCATCAGGTTCTCGGCGGCCTAGTACAAGTTCTAATAATTTCCTAACCATATGTCCCAAATATAATGCTTTTTTATATCGATCTTCTGGAAGTGCACCGATATGGGGAAGAAGGTAATAGTCAATAACTTGCTGGGCACGTTGAATACGGTATTCTTTAAGCTGCCCCACAGCAACACGTTTTCCGATAAAGTCAAGTGCCGCTTCTTCTGTTGCAGTTCTATCTTTAGGAACAAAAATATGGGCAGCGTCACTGAGTGATGGTATTAATTCTCTTTGAATTTCAGCATCTCCCCCAACGACGCTTACTATTTCACGATCAGTAATAACACCAAGTGCTCTAAGAAGAATCGCAAAAGGTATTTTTCCTGGAACAGAAGGTATTGAAACTAGCAATGAACCATCTTTCTTCCGTTCGATAGTTACTGGAGCTCTAAAGCCCCTACGTACCGAAAAAACTTTTGCCATATGGGTAATATTTCCTGATGAATCAACTTCATCAACCAGAATTCTATTTGGCGCCAAATCCTCTTGAACAACTAATACTCGCTCAGACCCATTTATTATGAAATAGCCTCCCGGATCCTTTGGGTCTTCACCAACTTCTATCAATTCTTTATCTGATAACCCATATAACAAACAAGCTTTTGATTTTAACATGATGGGCAACATACCAATGAAAACTTCTTCTGTCTGTTCTATACTTTCAATGCCGCCCTCTGTACGATAAACTGATGTTATCTCTAGGTAAAGAGGAGCTGCATATGTTAAATTACGTATTCGAGCCTCCGCGGGATATATATTTGCTACAGAGCCATCAGCTTCATAAACAGTAGGTTTCCCAACACGAACTTTTCCAAGTTTGAAATAAACCATTTCACCATTACCCTGCTTCTTTCCTAAGTCAGGCACTATTACGCCAACTTCGTTAACAATTTGTTGAATTCCCCGCTCAATAAAATCGTTAAAAGAATCTAAGTGTTGCCTAACAAGTCCACGTTCCTTAATTAAAGAGTCTATTACAACCCACATATCAGATAGGCTAATATTATCTTCTGCCATCACAATCCACCTTTAAAAATACATAAGATTAAACATAACCCCTTTAACCGCCATTTTCAAATAAATAATATTTTTGCTTCGTCTCATTAACATTGACTACCACGGATGTTTTATTAACTTTTTGGCGGGCCCGGCGGGATTTGAACCCGCGACTGCCGGGTTAAAAGCATCGCCCTTGAAGGACCGGCGCTTTCGGCAGTTGACTCAACTTCTACCTAGCTGAGCTACGGGCCCTATTTGGTCTATTAGGCTATTCTGCATTACAGAAGTTGCACTTATAAATTTTCCCGTCTGTGTTCCCCAACTTATATGCTAACATACATCATGCTAACATAAAGCATTCACAACTGGTATTTACCGGAAACAGCTTCCCTATTCATGACCTGTAATAATAAGAATTAATGGCGCCCTGGCCGGGATTCGAACCCGGGTCGCGGGATTCGCCGTCCCAAAGGGACTGTGACAGTCCCGTATGCTAGGCCGCTACACCACCAGGGCAACTGTATCTAGTACTTTATTTTTTCCATTTTAAATTTTTCGATGATGATGTTCTTATTAGTAATTTAAAGTCACTTCTTATTTAATCATATATTAACCCTGCTAAAACGAAAAAGTATACACGTTCTCATTTAGACATAAAGTACGCCTATTAATTATCCATAACACAGTTCATTAACTTCACAATTATTACCTTGACTAAGATCAAACCATTTACTTAGTATAGTAAGATAAACAAAACAAAAGAGTAACTCTAGATTTTGAAGTAGTGCTATTCATCACTAGTGATTTACAGAGAACATTAAGAAAATAAGTAGTAGCACCGTTCCGTGGTCGAGATGGGTACGGGTGTTTCCCTCCGCCTATGACCGTCAGCCGAAGCTGACAGCCATCCGGGTTTCCCGTCGGCTCTCGCACGACAGTACAGCCCGGACCGCGCGGAGGCTTAACTTTCACGCGGTGCTACCACTACAGAAAAAGTAAATGACTTATTGATAAATTTTTCGGTATAACTCATCCAGTATCTATCAACAACTATATAGTTAACAAAATGATATATCACATAAGAGCACTGCCTTTTACCACAATACAACAAAAGGTATTTAACATTCGCGCCTCAAAACTGAAATACTTTATGTTAATATATACACTCTAATTTTTAACAATATATAGCCTACACTCAAACGAAATGCTTATTTACCCAAAAATTATTTTCTTAATTGCCATGCACTGCTAGGGGCCGTGATGTAGCCAGGTAGCATGGCAGGCTCCAGAGGATATGCGGGTTTGCTGACTTTTCGGATGACGAACCTTTGGAGCGCCCGGATAAACCTGCTCGCCTGGGTTCAACTCCCAGCGGCCCCACTATCCACCTCTTATACCGACCAAAAAATATAAAAACACCAAATCACATTGTCTCAACTCACACCAAAACCTTTAAAACAAGAGATTTACTCACATATATCTTGAGGTTCTACCTCAAGAATAATTATGATAATCTGATGCAATCCAGGAACTAAAAACTCCTGGATGAAGGGCATACCCGATTCATACGAGTTCGTATGAATCGGAAATGATGCCGCTCATAGGTCCTCCACTTAGGCCAACTGGGTAGTCCGGAGTAGGACCCGAACGCCTAAGCCGTCTGGGGGATGGCTCGGCTCGGGAGCCGAGGAAGGCCGTGGCGAGCTGCGATAAGCCCCGGGGAGGCGTATGCAGCCTTAGATCCGGGGATCGCCGAATGGGACTTCCTACCACGGGGATAACCCGTGGTGCTCCCTTCCGGGAGCGGGAACCCGCCGAAGTGAAGCATCTCAGTAGGCGGAGGAAAAGAAACCAATAGGGATCCCCTGAGTAGGGGCGACCGAAAAGGGGTTAGGGCAAACTGAACCTGCTGGGGAAACCCAGTAGGGATGTAGTGTTGCAGGACCCTGCCGTAACCGCCTCTCTGGTGAAGCCGAACGTGGCTGGAAAGCCAGGCCATAGAGGGTGATAGCCCCGTAGGCGTAAGCCAGAAGGCGGGGCGGGGTATCCTGAGTAGCACGGGTCGGAAATCCCGTGTGAAGCCGGGAGGCAACGACTTCCAACCCTAAATACTCCCCGAGACCGATAGCGCACTAGTACCGTGAGGGAAAGCTGAAAAGCACCGCTGGCGCGGAGTGAAAAGAGCCTGAAACCAGACGGCTACAGACGTGTGCGGCCCGAAAGGGTAGAATCTCCCCGAAGGAACCCCTGGCGACAGGGTAGTACGAGGGGAGAGGACCAGGGTCGCACAATCCGTCTAGAAACACGGGCCAGGGAGTTCATCCGAGTGGCGAGCTTAAGGGGTTCACCCCCGTAGGCGTAGGGAAACCGACAAGCCCGCAGCCGCTTTACGCGGTGAGGGGCGGGGTCTGAAAGGGCCTGGAGTCACTCGGATGAGACCCGAAGCCGGGCGATCTAGCCCTGGGTAGGGTGAAGTCCGGCGAAAGCCGGATGGAGGCCCGTAGGGGTGCTGACGTACAATTCGCTCCCATAACCTGGGGCTAGGGGCAAAAGACCAATCTAGCCCGGGGATAGCTGGTTCCCCCCGAAGTGGGTCTCAGCCCAGCCCGACTCGAGATGGCCGGAGGGGTAGAGCACCGATTGGGTATGCGGGGGACCCTCGTGTCTCCGGTACCCTCTCGAACTCCGAATCCTCCGGCATCGTAGACGGTCGGAGACGGGCGTCAGGGGATAAGCCTCTGGGCCGAGAGGGGAACAACCCAGACTGGGGTTAAGGCCCCTAAGTGCTGGCTAAGTGTCAAACGAAAGGGAGTCCGCAACCTAAGACAGCAGGGAGGTAGGCTTAGAAGCAGCCATCCTCTAAGGAGTGCGTAACAGCTCACCTGCCGAGGTTGCGGGCCCTGAAAATGGACGGGGCTTAAGCCAGCCGCCGAGACCCCAGGGCACGGCCGTTATGGTCCGTGATCCGGTAGGGGGGCGCCTTGATGGGGCGGAAGCTGGACCGTGAGGCCCAGTGGACCCGTCAAGGTTGCAGATCCTGGTGGTAGTAACAGCATAGCCGGGTGAGAATCCCGGCCGCCGGAGGGGCAAGGGTTCCTCGGCAATGCGTCGTCAGCCGAGGGTTAGTCGGTCCTAAGGCCACCCTTAACACGGTGTGGCCGAAAGGGAAACCGGTTTATATTCCGGTACCGCGGTGGTACGCTTCGCGGCAACGCAAAGCCCGGTTCCTGACGCATCGGGGTAGGCCGAGCAGGGTTATCGCCCTGTCTAAGTGTATAAGCCTGGGGAGTACCGTAATGGTGAGAACCAGGTGAAAGCACGAATGGCCGCCCGTTTTAGGGTGGTTCGGCCGACCCCCGGTGCCCGTGAAAAGGGAATCGGGAAGGATCCACCGCGTCCGTACCCAGAACCGACACAGGTGCCCCTGGGTGAAAAGCCTAAGGCGTGTCGGGTCGAAACCGGCCGAGGGAATTCGGCAAATTAGCCCCGTAACTTCGGGAGAAGGGGTGCCTGTGGTCTTGGGTTTTCCTGGGACCGCAGGTCGCAGTGGCTAGGGGGGCCCGACTGTTTAATAAAAACATAGCTTTCCGCTAGCCCGAAAGGGTTAGTACGGAAAGTGAATCCTGGCCAGTGGCGGTACGTGAACCCCGGGTCCAACCGGGTGAAGCGCCGCTAAACGCCGGGAGTAACTATGACTCTCTTAAGGTAGCCAAATGCCTCGTCGGGTAAATTCCGACGCGCATGAATGGATCAACGAGGTCCCCACTGTCCCCGGCCGGTGCCCGGTGAACCCACATAACCAGGCGAACAGTCCTGGGACCCCCAGCGGGGAGAGAAGACCCTGTGGAGCTTTACTGCAGCCTGTCGCTGGGGTCTGGTCACGGATGCGTAGCGTAGGCAGGAGCCGTCGAAGCCGCCCTTGCGGGGGCGGTGGAGGCGCCAATGAAACACTGCCCTTCCGTGACTGGATCCCTAACCGGGGGCTGACCCCCGGGACAACGGCAGGTGGGCAGTTTGGCTGGGGCGGCACATCCTTGAAAAAATATCAAGGGTGCCCAAAGGTCAGCTCAGGCGGGTCAGAACTCCGCCGTAGAGGGCAAGGCTAAAAGCTGGCCTGACTGGACGCCGAAAAGCGAGGCGTCCAGAGGCGAAAGCCGGGCCTAGCGATCCTTCATGTCCCTCTCGTTGAGGGCTGGAGGTGTCAGAAAAGTTACCCCAGGGATAACAGAGTTGTCGCGGGCAAGAGTCCACATCGACCCCGCGGCTTGCTACCTCGATGTCGGCTCTTCCCATCCTGGCGGTGCATAAGCCGCCAAGGGTAGGGCTGTACGCCCGATAATGGGGAACGTGAGCTGGGTTTACACCGTCGCGAGACAGGTGGTATTCTACCTGCTGGGGGCGCTGGCCGTCTGAGGGCAAGGTCCGCATAGTACGAGAGGAACTGCGGGCCGGGGCCTCTAGTCTACCGGCTGTCCGATAGGGCATGCCGGGCAGCCACGCCCCAATCGATAAGGGCTGAAAGCATCTAAGCCCGAAACGAGCCCCGAGACGAGACGGCCATTCTCCAGCCGTGCCGTATGGCGTCCGGGTCGGGTGACCGACACGGATGGCTGGGGACGAGGGCTCCGGAAGATGACCGGGTTGATAGGGCGGGGGTGTACGGTGGAAGGCTTCGGCCGACCACCTCAGCCTGCCGCTACTAATCGCCCGAGCGTTCGGGCCCGAAATGGGCTACTCAGGTTACATAAGTGAGAGGACTTATGAGCGGCGACTGTTTTTCGAAACAAATTGAGTGAGGTTAATGAGTTATCTATATCTGTTTTAGCAAATTTTTTAAGATAAAGTAGGAATAGAAAAATAAAGACTAAGAGTTTTAGCTATAGGCATATTTTAGATTAAGAAAGGATGTGTGCAAGATAATGATGAGCAGAGAAGCGGGATATGACCAAGTATTAACTGTTTTTAATCCAAATGGGCGATTATTACAATTAGAGT
>Ga0164318_10000221_pt1 | contig 39104 bp, 34 predicted proteins | sample GuaBasSedimGuay9_FD_113734 | JGI IMG/M metagenome (GOLD analysis project Ga0164318, IMG submission 113734) | Subseafloor sediment microbial communities from Guaymas Basin, Gulf of California, Mexico - Guay9, Core 4571-4, 0-3 cm | ecosystem: Environmental > Aquatic > Marine > Hydrothermal vents... | reverse complement strand
GAAGCTCATAGAGGGAAGAAAAAGGTTGAGCTAAACATCAATAGATTTCAAAGCTTAATGCACATCAGGCGGGACTTGTGAAAGGAACCCGTCTGAATGTTATCTTTTTTATGATTCAATAGCTCTTTATATTACTATAGAAACAAAAATGGGGTATCTAAGGAAAAAAATAAAATATCTCCGATTATTTTTTTACAACCAAGCTATGCACAGGATGGGTCTTGCATGAGAAGTAAAATGTTTGTTCTCATGATGGTTTGCGTTATGGTTTTTGTGGGCTGGCTGGGATTCTTCCCAGCCTCGGATAAGGAGAGAAGCGCTGAAGGTGTTACTCTAGATTACTCTATGACCTCCGCTACAACCTTTGCACAATTGGGCTACGACCTCGCCTTCGGCGACGTGAACGACGATGGAGTTATTGACCTGGCGGTTGGTGCACGAGCGTATGACACATTTTCCTATACAAACGTTGGAGCGGTCTATCTTTACATAGCCTCCAACATCGGTGGACCCACTCTCCCCGGGACAATCACTCCAGATGATCAGAGCAATGAATACTTTGGATCTTCCGTAGCCATGGGAGATGTCAACGGCGACGGCTACGATGACCTTCTTGTGGGGGCGTACAGGTACGATACTACCAACGCTGATGCCGGCAGAGCCCTGCTTTACTACGGCTCGGCGCTGGGCCTGAATTCAAACCCGCAATGGACATCGTCCGGCGATGACCAGGCCAATGCTCATTACGGCTATGACGTTGCTATAGGGGACGTTAACGGTGATGGATACGGCGACGTGATTGTGAGCGCCCCCGATTATGACAACAGCACATACACCAATTGCGGCAGGGTCTACGTCTATTACGGTTCAAGGAGCGGTCCGCCGACAAGCCCCAACTGGACTTATAGCCCCAACAGCGCATCCTGGTACTGTGGAAGAGCGATAGGTGTGGGCGACTACGATGGGGATGGGGTAGATGACCTCGCCGTCTCAAGTTCTTCCAGCGGATGCGTCTTCAAAGGGGGCTCCTCAGCTCTACCCGCGACGCCCACCTGGACCTTCGGAGGCTCTTCTTCAGTTTATGCAATACTGTTAAAGGACGTGAACAACAACGGTAAAGCCGAAATCATCCTCGGGGAACCATACTACACCTCTGGGGGTTTTTCATCTCGGGGCAGGGTTGAGGTATACCTTGGTGGAAAGAATTCCGGCACTTATACAACTCCTGACTGGTATGCGAATGGTGAACCCCAGTCGAACATTTACTTTGGTTGGGTCCTTGGGAGCGGAGACTTCAACGGTGATGGATTCCTTGATATAGCAATTGGAGCCTATCGGTATGACTACGGTGCCCAGACCGACGCTGGCAAGGTCTATGTTTTCTTGGGGAATCACACGTCCCTTCGGGGTCAGCCTGAATGGACCTATGTGGGCGGAACTGCATGGGAGTATTTTGGAGGAGGTCTCGCTCCTGAATATCCAGACGTGAGTGGCGACGGTATAGACGACCTTGTTGTTGGGGCGTATATGTACAATTCGGGACGAGGAGCTGTCTACCTCTTTTACGGAACCTTTATATCAACCACTGTGGACTGGATCTCCAGGGGTCCCGCACAGAGTGGAGCGTCCTTCGGATATTGCTTTGCAAAGGGAGATTTCGACGGAGACGGCTACCTTGACCTCGCGGTTGGCGCTCCGTATTATGACGGCACCAATACAGATGAGGGAAGGGTGCTTATCTACAGGGGTTCCGCCTCAGGCATCTCCACCATGGCTTCCTGGTTTGTTCCCGGTCCAACTCAGAACGGAGCACGCCTTGGGTGGTCACTTGCCGCAGGGGATTTCAACGGTGACGGCTATGACGATATAGCGGTAGGAGCGCCATACTATGATACAGCAAATACAGATGCCGGGTTGGTTAGGGTGCACTACGGCTCATCAAGCGGTGTATCCTCCACGCCGTCCCTCTCAACATCTGGACCCAATCAGGCGAACGCGAACTTCGGCTATTCATTGGCATCCGGAGATGTGAACGGCGACGGCTACGATGACCTTCTTGTAGGAGCACCTTATTACGATACCTCAAATACAGATGCGGGATGGGCCGGACTATATTATGGAACCCCCTGGGGACTGACAGCGGTTTATTCATGGTATTCTGTAGGAAACGATGAGGCGAGTGCATATTTTGGTTATGCTATAGCGACTGGAAAGACCGATAGTGACGACTACAGTGATATTGCAATCGGAGCGCCCTATGCAAATGCGGGAGGCACGAGTCGGGGGAAAGTATTCTTCTATAGAGGTTCATCAGCCGGGCCAACACTGAGAACAGTCCATTCTGGGAGAGTTGATTGGGAATTAATGGGACGCTCCCTTGCCTTTGGCGATTTTGACGGCGACGGGTATGATGACCTAGCTGCGGGGGCTCCCCTCTATAGTGAGGGGGGCACCAATTACGGAAGAGTTCACATTTTCCGCCAAGGTCAGTATTTATATCAGTACATTGTCAACAAGGAGAGCAGGGAGTATGCATATTCTAGCATTTCCGCCGGGGATGTGGACGGTGACGGCTATGATGACCTTCTTGTAGGCTCACCTCTTGACGATGCTCCCACCTATAGCAGAAGTGCGGTCTACATTCACAGAGGAAGTGGTGCTTTTCTTATTGAACCATATAGCTGGAGATATCGGATGGGAATCAACTGGCTCGGCTATGCCGTAATCTGCGGGGATTTCAACGGCGACACTTTAAGTGACGTGGTCGCCGGTGCCTATGCAAATAATAGCAATGAGGGTGTGGTTTATGCCTGGTATGGAGAGGAGACCTCAAGACCCTCTTTCTCATCATTATATCTCTCTATTTATTCCCCCTATGGGGAGGAGGGGACATTAGTAGCGAGTATACGCGCTTATGATGCTCATGATGTGAAGGGTTTTGAGATTTATTATTCAACCAGCGAGAGAGGTCCCTGGACATACAGTCAGAACATAACATATACAGGCGACCACAATCACGATGCGAAAATAAGCGGCCTTACAGATGGTCAGAAGTATTACATCAGAGTGAGGACCTACGATGAGGTGCCCAACTATTCGGAGTACTCTGCTCCTCAAAGCGCAGTTCCGGAGGATAGAAAAGCTCCGGACGCTCCGGGGGGCTTTGCAGCTAGGGTCACCTCCCAAGGGTACATAAAGCTGAACTGGACGCTCTCCACATCCGGGGACGTTGCAGGCTATGCAATATTTAGAAATGACAATATGAGATACACGACGCTGAACACCACCATGGAGTACGTGGACATGAATGTGACATTGGGTCAGATCTACACATATGAGCTTTATGTGTTTGACGAGGCCTCCAATTACAACAAGTATCCCAACGGGCTTGTAGTGATGGCAGATAGGGATTATGACGGCGACGGCACTGGAGACCTATTAGACAGGGATGACGATGGAGATGGTGTGGAGGACTTAATAGATGCCTTTCCGTATGATTCGACGGAGTGGGCCGATTATGATGGCGATGGAACAGGAGACAACGCCGATACGGATGATGACAACGACGGGATTCCAGACGCTAGCGACCCGTGGCCGCTTCTGGATTTAAATGACATAGAGGCCACGGTAGACAGCATTGAACAGAAGATAGATAATCTCAATATGACGGTGGAAGAGATTCTTCAAAGGGTCAAGGCACTTCAGAACGACTTGGGCTATCTGAACAGCTCCTCCGCAGCTTTGCTGGGAGAGATTCTTGTTAGGCTATCTAGGATGGAGAGCAACCTGACAAGTAAGCTGGAGAGTGTGGAGAGGAATCTTACGGCGAAGATAGATGGGATGAACAGCACACTACGCGGTCAGATATCCTCAGCACTCACTCAGATACTCAACAGGATAGATGCTATGGACTCTTCATTGAGGGCACTGATACAGTCCTTCTGGCTTGATTACAATGTGACGGAGGCTACGAATACGGGCAGTATAATATCCAGGATAGCTTCTCTCGAGGTGTCCATAAGAGCATTGGTTGAGGATTTCTGGGATGATTACAACTATACCTCATCCTCAGATACAGCAGAGATTATCAGTAAAATAGAGGACATGTGGGATGGCTTCAACGGGAGCATTGAATATGCGAGGAGCTATCTTTCGGATAGACTCAATTATACATTGGACATTCTGAGGACAAGGATAGGAGAGCTTGAGGCGGAGATGGAGGAGAATGTGACAGCTCTGAAGGAGTACGTAGGATTGATGACGCTTGAACTTAGGATGTACATGGAGGTAGTAAACGCCACACTCCACGGACACCTCAGCGATATAGAAGAGATGATAATAGACTTCAGAGAGGCAACATTGGAGAACCTGACGATGATATCTTCTTATCTTCACGACATGTGGCAGAACAACACAGAGGGCAGGGAGCAGATATTGGCGGCTATCGAGGCTACAGGCGACCTCATAAGGAACGTAAACGATGCGTCTATGAGCGAGCTTAGGACGAGGCTTGATGACCTGAGGGAATACCTAATAGGCTTCAACACCACTGAGAGTTTAAGGCTGGCGGATGCTGTGGAGAACCTCATGGGGCGGTTGGAGGAGGTGAATGAGAGCGCTGGGGAGAGATTTGACGAGTTAGCCACGACGCTTCAAGCATTAGCGACACTGGGTACGATAATAGATGAGCTATCAGACGTGGATCAGAGCATAGAAGAGAAGACCGGGGAGCTGAAAGACGAGAACAAGACCGTACAAAATTACAATCTGATATTGCTGGTCTTATTGATAATAGTGATACTGCTAGAGATTTTAATATACCTGAAGAAGGGAGGGGGGGAGGTTAAGGTGATAGAGAAGGAAGTCGTGAAGGAGGTTCCAACCTCCGGTGGAGGTGAAGAGGAGAAGGCTTTAGAGGAAGAAGAGGAGTTGTGGGAAGAGGAAGAACTGGAAGAAGAGCTCTGACTCCCCCCTCCTCTTTATTTTTCTTTTTTACTCTTTCCTCATTCTTTTTTAGACAACACATTTGGCTCTTTCCGGCATATATGATATTTAAGAAGACATCCTTCTATGTAAGGGGCGAAAAGATTTTTTAATGCCCCTCCATTCCTGTCCTGTTATGTGGGTGTGAGAACTCCACCTCCACCCCCAGCGGTTTTGAATGGAATTAGAAGCGTAGGAAGGTGATTTCATGGTGAAGGTTATGGATTATGAGAAGGAGTTCAGCAAATGGAAGTGGGATATACCGGAGTACTACAATATAGGGCAGGATGTGGTGGACAAGCATGCAAAGGACCCCCACAAGAAGAACAAAGTGGCACTGTACTGGGAGAACGAAGAGGGAAAGAGGGAGAAATATACCTTCTGGGAGTACTCTCACCTCTCCAATAAATTTGGCAACGTACTGAAAGAGCTTGGGGTCTTAAAGGGTGACCGCTACCTTATGGTCCTGCCTAACATTCCCCAGTTCCAGCAGATATTCCTTGGCGGAGTGAAGATAGGGGCGGTCCCTATACCGGCGTCTATTATGTTCAAAGCAAAGGAGCTGGAGTACAGGATAAACGACTCCGGCTCAAAACTTGTGGTGGTGCACACCAAATATGCAGATGAGGTGAGAAAGATTGCGGAGAAGTGCCCAACGCTGAAGAACATAATAATTGTGGGGGAGGGGGGTACCTCGGCCGGTGAACTTCACTTCGATGACCTGATGAAGGGGGCGTCAACCAAGCTGGAGGTGGAGAAGACCCGCTCCGATGATATGGCATTCTTCTGTTATACCTCCGGTACAACTGGGATGCCCAAGGGGGCGGTCCATCTCCACCGATGGGTACCCGCAAACGACCCGAGCGCCCTCTATTGGGCTGCCTACAAAGAGGACGACATCTTCGCCCACACAGGTGCTCTTAACTGGATATACCCTCTCGGAAACGGCTTCCTCTACGCGTGGCGGTGGGGGGTGTCTGTGCTCCTCTACGATGGACGGTTCGTACCGGAGAGATGGTTTGAACTCCTGGAGAGATATCAGGTGACCAACCTAGCCTCCGTCCCCACGGCGTATAGAATGTTTCTTGCAGTGGATGGGGCCGAGGAGAGGTATGATCTCGTCCTGCGGCACTGCATAAGCGCTGGAGAGCCCCTAAACCCTGAGGTTGTGAAGGAGTGGAAGAAGCGTTTTGGAGTAGACATTCTGGATGGTATAGGTATGACGGAGATTATGGTCTACCTGTCGAACATGGAGGGAATGCCCATCAAACCCGGGTCTTGTGGCCGCCCGCAGCCGGGACATGTCTGTGCCATCGTGGATGATGAGGGAAATCCCCTTGGACCCTATAAAGAGGGCACTCTAGCAGTGAGGGCGGACGACCCCGGCCTCTTTAAAGAATATTGGAATAAGCCTGAGAAGACCGCCGAGTGCTTCAAGAAGGGGTGGTTCCTGACCGGAGACACGCTCTATACCGACGAGGACGGCTACTACTGGTTCTCAGGAAGAGGGGATGATCTTATCATGACTGCAGGTTACAGGGTCTCACCCTTTGAAGTGGAATCCGTGGTGAACGAGCATCCGGCGGTTCTTGAGTCCGCCGCTGTTGCCTCTCCGGACCCCGTACGGGGGGTTATAGTGAAGAGCTTCATAATACTGAACGAGGGGTATGAGCCATCAGATGAACTGGCTAGGGAGATACAGCAGTTCGTTAAGGAGAGGACGGCCCCTTACAAATACCCCAGGGAGATAGAGTTCGTTAAAGAGCTTCCCAAAACCCAGTCTGGGAAGATTAAGAGGAAGGTGCTCAGGGAGCTTGAAAAGGAGAGAAAATTGGGTAAGAAGGGCTGAGGAGATCTAGGTAAGCTCAAGGGCAAGCCTTCCCCGTCTGCTCAGGCGGTAGTGGCTCCTTGTGGAGGACATTTCTATAAGGCCGAGAAAGAGAAGGTCGTATAATGCCTTCGAGATTTGAAGGGAGTTCTCTCCGATGTTCTGGGAGAGCTTCTCCGTCGTCAGAGAGCTTCTGTCAAGCTCCTTCAGGATCCTCCAGTGGAGTTCGCTCAGCCTCCTTAGGGGATTAACCCGAGCCCATTCCATTGCGTACAGGAGGAGATCCAGATGCGGGGTGGGACCCACCAGAAGAAAATATCTCTCTCCCCTCTCATCCCTTGTTTTTACAACCCTCTTCTCGGGGATACTTCTGAGGGGTCTTAAGGAATCTATTATGCCTAAGTGGCTAAGTCCTTTTTCCTTCCTGGCGTAGAGCCTAATCCCTCCCCCGTTCAGCTCCAGGTAGGCTGGAAACCTCTTACCTCTCTCTGAGACCTTAAGCTTTTTTGAACCTCTGATAATGGCAAGTGCAGAGAGGGCAAGAAACCTCTCCCTTATAGCGTCTGGTAGTTTTATAAGTGTTAGGTAATAATCCATCCCTTCCGCGAAGACAATGGGGTCTGCCAGATCTCCTTCCATGGGGGTGAATTTCCCGTAGCTTCCCAGATTTAATATCTGGTTGTGAAATATCTCGTGCCAGATATGTCCCTCTGCTATGATTATTCTCTCAGAAGTAAGGTTTATAATGCCCTCTTTCCAGTTCCCCGGGGTTAACCAGGTTCCGTTTTTCCCTACCTTCCAGAGGAATTTAACTGTTGTTTTGGCTATAAGGCTCTCCTGAGGGGACATCTTGAACCTCACCCTTTGAACAATAATACAATTAAAAGTAATCTTTTATAAATCTTCTATGCAAAAGAGGGTATTTGGCCCCCATGCCTTTCTGCCAACTTGAGGGAAGCGGAACTCCCCGGGCGGGGGGTGAAGAGTGGAGGTGAAGAGAGAAATCAGGGGGCTCCTAAAGCTTTGCCCTCTTTCTCACCTCACTTTTCTGTGCCTGGGCTACTTCTATGGGGTCCCCCTTTTCCTCAACCAGGCGTATGAATTTCGCAGCGAAGAGGATGTCTTGGGCGAAATAATGGGGTGTCTCAGAGGTGAGGGAGACCTCTCCTTCCACATATCTCCTCAGCATATCCTTTCCGTAGCCAGTCATAACAAGGATGGTCCTCCAAACACCTGCCCTTCGAGCCGCCTGTATGTCCTTCACATGGTCCCCTATGAGCCACGACTTCCCCAGGTCTAGTTTGTGTTTTTCGCACGCCTTGAGTATCATCCCCGGGGAGGGTTTCCTGCAACGGCATTCCATCCTTAAGTGCTCTATGCTCCCCTCGGGATGGTGGGGACAGAAATAGACCCCGTCAAAGCGCACGCCCAGCCTTCTCTGAAGTTCTTCGGTGACGTTCCAGAAGTCCTCTTCGCCGTACATTCCCTTAGCTATACCGCCCTGGTTTGTCACGATAATTAGAACATAACCAAGTTCTTTTAAGATTCGAAGGGCCTCTGGGGCTCCTTCAATCACTTTCAAGTCCTCCACGCGGTGAAGGTGACCCACCTCCTCAGCTAGAACGCCGTCGCGGTCCAGAAAGACGGCGCGTCTGGCACTCTTTTCCTTCCTCCGTTTGTTCCCCTCTTCAACAGTTCTTTCCAATCAATCACCGCCCCCGAAGATGTCCTCCTCAATAAGCTCACAGATTATGTGGCCGGCGGTTATATGCGCTTCCTGAATTCTGGGTGTAGATCTGGACGGGACAGCAAGGAGGATGTCACAGTACTCTTTCATCCCCCCTCCTCCCTCCCCAGTGAAACCGACGGTTTTAAGCCCCTTTTCCCTGGCCCATTTCAGAGCCTCCACCACGTTGGGGGAATTGCCGCTCGTTGAGATACCCCATACCAGGTCTCCCTCCTTGGCGATTCCTTTAAGCTGCCTTAGAAAGACCTCATCGTAGGAGTAGTCATTCGCTATTGCCGTCAGGGAGGAGGTGTTCACGGTTAGGGAGATAGCTGGGAGCGGGGAGCGATCTTTGAGATACTTCCCCATGAGCTCAGCAGCGATGTGTTGGGCGTCGGCGGCTGACCCGCCGTTTCCGAAAAGTATGACCTTCCCTCCTCCCCGGAGAGTCTCGGAAACCGCTTCGGCGATCATTAGAATGGTCTCCGCACAGCAGTCAGAAAGCCTTCTTTTAACCTCTGCACTCTCTTCAAGCCCCTCCTTCACCTTCTTCAATCTCTTCTCCAGCAAAGCATCACGCCCCTTTTAAAATAACGTTGTGCGGGGAAATTCCAAAAAGCTGTTTCGTGTCATCAAAATATACCCTCCCGCCCCCCGGGAGAATACTTGCGAAATACGCCCTTAAAAAGGCCCGATTGTCGTAGCTATCGAAGACGTTGTCGGTGAAAAGGCCTGAAGAGGATACGAAAAGCATGGTGCCCCCTCCTTCGCTTCTCACCTCAACTGCTACGGGGGCAACTGAGAAAAAGGCGTCCCCTAAGCTCTCCTTGCCATCCCCGTTGAGCTCTATGGTGGCGTAGTGTGGAAGGGAGAGCATTATTGCACCCTCCCCAGTCAGGTTCACTCCCATGGGCTTGTGGACCAGTACTGTAAAGTTAACACCCTCAAGCTCCCCCACAGCTTTTATGAAGCTTAGATTGTAGACCCAGTCGTCGGTGTACCTCCATCCCGGCCTGTAAGGCATGGCCCAAAGGTATATCCCAAAGGCCCGAACCAGGTGTTCTGTCATGTTGCTGTCATCTGCCAGGATGAGATGTCCTCCGGCCTCAACGTAGCTCTTCAGTGAGAGAACCTCCTTCCCCGTGAGAGGAGAATCAAGGCCGGGTAAGACGTAGAGTGTTTTGGATGGCTCGGAAATCTCTCCAGCATCCTCCGTTGAATCAACGTACTTAACCGGTAGACTGGAGAGGGAGTTGAGCTCCTGCTTCAGGCCAATCATATCGCTCCACGGTCCTTCGAAGGGGGGTGTACTGTTTTCCTTCTCCTCAAGGCAGAGGGAGGCACTCATGGTAGCAAATACGAGAATGAGAGCGGAGAGAATTCTCCAGTCCATGGCAGTGCAAATAAGCTCCGATATATCTATTTTTTTGGCATCTGTGTTATTTTCTTCTTCTTGCGGCTTCTGCCCTTATGCTGATATCGTCGTCCATGATTTCTTTATAGATTACGTCATACCTCTCCGCGATCCTCTGCCAGGACCATTCGCTTCTTATTCTCTCCATCCCTAATTGGGCCATTTCCTCCCTTCTTTCTGGATTCTTAAGAAGCTCTACGATTCTCTTGGCCATCCCTGCCGTATCCCCTACATCCACATAATAGCCGTCAACCCCCTGTCTTATCATCTCCCTGACCCCCCCCACATTGCTGCTCACGCACGGTGTCCCGGAGGCCATGGACTCAAGTATGACAAGACCCTGCCCCTCCCACCGGGAGTGGAAAACAAAGAGGTCAGCGGTGGCGTAGAGCCTCTTTAAGTCTTCGAAGGGAACGGACCCGAGAAAATACACTGCCTCTTCAACTCCAAGACGACGAACCAGTCTTTTAAGTTTCTTCTCCTGGGGCCCCTCCCCCACAACCACAAGGACCGCACCATCTACCTCCCTTTTCACCCTCGCGAAGCTATCGAGGAGTAGGTCCATACCCTTCCTTCCGGCCAGTCTTGTCACGGTAAGCAGCTTCAGCTCACCCATGATTGAGTATTTCTCAAAGACCCTCTCGTCGCGGTTCCCAGGTCTGAAGGAGCCGATGTCAACACCTGCCGGGACCCTGTACATCCTGCCGTAGATGTTCTCAACACCCCTCCTCTTTACCGCCTCTTCCTCTGAGAGGCTCTCAACTATTACGGCGTTGGAAAGCTCTATGGCGTAATCCTCATATTTGTCAAATAGAGGGGAGATAACCATTATCGCTAGGTCGTTAAGGGACTGGAGGGAGGTAGGGTTGATATAGGAGAGCTTCAGCTCCTGCCTCTCCCCTTTCCATGTCCCGTGAAGCGTAGAAACTATAGGGTAAGGAAGTCTCCCATAGTGTTTTCTCCTGAGGAGGGTCATGTTGGAGTGGACGTGAACTACATCGTAATCTTCTCCCCTCTCCAATATCTCCTTCACTGCGTGATCCCCAAAGGAAGTTGTGAAGAACATGGGAAGCTTCAGCCAGTCCACCTCAACCACATTAACGTTGGGGTGTACATCAAGGGGCTTCATACCTTTCAGTTGCTTTCTGGTGATAACCGTTATTTTATAGCCCCTCTCAGCGAAGACCTTTGCCTGAAAGTAGACCCCATTACCCACACCGCCCCATTTAGGAGGGAACTCCGAGGTCACCATACAGATCCGCATGAACGGCCTCCCTCAAAGCGTTCCCTCTTCAATGAACTGATCCAGATTTTCAATGAGGTTTTCGGCGGTGATATACCAGCGCTCCAGATCCTCTCTCAGACGTTTTTTTACGATTCTTAAGTCTACAGCTTGATATAGGTAGTTATAGCTGGGTCTCTTCTCATACGTCTTCTTGGTCTTTGAGATGAGTCCGCAGGTTAAAAGCTTCTGAAGGGAGCGGTAGACAGCGGTCTTGTCCTTTTTGAGGGCCTTAGCAATATCGTCGTTGGTTAAAGGGCTCCGGCTGCGAGTCAGAAGAAAGTAAACCTTCCTGTCAAGATCGTTCAGATTGTAGAAACATCCCAGCAGGTTCTCGCAGTTCAGCTCCTCCAAGCCTGTAATGTTGATCAAATTCATTTTCATCTCGCCAAGGGTTAATCTCAAAATGTATATATAATCTTTGCCAAAACAATGAAAAACTTAGAACCCGCCTGGAATCAAGCGGGTTCGATCCATCTTCCGTCCCTCCTCAGAACCCTTTCCTTTTGAACAGGAGGAAGTAGGAGATTGCAATAACTACGGCCACAGCTACGCCAATAAGAGCCACTGGCAGCCACACACTGCTGGTCTGCGGCCGATGGTCGCCTTTCTCAATAAAGACAGTCACATTCAGATAGTACGGGTCTGAGACCGCTCCGTCGTCGTCCATCACAATGAGCTTCACCTTGTACTTCCCTGCCTTATCGTATTTATGTGCAGTTACAGGAGACTCCATCCAGTTCGATTTCTCCCCATCACCGAACTCCCAGTAGTATCCTACCACAACACCATCGGGGTCATATGAACCCTTTGCGTTGAAGACCACAGTATCCTTGATGTTGGTCGGAGGGACCTCCTTTGCAAAAGCCACCGGGAGCCTGTTCCGAACGGTCACCTGGATGGTGGTGTTGACCGAATCGCGGTCGGCGTCCGTCACCACAACGGTTACATTGTAGACTCCGTCTTCGGTGTAGACGTGGGTAAGTTTGGTCCCCTGTTTTATGGGAGTGCCGTCGCCGAAGTCCCAGTAAACGGTGATGTCGCTTAAGGGATCACCCCCCTTCAGATAGGCGGCGCCGTCAGGATCATAGCATCTAGTGGCGTCAAAAGTGATGAGGTCGTTGGTGTAAGCTTCCTCTGGCCTCACCCTCACGTCCACTATCGGAAGCTTGTTCTTCGGGTATATTCGTACCATAACATTCGCGGTATCGGTGAAGTCCTGGTCGTGTACAAGGAGTGTCACATTGTAGACCCCGGGGCTATCGTATATATGCGTCACCACAGCACCGTGGGCTTTTGGGGTGCCGTCGCCGAAGTCCCATGTATAATTTAACTTATCATCGTACAGCTCATCTCTTATACCGTCGTATTTCAGGTCGTCATTTGGATCGTAGGACCCCGTCCCGTCGAAAATTACAGGGTCTCCTACCTCTATCTTCGTGTTTGGATCAAGCTGCTGGCTTGATACCGCTTTGGCCACAGGGGGCAGATTTACGTAGACCTTAAACTCCCCTGATTTCACGGTATCTCTGCCGTCAAAGACCTGGAGGGTCACAGGGTAATACCAGAATTGGGTCTCCCGGGCACCTCTGTCGGTGTATATATGTGAGATCCCAGGGACGGTGCTCCATTCTGTTCTGGTTCCATCACCCAGATTCCAGCTGTACTGAATGGGATAGTCAGGTATCTTGTCGTTGTTTTCATCGAAGCCGGGCAGTCCGTCTGGGTCATAGGATTCGCTGGCGTTGAAATATATTGTCTGTCCAACCTTCACCCATGTCTCGTTGTAGATCTTCGGTCCGGTCTTGTGCAGCTGTGCGTAGATGATGGGTACAGGTGGTGTGTTCTCTCTTACGTGAATGACAACGGTGGCTATTCCGACCTTGGTGAAGGGGTCGTCCCGGGGGCCGTCAAAGACCCTGAAGGTGACCACGTAGTCTCCCGCCTGATGGTATGCGAAATCGTTCACAACCATGGTGTTCTGGTAGTCGTATATGCCGTTGCCGTCCATGTCCCATTCGTAGATGTGGTCCTGTCCGCGGTCCTCGTCAAAGAAGTTCCCTGTGAAAGTCAGGGGCATTTCCACCAGGGTGGTGTAATTATCCACATCTTGACCGTTGACGTAGATCTTGGGGACCGGCGGATGATTGTATTTCCACACCTTGACCTTGATAGTGGCGGAGTCCCGGTTGCCGTCAGGGTCCATTACATACACCGTGACGTTGAATATCATCCAGAGCTGACCGGGAGGCAGATACTGGGGAAGGTAGAACCTGTGGGTCACCACCCGGTTGTTTCTGCTCCAGCCAGTGCCCTGGGCTCCTGTCCCCCAGGACCACCGGTAGATCAGGCGGTCCACCTCGCCGTAATCGGGTTCTCCTTCAGGGAACCCGTCGTCTATGTTCTGGTTCCCCTCTCCGGCGTCCGGCCCGGGATAATTGGGGTCCCACCAGCCGATGCCGTCGCCACCCACATCATCCTGCCAGTCAAAGGAGGCACTGGCGTCGAAGGTGACCTCATCCCCCTCGTATATCTTCTCCTGCCCCTTCTCGTCGAAACCCATGCCCTCTTCTTGGCCTCTTATCTTTGCCACGGGCACTTGAAGTGCGTGGCGATAGGGGATCGCTATCCAGCTGAGCTTCTCCGTGAATCCGCAGTAGATGAAAAGATCCGCTGTGCGGTTGTCGTTGTCATCCGGGTTTTGGTCACTCCGCCAGAGGTAGAGGATTATGCGGCCACCTACTATGTCTCCAGGGACGTCTGGAATCCCGTCGTAGGTGATGTCCTGCCATCTGCCTACCCCATTGGCGTACTCCTCCTCCTGCCTTCCTGTCGTGTAAAGCTCTGTGGCCTTCGTCACGTACGGATCTATTTCCTCTGTTGACCAGTCGAAATCGAAGCGCGCAACCCCTTCTATGGTACCAGTGCGTGTCCTTACGTCAAAATCCCCGTCGGTGTCCACAAGAAGAGCCGCGTTGATCTCCTTATCTCTCCCTCCAACGGGGGCTCCCATGATGATTCTTCCCATGGGGTTTAGGGTGAGGTTTATAACGGGGTAGTAGAGGTCTTCATCAAATTTTGCGTTAAAAGTCTTTCCGGTGCGGGGGTAGGTGAAGTTCATAGGGGTGGCTTCGGTGTATGTCAGATTAAGTTCCTCTTTGTATTGCTGGGGGATATCACCGTTACACGTTCTGTTTACAACGTCTAGCCAGTGGTAGTCCTCGGAGAAGTTCAGGGCGTTGAGCCAGTAGACGTATTCCTCATGGTCCTTTATGAAATTGGTGTAATTGAACCAGTTGAGGTAGAGATAATCCTTCAGATGTGCAGGATCAAAGCCTGCTGGGTCTGTGCGAAGCTCACCCTTCATGGCAGACTCAATTATCTCTCTGGGAGTGAGTCTGTTTTTATCTACCACAATCCTGAGACGTAGCCCCTCGGAGTTTGAGGTGACTACTGCAAGATATGAGCTCACAGCCAGTATCAGTATTGTTGCCAGGGCAAGGGTCTTTTTCATTCGCATCTCCTCCTGAACCTTGATCTTCTGCCATTTCTCAAGCTTTCTGCAAGAAGCCAGAGGGAACCTGAGCCATTATAATGGCACCATTTATTAAAGTTTTTCTTCCAGGTCCTCTGACAGACGCCATCTTATAACCTTTTACTATCTTAGTATATATAATAATGTTCTGCACATGTGAAACTTCCCTACAGCTTTCTAGCCATCTCAAGGGATTGGGCGGCCAGCTTCATGGCGAACTCCTCCTCCCCCTCTTTCCTCTTTTGATCCACCATGGCCAGAAGCTCCAGTATTTGGGAGACGTCCTTCCCCTCTCCCCGTTTTGCTTCCACTATCCCATAGGTCTCCGCCACTATTTCCGATATTCTATCCTTCGCCCGGGGTGCCTTCTTTATCACCTTCTTCGTGGCCTTTTTCTTCCTCCTAGGGGTGCTGGCTCCACTCTTTTCACCCCCGGGGAGGGTTTTCTTTTCCTCGAGCTTGGTCTCTTCTGTAGCCACCTCAGTGGAAGGGGAGACCTCTGAGGCCACCTCCGGGGGTTTCTGCTCCACCTCAATAATCTTTTTCACAACCTTTTTAACGGGCTTTGGTGCCTCCTCCTTTATCTCCAAGGGGATGCCTATGACTACCTTGCTCCCCAAGGCCCGCTCGATCTCCTTCATGATCCTCACAGAACTCTCAATAAAGGCCGGGTAGTCTCTTCTATCATAGTTCTCAACGGCATCTTTCAGGAACTCCCCTGCTCTGCCCGCACGACCCTCTTTAGATAGCGACTTTACAAGAGACTCCAGGCTCTCCTTGAGGACCTTCATGTTCTCCTCTTCCAGCACACCCTTCCTGAGCTTCTCAGCCCTCTCAATCACCCTCTCGTACTCCCTTCCCCTGAAATCCTCCGCCATCTTCTTAATTTCCTCCTTTAGATTCTCAAGACCGTATCCCAGCTCCTTCATGTTCCCCAGAAGCCTTTGGACCTCCATGAGCTCCTCCTGCGCTCTTCTTTTCAGCTTTGCGAACTGGATTTCAGCCTCACCCGCCTTTTTGAATACCACCTCTCCCTCCTCAACCTTCATCTCCAGGACCTCTCCCCCCGGGGGAACAATCTCTATCTCCGGCAATCCCTTCTCCTTTATGATTTTCCTCAGTCTTAGCTCTTCGGCGGCTTCATCCCCCTCCCCCCTCTCCTCAGCCTCACCAGGGGGAGATGGAGCTATCTCCTCTCCAGAATATATCCTGGAGTGCTTGCATGCCCTTGCTACCTTCCTGTTCACCCTCTCGCAGAGTGAGCAGAAGGGCTCGCCGAGTTTGCTTGAGCAGGGCGCCTCCGGAAGGGAGTCCAGGAATTCTTCTATCGTTTCAAAGGAAGTTCCTTCTGGGCTCATGGTGTCACCTGGATGTTGCAGAGGGGCCAAATCTCTGAGTTAATATATAACTTTCGGTGGAAAGTTTTTTATCCGAAGAGAGGTCAATTGATGCAGTGTTCATAGGGGGGTTTGTATGACTTGGCAGGGACCGCTTGAGAGGCTGGACCCGTACAGGGTCAGGGTGCCTAAGGGCTACAAGAGCGATATGCGTGTTGATGGGATAATATACGCCACTGAGAAGATGATACCTCACATTGTAAAGGATGATGCTGTTGAACAGCTCACTAATGTGGCATCTCTCCCCGGGGTGGTGAAGCACGCACTGGCGATGCCGGACATCCACCAAGGATACGGCTTCCCGATAGGTGGTGTTGCAGCCACGGATTTTGAGGAGGGTGGCGTCATCTCCCCGGGGGGGGTGGGTTACGATATAAACTGCGGTGTGAGGCTTCTGAGAACAGACCTTAGGGTGGAGGAGATCCGGGACTGTATAAGGGAGCTGGTGGAGGCCCTCTTCAGAAACGTGCCTTCTGGTGTCGGTTCGGAGGGGAAGATAAGGCTGTCGGGAGAGAGGCTCAACAGAATATTATTAGAAGGAGCCCCCTACGCTGTGGAGATGGGTTACGGCTGGGAGGAGGACCTTGAGCACCTTGAGGAGGGGGGAGGTATGGAGGGAGCAGATCCCCCCTCGGTGAGCTCCAAGGCCAAGAAGAGGGGAGCACCCCAGCTCGGGACCCTCGGCGCAGGGAACCACTTTCTGGAGATCCAAGTGGTGGAGGAAATCTATGACGAAAGGGTGGCTAAGGCCTTCGGCATAGAAGAGAGGGGCCAGGTTACGGTGATGATACACACGGGTTCAAGGGGACTGGGCCATCAGGTCTGCCAGGATACGATTAATGAAATGGAGAGGTTCTACAGGCGTGAAGGACGCTACTTCTACTCCCCACAGTTTGATATAAAACTCTTAGACAGAGAGCTGGTGGCGGCACCAATCAATTCCCGCCCGGGGGAGAGATACCTCGGTGCTATGAGGGCCGCAGCAAACTTCGCCTGGTCTAACAGGCAGTTCATAACTCACTGGGTTAGGGAGTCCTTTGAGAGTGTGCTGGGAAGGAAGGCGGATGATATGGGAATGAAGATAATATATGACGTTGCTCACAACATCGGAAAGATAGAGGAGCACGTGGTCGATGGGAAGAGGATGAAGCTCGTTGTTCATAGAAAGGGAGCTACCAGGAGCTTTGGTCCAGGCCGGGCTGAGCTGCCGCAGGACTACAAGGATACGGGCCAGCCCGTTCTCATTCCGGGGGATATGGGGACGTATTCTTACCTGCTCGTCGGGACCGAGAAGGCCATGGAGGAGAGCTTCGGCTCAACGTGTCACGGGGCGGGGAGAGTGATGTCCAGAAGGGCTGCCAAGAGGTCCTTTCCCCCAGATGCGGTGGTGAAGGAGCTCGGTAGAAGGGGGATACTGGTCAAGGCGGCCAGCAGACACGTCATATCGGAGGAGGCCCCAGACGCCTACAAGGATGTCTCCGATGTGGTGGACACGACCCACGGAGCGGGGATCTCAATCAAGGTTGCCAAGATGAAACCACTGGGTGTGGTGAAGGGCTGATGAGCCTCCTTGCCTACGGCAATAGACATATCTCGGGGACGATTTCGCCGCGCAAAGTTTATATTCAAGGTCCAGGTATGGCCCCCCGTCGGTGCTACGACCTAAGTAGTAAAAGATTACGGCAGGTGTTGAAATGGACGAAGTGGTGATCGCAGGTGCAGTAAGGACACCCATTGGCAGGTTCTTGAGCGCTTATAAGAATTACAGGGCACCGGATCTCGGTGCGATAGTGATAAAGGAGGTCTTGAAAAGAACTGGTCTGCGGCCGGAGGACGTTGAGGAGGTCCTCATGGGCAACGTCATAACCGCAGGGCTATATCAGAACCCCGCAAGGCAGGCGGCCCTCTATGCGGGTCTTCCCCCTACGGTTGCTGCAACCACCGTCAACAAGGTCTGCGGCTCAGGTATGAAGAGCGTGACCCTGGCCGCCTCCGAGATTAAAGCGGGGGATTTCTCCGTGATTGTAGCAGGGGGACAGGAGTGCATGACAGGTGCCCCCTTCCTTGTGGACAGAATACGCTTCGGCCATAAAATGGGGGACCTGACCGTTAAGGACGCCATGATAGTTGACGGGCTCTGGGATATATACAACGACTTCCACATGGGCATGACTGGGGAGATTGTAGCCGAGGAGTTCTCCCTGACCAGGGAGGAAATCGACAGGTATGCTTACAGGAGCCACATGAGGGCGCACAGGGCCACCGAGGAGGGTCATTTCAAAAAAGAGATCGTTCCCGTTCTTATAGACAAAAGAGAAGAGACCTATCTTGAGAAGGACGAGGGAATAAGGCCTGACACCTCCCTTGAGAAGCTGGCCCGCCTCAAACCCGTTTTTAAGAAGGATGGGGTAATCACCGCCGGGAATGCATCCCAGCTCTCCGACGGCGCTGCCGCAATGCTCGTTACAACAAAGAAGAAGGCGGAGGAGCTGGGGGTTGAGCCTCAGGTGAGGATAGTGGACTACGTGACCTCCGGTGTGGAGCCTGAAAGGGTCATGTGCGCACCCATCCCGGGGGTTGAAATGATTCTAAAGCGGCTTGGAATGGAGATAGACGATTTTGACCTGGTGGAGCACAACGAGGCCTTCTCATCGGCCTCTATAGCGATTCAGAGGTACTTTGACATCCCCGAGGAGAAGTTCAACATCTCCGGCGGCGCGGTGGCGCTGGGCCACCCCATAGGGTGTAGCGGGGCCAGGATTCTTACCACCCTCATCTACAACCTTCACAGACTGAAGAAAGACATGGGTCTGGCCACTATATGTCTTGGCGGGGGCAATGCGGTCACCATGGCCGTCGAAAGAATCTGATGTCCCTCTTTTCTACGTTTGACTTAAAGCCCCTCCACTATAGAGGGGCACAAACCTTTTTTTACTTCACTCTTTTTATTAAGTGAAATTGAACTCTCTCAGGGTGATGATTATGGAGATAAAGACGATAGGTGTTATTGGAGCAGGTCAGATGGGCTCTGGGATCGCCCAGGTGGCTGCCCAGAGCGGCTACAGGGTGATACTTAAGGACATAGAGCAGAGGTTCCTCGATGCGGGGATCGGCAAAATCAACAAGGGCCTTGATAGGCTCGTAGCCAAGGAGCGGATCACACCCGATGAAAAAGAAGAGATCTTGGGAAGGATCAAGACCACACTGGAGTTTGAGCCCTTCTCAGAGGCGGATTTCATAATAGAGGCGGTGATAGAGGACCCGGATCTGAAAATGAGCGTCTTCAGGGAGCTTGAGAGGGTGATCGGGGAACACGTTATTGTGACTAGCAATACCTCTAGCATTTCCATAACAAAGCTCGCCGCCTCCACCAAGAGACCCGAGAAATTCGCAGGAATGCATTTCTTCAACCCCGTGCCGGTGATGAAGCTTGTGGAGGTGGTGAAGGGCTTGAAGACCGAAGAGGAGACCGTGAAGGCCGTGGTGGAGCTTGCCGAGAAGCTAGGCAAGACCCCCGTGGTGGTGAATGACTACCCGGGGTTTGTCTCCAATAGACTTCTGATGCCCATGATAAATGAGGCCACCTATGCCCTCATGGAGGGGGTGGCTGGGGTGGAGGAGATAGACACCGTCATGAAGCTGGGAATGAACCACCCCATGGGCCCCCTTGAACTTGCGGATCTCATCGGACTGGACACCTGCCTCTACATCATGGAGGTGCTTCATAAAGGGCTGGGCGACGACAAGTACCGTCCCTCTCCACTCCTCAGGAAAATGGTGGATGCGGGCCTTTTGGGAAGGAAGAGCGGAAGAGGCTTCTACAGCTACGAGGGGAGGTGATCCAAATGGCGGAATATAAACACCTAAGGGTGGAGAAGGATGAGGGAATCCGTCTGGTCACAATAAGCAGGCCAGAGGCCTTAAACGCCCTAAACAGGGAGGTTTTGGACGAGCTCAAGGACGTCTTCTCCTCCCCCGGGGATGGGTTTGAGGTTGTCATTATAACAGGGGAGGGCAAGGCCTTTGTAGCCGGGGCTGACATAGGTGAGATGAGGTCCATGGACAGTGTGGAGGCCACGGAGTTCTCAAGAATGGGGCAGGAGGTTTTCTCCCTCATTGAGTCCTATCCATGGCCCACAATAGCTGCCATCAACGGCTATGCGCTTGGAGGGGGGCTTGAGCTCGCCTTAGCATGCGATATAAGGGTGGCCTCGGAGAAAGCAAAGATGGGCCAGCCGGAGGTCAATCTGGCCGTCATACCGGGATTTGGAGGCACCCAGAGGCTCCCCAGACTCATCGGGCCTGGGAGGGCCTTTGACCTTCTCTACACAGGGAAGATGGTGAGCGCCGGAGAAGCCCTCTCAATGGGGTTGGTGAACGCAGTCTTCTCCCCCGAGGAGCTCCTTCAGGGGGCTAGAAAGATTGCAAGTGAGATCCTGAAGAAGGGCCCAGAGGCGATACGCACCATTAAATGGCTTGTCAGGAAGGGTCTTGATGTGCCCCTGGAGGATGGTCTCATAATGGAGAGGCTCGCCTTCGGACGCCTCTTCTCCACTTCCGACCAGAAGGAGGGCATGGCTGCCTTCCTTCAGAAGCGGGCACCTGAGTTCACTGGAAAGTGAGGGGGAATGGGATACCTTATCCGGCTGGAGCTGGCTGCTCTCTGCCTGATTATCGCATCCCTGCTTGCCCCCTCGGGAGCGTCCCTCAAAATGGAGGATCCGCTTGTCTATCCCCGGGAGGTGGAGAGGGGGGAGAAGGTTCTCATAACGGTTGTGGTAATAGATGAGAACAACACCCCGCCATTGAGTGTTCAGGTGTGGGTGGGGGGGAGGTGGTGGGAGATGAGCCCAGTGGAGGGCGACGGGAACTACACCAAAGGGGTGATATACGGGGCCGAGGTGCCCTTGGAGAGCAGCATCGATAAGGTGGTTTTCCAGGCGGTTGACTCCGACGGCGAGCAGCACACTATGATTTACAACATCACTGTGGCGGTACGCAAGGGGAGCACCCTTTCCCGCTACTTCTGCTACGCAGGCATAGGTCTCTTTCTTCTGCTGGTGGCCCTGACGGTGGTATCAAGGCTGAGGGCTCCGCGGACCGCACAACCGCCTCAGCGTCTGCCGGAGCCCGGTGAGGCCCTCTGCAGCTCCTGCGGGAGGGTGGTTCCTCAAGATGCAGCCATCTGTCCCTACTGCGGGGAGAGGTTTGTGGAGGAGGAGCACGTCTGCCCCAGGTGCGGAAAGTCTCTTTCCCCCTCCGATACGGTCTGCCCCCGATGCGGTACAAAGCTTGAACCCGTCTACCCTGTTACCGACACAGACCTGCTGAAGCTCTCCTCTCCCCAAGAGGCGGAGGGAAAAAAGGAGTGTCCCCACTGTGGAGCAGTGCTTCTTGAGGGGATGAGGACCTGCCCCGGTTGCGGCAGGGTGATAGAAGAGCCCCGGGGAGAGAAGGATAGCTAATCGATCTCTTCTATCCTCTCTATGAACATCAGGGGGTAGCGCAGCTCATCTATCCATTTGAGCCTGGCGGTGAGTCTTACCCTTCTGTATCTTATGGTGAGCTCAACGTCAAGCATGGAGGGGGAGAGCGTGGTGTACTTGTACTCGCTCCTCTTGGCACGTATCTTCTCCCTATCGATTCTCACCCTGCAGCTCTCAACAAAGGGCTGGACCCTGCACCCCTCCTCTATGGCCTTCTCCAGAGAGGCGGCGTTTCTGAGGCTGATGGGGGCCCCTATGAACTGATGGTAGATGGTACCCAGCTTGATACCAGCTTCAAAGGCCGCCCTCTCCCTGTCCCCACATGAGAAATACTCCTTGGCGATGTCCTCCATTCTCACCCCTCCTTGGTGAATTCTCCGTCCCGATAGAAGTAGATAATGGGGACGCCTGTTGGGATCTCCAGATTGAGCACCTCCTCTGGGGTTAAGGAATCCAGATACATGACTATGGACCTCAAGCTGTTCCCGTGGGCGGAGATCAGAACGTTTCCCTTTTCAAGGTAGGGCACGATCACCCTCTTGAAGAAGGGGATGGTCCTCTGGGCGGTGTCTTTGAGGGCTTCTCCCCCCGGGGGCGCCACGTCGTAGCTTCTCCTCCAGAGCCTCACCTGTTCTTCACCCACCTCCCTCGCCATCTCCTTCTTGTTCTTCCCCTGAAGCTCCCCGTAGTACCTCTCGTTGAGTTCCCAGTGGGTGAACACAGGAATAACCCTCTTCTTCGTTTCCTCAGAATATATCCTGCTCCACTCCTTCATCCTCCCCTCGCTGTGGACCACCACCGGATAGCGATCTGGGTAGGCGTGGACGAGGGAGAGCATGGCGGTCTGCATTCCCCTGACAAGGGTGGAGGTGAAGACGTAGTCCACCCTCATGTTCTTAAGCCTCTCCCCCGCCTCTATCGCCTCCTTCACACCCTTGGGACTCAAAGGTACGTCCACCCACCCGGTGAAGAGGCTGGCCCTGTTCCATATGGATTCACCGTGTCTTAGTACAATAAGGTGCGACATCTCACCACCCTTGTGCGGTAATGGGAGGGAGCAATTTTATTTTATCGCCCTCTTTTTGTGGCAGTCTTTTGGAAAGGTAAGGGACAGGGCCAATCTCTAGCCCTTACAAGGAGTGGAGAGAGCAGGTAGAGCACGCTGAGAAGAAGAAGAGCCGCCGCCGGGTATATCTTTTGTGAGGTGGGCGTAGCTAAATATGCTGCTGTGGCTGCCACGAAGAGCAGCCTGCCTCCATTGCCGGGTCTTGGATAGCCCACCCTGGTGGCCATAAAAGGTGCAACCAGCACCACAGCGGTGAGGTAGAGGGTCTCAACGGGGGGAGAAGCCTCTGCGCTCTCCATGACCGCAAGGAGGCTCGTAACAAAAAGGGCGCAGGCTGGAGCTGGAAGCCCTGCGAAGCCTCCCTTCGTCCCCTTCTCGCCGTACTCCCTGTAATAGCGTATGAGCCTGTATAGGCTGAAAATGAAAAGGAGATATGTTGCGGTGACCACAAGGGCGTTATGGAAGGAGTGGAAGCTTACACTCCCCGGGCGATAGAGGTGGACGTAGATAAGGGCTGAGGGGGCTAGCGAGAAGGTCACAATGTCGCAGAGGGAGTCTAGAAGGGCCCCTCCCCGCCCCTCCACCCGAAACAGCCTTGCTGCGAAACCGTCAAGGCCGTCAAGGAGGATCCCTAAAAGAATCAGAGAGAACGTCACGTGGAGCGGATAGAGCTTCAGAGCGGTCCATATAGCAAGGGCACCCATGGAGGCGTTGGCGAGGCTTAGGGCAGCGGGGAGAATCCTCCTCAGCACTCACCCACCTCCAGAAGTGTAGTGGTGGCCGCCCAGACCCTCTCCCCCTTTTTTACACTGAGGCTCAAACAAGGCAGGTCGGGAACCGACAGGTCAACCCTTGAACCGAACCTTATAAGGCCTATTCTCTCCCCTTTAAGAACCCTCTCCCCCTCTTTCCGATAGGGGACTATTCTTCTTGCGAATGCACCGGCGATCTGAACCAGCTCTACCACGCCGAAGGGGCTCTCTATGGTCCAAACCACCCTTTCGTTGAGCGGAGAGTCTTTGCTGAAGGCAAGCCGGTGACCCCCCTCAATATGTCTGATTTCGGTGATTATCCCCTCCACCGGAGAACGGTTCACATGCACATCAAGGGGTCCCATGTAAATGGAGATGTGAATTCTTCCCCCCTCCTTTCTAACCTCGAGAACCCTTCCGTCAGCCGGAGAGACCACCCCCTCTCCTATCTGCCTGTTTGGGTCCCTGAAGAAAAAGAGAAGAAGGGCGCAGGGAAGGGCTAGGAGGGGGAGGGCAGCCGCTAGAGCCCACAAACCTTGAAATAGATAGATGGGAATAGTGAGCAAGGGTAGGAATGCCGCAAGCGGCAGCCATTTGGGTCTTCCCTGGGCGAGCACGGGGGCCAATTGTTTATAGAGATAAAAAAGATATCTGTTGGAGGAGGTGAAAAGGATGGAGAGAGAGTATAGTTTGGAAGGAGTTAAGCTTGTGGTCAAGGAAGGGGATATAACCGCTGAGGAGGTGGATGCCATTGTGAACGCCGCCAACAACCACTTCTGGATGGGGGGTGGTGTGGCCGGAGCTATCAAAAGGAGAGGTGGGGTGGAGATAGAGAGGGAAGCGGTATCCAAAGGTCCCGTCCCCGTGGGAGAGGCCGTTGTGACCGGTGCGGGGAGGCTTAAGGCGAGGTATGTCATACACGCCGCTGTGATGGGACAGGATCTTGCAACCGATGGGGAGAAAGTGAGGCGCGCCGCACTCTCCGCATTGAAGGTGGCCCGGGAGAGTGGCGTGAAAACCATCGCCTTTCCTGCCCTGGGATGCGGTGTGGGGGGTCTTCCCTATGGTATATCGGTGAAGGAGATGCTCCAGGCCCTTGAGGAGTTTATTGCCTCTGGCGGTGAGCTGGATGAGGTCCGCCTTGTTATGTACGGGGAGGTGGCGTTCCGGGAGGCGGCAGAAGCTGTGGAGGTGTACCTTTCGGAGAAGGATTGAAATCGGTTGAGTTTCTCTCCTATCTTAGAATACGCCCTTTTTAGGAGGTTTAGAAGATGACCGCCAAAGTGAGAAAGAAGACAGTGAAGAAGCTTGGCTACGAGAGGAAATCTGGATGGGAAATGCTGGATGACAAAAGAAGGGAGGAGATGGAGGAGCTCTCCCGTAGATACCTTGACTTTCTGCGAAGGGTTAAGACTGAGAGGGAGGCGGTGAGATACTTCAGGCAGAGGGCGGAGGAGGCTGGTTTTAAGAACCTTGAGGAGGTGGAGAAGCTGGAGGTGGGGGACAAGGTGTACTCCGTCAACCGGGAGAAGAACATCTATCTCGCGAAAATAGGCAAGGAGCCCTTAAGCAAGGGGGTGAACATCGTTGCTGCCCATGTGGACTCTCCCAGACTCGATCTGAAGCAGGTGCCCCTCTACGAGGACTCAACTACCTCCCTTGCGCTCTTGAGGACCCACTACTACGGAGGGATCAAAAAATACCAGTGGGTGAGCACGCCTCTTGCCCTGCACGGGAAGGTGATACTGGCAGATGGAAGCGATGTGGAGGTCACAATTGGGGAGGAAGAGGGAGACCCTGTCTTCGCCGTGCCCGACCTCCTTCCGCATCTGGCCGGGAAGAAGCAGTACGACAGAAAGACCAGGGAGGCAGTGAAGGGAGAGGAGCTCCAGATCCTTGTTGGGTCCGAGCCTGTGAAGGATGAGAAGGTGAAGAAGAAGGTGAAAGAGAACATACTGAGAATCCTTCACGAGAGGTACGGCATGGTGGAGGAGGACTTCATATCTGCGGAGCTAGAAGCGGTCCCTGCGGACAGACCCCGGGAGGTGGGGCTTGACCGCTCCATGATAGGGGGCTACGGCCAGGACGACCGCATCTGCTCCTTCACAGCCTTTGAAGCGATTCTCAGTGCGGAGTTGGGTGAGAGGACGCAGGTTGTAGCTTTAGTTGATAAAGAAGAGATAGGGTCTGAGGGCTCCACCGGGATGAAGGCCAACTACATAGAGGTCTTCTTGTCCGAACTGCTGGCAAAGGCAGAGGGGGAAGCTGGTTATCGGAGGGCACTTCAGACCCTCTCCAGAAGCTCCGCTATCTCCGCGGATGTAAACGCAGCCGTGAACCCCATATTCAAGGACGTCCACGAGGTACAGAACGCTGCCCTTCTGGGCCGTGGTGTGGTGGTGACAAAGTTCACTGGCTCCGGGGGTAAATATTCTGCCAACGACGCCACGGCAGAGTTTGTGGGCTTCATCCGAAGGCTCCTCAACTCCGCATCCATACCCTGGCAGACTGGAGAGCTCGGAAGGGTTGATGAAGGTGGTGGGGGCACGATAGCGAAGTTCCTTGCTGAGTACTCCATGGACGTGATAGATATGGGCCCCGGCCTTCTAGCCATGCACTCTCCCTTCGAAATCTCAAGCAAGGTGGATCTCCTGAGCTCATACCTCGCCTATAGGGAGTTCCTCTCCTCCAAACCGCAGTGAACTTCACAGATGGGGCCCCACCACCGGGGGTTCCAACATGGGTTTCTATTCCTTTTGCGTTTGAGGGCGGGGTGGACAGCTTAGGTGAACCTCAAAAGAAGGTAGGCTGTGGAGAGAAGCATGGAGACTACCATCGTGGGAAGGCCTATCTTCATGAACCCCAGGAAGTCCACCTTCACGCCCTCCCTTTCAGCAATCCCCGCCATCACCACGTTAGCCGAAGCCCCAACAAGGGTTCCGTTGCCTCCCAGGCAGGCCCCCAGGACAAGGGCCCACGCAAGGGGTTCAAGGGGGTAGCCCATGGTAGTTGAGAGATAGCCCACTACAGGTATCATGGTAGCTGTATATGGTATATTGTCTATAAAGGCCGAGGCGAAAGCGGAGACCCAAAGTATGAGAACAATAAGGAGAGATAAGCTTCCCCCTGAGATGTTTATGATCTCCTTTCCAATGGCCGTTATGAGTCCCAATTCTTCAAGGGTTCCAACGAAGATAAAGAGCCCTGCGAAGAAGAGGAGGGTGGGCCACTCAACGTTAGAGAGGGCGTCGTAGATATCTATCCCCGTGAGGAGTAGAAGAATGGTAGCCCCGGCTAGGGCAATTGCTGCCGATGAGACCCCCAGCAGGTCCTCTAGGAAGAACATCGCTATAACCAGCATGAGGACCACAGAGGAGCGGATAAATATCCTCCTGTTAACAGGCTTCCTGTAACGGGACGGTATGGGACAGGATTTGATCCTTCTGAGATTCTTTCGCTCCGGAATGTACCAGAGAAGAAGGTTTACACCCAGGATTATAAGGATTATGGGGGCTAGATTGTATATGAACTCCAGAAAACCGAGGCTGAAGACCGAGCCCACCATTATATTGGGGGGGTCTCCGATGAGGGTGGCTGCCCCACCTATATTGGAGGAGAGAACCTCTGCGATCAGAAAGCGTGTGGGAGAGATCTTGATGAGCCTGGCGATATCTATGGTTATGGGCGCTACGATGAGAAGTGTTGTGACGTTGTCAAGAAAAGCGGACATGAGGGCAGTTGCTAGGATGAGAAGAATGAATATCAGGGCGGGGGAGCCCCTGCACAGCCTGAAGAGGTGGTAGCTCATCCTCCTGAAGATGCCGCTCTCCCCCATTATGCCCACGATTATCATCATACCCATAAGGAGACCTAAGGTCTCGAAGGATATGTGGTCCACAAGGCCCTCAAAGGTGGGGGCTTTGCCGAGTATTATGAGCGCAATGGCACCGAGACCTGCCCCGAGCATGGCCACCACGGTCCTGTGGACCAGGTTCACCGTCATAAGGGCGTAGACGAAAACAAGAAGTCCAAGCGCCACTATTATCTCAATACTCATCCCATCGCCTCAATTGAATAGGAATACTGGTTTGTCAGATGTGGCTATTACCTCCCTTGCCAGGTGCCCTATCTTTCTTCTGATGAGCCAGTGATAAAACCCCCTGCCCCCTGTACCCATAACAAGCATGTCGTACTTCTTGAGCTCTTCAAGGATCAGTTCCTCTGGTTTTCCTGTGAGGAAAAGAAGCTGGGTCATCACCCCCATATGTTCGGCCTTCCATTTTATATTGGCTTTCATGTCTCTCTGCACTTTTGAGGGTATGGTGTCCTCAGGATGAATGTAGAGGGCGGTGAGCTTGGCTCCAAGATGAGATGCCAGCATAAGGGCACCGTTCTCCGCCCTCTTTGAATACTTGGTTGCGTCTGTAGCCAGAAGGATCTTTTTAACGACAGGATTCTTGACCTTTTTTTTTACAATAAGAACCTGCTTATCGTGGGAGGACTCCAGCACCTCTTCAACGGTGGACCCCAGATAAAGGGTCTGGATGCCCTCTTTTGTATATGTAGAAAAAACCAGGGTTGAGATGTCGTGATCCCTGCTGTACCTTAGTATCTCCCGGGAAGGTTTCCCCTTAAGGATGGCAATGCGGGTTTTGACCTGCTCCCTCTCCAGCTTCTTCTCAAGTTTATACGCGGCCTCCCGGGATGACCTCTCCATGATCTTCCATATCATTTTGGTGTAGTAAACCCCGGCCCTCCTTGTGTCCACAACGGTTACTATGTGGAATCTCGCCCGGGGAAAGAGCTTTGCGGCGAAGAGAGCGGCGTGCTCTGATCTTTTGGTCCCGTCATAACCCACCAATATCTCGTTGAGCATATACTTTCATATTTTGTTATTATTTAAAAGGGTTGCTCAGAGCCTTTCCCATGTAATGGGTGTTCAAAGAGCCAAAGGTTCAAATCCCCCACGTTAATGGGTTCCGATGTGACAATAATAAAAAGCGCGGGGAGGGGGATTTGAACTTGCGGCGAAACGCTGGGGACAGAGAGGTTTTGGGGAGGTTTCGCCTTACTTCCGCTCTTCCCTCGTTATTGAGAGATTTCTCGAAGAGCGGAAGCCCGAGGGGTTCAAATCCCCACGATAATGGGTTCCGATGTGACAATAATAAAAAGCGCGGGGAGGGGGATTTGAACCCCCGAGGGATTACTCCCAACGGATTAGCAATCCGTCGCCTTGCCGGGCTGGGCCATCCCCGCGCGGGAGGGGTTTATTATAACTCCCCATAAAAACCTTTTTCGTATCCTCAGAATCCGAAGTACGCCAAAAGAATCACGGATGTATTGTAGGCGGAGTGTGCTACCATGGGGGGCAAAATCCAGCGGGTGGAACTCTTAAGTCCGGCTAGAATAAGCCCCAGAAGAAAGAGCAGAGGAAATCCTACCAGGTTACCGTGCGCAGCGGAGAAGAAGAGTGAGGTTACAAAGGCAGAGGCAAGGTGTCCCCAAAGTCTTCCAAGCTCCTCGAAGATGAGCCCTCTGAAGTATATCTCCTCCCCTACCGGGGCCAGAACAGAGGCTGAAATGAGCATAAGGATCAGACTGAAGGGTCTGGTGGGGACGGGCTCGTAATCCTCCACTGGAACCGGGAGGAACCTATATGTAATCCACGAAAAGGCGATAGCCAAGACGAGCATCAGCACTATGGCCCCTGAGGTTAAAGAGACTGTTTTGAAGGGGTCGGATTCCCTTCCAATCCACCACGGGTTCTTGGATCTTTCAGAGCCGAGGATGTAGGCGGCGAGTATCAGTGCGGGGTAGGAGAGGAGGGAGATAAAGAGCAGAAAAACATAGTAGTTCACCGTTGAGAAGACGTGGATAATATCAACTTCGAAGGAAAAGGCGAAGAAAAAGGTGAAGACTCCAACGGCGGTAGCCTCTGCTAAAAGAAGGATATAGAGAAATATAGATAAGAGGAGGGCTCTGATGCCGCTTCGTGTTCTTTCAAACCAGGCACCGGCGGAATTCCTCACAACGGCAACGGTGTAGCCGAAGAAGGGAAGGAGGAGCACTAGAAGCAGGCTGAGATAGAGGGTTCTTCCCTTAAGCCGTAAGGGCAGAAGCAGGGCCGCCGCCAAAAACCTCAGTCCGATCAACACGTCAAGGAAGGCGGGAAAGGCTATGGAGAGGTAGGGCATGATCCATCAATAGTTAGGGATGGATATAAACATATTCACACCCCACCTGAGCAATTTGCAAGGAATTAAAAATGAGCAATAGAGAGCAAGGGGGGAAAAGAAGAGAGGATTGTCTATAAGGTGTCAAAACACGCTCCTTGCTCTCTATCCAAGGGGTGAGGTACGAACGAGATCCATACATGGTATCCCATTCAAATGCAGTAATGGCACAGGTTTATTAAAAACTTTCCCTCAGTTTTACGACAGTCAAGCAAAAAATATAAAAAAGAATGAAGAAACAAACAATTTTACTGCCACATCTTCTATCAATTCCTCCAGTTCAACCGAGGGGGCGACGGTCAACCAAGAAGGTGTCCTCCGCTCTCACTTCAAATATTTTAAATATCTCTTCTGTATGGGCAGAAGCATGAGATACACCCGATTTGAGAAGGCAAGGATTATCGGCGCAAGGGCCCTTCAGATATCCATGGGTGCCCCTATTCTCATTGAAGTTCCCGAGGGAATGGTAGACAGTCTTGACATAGCAATGCTGGAATACGAGCTCGGGGCCATCCCCATAACTGTCAAGAGGGAGTAGGGCCTTTTGGGCAGAAGCTCTCGATTTTATTTTTCCACCTCTCAAGAACATCATCTCTCACCCCTGCAATGGTGCGCAGCGCCTCCTCTTCTACAAAATGGAGCCTGCCGGGGATGACCACCACGTGCAGGGGGGGGCCAAAATTCTCCTCCAGCATCTCTGAAAGGGCACCTCCTTTTATGCACTCTGTGGGATCACCTATCCTGGCAGCTCCTACCACTAGGGTCTCCTCGTTCACCACTCCCATCTCGTGCCTCTCCTCGAGCTTCAATAAGGTCCTCAGGCACTCGTTCACGCTCATGAACCCCTCCCCGTCCTTTAGATCCAACAGGAGAAGGGTGTGCAGACCGCACCTCAGGTTCCCCTCAATTCCCTCAAGGACACTCCTCGGCATGAACTTCTCGCTCACCCACGGGACGCTCACGACCCTCCCGAACTTGTAGTGCTGTAGTCCCACGGAGGAGGGGGCGGCGCTGAATATTGAAACCCCGTAGACCACATCGGTCCGATGTCCCCTTCTCTCCGCTTCAAGTCTCAGCTCTACGTGGGTAGTGGCCGCCATGGGATCCCCCCCAACAAGCAGGCCCACATCTCCATCCTCGAGATACTTGAAGAGCCTCTCCTTCATTTCCACCTCATCCCTGCTCAACCGAACTATCCTCCTGCCCAGAATGTTTTCCAGCCTCTTCACTCCCTCGTCTCCGATATATGATGTGTAAAATTCGGCGAAGAGAAAGTCCACCTCCCGGGCCGCCTCTATGCCCCGGGTTGTAATCCAGTCTCCGCCCATAAGTCCAGTCCCGATGAAAATGAGCCTTCCCATACCAGTCACTTCGGGAAAAAAGTAGCTTTGTATATTAAACCCTTCTCATATCCCGGCCGTTCAGAGGGAGAAAGTCTTATTAATCTCCCTTTGTGATGGTTTCCCTATGAAATGCAAGGCAGTAGCCGTTCGCGTGAGGAGGGGAGAGGAAGCCAGGCGAAGACTCAAAGAATCGAACCTTCTCAACACTGACCTCCTTCTGAAGCACACCCGGGAGGAGCTTATCCTCCCCCTTCTCCCTGACGCAGATGACTCTACGGTGGCTGAGGTTCTGAAGGGCATCCGTTGCAGGATCACGGAAGATGTGTTCGAAAGAAGGCCAAAGAGACCGAAGAGCTATCAGGATCTCCTGAAGCTCCCCCCTCATCTGAAAGAGCTTCTGCCCACATCCTACGACATAGTGGGAACGATAATAATACTGAAGCTTCCTGAGGAGCTCTACCCGGTGAGAGAAGAGATTGGAGAGGCCCTGATGCAGATGCACAAAGGGGTGAAGACTGTTGCCCTGGATAGGGGGGTGAGGGGTCAGTTCAGGGTGAGGGAGCTAGAGGTCATAGCCGGTGAGAAGAACTTCGAGACGACCCATGTGGAGAACCAGATCAAGATCCTGGTTGACGTTTCAAAGGTGTACTTCTCCCCCCGTCTTGCGGCGGAGAGGGCGAGAGTTGCCTCCCTTGTCAGAGAGGGAGAGGTCGTTCTGGACATGTTCGCCGGGGCGGGCCCCTTCACAGTGACCATCGCCAGGCTGGCGCGTCCCAATAAGGTAATTGCGGTGGACATAAACCCCGACGCCTACACGTATCTGGAGAGGAACATACACATCAACCACGTGGAGGATGTAGTTGAGGCCTATCTCGGGGACGCCGCGGACGTTGTCCCCACAATAGAGGACAGAGTGGACAGGATAGTGATGAACCATCCTACGGAGGCCATTGAGTTTCTGGAAATAGCTCTTCAGAAAATTTCCCCGGGGGGGATGATACACCTCTACACCCTCCTTGAGGTTGACATGTTCAAAGGGGCGGTTCTTAGGGTGCAGGAGGTGGCCCAGAGGAATTTGAGGGATGTGAAGCTCTCCTCAGTGAGGGAGGTCAAGGGATATTCGCCCTCATCCTCCATTTTCTGCTTTGATCTGGAGGTGGACTGAGCTATGAGGTGGGCCGCCCTTTTGCTTCCCTTTCTCCTTCTCCCCTCCGTTCAGGCATTAACGATTGAGGTGGAGGTGGGGGAAGTACTTCACTTCTCCCTTCCAAACCTCCCCAAGAATGCCACGGTGACCTGGTACACAGAGAGCGGGGAGAGCTTCACCGGAGAGGAGTTCACGCGCCAGAGGGAGCTTGAGGGCTTAAGGAGAGTCACCGTCGTGGCTGAGGGCCCGGGCTGGATGGAGACGGCCACTTTCCGCTATTATACCACCCAGGACGACTGGAGGGTGTACACAGTCTCTGAGAGAAACTTCACCTCTCTTCTGGAGATAAAGCTCTCCTCCACCTCAATGGATGTGGTGCAGGTGGAGGGTAGAGGGGGTGTTTCTCTCATAAGCTCCTCCCCTTCCAGCATAATGCTATCCGTTCATCCTGCTGATAAGGACAGCCGCCACCTCATATTCTTTCATCTGACGGGGGAGATGGCGGGGCAGAGAAGCGTAACGGGTGTGAAGTGGAACTCCACTCACTTAGGTGAGATTGGGATAGAGGAGGTGCTGCAGGGTGAGGGGGAGGGATACACCTTCAGGGAGGAGGAGGGCTACCTTATTGTGGCCTCAAGCGGCTCCGGTAGTCTTGAGATCCTCCTTGAAGGAGAAAACCCCAAGCGGTACATCCCCACGGGGGATGAGGGAGGCGGGGGCGGTGGTGACTACACCCTGTTGGTGCTTGTAATACTCGCAGTGGTGGGGGGTTTTGTGCTCTCTAAGTTCATAATACCCACTAGAAGATTCAGAAGTGGCCCAAAAGTGTGAAATAAGAATAGCCACTTTATGTCCCTATGCACTTCAAAGCCCTCCTCCCAGCTGCCCTCTTTGTTCTGCTTTTCCTCTCCGGAGTGGCCGCCGAGTGGGGTCAGTACATAATAACCTACGACACTCCGAAATATTACATGGTGGACACCCGGGGAATGAAAGGGGCAGAGGTTCGAATCAAGGCCACTGTGGTGGAGGGGTCCAGTGTAGACATTTTCCTGGTTGATGATGAGAATAAAACTTCATATGAGAACTCAGGACATGTCTTCTACATCCGCCAGGGGTCCGCCCTCAACGTTACAGACTTCTCAGCGGAGCTCACACTCCGGGGGGGGGAGATCTACTGGTTCATCTTTCAGGTGCACATTGATGAGAACACAAGCCTTCAGGAGGCGGTGAGGATGGCCTCCACGGTGCAGTGGGAGATCAACGTTGAGGAGGTCAAGGAGAAGGAGGCGCCCATTTATCTCCTGGTGGGGGGTGTTATCCTCCTAGCCCTGGGTGTGGCGTTGATAATAAGGGCCAAAATATTGAAGGAAAAGGCTGCCGAGGAGGCTTTCAGGGAGGAGATAAAAAAAGAAGAGAGGGGGGGTGGGCCCCGGGGGGAGAGTGTCCGCCCGGAGGTCCACCGAGGCAGTACGGATGACCGCCCGGAGAGGTGGAGCACCGACGGATGGAGGTAGCCTCAGTACTCCATTCCGCCCATCTCCCCACCCATACCGCCGCCCCCGCCGCCCTTGGGCGGCTCCGTCTGCTTCGCTGCTATTATGTCGTCTATTCTCAGGATCATGTTGGTTGTCTCCGTGGCCGACTGTATAGCCTGCACCCCCACCCTCAGAGGCTCTATCACGTGGAGCTTTACCATGTCCTCTATCTCTCCGGTATAGACGTTGAGGCCATGGTGCTTCTTCCCCTCAGAATGGGCCTTTCTGAGCTCTATGAGGGTGTTTATCGGGTCAAGTCCGGCGTTCTCCGCAAGGGTCTTGGGGATGACCTCAAGCGCCTCTGCGAAGGCCACAACGGCCATCTCCTCTCTGCCGCCGACCTCAACGGCGTACTTCTTGAGCTCCTTAGCCAGCTCAATGGCAGTGGCGCCTCCGCCGGCGGTCATCTTGCTGTCCTCAAGGGCCACGGCCACCACAGATATGGCGTCCACCACGGAGCGCTCGATCTCATCAATTACGTGCTCGGAGCCGCCTCTCACCAGGATGGTCACCGCCTTGGCGCCTCTGCAACCAGTGACGAAGGTCATCTTGTCGCCGCCGATCTTGCGCTCCTCCACGAGCTCAGCCTTGCCCAGGTCCTCATCGGTGAGGTCGTCTAGGTTGCTCACGATGGTGCCGCCGGTTGCCTTTGCAAGCTTTTCCATATCGGACTTCTTCACCCTTCTGACAGCGTAGATGCCTGCCTTTGCAAGGAAGTGCTGGGCCATGTCGTCAATGCCCTTCTGGCAGAGCACCACTTTGGCCCCGGAGGCCTTGATCTTCTCAACCATGTCCTTGAGCATCTTCTCTTCCTCGTTCAGGAAGGCCTGGAGCTGCTCGGGGCTGGTGATGTTGATCTTCGCATCCACTTCTGTCTTTTTGATCTCAAGGGCTGCGTTCAGAAGGGCTATTTTAGCCTCCTTCACATAGGAGGGCATGTTCTCATGCACCCTCTCCTTGTCAAGTACTATGCCCTCTATGAGCTCAGTGTCGGATATGGACCCTCCCTGCTTCTTCTCTATCTTTATGTTGTCTTTGTCCACCTTTATCTTACCGTCCCTCTCCTCCGCCACCATCTTCACCGCTTTTACGGCAATCTCTGCAAGCTTGTCCTTGACCACCGAAGCGCTCTTTCCCGTCATGGAGGTCTTAGCTAGATTTTTCAAAGTCTCCTCGTCTTCGGGCTTCACCTCAAGTGCTACCTTTTTCAATATCTCAATAGCCTTTTCGGAGGCTAGGCGGTACCCCTCAGTGATTATAGTGGGGTGAACGTTCTGCTCAATGAGGGTTTCCGCCCTCTTGAGGAGCTCACCCGCAAGGATCACTGCCGTTGTGGTCCCGTCGCCACACTGCTCATCCTGCGTTTTCGCTATCTCTATGATCATCTTGGCCGCTGGGTGCTCAACGTCTATCTCCTTGAGGATTGTGACACCGTCGTTGGTAATTACCACATCCCCCAGGGAGTCAACGAGCATCTTATCCATGCCCCTTGGGCCAAGCGTCGTTCTCACTGCGTCGGCTATAGCCTTTGCCGCTGCAATGTTGTTGATCTGTGCGCTCTTTCCACTCTCCCTTTTTGTTCCTTCTTTCAGTATCAGTATTGGCGTTCCACCTGGGATCATTGCGATCACCTCGGTTTAGGGGTAAATTGTTCTTCTATATAAGGGTTTCCCGGGAACCCCTCCCCCACCCTTATCTCACGCCTGTGAGGTTACTCTCATAAAGAGGACAAGAGGCGGCTGTCTGCTGAAAAGGCCGCTTGAAGCGGCTCACCCCCTCCCCGGGGGCCCGGGGGGAAGAAAGTTTAATATACCCCCTAATACATACACCATACGTAAAGGCCGAAATGAAATACATTAGTATTCGGCTAGGAAAAAACACGTCAAAGGGGATGGGATCTTGACAGAGCCCAACATAGCAACCGTCCGCCTGGACCCTGAGGTCCTCTCTGAGCTCGACCGGAGGGTTCAGGCGGGCGAGTTCAAAACCCGTTCTGATGGGATAAAGAGTGCCATCAATTTCTACCTTAAGTTCAAAAGCGAGGAAGAGAGAGGGTACGTTCACCTCACAGTACCCGTGGGTCTGGGGGAGTGGGCCGAGGAGATTCTTGTAGACCACGGCAGATATTCCTCTCTGCAGAGCCTCCTGGAGAGCGCCTTGAATATGGGGCTTAAGGCCATGGAGCTGGAGCTCTCGGAGGTTGAAGAGCTCAGGAGGAAGAGAAGCGAGAATCAGCTCAACCGCAAACTTATGAGAGAGGGATTGAAGGAGGATTAGATATGAGGATGAAGGACGCAAAGGGGTCAATATCTGGAAACGTTGATATTGAGAGAGTGAAATACTGGAAGGAGAGTCTGGACGCTGTATACAGGTACCTTGAATCCACCCGGGGAAAGCCTGAACATCTCCTAGCTAAGGCTTTGTACATAGAGATGCAGGACCTTGTGGAGAGCAGCCTCCCCCCAGAGATGGAGCACTACCTCTACCGCTGCTAGGGCTGGGCAGGGTAGCCCACGCATATCATGGCAGTTGGTCTCAGGTGGGGTGGAAGAGAGAGGATTCTTTTTACTTCCTCTTCCCTGAATGCCCCCACCCACACTCCCCCAAGCCCCAGATCCACAGCTTTTAGAAGTATGTTTTCTGCCGAGGCAGCCACATCCTGTATTGTGTACAGTTCAACCCCCCTCCTGCCGTAGGGCCTGATTCTTTTAAGGTCGCAACAGCAGACGATGACTACCGGTGCCTCCTCAACGAAACTCTGATCCAGGGCCGCCTCTCTCAGCCTTCTTTTCGTCTCCCTGTCCCGCACCACCACGAAATGCCTCGCATTTAAACCACCGGCGCTGGGCGCCCTCTCGGCAGCCCACTGAAGCGCCTCAACCTTCTCAGGCTCCACATCCTGGGGCGAGAAACTCCTCACGGACCTTCTTCTTCTTAAGACCTCATCTAGCTCCATTTACCCACCTCCTAACCACTTTTCCCCCTTTTACCACAACCCTGATGGGGTCATATCCCAGCCTGTAGAGTGCCTCTGTGAAGCTTTTCACCTCGAGCAGGACGAGGTCTGCAGGGAGCCCCTCCTCCACCATGCCTCTCTGCGGCTCTGCAATGGCCTTTGCTGCGTTCACTGTGAGCGCTTTGAGTACATCCTCAGGCATCATCCGCATCTTGAACACGGCTAGCTGGGCCACGAAGAAGGGGTTCTGAAGCGGGCAGTTGGGATTGAAATCCGTAGCTAGCGCTACAGGAAGTCCAGCATCCAGCATTCTCCTTGCATCGGGGTAGTGTGGGAGAAACGTAGTGAAGACCGTCCCCGGGAGGAGGACGGGGACTGTTCCGTGCTCTGCCATGGCTTGGAGGTCCTCTTCCTCCGAGAGGAGCAGGTGGTCGGCAGAGGTTGCCCCCAGCTCTGCCGCCATCCTTGTCGCTCCCAGATTCTCAAGCTCATCTGAGTGTATTTTGAGAAGCAGCCCGTGCCTCTTTCCCGCACGGAGAATCTCCTCCGCCTCCTCCAACGTGTACACGCCCCTGTCGCAGAAGACGTCTACAAAGCGTGCTAGTCCCCTCTCCGCCACATAAGGTATCATCACATCGGTGAGGAAGGAGACGTACTCCTCTCTCTTATCGCTGTACTCGGGGGGTATTATGTGGGCTCCGAGGAAGGTGGTGACCACATCCGAGAGGGTCTCCACTTCAAGAGCGGCCTGAAGCTGCTTGACCTCCGTGTCCCTGTCCATGCCGTACCCACTCTTCACCTCCAGCGTAGTCACCCCCCACCTCATGAACTCCCCTATCCTCTCTCGGAGAAGCTCCTTCAGATACTCTCTGCTGGCGGCACGTGTTTCCCTCAAAGTCTTTGCTATCCCCCCTCCAGAGGACAGTATCTCAAGATAGCTTAGGCCTTTCAGCTTCATCAGCAGTTCATCGGTCCTGTCCCCGGCGAAGACGGCGTGGGTGTGGGGGTCCACGATCCCGGGGATAGCTACCATGCCGCCGGCGTCCAGCACCTTGGCAGCATCTGTGGCGGGGGTGAGCGGCCTCTCTGAGATATCAGAGAAGACCCCCCCCTCTATACGGACCGAGGCGTTCTCAAACACCTCAACTTCCCCCTCCCGGGGGCGATAGAGTTTTCCTATGTTGTTTATTATGAGCTCGGCCATCTCACCACCTCGCTGCGCAGCGGTGAGCCCTCTCAACGGGCTCCCCCCCTATTATATCGGCTGCCTTTAAATATATCTTGAGAGAGCCTTCAAGCCCCACCCCCCACCCCGGGGAGATGTAAATGTATCTCCTTCCCCTTTTCTTGATCACGCTCTTCTTGACTGCCCAGCCTCTCTGCTCCCCGGCCAAGAATACAGCCTCTATCTCCTTTTCTTTTCTGTGCCCCCCCACCAGCAAGCTCTTGGCGACCCCGATGGAGGGTACCCTAAGGAGGCTTCCTAGGTGTGTGGCGAGACCACTTCCCCGCGGGTGGAGAACACCGTGCCCGTCAAGGAGTATCACATCAGGCTTCAGTTGGTGCTCATCCATCATCTGGGCGATGAGCACTCCCTCCCTGAAAAATAGGTAGCCGGGGACGTAAGGGAAGAGGACCTCCGTCTCCACTTTCACCTCCTCCACGTCCCCCCTCCCGAAGAGGACCCCACATATCAAGGCCCTTCTGCCGGCGTAGCTCACGTCAACCGAAAGAAAGCTCTCGGCGTCATGCACTTGGGGGGTATGCATATCCGCTGCGGCCTTCTTCTGGAGCTCTCTTAGGGCTGTGAGGACAGCGGAGATGGAGAAATCCTTCCATACCCTTGAGGGGAGATCACCCACTCTTCCCTCCCTCACTTCTACACCCTCTCTCATCAGGGCCTCCCTGCACTCCTCCCTGATCCATCCATCGGATCTGACGAACCTGTGGAGAGGAACATTCTCCGGCACCCTGCTGAAGGGGTCACCCAACCTCTTTATCTCCTCCAGCACCCCGGGGAGGGCCCTCGCCGCCCCCCTGTCCCCAAGGGCTTCTGCGAGGTCTCCGTAGGTGGCAACCGCCCCCCGGGGAACGGACATTGCCCCCCTTTTCACCTCCATCCAGAAAGTCTCAAGGAGCTTTACAATCTGCTCCAGGTCTTGTCGCATAACAGAAGTAGAGACGGAGGGAGATAAAAGAGTTACTGTGAGGTGACCCGTAAGCTACGTGCGGGCATTACGGGAGACATTTACAGTTATTGTATGGAGATGAACCCCCCCGGGGGAGATAGGTGAGGGTATAACGCAGACAGTGCGTATAAAGGAGATAGGGGCATAAGGGATTAAAAAGACTGCAAGGTGAGAGGGGCCTGACCCTGTGTATGTTTTGTCAGATGGCATACGCCCTATCCATCCTGCTACG
>Ga0164318_10000219_pt1 | contig 39153 bp, 36 predicted proteins | sample GuaBasSedimGuay9_FD_113734 | JGI IMG/M metagenome (GOLD analysis project Ga0164318, IMG submission 113734) | Subseafloor sediment microbial communities from Guaymas Basin, Gulf of California, Mexico - Guay9, Core 4571-4, 0-3 cm | ecosystem: Environmental > Aquatic > Marine > Hydrothermal vents... | reverse complement strand
TATTTTATAAAATTTTTTGTAAGTTTTATAAGATTGATAGATGTATGGAATATAGGATATATAAATATTCTATCGATTAGGGAATACGTCTAATATGTTGCAGAGGCTTTTTTATCTCTGGATCTAAAGAAGATACTTAATCTAAGAAGCTTTAAAAAATATTAAGGGTTTCTTAGAGCATATTTAAGATTCAATCTAAGCAATATTTATGCTAAATTATTTCGAAGCTTTTTAAGAAACTTTTCCCTATTAACTATAAATCTTTCATGAATCCCTTCTCCTATCTTAACATCTTTCCAAAAAGCTTCTACCTTAAATAATAGCTTACGACCCTCCTGTTTTATTAATTCGCTTCGTACAATTATCTTAGCTCCCAAGGGTGCAGCCTTAAGATGCGATATATCTACATGAGTCCCTACTGTTGTATATCCCTCTGGTAATTTCTCTTGAACTAAAAGTCGGGAAGTATTCTCCATCATAGAAATCATAGCAGGAGTAGATAAAACACTAACATCACCGCTTCCTAAAAAACTGGCTGTATCTTCTTCTCGGACAGTAAATTCCATTTCCTTTTTAATTCCAATCTCAAGTTCCATAAAATCACCAATCAATAAGAAATCAACCATTATTTTGGTTAAATAAAAAAATTAAGAGAATTGTGTATAGATTATTCATATTTTAAGGCAACAACTGGATCGAACTTTGAAGCTCGCCATGCAGGATAAAGACCAGAAACTATACTAAGTCCAACTGCCAAAAGCCATGTTTTAATATACGATTCTGGTGTAAATATTACATAAATGAAAAACGCTTGTTCAAAGAATATATTTCTAAGAATATGAGCTAAAATTGTTCCTCCAATTAGTCCAATTGTTCCGCCAACTATGCCAATTATAAGAGCTTCATTGAGGAATAAACGTAGAATATGCGAGTTCCTGAATCCAATAGCTTTTAAGATACCTATTTCCCTAATTCGTTCCATCATAGAGGTATATAATGTTGTTATTATTCCGACAGACGCCACAAGCAGCGACACCGCAGCAATGCTTGTTATGAAGAAAGATATCGTTGACATTACTGAAGCTACAACTTTTTGTATACTTTCGGGTGATATTATATTTACCTCATACTTATCTTGTATTTCACTTGATATCATATCGTTAAGGCTTGAATCCTCTGTTATAACATAGAATCCATCGTAGACACCTTTTCTCTGTAAGAACGAATCTGCAGCACTTAATGAAATAAATACTGCCTTGTCTACAGGTATGACAGCGCCCCCGTAGTAATCTAAAATCCCCCGAACGATAAAACTCTTTTGAAAAATCTTAGTACTTCCATCTTCTAGAGTTCTATAATAAAGTAACTTAACAGTTAATCCGAGTTCCGCAAAAGTCTCCTCACTCGATGGATACGCGACCAAATTTCCTAAGAGGATCCCAGAACTATCCGCGGACGAAACATAAGTTCCTTCTTTGAAACTTATCTGGGGAAATATCAAATGTAATTTAGAGTTATCAATGCCTATAACTACAACTGTTTGTGTTTTCCCACGTGCAGATATGACTACCGTATATTGAATAAAAGGTACAACATCGACAACTCCATCAATTCTTTTAATATCATCAATGACCCAATCCTTTATATCAAATTCGCCATTTCTTGGAGTCGCTATTAGAAGATTTGTTCCTAATTTCTCGAATTCTTTATTTATACCATAGTAGGTTCCATTACTAAGGCCGTCTATAGCGATTATCAACGAACAGCCCATGATAACCATGAGTATTGTTAGTGATGTCCTTAGCTTTCTTTCTTTGAGAGCCTCTAATGCAAGTATTAGAAATTCCATTGAACTCACCTTTTTTATTCAGATTTCTTCTTCCTGTAGAAGATGACCCCAGCAATTGCTACGATTAACATCGGAATTATAACCCATCCACCTTCCATCATAAATTCGTTAAGATCTTGACCCTGAGATGTTTGATTTTCTTCCCCGCCACTTGTAGGAATAAGAACTGTAATATAGACCGTCAAATTAAAGTTGTGTTCCTCATATAAGTCATCTGAATAGCTTATATTTATCGTCACAGGATACGTCCCGTTTGTTGCATTGCTTTTTATTATAGCGAAGACCGTAAATGGTATTGTTGTGTCTGCATCGATATCACCAATATAGCTATAGCTCTCATATGTTAGATCTAAAATAGGATTAGCATATATTGAAACATTAGTAAACAAAGAAACGATGTTCCCCGAATTGAGTATTGATCCACTAATAAGTAATTTATCACCGGGTTTTGCTGGTTGCGGAGAAACTTGTATGCCATAAACAGACAGTACAATCTTGCCTCGTATTATGAAACTTATGTATTTGTTTTCGCTATATGAGTTCCCATATTTGTCGTTATAATTGATTGTAAATCCAAGTGGTAATGACATTCCGATACCGGAAGCAGGAACATAAATGTCAAATTCGATTCTTACCATTTCATCTGGACTAAGATCTCTTAAAATCCATGTAGTATTGCCAATTATAGCTATAGGTTGATCTTGAGGCACATTTATGTAGATATTGACTGTTTGATACCAGATATTATTTGTAATATTAAACACGAGATGATTTCTATATCCGCCATATATGTAATCAGTTGAAGCTGTAATTATTGTATTCGGAACAAAACTTACCGCAATTAGCCACGTATTTGATGCTGTTAGATTACCATCAGAAACCCTGAGCTCTAGTGTATGTTGCCCTACATCATTTTCGGTAGCAATATAAGTGAAATTTTCTTCCGTAGAGATTACTTCATCATCAAATCTCCATTCATAGCTCAAAGTATCATTATCTGGATCTTTACATTTAGCCGAAAAGGTCATATTGTCGCCAACTACCAGATTAACAGTCGCTCCTGTTGGTGTTGTTGTTAAAATTTGTGGTGCTCTATTTGGTAATCTTATTGGTACCTCCAATTGCTTTGGAATGCCAACTACAAATGTGCCGTTAACATTAACCAAGTAAGTTAATGTCATATTGAATCTATAAACTCCTTTTGTAGCATCTATATCTATATTGAGCCTAAAAGTCAATGTAAAGGATCCTGCTGGCAAGATATCGCCTGTTTGGTTGAAAACATCGCCTGATTCTACAGGTTGACCTGTAGCTCTCGAGATATTTGATTCTGTTATGTAATCTACAAAGGGATATCCGAGTTCTAATTCTGCACTTACTCCTCGAAGAGTATTATTCGAAAGATTTCTAACAGTAATCGTTAACGGTACATTAGTTGATCCTGGAGCTGGCGTAATAGTATTATCTGGAGATGTACCCCATACAATACTTTCTATTCGAAAATCTACCTGCGGTGCTGCATTTAATTCTGCAAAATTACTAAAAAGGACAAAGTTGGCAAGAACCATTATTAAAGCAATATAAATTGATTTCATTTTCCTTTTATTTCCTTTCATATTTCTCACTCCTAATAATTTCTTCACCAAAAAGCTTACCATCTTTTATGTGAATTATCTTATCCGCTTGTTCCGCTACGCTTCTATCATGCGTGACAACAACTATCGTTGTGCCAAATTCGGTATTAAGTTTCCGAAGAAAATCAACAATTTCCTGCCCTGTTTTCGAATCTAAATTTCCTGTAGGCTCGTCGGCAAGAATTATCGCCGGATAATTCATCAAAGCTCTAGCTATAGCTACTCGTTGTTGCTGTCCACCACTAAGATATTTTGGTTGCCTATGTATTTCCTCTACCAGACCAACTATTTTGAGCATCTCTTTAGCTCTTCGGATCCTTTCCTTTTTAGGCACACCAGCTACAATAGAAGGTAGTTCCACATTTCTAAGCACTGAAGTTCTATTTATCAGGTTAAATGTTTGGAAGATGAAACCAATCTTTTTATTTCGTAGATAAGCAAGCCCTGTGTCATCCAATTTTGAGATGTCTACACCATCTATTATTACTTTCCCTGATGTTGGTCTATCAAGCGCACCGATGAGGTTAAGAAGAGTTGATTTTCCTGATCCAGATGGGCCCATAATCGCTATGAACTCCCCGTGTCTGACCTTTAAATCAATACCTCTTACTGCATGAACAACTACTGGGCCTAGCACATAATCTTTTACTACATTTCGTAATTCTATAGCATACTCTGATGATCCATTTTTCCAGTTAATTGAGTATGCACCATAACTTAGCTCTCTAGGACTAATACTTATAGCCACTAGGATCATAATAGTACAAATCCCGCTCACAAATATCGCTTGAAGAAGCATCCCCGCACTAATTTCATTCATTGCTATTGGACTTAGAATTGACAGAATAATCTCCGAACCAAAAGCAAACCAGGCGAAAAATAATGATATTTCCCATTGACTTTGAATAGCCAAAAATAACCCTAAATAAACAAAAATCATGATCAGATTAAGATATGAACTAATAGGTTCATTCAAAATACTCTGAGCTGTAATGATAATGTTAAAATAGGCCATTAAGTGAATCATCGTAAACATGATAGAAGATAACTTAAGCAACCCTAGTTTTTGAGGAAGATTCATTTGCGAAATCCGAAGTATATTGTATAGTGATGCTCTTTCTTTATTTGTTGACATAATTTTCACGCTTAGAAAATTTTTAGTTATTGATGAAGTTTTAGTTCTATATGTGTATTAATAAACAATATAAATATTACTTTTTTGTTCATTAATAAATATTTTTAAATACTATAATTAATATCATAATGATGATACCTCTTCGAGCAATAAATCCATAAATTAATAGAATGAGCTAAAATGAGGCTGAAAAAGAAGATACTGGAGAAAATATTAGATGTCTTAGAAACATCTACATGGGGCATGACCATCGAAGAAATTGCAAAAGAGACCGGATATCATAGAAATACTATTTCTAAATACATGGCATTACTTAATGATGTAGGATTTGTTTTTAGCAAAACGATTGGAAAATATACTTTTTGGCTACCAAGAAACATCTATATCTACCGCAAGACTAATGTAGCTAAACAGTTTTTCAAAGATATATGTATCGCATTCAATGAGGTCGTTCCAAAAGATTGTAAAGTAGACTGGGCAAAAATAGGCGAAAAAGTTGGAATGTCAACTGTTAAGAGGAGTTTAAAGAATATAAAACACCAACGAACTGTTAGTTTTAAGGTGTTAGGGAAAGTTTTCAAAGCCTTCTTAGGTATATTCATTCCAACAATAATTCCTGGCCTTAGGTATAAGGTATCGGAATTTGATTATGATGATGATAATATTGTAGTTCAGGTATCAGGTATTCAATTCATGGAAGGAAAGGAATCCGAAATAGCATGTTCTTTTATTACTGGATATATTGTAGGCATTTTCAAAGGTCTTCAGACATCTGTAAGAAATGTCATTACAAGGAAAAGTAATCAAGCAAATAACGGATTTTGTGAGGTCCAAATTTTCTTTAATGAACTTGTTGGAGAATTAATAGGAAAAATAAGAAAAGTGTTTTCCTGAATTTCTTTTAATTTTGTTTAAATTTGCTAATACTTACGAAATTCATATTGATTTTATTTGTTCTTAGACATTAGTCCTCTGGATAAAATTCACTTATACTAACGGATTTCGCATCAGCTTTTTCGACAACTATGTTCTCAAATTTTTGAAAGATCTTCGTTATATAGTCATCAAACAGGTACATTCCTGAGAGAAATAGCCCAAAAACCATCATTAAGACAGGACCATAACCTAGGAAAATCATAATAAGTAATGCGATGAAAGATGCTATTGGATCGACAAAAATCTCTAGTATTGCTAGATACATTAGAGCAATAGTAAATGTTGATGCAAATAAGATAAGAATCACTAAAACCCATTCAAATAAAATACTTGGGAGTGCGATTGTATTTTTTCGTCTCAGAATTCTTATTTTACTATAATCTCTCAGCCAATATATGGAAACAATAGGGATACATATGTAAGGAGCCCACGAGAGAACAAGATTCAGAATATGCACATATAAACCTATAAGCTGCTCAAAGGATATTATCGTTATGAATCGCATCGGTATAAGAACGGGTCCATAAAGAATTAGAGCATAGCTGAAAATAGAAACCATATCGAATTTTGGTCTGCTATCCATATAAACCGGTTTGGGTAGAAACCACAGCTTGGACTCAAGCACGATTTCATATGCAACAATTGGCGCAATAATATAATATGCAACAGGCACGAAAATAACTCCTAAAGAAATCCCAAGAAAGAAAAATTTAATCGACGATAGTATTACACTTAGAAAAACATATAGCCAAATACCATATGGAAAATTTAATATAAAATTAAAGAATAAAATAAATGCACTATCAATAGCCCGTAGGATTAGGAATGTAACTATTCCAAGGATGAAAAAGACCATTATTAATAGAGGATTTTTCAAGTTATTTACACCAGATATTAAATGTTTCTTAGTTAGATCTCCTTCTATTTTTGTACATTTCTTAACTATAAGTATTTAATCCTCTATCAATTAATAGCCATAGAAAGTATCTAAAGAATTAAAAATTTAAGAGAACATTAAGCGGGACTCCGTTCTAGAAGTTGTGTCAAGAGTAGTGATTTAACTTCAGGGATCCTCTCAGCATCATCAACCTTAAATGTGATAATGAACGTTGCTTCTGACTTAGTTACTTCGGATATTTTATAGTTTATCTCTAATGCTTGATTTTTTAATCCGTTTACGAGATCATCCATTATTTCCTTGATTTTTTTCCAACCAGTTTTAAGATCCAAGGTAATTCTAATCGGATATACATAGAAATTTCTTTCATCCCCATCGATTCTGAAATTTACTATAGCTTTGTCTAGGATATTTTTATTTGATAGAACTAAAACCGTTCCGCTTTCAGTCCTTATTTTTGTATAATTAATCGACATATCAACTACTATACCCTCATCAGAACCTATTTTAACATAGTCCCCGATCCTGAAAAGCCCAGAAACCAAGATATATGCGCCAGATACATAATTTGATATGTATCTTGATGCACCAAACCCTATTGCTGTCCCTATCAATGCACCAGTTCCTACGAAGTATTCTGTTGGTAAAAATTCGACTGTTGCAAGCATTATGAGCATAGCTGCTAAGAGAATAAATCTAAAGATCGTAATAGTGCTTTTAATAACTTCTAATGATACATGTAATCTTTTAGCAATCGTTTTTGCTTTATGTACAATTATTCTATCAACAATTATCCCTATTAAGATAATACCAATAATTTTCAGTGCGTCCCAGACCCATGGCTGTAATTCTGGAAGTAAACTTATCATATACAATCCCCATTCTTTCTATAAGATTTATGTAATACTATTTTAATTTATCCGAATACTGCTTTCTCATGGATAAGTCTTCCTTCTTTAATCCTTTCAACCGTTAATCTTTCCGCTTGTGGTATTTTCGGTCGATTATCTATTATCCACTCAGCCAGACACCGTCCAACAATAGGAGACATCATAAATCCATGTCCACTAAATCCTGTAGCAATAAATAATCCCTCTATGTCATTTAAAGGTCCCAATAGAGGATGATTATCTGGAGACATAACATAATATCCAGTCCAGTATCTCAGAATGTTTACATAACGCATCCACGGGAATAATCTTAGTACTGGCTTTACTATTTTAGGTAGGAAATCTATTCGTGGAGTTAATGGCGATCTTTCGGTCTCCTCCATTTCGGAGCCCATTAAGAAATTACCATGTTTAACTTGAACAATATATGTACTTGACTGCCAATCTATTATTAGAGGATTGAAAGCATCCTTGAATTGTTCTGTTACAAGCGCATGATGGGGAATATTCCGTAGAGGTATGTCTAGACCTATCGTTTCTAAAAGTTTTCGGGATCCATAACCTGCGGCTATAACTAGGTTTTTAGATTTTATATTACCCACGCTCGTGAGAACTCCTAATACGCGGTTATTATCTGTTATTATTTCTTTCGCCTCAACTTGGGTGTAAACTTTAACTGATTTGTCTCTTAGATATTTAGCAACCTCATATATTGCATCAAAAGGATCTGCTTTACCTGCTAATGGATCATATAATCCGCCAATAATACCTTTAAGGTTTATTGGTGGTACAATTTCTTTTATTTCATCTAAATTTACAATTCTGGTTGGTACACCATATTTATTATGTAGAGTACTAAATTCTCTAAACTTTTCTAGATCGCTTTCTTTTCTAAATAACCAAAGATATCCTCCTCTTCTATAGAAAACTGAGAGTTCCTGTGATAGTTCTTTCCATAACTTTATACTCTCACGCATAAGAACGATATGTTCTTCTGTGGTGAAAGATGCCCGTATTCCCGTTCCACATCGAAAAGTCGAGCCACTACCTAAATATGACTTCTCGAGAATAATCACATCATTATAGCCCAGTTTAGTTAAATAATATCCTATGAGAATTCCTACAATTCCGCCGCCAATAATAACAACTTCAGCTTTATTCTTCATCATCACCACCTTCGAATAAGCTCATTGGAAGCGGTACCAAGGGCGGTCGCGATTTTGGAATTAATAATTCTTCGGGCTTTTTACCTGTTTTTCTCGCGAGAATTCTAATGACAATTGGTAGGCATGTCCGACCTTGACAAGGACCCATACCAATCCTTAATTTTCGTTTTAAGGATTCTAAATCAGTATAGCCTTCATTAATAGCCTTCTCCACATCTTCTAGGGTAACATTTTGGCATCTACAGATGATTGTAGGTTCTTTCTTTGCTTTTACTTCTTCCATATTGCCCTCACCTCCATAGCTAGTTCTTTTGGAACTGATACTGTAACGACATATGTTTTATTTCTCTCATACACTCGTACAACTTCTCCTAAGCCTAATTCTGTGCCGTCCCGACCCAGCAATTTTACAACATCACCTTTTTTTGGAGGCGGAAGAAATTCGTGAGGAAGCGTAACTAAAGCCTTATCTTTCTTAGAGAGATCCACAACAAATATGGCTAAGCCAGGGCACAATGAAACACAAGCAGCACACCCTGTGCACTTATTCCAATCAACCTTCGGTATCGATATTATTTCATCCATAGATATCGCATTAAATGGACATGCACTGACACAAATATTACAAGGAATCATCTCTGGGCATTCTACTATAACTACTGGTCCCTTCTTAAGACGATCCTTCGGTGGAAGTAAATCTAAATCTTTTAATTCTTTCTCCGTAATAATCCCTGTAATTTTAAAATTAGAGCCATTACTCATAGCATCTCACCTACTGTCTGTTTTATTAAAGCTTTTTCATGTCCGATACGCGCCCTTTCAAGTACCGGTGATTTCCTATAATTTTCTAGATATTCAACAAATCTCTCACGCTCCTTGATAACTTCTTGTATCTTCCCTCGCGTTTTTAGTACTGCAGTTAATCCAGAAATTTTCCCTTCGATCATTGCTGTTGTCGCTTCTTCGATTCCAGATGCATCACCAACAACGAAGACATTTGGAACTGTCGTTTCATTATATTTTGTTCTATAGGCCACAAAACCACCTAATTCTGGGATCCATGCCATCTTTGCTCCAGCTTGCATTAATAAAGCGCTATCTGGTGTTAGACCTACTGCTAGTAGAAGCATATCGCACTTTATTTTCTTCTCGGTTCCAAGAATAGGCTTCCATTTTTCATCAACCTTTATGATAGTTGCCCCCTCAACTCGACCATTACCCCAAACTTCACTAATAGTATGACGTATGTATATTGGTATGCCATATCGTCTTATTTTAGCAGCATGAACAAACCATCCACCTATATGCGGCATTATTTCAACAATCCCTTTAACATTAGCGCCTGCCTGAAGTAACTGATATGATACGATAAGCCCGACATTACCAGAGCCTACAACAAGGATATCTCTACCCGGCAAAATACCAAACTCGTTCATTAAGGTTTGAGCTCCACCAGCTCCCATTACTCCGGGTAGATCATTGCCTGGAAATGCGAGATAGTTCTCCTGAGCACCTGTAGAAATTATTATGTTCTTTGCTTTGACTTGATATAACTTATTGTTATCCTTTGAGGCCAATCCAACGATGCGATCTCTAAAGATTCCATAGGCTATTGTTCCCGTTAAAATACGAATATTCTCATTCTTATTCACTTCTTTGCTAAGGAGTTCAGCTATCTGAAATCCTCTTAGTCCTCCAAAGAGATCTTTAGACCCAAAAAATTTATGTGTTTGTTTCAATAGCTGTCCACCCAATTTATGATACCCATCGACTAATACTACTTGTAAACCATATTTCGCAGCAGCTAACGCTGCAGCTAACCCACCAGGACCCCCACCAATAACTAATAAGTCTGTTTCTATGCGTTCTTGTTTTCGTTCTTCTTTACTTATTACTGAGTGCAAGGAAGGAATTTCTGGTAGCCCCTTTTGACGTTCAACTCGTATTCCCGGCTTAACTAATTCTCTGCATGTTCTCACATTGGGAATTCCATCAACGATCATAAAACACGAACTACACTTGCCGATCATACAGAAAGCTCCACGAGGTCTTCCAGTCTCACTCCAAGAGAGAATATCTACACCATTAGCATAAAGAGCCACAGCTATCGTTTCATTTTCAAATGCTTCAAGTTCGCTGCCTTCAAAGTAGAATTTTATCTTTTTACCCCTATGAAACTCTAGAATTGGATGCTTCCATATTCGTCTGTCTCTGGAACCCTCTATCAAGAAACACACCGAATCTATTTATCTATGTGTTTTGTTCTACAAATATTCTGAAAAATTTTTGATATATACTACTAATTAATTAATGCACAGGCAAAAGAACCGAATAACAAGTTATTCGCTTTTAATTTTCATGGTCTCAATTAATCCTTTTTAAAGAGAATTTCTATCAGATCCAGTATAATATAATAAAGAGATCTGTAAATGGACAAAAATAGATTAGGAAATTTTTTCTTTAAGTTCTTTTGTTGGCTCCTTAATATATAATATAAACAATATCGTCGTGAAAATTCCTATTAATGCACTCAACCAGAACGATAAAGCAACACCAGGAACAATTAAACCAAATAAATTAATTTGCCACTTAGATGCTATTTGATAGAAATATCCACCAATCGGTGATAATGCAGCACCAAAGTTAAAAAGTGATTGAACTGTACCAAAAACCTTCCCGCGTACCTCTTTAGGCACAAGATCCGCTTGCAAAGCTCTATATGCTGGGGACATCATATTAAAGGCGATAGATCTAACCGAATATAGAGCTAAGACTTCATTAAAGTCTCTCACAAAAGGAAATATGAACGTCAGAGTCCTTGCAGTTACTTGCCCAGAAACTACTAATTTTTTCCGGCTAATCCTATCAGACAAATATCCAGATGGAACATTTACCACAAATCCCGCAAATCCTGATACAGTAGATAATAGTCCTATTGCTGATGGATCTGCAGTAATGTATTCTATTACATAGAGCATAGTGATCGGGGCTACGAGGCCCATGGCAATTCCATTCGCAAATCCCATGATATATATGATCTTCATGGATGTAGCAACTTCTGGGGGGATCTCTATTTGCCTTCGAAGATCATCTCCCTCATTCTTTATCTTCTTTTTTGTATCATAACTGATCGTCTCTATTGTGAACAAGCTTAATATTAATCCGCTCATGGCAAGTATCGTCAATATATAAAAAGGAAACATTAAACTTCCAATAAGAGAAAAACCAAGATAAAATGCTGCAAATTTATATACAAATGCACCAAGTGATGGACCCAAAAAGAAACTCACATTAGAGAAAGTCATATACCAGCCCATATATTTACCACGTTCCTGCCAAGGTACAGAATCATTGACCATTGCTTCCGCTACAGGCCAGACCATAGCTGATGCAACACCTTGTATGGCTCTAATAGCCAGAAATTCCACCCAGTTGGTTGTAAATGTATACAAAAAGGAAAGAAGCGTATACAAAGATAAACCAATTCCAATTATTTTTTTACGACCATATGAATCGCTCAGATTACCGAAATAACGAGCCAGCATTGCTCTCGTAATCATAAATGCTGCAGTTAATATTGTTGTTTGAAGAGCTATGGCTGAGGTATCAGGGATCTTACCTAGATTTTCTGGCAAATCCTTTAAGAGTCCATCAAAGAATAGAAGAATAAAAGGCAATAGCGGCATGGCCATTCCAAAGCCGAGATTAACAATGAACGCAATGGAGCTCAACAGATATACATTCCGTTTCATTGTCATATTCCCTAAGCAACCTTATCCCACATTTCGATAAAACTAATTTAAGTTTAACTGGTAGAATTTAGATAATTTTTATTTAATTATATTCATGTTATATTTTCAAAAAAAGAAAAAATGCTACTGAATAATAACCCCTAAAAATCATGAAATAAGTTTTCTTCGCAATACACTTACTAGATATATCGTTGTTACAATGATTCCCATTAATGCGCTTGGCGACAAGTTTAAAAATATCGAGAGCATTAACCCTAAAATACTACTTGCTAATGCAATTAAGAATGCTAAGACTACAACATTACTAGCTGTATTTGCAAGTTCATTCGCAGTTGCTGCGGGAGTTACTAGCATTACATAGACTAAAATTGCGCCAACACCCTTCATTACAACAACAATTGCAATTGCTGTTGAAACCAAGCTTAAGTAATGGTAGAATTTAGTGTTCACCCCAAAGGCCGTTGCTCCTTCAAAATCGAAGCTTATGAATACCAGCTCTCGGAGTGTTATAACGTTTATGAGAATGATTACTGCAGAAATGATCACTAATAAGAGTAGATCCTGATATGTTAAAAGTAAAATATCACCCATTATCAAACCCCATGCCCTTATTGCATACTCTCTAATCATAGAAATAAATAAAATTGCTAAACTCATAGAAAAACCAAATGCTACGCCAATAGCGATTTCTAGTTTTTCGGTTTCACCCTTTTCTGCAATGTAACCAACAAAAATTGCAATGATCACACTAAATATTGTCGCTATAAATAATGGATCCACTCCTGCCACATACCCATATAGATTTAGAAATATACCTAGAGCTGCTCCTGCCATTGCTGAATGCGCAACACCAGCAGTTAAAAATGTCTGTCCTCTGAATACGGTTATGGATCCTACTAATCCAGATAATATTGAAATGAGGAACGAAGCGATTAATGCTCTTATAAAGAATCCCGACATTATTATAGTAACGAGATCAGGCATGGTAATCACCTAATAAAGCATAACATTCCTGCTTAAATCGTATTACCTTTGCCTTTGATCCAAAGGCTTCGTATAGTACTGCTTCATCAAGAACTTCATCAACTGTACCGAACTTTATTACACGGTTTTTAAGTAGTAGTAAGGTATCCGCAAGATGCATAATTTGATTCAAATCATGGGTAACAATTATTACAGTCATTTTCTTCTCTCTTTTGATTTTCTCGAGGATTTCTATTATTTTCTCCATACTTGCTACATCAATGCCCGAGAAGGGCTCATCCAAAAGTAGAATTTCCGGTTCTACTGCGAGAGCCCTAGCTATTAGTGCTCGTTGTTGTTGCCCACCAGATAGATGTGAAAATCTCCGATATCGTATGTCATATATATCTAAACTCTTAAGAACCTCCTTGATTTTTTCCAGATCTGTTTTCTTTGGCATATATAATAAGCCTTTACGAGATAGTCGCCCCATAAGGATTACATCTAGAACCCGAACTGGAACATGTGGTGCTATTCTTTCCCTTTGAGGTACATATCCAATTTTTCTTCTTACCTCTGTCGCTTGTTTTTTAACATCTAAACCGAAGACATCAATATGGCCTTCATAATTAATTAAGCCAAGGATAGACTTCAAAAGCGTAGTCTTTCCAGATCCATTTGGACCAAAAACTATTAGAAATGAAGGATGTTTTAGTTCAAAATTGACATCTTCAAGAGCGATTATATCCCTATATCTAACAGTTAAATTTTTCACTCTCACACTGAAATCCATAGCTCATCTTCTCCTTCCTTTTTTAAACAAAATCGTGAATGTGGTATCGGTCTCCCGTGCGGGCATTTATCAGGATGACCTAAAAACTCACAACATTTATCAATTAATTCGTCACCTACAAAAAGCTCTGTACCCCTAATGTTCGTGCATACGAATTCAGGATCCAAACCTAATACTTTAACAAAAAATACTTCTAGTATCCTATGGCGCCGAAGGTACCTCATTACCACGAGTTTTCCTGATCTCGTTAATCTTATTCCTTTCTTAGTATAGGAGATTAAACCTTTCTTATGAAGCTTTTTAAGAGCTTCCACAGCGGTAGGTGGACGTATCTTTAGCCTTTCAGCTATTTTCTTTGGCCCTAATAAATCTATGTAGTCGTGCTCCTCTGCGTCGAAGAGTATCTTCAGATAATCCATTTCTCTAAGTGTAACACCCTCCATTGTCGACACCGCGAAGGCACCGGGAGTAGTTATATTTAAAAAGTTAGGTTATACCTAATTTTAATTAGGTAAAAGCTAATATAAAAATCTTTTGCTAGATTACTTGCTATAGGTGACATGTATGTTAAAAACAGCGATTTTCATCCTTTTAATTACCTTACCGATCACTAATGGACTAAACTTAGTTGAACCATCAATAACAATTGCAACATCAAATGAAGTTTTCGCCGCTATAGTTAGAGAAATTGTTGGACCTTATGCAAATGTTTTCTCAATATTACCACCAGGAACAGATCCTCATAGTTACTCCCCAACGATAGAGGATATAAATAAGATTAAGTCTTCAGATTTACTTGTTCTAGCGAATCCAGATTTCTTAGAGTTTGAGAGACGAATTCTAGAAAACGTTAATGATAAACCTTTCCTTACATTAGATAACTATACTAAATATGGACTCACAATAATTAGAACTGGAGAACTCACCAAGAATTACCATGGCTATTGGACTCATCCACTCAATGCATTAGCAATATCAAAGGCAGTAACCAATGCCTTAACAGCTATTGATCCTGAAAATAAAGATTACTATATGTCAAAGTTAGATCTCTTTGAAGAAAAAATAAATTCGCTTATTGATGAATTAAATAAGTTGTCTAGTAGCAATAATCTCGATGAATTGACATCTGTTGCAATAATCCCTGCAGTTGCTTATATCCTAAATGCCTGTGGAATTTCTGTTGGAGTACTTCTTGTAGGTGAACCTGGCCAAACACCCAGCCCAAGCAAATATGCTGAAGTTTCTCAGAAACTAGAACAAGGGGTATATGATATAATCGTAACCGATGAAGTTACGAAGGGTTCCTCAATAGGAAATCTTGCTGAGCAACTTAGAGATGATACAAAGAAACCGTTAATATACATAAGATCTCTATCTTTAGGCGGTATAAGCGATTTCACAGCATTGATTCTATATGATGTAGGCCTAATTATCGGAACAATTACCGGATCGGGAACAATGGCAAGTAGTGGCGTACTTAATACAATAAGTATAACAATGATTGGTATACTCACAATTATTGCTATTATTGAGGGCTTCATAATATTTAAAATGAAGAGAGCTTTCAAAGAATTGATCTGAAATTTCTTTTTTAGCTTATTAAAATCTTGTATTTATTAATAAAAAAGAAAAAAGCTTTAAACTACTTTTCTCCCGCATTTTGGGCATACTGTTGTTCCAGGGGCCAATCGAGCCTTACAATAAGGGCAACGCTTTGGCGTCTTTGGTTGAGTTGTCCCTGTAGCTGATACCGTTGTTCCTTGTTCAGATGGCTCTTTAGACTTGCTTCTAGACAGGAATGTAATTATAATTATGAATATCGAAAGTATGGCTCTAAGGAATGACTCTAGTTTATTCATTCTCCAAAGGACCAGGAGAATTATTGCAAGAATGACGACAATCGCAACTACAATAAGCCAGTTAATTTGAAATCCCTCTGCCAAAACAGTGATTCGATAATTTCCTCCTGGGCTTGAAGGATCCATAAATACCTCGATATAATAAGACCCTGTGTACTCTGCTGTAAAATTACATTCATCAGGATAGATCGCAGATCTTGCTTCAATAACAAAGTTTCCATTTCTATCATAAACCCAGACATCAAAGTCAGTACCTTCATCGCCCTCCAGTTTTATGAAATATTTCTTGCCTTTTTCAGCCCGAATTACGTAGTAAGTTCCACCATATGGGTTTACTCCTGGTAATGTACCACTTTTTGTTTGCCCTATTTTTAATGGTATTGCGGCGTAAAACGAACTTCCATAGACAAAGCTTGCATTAACTAGCGTAGTCGAAAGAGTAAATGTTCCTTTTCCCGAGAAAGGATACACATGGATATAGTAGTAGCCACTGGCAGTCACAACTACAACTATAGAATCTGGATATTCCGTCCTAACAGACTCTCCTATAATAGATCCTCCTGAATCAAGTAATGCAATATCAAAATCGGTTCCGGTATCCCCAGAGAGAGTCACAGTCAGCTGCTTTCCATACTCAATATAGACCTTTAGATAATAGTCATTAAGTCTCCCAGGACCTGGAAGGATGCCAGTTACAATATCGCCACCATGTATTTCAATGGCATTCTCTAATGTGTCACCATTTGAAACTGTTAAATTTACAGCCCCAATATGGATCGAAAACTCGCTAGTCCAAATTCCAAAGCTACTATTTATTAATAGCTGAAATGCTGTTAGAAAGCTCTCTGGAGCAGTATTATTTACTTTAAATGTATACATAACATTACTTGATGCAGTACCACCAGGATTAATTGCAGGATATGTTGAGAAATTCTGAATAATTTCAATATATGGATTTCTAGTTATTAATGTGGTGTTGATGTTATCCTGTGCAATAATAGCTCCATTTTGTAGGGTGATTGTCATGTTCGCTACTTCTCCGGGTTCTATAATATCATCGTTGTCCCCAGTAATCTCTTCTAATACGTAGCCATTTACCATTAGCCCCCCGCCACCGCCATGGTTCCAATAGGCCGAGAGGAATTCATCCCAGTTTGTATCTTCAGCAAGATTTATTGTTGATCCATAAGTTTGTTTATATGTTGCTTGTAGGAAAGGAAAATAGATACTCATTCCTTTAGCATTAGCATGCATAGAACCATGTTTTTCATTAATGATAACCGAATCTATCGCCGTTTGAACATCTTGGGCTTTGCTTATTAGTTCAGAATCAATAGAATATGCTTTAACCAGCTCCATATAGTGGTATAAATCAATGTATTCTATTGTTACAAAGAAATCCACCAACTTCCAAGCGCAGCTAAGTGCAAATACATTTTCACTAATTTTGTCAATCGCACTTAGTGCAAATGCGTCTATTGCATTTTTTAAATTGTTAATTACTGATAAGTCTATAGCCGAGAGCGTTATAAATTTATTCGAAGCATAGTATGAAGAATAGCAATCAACAATCGTTGATCCTAATTCTTGCGCAGACATCAAAGGATTGTCTATTAATTCTTCTAGAATATCATCGTAGGGATAACCATCACCCGGAATCGTTTCTTCGGAGAAGACAATAACATCAGCATAATTTTTGTATTCATATGCTACTTCAGTCATGCCCATAAGGCAAGCATCGAATGCTAATAGATCCAAATGGATATTTGCTTCGCTTAATGCACTTTCTAATTCATCCATTGTTAATGCATCATTATCGCTAGTCTCATCATAGCAAATTCCTTCTACTCGCATATTATCTGTGTTATCAATACTTTCTATTTCATAAGAACTTGTGGAGGAACTTTGACCGAATGTTTTCCAACCGCTACCATGATCCCATAAAACAAGAGCATAATGATCTGCTGGGTAATTAGCACTCGCAAAATTCAAAAAATCTACTAATGTTTGAGGATCGCCCATGTTTCTCTCGGCCCAGAATTCTGGTGAATCTAGTATCTCTGAATTTATACTATCCTCATCATCAGATTTAATACGTAATAGTCTTCCAGGATCTTCCCTAAGATCCAGATAGACAATTATATTAACATCGCCAGAGGATCCTACCTGCTCCATTTCGTTAACATCATCGATTCCATAGTCATTTAAGTTATTATCAGCATCAAGGTATACCATAAAAGTCCAGTCACTAATTGCTTTAGGGGAAGTTTCAGTCCTCATTCTACTCTTTACATTTATCAAATTTGAAGAAAGTGGTACAATAAAGAGCATTGCAATCAGTACAAATACGAATATTCTCCTCCGGAGGAAAGAATATATCATTTATTTTGCCCACCGAGTAGTCTTGGCTAGAAAGAGACTACTTTCTAGCAACAAATATAATAATATTTTGTATAAAAATTATTAAGAGAAAAAATGGAAGAAATTATTATTTTTGGATTGGCAATATTAAGTCTACTCGTTTCCAGTTTTCTGGTTTTTCAACCATATAATATATCACACCACTTAGAAGTTTAACATCTTCCTTTACTGCGTTTGCATAGCCTTCTGGCCATAACGCAAGAAGAGTTATTTCATTATCTATAAAAGCAAATAAGAAGCCGAATCTTAAATCTTTCTGGTCAATAGCTAATAATGCAATACAAGCTTCTTCTATTATATCTTCGCCTTCTGGGCCTACGATCTCTTTAATGTTGCCTATAGCATGGTAGTTATCCAAATTCTTTATCTTGTCATTTATTATCTCGATGGCTTCTCTTTTCAGACCTAAGGTTTTACCCATGATATCCCGTATATCGACAAATTCGAGTGTGAAATCATCAGCGGCTCCTGGACTTTCTCCTTCAAAAATCACTTTCCACTTTTTTACCATAAATATCGCGTCCTAATTATGGTAGGATCAAGAACCACTATCTATCGGATAGTAGTTCTTGTCACTCTTAATATTTGTTGAATTTAAATTTTAATATTTCGGTATATAAAAAAATTATAAGTATATCTATTGTAGCATCATATCTTTTTTATTTTTTTCAAAAATAAGGTAAAAAATTTAAATAAAGAAGATCCTTCTAGACCTTAATAAAAATTAAGGTAGAGAAATAACTTAATTGCAGTATTTGCTATTTGATAGGCTTTTTAGGCTTGAAAGGTTTCCAACCTTGCTTCTTCCGGAACTCATTAATGAGTTTGATTGCTTCCACCTTATCATCTTTCTTTAAATTCTTAGATTTTAAGACCGCCATGTAAAGAATGAACGTGCGGCTATTTATTTTTTTCTTGGGAATTCCATGTTCTAGATCCTCTTCAAGTTCTCTTAATATTCCCTTTACCTCGTCTAAATGGCTGATGCCCTTTGGGCCAATGTCCTGTACTTCTCGACCTAAGTATAGGTTTCCTTTTTTGATTTCAACGAATTTTCCTTTTTCGTACGTTATTCTTTTCTTTACTATTCGATCATAATACACCCAGTTATCATACCATTCCTTATTTCTTTCCTCAAGCTCTTCTAAAACCATAGCTCTAATCTCACGGGTTGTCGTCCCTTCCTTAACGTTCTTGCTCACCTTTGCTGCAATGTCTCTGGCAACATCTTCAGGAACTCCAGCATTTATACACGATTGAATTATCTTATCCTCATTGAAGACCTGCTCGGAACCATCCATTTTTATGATTTTTTTCTCTTTTTTCTTTCTTGGCAAAATTACCACCATACTTAGTTAAAAACAAGAAATCTATTATAATATGATGAAATTCTATTTAAAATACTTCATTTCTAATAAAGGAAAAAATAATGAAGATGAAAAAAGGTAAAATACAATTTTAAGTAGCGACACCCCGAGGGACTACACTTAAGATTCCAGTAGCTCCTAATATAAAGCCGAGACCGAATAGAATTACCAGAATTCTCACAGGAGATTGCCCTAAATCTCTTAAATATTTACAGAAGAAAGTCAATAATAAACCGACAGAAGAACCAACCAGTAGATTTAGGGATATTATACCAAACGATTGGTCTATTGGCAGTAAGTATGGGTAAATCGGTGCAACAATTACACGAAGTACAACGGGAAGTACTGCTCCAATGCTAACGACTGCAAGCCACTCAAATATGGACCTTATACCTTTAACTTTCTCCGCTTTGAAGCTCTCTACTATTCTCAAACCACGTTTATATCCGAAATTAAGTCCTATAAGCCTGAATGGAATAAATATTGCGTTAAATATTACTATTGCCACAAGGGGTATGTAGGCAAATATTGCGGATTCTGTTGCTAATAACGTATATGTGGAACCAAGAATTAGAAGAACCGCGCCAATTGCTAGATAAATCAAACTGTCACCCAAACCTGCAAAGACTCCCATCAATCCTGTTTTAATAGCACGAACAAGATCCCAATCTCCAGGTCTCTCCTCTTCAGTTGCAATATCGATACCCATAAGAATGGGTGCAAAGAAAGGATTCGTATTGAAGAATTCAAGATGAACTCGAGCGGCTTCTTTTAATTTTTCCTCGTCCTTATACATAACTTTAAGAGCTGGTAAAATGCTGTAGAGATACCCTAATGCCTGCATTCGCTCATAGTTCCAAGAAGGCTCTAAGAAAAATGATATCCTATATTTGATTTTTTTCATTGCCTCTGCAAGTTCTTCTGGGATTTCTCTAAATTCGCCTTTTTCTCCAGAATTTGTACTTTCTCTAACTTTTGATAGCATATGCCAAGCGTATATTCCTGCGCCAATCAATACAAAACTAAACATATAATCAAACGCGATAAGAGCCACTATTAGAAACGGAACTAGTAATGATAATAGCCGTTTTTCTGCATTTAAGAAGCTTATTAATATACCTAGACCTAATGCAGGCAATACAGCTCCAGCAACACTAAGTCCGCCAAGTGCCCAGCTCGGTAAAGCGTCTAAAAATGCTTTTAGTGCATCAGCGCCAAAAGATGCTGTTATGTATACACTTACGAAGTATGCAATAAATCTCATAGAACCTAAAACTAGTAATCCTGAGAAATGCCATTTAGTAATATCATCAAAGCGGCCTTCTTCAACTAAAAGGTCAGCTTTCCTAATAATTGAGACATTAAGTGTTCTTCCGAAAATATCAAGATACATTGAGAGAATACCAGCAGGGATGGCTGCAAGTACTGCTGCACCAATGTCGACACCTCCTTTTACTAACAAAAGAGCTACAACAGCAACAACCGCAAAATCGGGAGGTACTGCCCCACCAATAGGCACTAAACCTAGTGAAATTAGCTGAGTACTAGCTCCAACGACTGCTCCTGTAACCACATCACCAATTAAGAGCCCCGCTACAAAACCAGCTATCAAGGGAACTAACCCAAGTATTGATTTAGTACTATAACTGTCTACGCCCGTTATAAATCCCCAAAGCCCTAGAATCAATGCTATTGAAAGTGGATCCATACTCACACCTTAAATAATTTAAATCAAATTATCTAAGATTCTATTAATTAACCTAATGAGCTCAAATTAGATGAAAAAAACTAATATAAAAAGGTTTTGATAGAAATGCTAAGTAGCAAATTTACGAATTGGAAATGGTTCCTTAAGGGCATTCTATACTTAATTATTTATGCAATAATTGCACTATACGGATATTCTGTCGTAAGTGAGATCTATTTAACGTCTCCTCGTACATTATTTACGCCCATAGATTACATGATTCCATTTATCGGCTGGTTTGCAATATTCTACGTTTTCATATATTTTCCGTTCTACCTATTCGGGATAGGATATTTCACATTCATTAAGAGGGAAAAAGCTGATAGATTCATGCTTTCAATGTTCCTTATATACGCAATATCTTTCCTAATCTACATATTATTCCCTGTAAAAATGATAAGACCTGACCCAGATAGTTTACCTACCGATTTTCTTTCTCAAGTTATGAGAAAATACTATGAGCACGATCCACCACTAAACTGTTTTCCAAGTTTACATGCTGCTACATCGACGTTTGTAGCATACCATTTCTATAAGGAAGATAAAAAATTTGGCTATCTTGCTTGGATCATCGCCTTCTTAGTAATGACTGCGACTCTTTTTGTTAGGCAACACGTGATAATCGATGAAATAGCTGGTTTCCTACTTGCCATCGTCTCTGCTAAAGTGGGAGAGAAATACATACCACTAACAGAAGCTGATGAGAAAGTACCAATATGGCGATGGATATTTACAATCGTATTATGGATTTTAGTTACAGCATTTCTAATTTCTGGGTATATTCCATAATTTTTGATTCTTTTTTGCTTGAAGAAATAATCGAATTTGACGAGAGGTAAAACAGTAGCATGTTCTATTATGTGTTAACTTTATAATCTATATTTCTTGTAAATAATTCTGGGTGGTCTAATTGCGAACACATCTTCCTATTTACCTTGATAGAGTAATATTCGAAAAGGACAGAGAGGTCTCAGGCTTTCTCTTTAGAGCTGAAAATCGTATTGGCGTTATTTCACAGGTTGCGGATTTATTTTATGAAGAAAATCTCCGAATTATCCACATGACCCTTTCTCCTGTGCATCAAAAATACGGTTGGTTCTTAGTCTATGTCGATGTTACTGAATGTCAAAAAACGTCTGAAGAGATCGTAGAGAAGCTTAAGAAATTTGATTTCATACAAGAGATTAAAACTATAAAACCTATCGAAAAGGGATTAATTGCAGATAGCTTCTTCTTTCCACCAACAACAAATAATGAATGGGTTGTCATCTTCAGAAGCTCTGTTCTCGATGGTCTCTTTAATATATTGAGAGAGAGGCTAAAGGAGGCAGGAAATAGGCAATTGTACCTAGAAGGGTACAAGGTTGGTATTGATGCTTTTGATTCATATGTAAGACTTCTAGGTGAAACTGACAAAGAGCTCTTAATTAGATTTGGTGTAGAGATATTAATATCTAACGGCTGGGGCGTTGGTGAGGTAACTGAAGTTTCGTTTGAGAAAGCTGAAGGAACATTTAGGGTTTATAATTTGTTTGAATGCCAAATCGCAAAGGTTGAAAATAAGTGCGCAAGTCAATTCTTTAGAGGCGCTCTTGCTGGATTCTGTAGTAAATTATTTAATAGACCCATGAAATGTATTGAAACAAAATGCATTAGGAAAGGAGATAATTATTGTGAATTCCACATCTCCCCAAAATAGAATGCGTTAGGAGGTGTAATTTATGAAAATTGCTATTCCATCTTATGGAAAAGATCTTAATAGCAGAGTCTTTGAGCATTTTGGACGCGCACCATATTATATAATTGTAGAGATCGATCCTGAAAAAAAGGAGATTATATCAGTTTCGGCCCTGGAAAATCCACTTATAGAAGAACATATGCCAGGGCAGATCCCCGCGTTATTGGCAGAGAATAAAATCAACGTACTGATTGCTATGGGTGTTGGCCGTCGTGCTAGATCCTTTTTTGAGGAGTATGGCATCTCCGTTATTACTGGCGCAGAAGGTTTAATCAAGGATATTGTCGATAAATATCTAAAAGGTGAACTTAGAAGCATTCCTTATGAGCCAAAAGAAAAGTGGCATGAAAGAAAGGAGAGAAGATACGGGTAAAAAATATCATTTCCTTAGGAATAAGTTTTCTATCATAATATCTGCAAATACTTCTAAACTTTTTGACTTGAAGAGTTTCTCGTTAGTCTCTTTTTTTAATAGCGAAACTATTTTTTGCTTTATTTTATCTTTTTGATTTGGATCCGCTAATACTATCTCGCATAGTTCTCTATATCTTTCGTTATCTATAATCGGGTAATCTATGTATGTTTCTATGTAAACGTCGATTAACTCAGCATTCTTTTCAGCGCGTCCTTCATCAATTTTTAGATTTAACTCTCTTTCTAAGTATTCCTTCCAAATGTTAAATTCCCTCTGTGCTGTTGATATTGCATCAGAGGCATGAGCGACATTTATTCCTCCATATATACCAAAACGCCCTCTTATGCTGAGGGGATCCTTTTCCAGCGCCTTTTGAACCATAGTAGGACCAAGAATTTCTCTAATCTTTTTTACATCATCTTCTTTACCATTGATTATCGTAAGTATAATTGGTGCACTTGTTGTATAATTTAAGAGCCAATTAAAGAAGAATTTACCCTTATGTTCAACATAATGATAATCAGCCAAGAATTCTCTGCTCGGTTCAAACTCTTTAAAGGTGAGGAATCGAATATGAGGTAGTTTCTTTTTCAGAATTTTTAGGACTCTAGCACCGATATAACGTCTTATTACAGCATCCGGTTTTAAGAAAAATACTAGATTTACTTCATTCTCCGACATTTATGCATCACCCAGCAGATCTCTCAAATATTAATTCTATTATTAGGTTAAGTCCTGAAATAAAAAAGAGAATATAAATGAGATGTTAATAGATTATAAACTTCTAGATATACATCATCAAATCTCTAACCCTAATAAATATTTCTGGTTTATCAGTAATCACTCCCAAGACTCCTAAACGAATTAACTTCCGCATATCTTCTTCCTTATTTACAGTCCATACTATCATATCCATGCCTGATTCTTTGACCTTATGATAGAGCTCTTCTGTAAAATCTTCGATATTTGGTAGAATATAGTTTGTTTTAGCTTTTTTAGCCCTTATAATTAAATCATCAGGAATATACCATAGGAGAAGCCCTGTTTTTATATTAGGATTTAGCTCCTTAACTCTCTGAATTTCACCATCATAAAATGATGTTACAATAACGTTATGGATCATATTATGTTTTTCTATCTCTCTTACTACTAGCTCAGCCATATCCATTTCTTTAATCTCAACATCGATCATTCCACGGTCGCCAACAAGTCGAAAAACCTCATCCAATGTGGGTATTTTTTCTCCGGCATCTATATCCAGCTTCTTTATCTCCGAAAGCGTATAATCACTTACAAATCCGCTTCCACCAGTCACACTATCAACTAATGCATCATGTAAAACTACTAATTTTTTGTCTTTCGTTGGATGAACATCAAGTTCTATTCCGTCAGCACCCATTTCTAGAGCTAATTGAAAGCTTTTAAGTGAATTCTCAGCAGCGACTTCAGATGCACCTCTATGCGCGATACAAAGCGGACGTTTGCTAAACATATTTTATCACCTTCATTTCTTAACCTCGCCACTTTTCACCCCAAACATGCATACCAATGCAATAATTAAGTATATCGTTGAAAGCCAGAACATTATATTAATTCCTACAAGATCGAATATCATACCAGCAATGACAGGTCCAGCTATTGCTGCAAATTGCGAGAAAAAGTAGTATAACCCAGTATATGCTCCTAATTTTACATTTCCGGCAATTTCCCAAACAATTGTTATTGAATTTATGTTTATCATTGCCCAGAATATTCCGCCTAATCCTAGGATATAACTCAGAATTGTAATGTTATTTACTAGAGCTGAAACAATCAGTACGAATATCAAGCCAGCAATTCCTATTATTATTGTATTTCTTCTACCAATTCTATCAGCAAGATAACCTGCGGGAACTGCAAAAATTACAAATGTTAACGCGAAAATTGTAAGAGCTCTAGAGGCAATATAATCTGGAACCCCAAGAACATTTTCGCCATATAGTGTAAACCAAGTCTCAATTACATTATATGAAAAGAACCAGAATAGTATTGCGAAGAGAATAAATAAGCCGCTTTTATCAGGGTTACTTAAAACTTCCTTGAACGCATTGATTATGTTTACTTTTTCTTTTTCAGCTAATTCTGCCATTTCTTTTTTTTCTCTGATTTTTAATATCAATATAGCTAATGCAAGTATCATTAAAACAGATGTTGTTGCAAATGTCGCTAATCGACCATAATACTCGTAGATATAGGATCCTACAAAGAAGGCATAAATTGCCCCAATACCACCCATAAGATTAATTACACCGTTAGCCCGACTTCTATGTTTCGACGGGATAAGATCAGGCATTAATGCAACTACTGGTGCTCTGTATATTGCCATCGATACATTAAATAATGTAATGATTCCTATAATGAGCAATAAATCATTAATCGTTGGAATTATACTAAAGAAAATCGCCGCAAGAGGTATACCGATCATTATATAGGGCATTCTCCTTCCAAACCTAGTCCAAGTCTTATCAGATCTTGCTCCGATCCATGGTTGCAAAGTAATCGCAGCAATATTATCTAGGACCATTATTATTCCAATGAACGTTTTCATCCAAGTACCAATAAGAGCATACCAACTTGGGCTATTTTTGATAATCTCCTCAAGCATTGGTGGAACATATGAGTTATAAACGGACCATGTTATTCCTGTAGTGAAAAATCCAAACCCAATTAAAAACGTGAGTGCCCAGTCTAGTTTATCATTACTTTCATCCACTTAAGAAACACCCATGAAAATTAGTTCAAGAAACCATAACTATTTTGTAATAAAAATTCTTCATATAGAGTACTCGATATTCGCTAACGAGGCTTTTTAGAATTAATCGTTTTTAAATGCTAATTAACTGCTATTTTGTTATTTCTAAACATTCTGAACATCTTAGCTTCCTTCTTTCATTTAAAGATTCAAGAAAAAAGACTATAAATCATATTATTATAGAATAAATATACATTATTATATTTGATTTGGTGAAAAAACTAATCTAATGGAAAGACCATATGTGAGTGACTATTATGCCCGAGGAACGCATGACACCATTAATGGTTCAGTATTATAGAATTAAACGAAAGGTCCCAGATGCAATACTTTTCTTCCGAGTGGGTGATTTCTATGAAACATTTGGCAAAGATGCAATTATTGTTTCAAAAGAGCTCGGTATTGTTCTAACATCGAGAGACAAAGAGCGCGATAAAACCCCAATGGCTGGTGTTCCTCACCATAGCGCTGGTGGTTATATCGCAAGATTGGTAAGAAAAGGATACAAAGTTGCGATAGCAGAGCAATTAGAGGAACCTAGTCCGAGGAAAAAAATTGTAAAACGTGATATTGTTAGGATAATAACTCCTGGAACTGTAGTTGAGGAATTCCTACTAAACGATCGTTATAATAATTACCTTGCTAGTATTGTCAAAGGAAAAAAAGGCTTTGGTTTTGCTATATGTGATATTTCTACAGGAGAATTTATGGTGACTCAACTGGAAGGAGGCCAATCGCTTGATGATTTGATTTCAGAACTCTCAAGATTTCAACCTAGTGAATGTGTTATTCCAGAAAGCTTATCACAGAATTCAGGTGTTATAGATAGAATACAAGAGGAAATCAAACTCACATATACTCCGCTCCCAGATTATTATTTTGATCTTGAGTATGCTAGAGAAACTCTACTAGAGTTCTTTAATGTCACAAGCTTAGAGGGGTTCGGCTGTGAGAAAAAGCCATTAGCAATTTCGGCCGCTGGGGCAATTATAACATATCTCAAAGAGACTCAAAGAACCAAATTAGGAAATATAAAGCGAATAAGAACATATATTATCTCGAAGTATATGATCCTAGATGGGACAACAATCAGTACTCTCGAATTGTTGAAAAACTTCAGAGATGGATCAACGAGAGGTACGTTGCTAGAGGTTTTGGATAAGACCATGACAGCAATGGGAAGTCGTCTATTAAAGAAATGGATAATATTACCGTTGCAAGATATTAAAGAAATAAATAAAAGACTTGATGCTGTTGAAGAACTTTATAATAACTCATTTATGAGAAGAAGTCTAAGAGATCTCCTAAATCAAGTTTATGATATTGAAAGAATCGTTAGTAGATTAAATCTAGGACGGCTAAATCCAAAGGATCTTATCGCTTTAAAGGAATCTTTAAAGCGTGTTCCTAAAATCTCCGAAGAGCTTAAGAAAGTTAAGTCCGAACTGTTGATTGCAATCCGAGAGAAACTCGTAGGTTTACCTCATTTAGTTAATTTAATCGAAAAAGCTATAGTTGATGATCCTCCAGCAACGATACAAGAAGGGGGCATAATTAAAGATGGATACTACTCCGAATTGGACGAACTTCGTAGTATTTATAGAGATGGTAAACAATGGATCCTCTCCTTGGAAAAGAAAGAACGCAATAGAACGGGTATAAAATCTCTCAAAGTTGGTTATAATAAAGTTTTTGGTTACTACATTGAAGTCCCTAAGACTCAACTAAGCCGTGTACCTTCTAATTACATCCGTAAACAAACACTTGTAAATGCCGAGAGATATATTACACCAGAGCTTAAAGAATTTGAAGAAAAAATTCTTCATGCAGAAGAAAAAATAAAGCAACTTGAATATGAACTTTTCTTAGAAGTTAGGGACCAAGTTTGCAAAGAAACACCTCAAATTCAGGAGATTGCTAATAATCTTGCAATATTAGATGTCCTAGCATGCTTTGCTGAAATAGCCAAAACTAATAACTATGTAAGACCAATTGTTGACGAAAGCTATATTATAGAAATTAAAGAGGGCCGTCATCCAGTAGTAGAGCAAATGATAGATGAGCCTTTCGTTCCGAATGACACGTATCTAAATAATGAAGATGTTCAGATTATGATATTGACCGGACCAAATATGAGTGGTAAGAGTACCTATTCTAGACAAGTTGCGTTAATCGCATTATTAGCTCATATGGGATCTTTTGTTCCTGCGAAAGCGGCACATATTGGACTTATTGATAGGATATTCACAAGGATTGGAGCTGTTGACGATATAACCAAAAGACAGAGTACGTTTATGGTTGAGATGCTCGAAACGGCTAATATTCTAAATAATGCTACTGAGAGAAGTCTGATAATTCTCGACGAAATTGGTCGAGGAACCTCAACGTTTGATGGTATGAGTATTGCCTGGGCTGTACTCGAATACATACACAATTATATAGGTGCTAAAACTATATTTGCAACGCATTATCATCACTTAACACAAATAGAAGGTTTACTAGATAGAGTGAAAAACTACCATATCCTAGTTAAGGAATACCGTAATAAGATGATTTTTATTCGAAAGGTAGTAGAAGGACCCACAGATAAAAGCTATGGAATTCAGGTAGCAAAATTGGCCGGATTGCCTGATGATGTAATCGAGCGCGCAAACTTAATACTTAAGCATATCGAGAAAACCAGTAATATAGAAATACCTGTGGAATTAATTCGAAGAGAAAATAATCAGGTTAAAAGAAGAAAACTTTCAACGGAAGTTGTAAATGAAGAGGATTTACTCCCTGAATTAGCGATCGACAAAGAAAAAGTAAAGGAAGTTATGGAGAAAAAAGCCGAACAAGAAGAAAAAGAGAAACCACAAGAGAAGAAGACCGAGCACGTCACGATACTCGATTTCTTTTTATCGGAGGAATAAATGATGGGCAGAATAATTGAACTTCCATCAGAATTGGTGGAAAAAATTGCTGCTGGCGAAGTAATAGAGAGACCCGCCTCTGTTGTAAAGGAACTTATCGAAAATTCAATAGATGCGGAGGCTACGAATATTGCTATCGACATCGTAGATAGCGGGCTAAAAGAAATCAGAGTCATTGATAATGGTATTGGAATGTCTAAAGAAGACGCCATCTTATCCGTTAAGAGACATACTACTAGTAAAATTCATAATTTGGAGGATTTACATAAAATAAGAACTCTGGGGTTCCGTGGTGAAGCCCTTGCAAGTATTTCCGCTGTCTCTAAACTTACGATCATAACTAAAACGGAAGATGATCAGATCGGAACTCGTATATATGTTGAAGCCAGTGATATAAAGTCAATCGAACCTATTGGCTGCCCTGTTGGAACAACAGTTATTGTTAGAGATCTATTCTATAATGTCCCTGCAAGAAAGAAATTTCTAAAATCCAAAAAACAAGAACTTTCTTACATAATAGATATAGTTACTAGATATGCATTAATAAATGAAAAAATTGGATTTACATTAAGACATAATGGACGGGTAATCATTTCCTCTCCAAGTGCCAACGACATCCTTGAAAAAATTCTACACATCTATGGTCGAGAAATAGCCTCTAATATGATTAAAGTAGAACTTCATAGGGATTATTTGGGGATCCGTGGGTATACCTCCAAACCATTTATAAATAGAGCTTCTAGGAGTAACATGAATATCTATGTTAATAAGAGATATATTTATCATAGAGTTCTTTATAAAGCTGTAGAAGAGGCTTACTTTACTTTATTACCAGAGGGGAAGTACCCCATTTGTGTAATAAATCTTGAAATTGATCCTGCACTTATAGATGTAAATATTCATCCAACGAAACGAGAGATACGATTCTATAACGATAGCGATGTCTTTAATTTCGTTAGAGATGCTATAAGAGAAACTCTTCTTCGGGGAAGACTCATACCCGAGATCGAAATAAAGAAATCCCCTGCTTCTCAAATCCAAAAAAATGAAGTAACAAAGAGCTTAAAGGAAAGAATTCCCGTTACTCCAAAAGTATCACCTAAAAAAATTAGAGCAAATGAGGCTTTATTAACTGATTTCTTAACTATGGAAACAAAGAAGATGCCATTTACTGAAAAAGGATGGAAAATCTTAGGCCAAGTCAACGATTTATTTATCATAGCTACAGATGATACAGATATTTTTATAATTGACCAGCATGCTGCGCATGAAAGAATCCAATTTGAGAAATTCTATAAAGAATTTCAGAGCAAAAATATAAAGCGACAAGAGCTCATAGAGCCAATAATTATCGAGTTCAATCCTAGAGAAATGCAAACTATAAGAAATAATATAGAATATCTAGAAAAGCTAGGATTTACAATTGAGATATTCGGAGATCAGGAGATCTTAGTTAGGAGTGTACCTGTAATAATCAAAAAAGTAGCTAGTAAAGAAGTGCTAAAAGAACTACTAGATGAATTCTTATCACTAGATGATGTCAAACTCGGAAGATTACCCCCTCAGAAAGACGTCATAGCTCTCATTGCCTGTAAATCGGCAATTAAAGCAGGAAAGAAACTATTACCCTATGAAATGGTAAATCTTCTAAACGAGTTGTTGAGATGCGAAGATCCGTATACATGCCCTCATGGACGGCCAACAATCTTGGTGCTCCAAAACAGGACTCTACTAAAATATTTTAAGAGAATATAAAAATATCATTCAACTAGAACTGAGCTGTAATATATTTCTTTTTCTTTAGGGAAAACATGAATAATACATGGTTTCTCAAAATCTTCTGGACACTGAGTTTCTTTCGCTACTGTTAAGATTTTAAATATTTCTGTAAAGAATCCTGCAAGGATTCCTCTTATGAAATTATGCTTCTGCTCATCCTTTTCTATTGCTGTTCTTCTCTCGAATGAGTCATAGATTATGATCTTCGCCTCTTTATTCTCCATAGAGAGTTCTGCAACTTCTGCAATGCCGTAGCCGAGTACACGACTCATAACAGTTATTATCTTCGAAAGTAGATGAGGATCTTCTTTCTTAAGCCAGTTTTTATATGTCTTATAGAGATTTCTACCAACCCGAAAACCTTCATGATAGAGGAATGCTCTACCAGCCTCTCCTAATTGCCTTTTTAATGTGTTTATTAAGCCATCAATTATACTAACTCTGAATATAATAGAGCGCTCACCTCCGACTATTATCGGAAAGTGAATAGAATCGACGAATATTCCATTTTTTATAGGTTTAATTAATCGAACGGACTCAACAAACTCGAGCTTATTTATTTCATTAACTATGTCCTCAGGTTTAAATTTTGAGCCTGTAAAATCGACCATGAAGAAGATCCAAGGTCTCTTCTCCTCACGTTTTCTATAGGAGGATGTCATATATATTATATTTAGCTTTCTATCAGAGAATATGTGAGCCAATTGGGATATTTCCCCCTTCTGTCCAGTAGTTATAATACTAAAGCCAAAAACTTCTTTGCCCTTCTCAATAAAGAATCTACCTATCTCTATTGGAATAGTTTCTTCCATTCCAAGCACCCCTCCAATACTTTAGATAAAATTCAAGGAATATTAATATTTCCTCTTTATATTTTTAAAAAAAGCTCCTATCTACCATAATATACGATCTAGAATATAGATTAAATTTTAATTACCTTTTTTAGATAAAAGATCAATAAAAAAGTTGGTGGGAAAATTGAAAATTTTTCTAGGTAGGGCTATTAAGGGGGTAGAGCGCCTACTCTTTGAGCTTTTCGATATCTCAAAAGCATGTATTTTTGATGCCGTCAACTATTTCCTGACCAAAGATGAGAATTTTCTAAAAAGTGTTACTCTTCTCAAAAAACAATCAGATGAGCTAAACCTTCAAATAATGGATAAGTGCTTGGAAATACTAGAAAATAAGAAACCCATCGGCGAAGATTTGAGACGAACTGTAATTTATATTGAAATTTCCAGCTTTCTTGAACATCTGTGCGATCTTTCATTTGAAATTTGCAAGTTCGGCACCATATCTGATAAGAATAAAATAGAAATTATTCAAAATGACATTATTTGGATGGTTAAACGCGTTATAAACATGCTGGAAATCGATGAAAATAGTCTCAAAGAAAACGAAGTCGAAAGTTTAAAAAACGATTTGGAAAAAATGGATAGCGAGATCAATACCATGTTTGAGGATTCTAAGAAGAAACTAATCAATATAATTAAAGAAAAAGAAGGCGAGCTCGCTATCGAAGATTTCGTTAAATCCATATATGTGATAAAGTATATAGAGAGAATAGGAAACATTGCAGCTAAATTGGGCTCGAGGATTATTTACGTAACTCGAGGAAAGCACGTTTTTGTAGAATATTTTTATTAGAGGGATCAAAATGATTGCGATCATTTTAGCTGCCGGGAAATCGGAACGCTTAAAACCTTTAACAAAAGATGTCCCTAAAACGTTACTCAAGGTAAATGGAAGAGCCATATTAGAAAGAATCTTTGAAAACATACATGAATTCGTAGATAAGATATACATTGTAACAGGATTCGCTGCCGAAAAAATTGAAAAAGAACTTAATAGCCTGAAGAAGAGATATGATAAAGAAATTATAACCGTTTATAACCCCCAATATGCTTCGAAGAATAATTGCTACTCTGTTTTAGTTGGGCTTCAACAGCTTCGCGAATCTCCAGATGATATTTTGTTAATCAATGGAGATGATGTATTTACTAGGGAAATTATTGAAAAATTATTAAGAGAAGCAAAAAGTAAACCCAGAAGTATATTGGTTATCGACAATGTAAAAGAGCTGGGAGAAGAAGAAATGAAGGTACTACTTAACAATAATAAAATTGTTAAGATATCCAAAAAAATCGATCCAAAAAAAGCTTTTGGAGAATTCATAGGAATCTCCATAATTCGTAAGAAGGATCTTGAGCGGGTTATCAAAGCATTAGAATACATTTCAGAGCACCATCCAAATCTCTATTATGAGGACGCCTATCAGAGAATGATCGACCAGGGGTTTGTATTTGATTATGTTACAACCGATGGAGCTTTCTGGAACGAAATTGATACTCTAGAGGATTTATTCTTTACAGAACGAGCGTTAGGAAAACTAGAGAAATTTTAGATTAAAATTAAGAGTTATTCTATCTACAATACTTTTATCATTTCTTCGAGAACCTCCGAAACATTTTTTCTAGCAATTTCTTTTTCATCCTTAATTAATTGTTCAGAGTATAATTCTAACTTTTTAAATCCTCTTCTAAAGGGCGGGAAACGCTCTATAGCTAATAAATATTTTAAAAATATAGGAAGGAATCTAACCCTACTTGCCAGCTTATCATAATATTTCTCTAAAAGCGCATATTCTTCAATTGTTGACTTAGGCAGATCTAAGTTCCTGTTTAGAACTTTCCTGTTTACAAGAATATACTCTGCAGATTGAACTCTCGTGGGAACTTGATTAAATATACAATAAGTTTGCTCAGTATTTAGCTTCAAAATCCTGTTTTTAACCATTATTAATGTCCTTTTAAGATCTACAAGAGAAGGCCTTAATGGTATGAAAACTGTAGAAGATACGTAGATAGATAACGCTGTGTATTTTGGAATGAAGAAGGGGATTGTATCTATCACAACATAATCATAGTAAGCATTTATTCCACTCTTTTCTAAAATTTCTTTAAAGATATTTCCTGGCTCAACACTATTCCATAGCCGATCCATTAAATCCATTAACTTTTCTCCAGGAAGTAACAATTCAAAGGGATAGTTATAAATATATACTGGCTCCTCTATTATATAATCTCTAATATCAATACTCTTGTTATCCATATAGTCATCAATTAAATCTGCTAAAGAATGCCCCTTCTCGATTTCGTTTTCAAATATAGTCTCATCGAGCAATAATAATGAAGCCCCAGCTGTCGGATCTAAATCTATAAAAAGGACTTTTTTATTTTGTTTTGCTAAATAGCCTGTTAATAATAATGCTAATTTTGTTTTACCAACCCCACCTGGAGCTGATATGAATGAAACTCTCTTAGCGAGAGAACTCATAGTTTTCCCCCATTGCAATTTACAGTAATATAATATTTTTTGTTTTTTTCTAAAATAAATGTGCTTTCGAGATATTATAAATGTAAAACAAGGATAAAACTATATCTCTTTATAATAGAGGAAAATTTATTCAAATCCTTCTTAAGAAGAGAAAAAATATTAAAAATATTATTATTCTTCTTCCGGAAATTCCTCCTCTGGCGCTTCAACGGGTCTTACTCGCTCAGGTTTTAATAAGAACTCAAATGTAGTTAGGATTCGTAAGATCCAAGTGAGTCCCACGTATACAAACGACGAGATTACTGAGATAAACATTGCTGCTAGGATGAATAACGGTAACGTCGAGACAATACTAAGATACATGCTCAATGTGCTAGTTCTATATAGTAGATCTATGAAAGGAAATACTCCCCTCAGAAAGCCAAAGACAGCAAGTAACAAACCTAAAAGACCAGCAGCAACATATACTAGAAGCGGTTTTAGTACCGTAAGATTTAGGAAATGAATTACTGGTGGTATAATAAAAGAGCCTACGAAAACTAAGAGAATAGTTTCTTTACTAACTCTACTTTCAATAGTAGCATTCTCGATAACTCTTGAGAGTATGTAGAAAAATAAAATAACACCTACTGAGAGAGATATAAGACCGTAACCTGATAAGCCGCCCTGAAGGAAAATCATAAATGCTCCAATAATTATTATAAATCCTACACTCATTACCTTACTACTGATATTCTTCTTTACAACATTATAAACTGTTTTTTCGCCATATTTATAACTCCATATGCTAAATAAAACAAAGAAGACTGAGGCTAAAATAATAAGATAACCAAGATTATTTGTGACAAAGGCGAATCCTTGGATTAGTGCTTGTATTGAAAATCCGCCTGGTGCTAAGAAAAACGCATAAATAACCACAAGTAAATACTCTGCAATTTGTGCCATGCTATACATAGATAACCCAATTACTACCATGAGGAAGAAACCAACTAAGATATCGATTATTGGTCCAAAGAATAGCGTATAAGAAGCCATAATAGCATCTTTGAAATTCATGTTTGTTATTTTTGTGAAGATGAACCCACCAATTATTCCTACTGAAGTGAGAAGTATCAGTATCCCGATCATTATCATCCAGCCGATAAGGTCATATGGAGTACCCATTGGTAAACTAAGGGCCCCGGACAAGATCGCTGAAAATAGAAGATGGTATATTACCATAATGAAAATTACCGCTGTTGGATAGACCCCTATTGAATATGAAATTGGTAGTAAAATCGCTTCTAATCTTTTTGGCTTTCTTTTTAATCTCAGCATGATATCCTGGTAAATAGACATATATATTAAAAGCACTACTATTACGATGATCCAGAAATGGACTTTATATATGCTTAAGTATGGTGCGATGGTATTTACTATCGCTAGGATTCCGCCAGCATTTGGTATACCAGATACTGCATTTCTTATCGTATCTAAAAACTCTGGGATACTTCCATATGATACTATAATTAGAAGCATGCTTAAGGCAAAAGGTATAATGCCTAAGATAGCGGCATATAAGATTCTAATAAGATCTTCGTTTTTAATTTCCATTTTCCACACATGATAATACTTCTTATCAGAAATTTTTTAATTAACTTAAAAAGTTTATTTTTCTACTAGTAAAATTTATTTGGGAAAGCTTAGATACCCATTTACAATAAAATATTTTAAGCTGTTAAGGGTTGTTTTTTTCTATCTTTAGTCTGAAGTTTTAATTTTTATTTCCGTAAGATATCTGAAATCTTTGGTTTACCTTTGATCTCTGCAATCAGTCCCTCATAAAGTGTGATTCCAAGTATCGATATAGATAATAAGTAAAATGGAAAGACGGTTACTATTGGCGAAAGATATAGAAGATACAGCAAATATCCAGTCGCCAAAGATAAACTACCTATCGACCATGTTAGGCTTATTTTCAGAAATTCCTTAAATTTTATTTCCATATCATACTGCTCACTAAAGCCCATCGCAATAATCGCAGTAGGACTTCCCACCGGAGTGACTTCTCCGCCCACATTGGTTCCGATGACTAACGCTACCCAAAAAAGATATGCATTACTTGGAAAAACTTCTACAAGAGTTTTAATTATTGGTATGAAGATTAATGTTAATGCTATATTATCAATAATACCACTTAGAAATGCAACGATCCAAAGAATAACTAATAACCCAAGCAGAATATTTTTTCCTATGAAATTAGATAGCAAATGACCTAAGATTTCAAGAAGTCCTACATGTTCTAAGGCGCCAACTAAAATGAATAATCCTATAAAGAAAAATATCGTACCCCAATCAATATTTTTCAGAATTTCCTTAAAATCAATATCCACTACAAGGATTAAGCCGATTGCACATAAAACCACAATAAATGCCTTATCGGGATATATAGTGAAACCGAGAATTATTGCTGCTATCGCTATAGATGAAGCATAAAATGCTTTTAGATCCTTAATTAAGGTCCATTCATCAAGTTCGATCAAAGCCATTTTTCTTGTGATATCTACCTCAGGCATTTCACCGAAGTGCCTAGAAAAATACATCATTGAAAACCAAAGAGAAAGCATGGAAAACGGTAAGATGTTCACCAAGAAAAAGATAATATCCACGCCACCTAATGTGCTAATAAGTATGTTCGGAACACTTGCTAAATAAAGAGACATCGCACCCATATCAACCACAATTGCTTCCAAGATTATAAATGGTCGAGCCTCTAATTTTAATGCAAAAGTTATTGTCACTGTGACTGTTAGTAAAATCGCAATAGATGCGACATTCAAAATGAATACTCCAGTTAAAAATGTGATTAAGCTAATCATATAAATTAATAAATCAGGATTTCCTCTTGTTATTTTTACTGCTTTGAGCGCCAAAAACTGGAAGAATCCGGATTCCTTGACTATTTCTACTATAATCATAATTCCAACGAGTATGCTGATGACGTTAAAATTCACGAACTTGAAGAGATCCGCATATGATACGCCCTCGAATACGTATAAAACTGCATAAGTAAATAAACTTCCAATAAAGACCAAAATCGCTTTGTCCAAGATCTCCAAAGAGATCGATATTATGATAATAATAAAGATAGTAAGGATCAATATTTGCTCCAAATTCATGCAACAACACCAAGAGATCCTTTAATCTGTTTTCCCAACTATCGCACTAACAACAGTATTTGTATGATACACAGATGTACCCTCACCAAAGTAACATATTTGTCCCTCGGAATACACTCCTATATAGGGCATATCTTTTAAATAGCGCGAGATAATTTCGCCTTCTCTTTCAATATTTTCCTTAATTATAGTTTTTCGATGAACGCTATTAAAGACTAATCCAAAGCTTGGTGATTTTTCCTCAAATATACGAGATGCATATTGTATACTTCTTTCGGTTCCCTTTAGAATGTTTTTAGGGGAAAGTATATGTACAACTGACCAAGAGGGAACCTTTCCGGAAATATAAATTTCTCCATTATTTCCTATACGTTCTATTTTTCTTGGTTCTAAGAAACCATCTATTGTCGGAATTCCAAGAGGTCTGTATGTTCTATAAAATTCCAAATTCGCCGATATGTCTTTTGTATTAGTTTCATACAGCTCTGCTATTTTATCTATAGCTCGAATTCCGTCAAGCTCAAAAACGGCTTCTCCTGATGCCCGTGTTATAACGGCATATTTTCCTGTTAAATCGTAGCCATGATCGATTCCAACACCGATACCAAGATTTGATAAAAGGAACAAATATATAACGATTATGCTATTTGAAAGAAGTTTATCATTAAAATATAGAAAACTATTGCTTTTCTTAGTATCTATAACGGCACCAATAAGAGGTGTATAATTCGAAAGGTAAATAATACTCTTATATAGATCTTCTTGTGGCACGTTTGGTGTTGCAGCACCGAATACGAGGGAAACAACAGGCGATCCTTTTGAAATTAGTAATTCAGGATGGCTGATATATGTTGGCAGAGCTAAAATTATATTTTTTTGCATTTTTTGCCAAGCAACGATTGCTGCATGAAGACCTACTGTTATTCCTTCCGTACTTAGCCCTTCATCGTAAGCTCCTCCAGCAAAGATAAACGGACTCTCGATCACAAGCGCCGCAACGCCAGAATCAATATAGCCTTCAGAGGTCATTATGCCATCAACCGTTCCTCCGACTATTAAAACTTTATCTAGGCCAAAATATAATTTCTTTAGAAGTTTATATTGTTCCAGCACATCATTAGTAGCGTACAAAAGAATTAGCGACGGTTTCTCAGAAATTTTTGGCTTAATAGCATCAAGGAGCTCGGTTCCTGCCTGCTCACCTAGAGTGCTCTTCGATATGGATAGGAAAACATTGGTGGTTAAACTTTTTTCTGCCATCGAAACACCAATACAAACCAAGCCTGACCAATTTAGATATTAAAATTACATTTATAAATTTAATATAATTGGTGTTAAGTTACTCTCTTTTCAAAAAAAGGTGCTAATATGGGATTAAAAGATAAATTAGTTTTTGGTATTCCCTTAAAAATAAAGGGCCATGCTTGGATACCTTGCGGAACAAGATATGAAAAAAAGTTATGAACTTAATTCTCTGGCACTTATTGGTATAGAGAAAGCTATAGCAGAAAAATATGGCTGGGATGAGATACTTACCATAGTAAGAAATACTTGGAAAAATCTAGCTAAAGAGGGCATTAAAAAGATAGTAAAAGAATTTAATATTAAGGG